>Ga0208041_1000015_pt1 | contig 307757 bp, 316 predicted proteins | sample AD_SCU002_MetaG_FD_184453 | JGI IMG/M metagenome (GOLD analysis project Ga0208041, IMG submission 184453) | Active sludge microbial communities of municipal wastewater-treating anaerobic digesters from China - AD_SCU002_MetaG (SPAdes) (version 2) | ecosystem: Engineered > Bioreactor >... | reverse complement strand
CCTCGGGATCGGGTTTGTCGGCATGGAGCAAGATGTAGGCATGCCGGATCGTGGACGCGGATGATTTGCCGCGGCGGATGAGGCCTTCGAGGAACGAACGCTGGTCGTCGGTAAGGGTAACGGTGTATTTGCTCTTCCCCATGACAATTATATTTACCAGAGAATAATATAGGTGTTGTTATAATAATGGGTGACAGGCTACACTAGTTATATCCGGAAAATTATAAATATCCATGAATAGAGTGTGGCTCCTCAACGCCGGCCGGGTGCTGGCGATTGGGAGGAGAACGATATGCTTGGTGGTGGCCTTGTAGGTCTTGCAATCCTCTTCTTCGTACTGGCACTTATCTTCGCCATACTTGGGGCACGGGGTATTGCAGGGATGTCAATGTCGGTCGCGAAGTGGCTGGTTATCATCTTCATTGTCCTCGCGATCATATCGCTGCTACTCTGACTGCAGCCGGGCGGGGGAGATAGCAGGCAGCCAGCAAGGGGATACCCCGCCCTTTCCTGAGACACCCTGCTTGCGAGGATTGAGGGTCAGGAGCGTGGCTCTGAGAGGAGGCCGTTGGAAAGGTGCGGCGGTCCCGGTTATCAGTCCTCCGGCCGGAGATACCTGACGATCGTGCCCGCAACCTCTGTAGCCTTCTTCATCGCTTGCTCGTCTTTGCAGATATCACCCGGCACATAACCTTTACCGCAAACGTAGCCGAGGTACGAGAATTCGTGGGCGTTCAGGAACCCTTCTATGGTCTCCAGGGAGCGCTCGCACCCCCGATCGGCGCAGACGGCGACGGCCACGGCTCTCCTCCCTGAAAGCCTCCTGTCATGAAAGAGGGAGTAGGTCCGGTCGATCAGGTTCTTCGTCTGGCCGTTGATGTCGTAGTAGTACGTCGGGGCGCCGAGGACCAGCACCTCGCAGTCGATCATCTTCTCCGCCACACTGCTCCAGTCGTCATCCTCCGTCACGCACCACTTCGCATCCTTGCAGGCTTCGCACCCTGTGCAGGGTCGGATGTCCATGTCCGCAAGTGACAGGTATTCGGTCTCGATGCCCGCCTCCCGCACCCGGTCGAGGATGGTAGTGACCAGTTGCGCGGTGTTGCCGTTTTTGCGCATGCTTCCGGAGATACCGAGAACGTTCATACCCTATGCTCGCTCGCCTCGTTCTTGATTCTTGTGATCCGGGCATCGAGGCCGAGGCTCCGGAACGCTGCGAGGATCTCGGCGACCGGGTCACCGGAACGGTAAAAGAGGTGCGAAGGGCAGGTGCAGTCGCTGCACCCGAACCCGGGGACGGAGGATCCGCCGATGGTGCCGGCGAGTTCACATTCGTAATCCCGGGCCGTGGCGGCGGTGATGATAGCGGCAGGGGCGAAGTGTGGGTCGAGGAGGAGGTAGTCGATGTGCCACCGGGGAGGTCGGTCACGGTGGAGGGCGAGCCTCACGTGCCGGTCTGCGCGGGCAAGCCCGCCGCTTCCCAGCGCCGAGCCCACGTAGATGTGGCTGCCGGCGAAAAACTCCCTCTCCCCGAGGGCGCCGATCCAGACGACGCAGCCGGTGTTCTCGAGGATGAGGGCGTAGACTCCCTTATCCATAATATCGGAGCGCCTCCCGGGCGGCCGCGATATGCCTCTTGCCGCCGCGGGCGACGGGCTCCCCGTGGCCGGGGTAGAGCCCCTCGACATCGAGGGCGCTGAGGCGCTCGATGGATGCCGCGAGCGCCGTACGGTCGCCGCCGGGAAAGTCGTAGCGTCCGAACGATCCGCCGGTAAAGACAGTGTCTCCGGAGAAAAGCAGTTTTGCCTCCGCGTCATAGAGGCAGATTCCGCCCGGTGTGTGTCCGGGGGTGTGAATCACGCAAAGGTTCCCTATGTGGTCGCCGTCGGCAAGAACAGTTTGGGGGACGATCCCGGGTGAGCGGCCCCCGAAGTGCATCGCGAGGCTTCTTGCGTCGTCCACGAGGCCGGGTGCGTCCGCCCCGTGGATGCAGACTGCGGCATCAGCGCAGAGCCGGGCGATCTCCTTCACGTGGGCGATATGGTCGTAGTGGGCGTGGGTGATGACGATCGTATCGATCACTTCGGCATACGGTTCCACCGCCATCGGGAGAACGCCGGCGTCGATGAGGATATTTTCGTAAACGAACGAATTGGCGTAGGTCGCGCCGCTCGTGATCCACCGGACTGGCATGCAGACTAATATGGCTTCCGGACAAATGGTTCTTATGCATACCCTGATCTCCGCGTGCCTGCGCGGGGTTCCCCCTGAGGTGGAGACGATCGCCCGGGAAGAGGATCTCTCGTCCCACGCCGCCGCGCGGGCCGTCGCCCGCGGCCGGATAGTCATCCCGGCAAACCCCACAAGACCGCACCGGCTCTGTGCTATCGGGGAGGGCTGCAGGGTGCGGGTCAACGTGAACGTCGGGACGTCGGGAACCCGATGCGACGAGAATCTCGAGATCGCGAAGGCGAAGGCGGCACTCCGGGAGGGTGCGGACGCGCTGATGGACCTCTCTACCGGCGGCAATCTCGTCCGTATCCGGAGTAAAATCTTGGAACTCGATGCGCCGGTCGGCACCGTCCCTGTCTACGAAGCGGTCCGGCGGGCAGGGAGTGCGGCGGATGTCGATGCCGATCTGCTCTTTAAGGTGATCCGCGAGCACTGCCGACAGGGCGTGGACTTCCTGACCCTGCACTGCGGGGTGAACCGTGACGCGCTCGCGTCGCTCAAGGCCGACCCCCGGATGATGGGCGTCGTCAGCAGGGGCGGAGCGTTCCACGTGGCGATGATGACCGCGACGGGCGATGAAAACCCACTATATGCCGAGTACGACTACCTGCTCGAGATCCTCAGCGAGCACGACGTCGTCGTGAGCCTCGGTGACGGGATGCGGCCGGGCGCGTTCGTGGATGCCGGCCGTCTCGCGAAGGCGACCGAGTACCTGACACTCGGCCACCTCGCGAAGCGGGCGCTCGCCGCCGGGGTGCAGCGGATGATCGAGGGGCCGGGTCACATCCCGGCCGACCAGATAGGCTACAACGTCCGGATGATCAAGGAACTGACCGATGGCGCTCCGCTCTACCTGCTCGGCCCGCTCGTGACCGACGTGGCGCCGGGCTACGACCACGTCGTGGGGGCGATCGGCGGTGCGATCGCCTGCATGAACGGTGCCGACTTCCTCTGCATGGTCTCGCCGAGCGAGCACCTGGCGCTGCCTGACCTCCGCGACATCGTGGAGGGGACGCGGGTGGCAAAGATCGCCGCGCACGTCGGGAGCCTCTCCCGTGCCGCCGCGCACACGAAGAACCGCGAGATCCGGATGGCGGAGGCCCGCCGGGCACTCGACTGGGAGAAGCAGTTCGAGACGGCGCTTGCCCCCGAGGAGGCCCGACGGATCCACGAGCGCGATGGGGAGCTCGAGACCTGCTCGATGTGCGGCGACCTCTGTGCCGTGAAGATGGTGCGGGATCTCCTCCCGGTGCCACAAGAGCGGATGGAGCCTTAAGCGGTCTTCCCCGGCATTTTCGACCCCCTCAGGGTTCCCGCCCCTCTCTTCCGTCAATCCAGGCGGTTATCGCGTCGCGGCTCCGCCGGTAGGCCGCCATCACCTTGTCGGGGGTTCCGGTTGCCCGGCCCGGGTCGGGGAAGTCGACGTGGATCGTCTCTTTCGTCCAGGGGAACATCGGGCAGACACCCCCGGCACAAAGTGCGATCACATAGTCCACCTCCTTTCCGTCAAAGAGCGTGAGATCTTTTGCCTGCTGCTTTGAGATGTCTATCCCGATCTCGTCCATCACCTCTACGGCAAGAGGGTCAAGGGCGGTGGGGGCGATCCCGGCGGAGCAGGCCTCGTAGCGGTCACCGTATCGGGCGCGGAGGTAGCCCTCCGCCATCTGGGTTCGGGCGGCGTTGTTCGTGCCGATGAAGAGCACCTTCTGCTTCATACCCCTCCCTTCGCGGCCGGGTGGAAAAAGGTTGCCCGACGTTCTAGGAGTGCGACCCGCGCGAGCACCCCCCCGGGCCGGCAGGAGAGAGGGTTTCTCAGTCGCGCCCTGCTTCAAGGATCCGGATTGCGAGCAGGGCGGCGTTCATGCCGTTGTCCACCCCGACGCAGGCCACCGGGACACCCTTTGGCATCTGGACGATCGAGAGGAGGGCGTCAAGACCCATCAGCGTCCCGCTCACCGGGACACCGATCACCGGGCACTTCGTCTTCGAGGCGATCACTCCCGGGAGGGCCGCCGAAAGTCCGGCGATCGCGATGAAGACCCGCGCGGTGCTCGCCTTCACGTACTCGTCCAGTTTGTCGGGGTCACGGTGCGCCGAGATCACCTTGTAGTCGTAGGATACGCCGTGCTGATTCAGGGTTTCAAAGACTTTCTCCGCGACGGGGCCGTCCGAGGCGGAACCACAGATAACCGTGACGTCTGCCATATCTACGTTGAATTATGCCCCGCCTCTTTTTCACCCTGTCGATATTGCTCGGTGGTGAGGTTGATATGAATCCACATCCAAGTTCCTTGCAGAAACAGCGTCTGTCCTCAACGAGACAATACGGACTGATATCTTATGGAACACGAACCACTCCTGATGATCCCGGGCCCTGTACCCATCCCGCAGCGGGTACGTGCCGCCATGACGCGGCAGGCCATCAACCATCGCGGCCCCGAGTTCGGCGCCGCATACGCGGACACTGTCCGGACCTTAAAGACCCTCTTTGGCACCGCAAACGAACTCTATATCATCAGCGGCTCGGGAAGCGCCGGCATGGAGGCCGGCGTCGCGAACTTTGCGCGGGACAAACGAATCGTTTCGCTTGTAAACGGCAAGTTCGGCGACCGTTTTGCTAAGATCGGTGCCCGTTACGGCACCGTCACCGTCCTCGAGTCCGGGTGGGGGACTCCGCTCGACCTTGCGGCCCTCGAGCGGGAATTCGAGGCCGGGGCCGAGGTCGTCACCATGGTCCACAACGAGACGAGCGCCGGGATCAAGAACCCCGCACCCGAAGTCGGTAAACTCGCCCGGAAACACGACGCGCTCTTCATCATGGACGGGGTCACCTCTATCGGCGGCGACGACGTCCGGATGGATGAATGGGGTGTCGATGTCGCCGTCGTCGGGTCGCAGAAGTGCCTCGCGGCCCCGGCAGGCCTCGCCGCCATCGCCGTCAGCGAGCGCGCCTGGGACCGGATATCGGAGAAGCGGCCGTTCTATCTCGATATGGCCGCCTATAGGAAGAGCGGCAAGGGCACCCCGATGGAGACCCCCTACACCCCGGCGGTTCCGCTCTTCCTCGCGCTCTGCGAGGCCTGCAAAATGATCGAGGAAGAGGGTGTCCCCGCCCGGATCGCCCGGCACCGCCGGATGGCCGACGCCGTCCGCGCCGCGGCGAAGGGCTGGGGCGTCGAACTCTTCCCGAAGCTCGACGAACACCACGCCTACTCGAATACCGCGACCGCGATGCGGATCCCCGATGGCCTCACCGACAAGGATCTCCGGGGAACCGTCAAGAAGTTCGGGATCGAGATCGCCGGCGGCCAGGACCACCTTAAGGGCAAGATCTTTCGGATCGGCACCATGGGCGGCGTCGGGGCGCAGGAGATCCTCGCCACCCTCGCGGCCGTCCAGTTTGCCCTGAAGAAATCCGGGTTTAAGGCCGGGGACGGGGTGGAGGCAGCCGCAGAGGTGCTCTTCGGATGAAGATCGGGATCGCCGACACGACATTCGCCCGGATAGACATGGGCGGGATCGCCGCGGACGAGATCCGCAAACACGCGAGCGTGGGGCTGGAGCGCTACGTCGTACCCGGGATCAAAGACCTTCCGGTGGCGTGCAAGAAGCTGATCGAGGAGCGCGGATGCGACCTCGTGATGGCGCTCGGGATGCCCGGGGGGGCGGAGAAGGACAAGGTCTGCGCCCACGAGGCCTCCCAGGGCCTCATCCTCTGCCAGCTCATGACCAACCGGCACATCATCGAGGTCTTCGTCCACGAGGACGAGGCGAAAGACGCAAAAGAACTTGCCTGGCTGATGGAGCAGCGGACGAGGGAGCACGCTGTGAACGCCGTCCGGCTCGCCCTTCGCCCGAAGGATCTCGAGAGGCTTGCCGGGACCGGCCAGCGGCAGGGGTTCGAGGACATCGGGCCCGCACGCATCTAGCGCAAAAAGTGAGGATTATCAACAACCGGTGCGAGTAGTACCACAGGAAGGAATGCAAATGACGGTAAAACTTGGATTCGTCGTCGCGGAGTTCAACCGCGACATCACCTACATGATGGAGATCGAGGCCCGGGAGCACGCCGGTTTCCTCGGTGCGGAGGTTGCCGACACGATCTACGTCCCCGGCGCCTACGACATGCCGCTCGCTATCAAAAAACTGCTCACCGACGACGGCATCGATGCGGTCGTCACCATCGGGTGCGTCATCGAGGGAGCGACCCAGCACGACGAGATCGTCGTCCAGCATGCGGCGCGTAAGATCATCGACCTCTCCCTGGAGTTCGGAAAGCCCGTCGCCCTCGGCATCTCCGGGCCGGGGATGACCCGGATGGAAGCGACGGAGCGCATCGACTACGCTAAGCGCGCCGTTGAATCGGCAGTAAAGATGGTCCAGCGATTGGGATGAAGGGCCTCTCGGAAAAGGTTGCGGCTATCGCCCCCTCGGCGACGATTGAGATCTCGAACGCAGCAAAGCGGATGGCGCAGGAGGGCATCGATGTCATCAGCCTCTCCATCGGGGAGCCGGACTTCGATACCCCGGCCCATATCAAGGACGCCTGCATCGACGCCCTCCGCCGCGGGGAGACCCACTACGCCCCGAGCGCCGGGATACCCGCGCTGACGGATGCGATCGCAGAGAAGATCACCAGGGAGAACGGCTTTGCCGTGCAGCCCGACGAGGTGATTGTCACCTGCGGGGCGAAGGATGCCATCTACGAGGCGATGGAGGCGGTCCTGAACCCCGCCGATGAGGTGCTCATCCTCGATCCGGCGTGGGTCTCCTACGAACCCTGTGCACGGCTCGCGGGAGCCTCCGTCCGGCACCATGCGCTCTCTCACGAGACCTTCCAGGTCGACGACACCCTTCTTGAGGCCGTCAGTCCGCGGACGAAGCTGATCGTGGTCAACTCTCCCTCGAACCCCTCCGGCGCGGTGCTTGATGGGGACTCGCTCCGGCTCATCGCCGACGTCTGCCGGGACCACGACCTCTACGTGCTCTCCGACGAGATCTACGAGAAGCTGGTCTACGGGAAGGAGCACGTCTCCCTTGCATCCCTCCCGGAGATGGCGGAACGGACGATCACTGTCAACGGGTTCTCGAAAGCCTATGCGATGACCGGGTGGCGAATCGGCTACGCAGTCGCTCCCCGGCCGATCATCCGGCAGATGGAGAAGGTGCAGCAGCACACCATATCACACCCGACGACGTTTGCGATGTTCGGTGCGGTTGCCGCGCTCCGGGGCAGCCAGGACTGCGTTGAAGCGATGCGCCGTGAGTTCGAGCGCCGGCGCGACTACCTCATTCCGTCACTCCGCGACCTCGGTTACATCACCGCACCGGCGGACGGCGCGTTCTACGCCTACGTGAAGGTCGGCGGCGACGACATGGTGATTGCCCGCTCGTGGCTCCGGGACGCTCATCTGGCGGTCACCCCGGGAGCCGCGTTCGGCACTCCCGGCTGGCTCCGCATATCGTATGCGACCTCGATGGAAAACCTCGAGGACGCGGTCGAGCGGATTGCACGGGTCTAAACCACCCTTTTTTCTCCTCAGATCCGGTTCAGCATCCGCTGCGCCTTCTCGTAGTATTTTGCTGCCTCATCATAGCGTTCGAGATACATGAGCGCCATTGCCTTCCCTTTGAGCGCTTCACCGTTTTCGGGGTCGATGGCGAGCGCCTGGTCGTAGCAGTCGATGGCCTCCTCGCAGCGCTCCAGGATCACGAGAGCGTTCCCCTTCGTGCTCCAGACCTCAGCCTTCGCGGGGTTGATATCGAGTGCGTGCGAATAGCAGGTGACGGCCTCGCTGTATCGCCCGAGAATGAAGAGCGCAAGGCCTTTGCTGCACCAGGCATCCGCATTCTCTGGATGGATCCGGAGTTCCTGGTCGTAGCAGACAAGCGCCTTGTCATAGTGCGAAAGAATGGAGAGGACACTTGCTTTGTTGTTCCAGACCTGGCGGTTCTCCGGATCGATCTCAAGCGCTCGCTCGTAGCAGACGAGCGCCTCTTCGTAGCGTTCGAGCTGGTAGAGTGCGTTGCCGTAGTTGTTCCAGGCGACCGCGTTCCCGGGGTCCGTGCGGACCACGGCCTGGTAGCAGGGGATTGCCGCCGCGTAATTCCGAAGGGCGTAGTAACTCTCGCCCCGGTAGTAGCATGCGTCCGTGTGGTCGGGCTGGACCCTGAGCGCCTGGTCGAAACATTCTATCGCCTCCCCATAGCGCTTCAGGATAAAGAAAAGAAGACCCTTCTGGTGCCAGATCTCCGCATTGACGGCGTTCTCCCTGAGTGCCCGGTCAAAGCATGCAAGCGCGAGGTCGTAGCGCTTCAATCTCTTCAGCACCATGGCCTTCTGGAACCAGATCCCGGAATGATCGGGGCTGATCCGGAACGCCCGGTCGTAGCAGTCGAGCGCCTCCTCATAACGTTCCAGATTCTGCAGTGCCCGGCCCCGGTTGTACCAGGCGTTGGCGTCGTCGGGACGGAGAACGAGCGCCCGGTCGAAGCACCCGACAGCCTCGTCATAGCGGTGAAGCGCAGAAAGCGTGCACCCCCGGGTGTACCAGGTGTCGGCGTGATTCGGGTTGATGGCGACGGCCCGGTCATAGGAGGCAAGCGCGTCCTCGTAGCGGGAGAGGAGGATCTGGATCGTTCCCCTGGCGTACCAGGCGTTCGCGTTCTCAGGTTCGAGCGCGATGACCCGGTCATAACAGTCGATCGCCGCATCGTACCGGCGCTCTGCAGCAAGCGCCGTTCCACGGGCGAGCCAGGCATCGATCCTGCCCGGCTCGAGCATGACAACCCGGTCGTAGCAGGCAATCGCGTCGGGGTTTCGCCCCATCTTTCGGAAGGCGTGGCCTCTGATGAGCCAGGCGTTCACGGTTTCCGGCGCGAGTTTCACTGCCTGACCGCAGGAGCCGGCCGCCTCCCGGTACTCCCCAAGGTCGTACAGCACCTGCCCCCGGGCGTGCCAGAAGTCTGCAGAAGTCGGGTCGATCCTGATGGCCTGGTCGAGACATTCGGCCGCCTCGCGGTAGCGCCGGGCGGTGGTGAGTGCGAGCCCCTTGCAGTACCAGGCGTCGGCGGTGTTGGCGTTCAGCGCGATCGCCTGATCGTAACACTCGATGGCCCGGTCATATTGCTCCCGCTCGGCGTATGCCCGCCCCTTCCTGCACCAGGACTCGACGCTCTTCCAGGGGAGTTCCATTTTGTGATTGATAGCGGTCCTCTGGTAAAAAGGATTTCGATTACGCACCCGGATATTTCTCCGGCCAGAAGAAAAGCCGCTCTCTGCAGATCTTCCTTCCCGAAACCGGGTGTGTCCGGGATGCAGGGCTGATTGATAACGTATACATGCTCCGACAGCAAAACCGGAATCAGGGTACCCTACCGGGTCGGATGAGCATGAAGAAGATGCGCGATACCCCGAACCACGATCGTCCGCGTGAGAAACTGGCAACACGGGGACCGCAGGCACTTTCCAATGCAGAACTGATTGCTCTCCTCCTCGGGCGCGGCACAAAAGAACGGGACGTCAGGCAGGTGGCAAACGATGTCGAGCGCTACCTGAAGGATGCCGAAGACGGGCCGTCATACGGCGACCTCCTTGCGATAGACGGTATCGGCTCGGCGAAAGCCTGCGAGATCATGGCCTGCTTCGAACTCGGGCGGCGGTATCTCGGGGGGGACGGTGTTTCGGGGCACCGGATCACCCGCCCCGAGGACGTGCTCCCGCTGGTTACGGAGTGGCGGTGTAAGAAGCAGGAGTATTTCTTCTGCATAACGCTCAACGGCGCCGGCGAAGTGATCAAACGCCGGATCGTCACCGTCGGGATCCTGAACCAGAGCCTTGTCCACCCCCGGGAGGTCTTTTCCGACGCGATCACCGACCGCGCCGCCTCGGTCATCCTGGTCCACAACCATCCGTCAGGCACTCTGGACCCTTCCACCCAGGACATCGGCATCACCCGGCAGCTCGTCGAGGGCGGGTCGATCCTCGGCATACGGGTGCTCGACCACATCATCGTCACGAAGAACGGCTACGTGAGCCTGAAAGAACTCGGGCACCTGTAACGGCGGGGACGAACCGCCCGCTCGCTCTGCCAGTATCGCTCCTGTTCCCCGGTTTGAGCCGGAGACTCCCGGAAGATCCCCAGAATCCAGCAAAATCCACCGCGTTCGGCATCACGCCCCTGAAAAAAATTTATCCCCTCACATGGGTCAAGAGTATAGGAGGCGTAACTTAGATGGATACTGGATTTCTCCGGGTGTTGTTCAATCCCGGGCGATTTTTTGAGGCGCGCATGCAGGGGGAGCCGAGCCTGAAGGTGCCGGCGCTGATCGCGCTCGTCATCGGCGTCATCGGCGCCATCTCAGCCGCATTCTCGGCGAACGTGACGATCTCAGCCTTCCCCGCCGATATGCAGGCCTTCGGGTCGATCGGGGTGGCCTTCGCCGTGGTCGGCGGCATCATCGGGGGATTCTTTACCTGGGTTGCCTTCGGCATCGTCTTCTACCTTGTCTCGATGCTTTTTGTGGGGGATGGGGACCTCAAGCGGACGCTGGAGTTCACGGGCTACGGGCTCCTCCCCCAGGTCTTTGGGGGTATCATCGGGGCGATCTTCTCTTACCAGCTCATCTCGAACCTCACCCTCTCGACCGCATCGAGGCCCGAGGATATCGCGGTGGTGGTGGAGGCCCTCACAAACGCCATGCTGGCCGACCCTCTCACAAAGATCATCGGAATCGTCTCGATCCTCTTCCTGATCTGGAGCGCAAACATATGGGTCTTCGGCATGAAGTATGCACGGAACCTCTCCACGCGGAACGCCCTCCTCACCGTCGGGATACCCGTGGGGCTGTATATCCTGATTAACCTCGTCACACTCACTGGGTTGGTGTAAATGAAACCTCTTTATCTTGTTATCCTCTCACTCCTCTGCGTCATCGCAGCACTCACCGGACCGGCCAGTGCCGGCCCGGCAGACATCACCGTGATCTCCTCATCGCTCGACCCGCAGGTCCTGATGAAAGGAGATACCGGGACGCTCACTATCGTGATCCAGAACAACGGTGCCGAGACCGTAGCGATCCGGAGCGCCCGGCTCTACGGCAGCGGGGTCGTGCCGTTGAGCGAACCCTACCCCTCGGTCGGAGAACTTGGCGCCGGGAACATCAAGACGTTCACCTTCACCGTCCGGGCGGACGGGGGCGAGGGGACGTTCTACCCGCAGTTCGTCCTTGACTTCCGTGACGGTGCCGGCAGCCTGCGCTACCCGGTCCCGGTCCAGGTCGAGAACACTCCGCTCAGTGCGTCGGTGATCAAAAAGCCGGACACTTTCGCTGAGTCCCGGACGGCCGACATCACCGTCCGGGTGGGCAACCCGCGGCCGAACAACGCTTCCGGCGTCCAGGTCATCCCGCAGGGGACCGGCTTTACCGCCACCCCGACCGGGGGGTTCATCGGGGCGCTCGCCCCTGACGCCTCCGGGACGGTCACCTTCAACCTGACCCCGACCGCGGAGACGGACGTCACGTTCCAGGTGGTCTGGCGCAACGGGATCAACACCCACACCGCGGATCTCGTGCTGCCGGTTGCGTTCGGTGAGGACAAGAAGCAGGCGGATCCCGTCATCACCAACGTCGAGGTCAAGTCCGAGTCCGGTGGCTACCGGATCGTGGGCGACGTCATGAACGTCGGCCTTGAGTCCGCCCGGTCGGTGCTGGTCACCCCCGGGCCGCCCGCGACCCCCACCGATCCCTTCCGGGTTTACGTGGTCGGGACACTTGATTCCGACGATATCTCATCGTTTGAGGTGACGTTTAAGGCCGACAGAGGCGTGACCGAGATCCCGCTTGTCGTCGAGTACCGGGACGAAAACGGCAACCGGTATACCGCGACGACGATGGTCGACCTCGGCGGCACGGCGGCGGCACCCCGCAGCGAACAGAGCGGCGAGTTCCCGGTTGCCGGGCTCATCGTCGTGGTGCTGGTCGCGCTCGGGGTCGGCGGAGCAATCTACTACTCGTGGAAGCGGACGTAACGACGATGCCGGTCATCAGTTTCGAGAACGTGACGAAGGTCTACCCCCTCCCGGCGGGTGATGTCGTGGCACTCGACGGCGTCGATCTCGCGATCGAGGAGGGGGAGTTCGTCCTGATCATGGGTCCCTCGGGGTCGGGGAAGTCGACGCTCTTAAACATTATGGGCTCGCTCGACGTCCCGACCTCGGGCGAGGTCATGATCGCCGAAAAGAGGATCAGCAGGATGGACGACGACGACCTGACCCTGCTCCGGCGCGATCATATCGGGTTCGTCTTCCAGCAGTTCAACCTGATCCCGCTCTTATCGGTGGTCGAGAATGTCGAGTATCCCCTGATCCTGAAAGGCCGGCAGAACGACACCCGGGAACGGGCACAGGAAGTCCTCGAAGCGGTCGGGATTGCCGAAACCCACTTCACCCACAAACCCGGTGAACTCTCCGGCGGACAGCAGCAACGGGTTGCGATCGCCCGGGCGCTCGTCAACGACCCCGCCTTCCTCCTCTGCGACGAACCGACCGGGAACCTGGACTCGAAGACCGGGACTGCCATTATGGACCTGCTCGACCGGATGAACCACGAGGAGGGCAAGACCGTCGTCATGGTCACCCACGACCCCCGGATGACCGACTACGCCGACCGGACCATCCGGCTCGTCGACGGGAGGATCGCATGACATTCTTCGATCTCGCCCGCCGGAACGTCACCCGCCACTGGCTCCGGTCGTCCCTTGCGGTCATCGGGATCGTCATCGGCGTCATCGCGATCGCCTCCCTCGGCATCATGGGCAACAGCATCAGCCTCATGTTCGGCGACATGGTCAGCGACGTCGGGGATACCCTCATCGTCACCCCGGCGACGGGTGTGGGCGGCGGAAAATTCACCGAGCGGCAGGTGACCGATATCACCCGGGCGGTCGGCTCCAATATAGCCATACCGTTCTCAAGCACCGCCGACAGGATATCTGTGGGCGAGAAGGAGAGCGTGGCTATGATCTACGCGATCCCTGCAGAGGACATTCCCCTCCTCCTCGAAAGGGAGTCCGGCGCCTACCCGAAGGACACCGGTGCCGGATGCCTTATCGGAAGCCAGCTTGCCGCGAACAGCAGGGAGAACGGCCTGAAGCTCGGTGCCCGGGTCAGGATAGGCGGCGAGACCCTGCGGGTTGTGGGCGTGCTCAAGGAGCGGGGGATGGGGTTCGACATCAACCCCGACTACGCTATCATCGTGCCTTACTCCTGGTACTCGAGCCATTACGACGAAGACAATTACGATCAGGTGATCGTGAAGGTCAGGAACGTCGATGATATCGACGCCGTCAAGGAGTCGATCGAGCAGAGGATGAACCGGCGGGAGGATGTCGTCAACGTCATGGATACCCGGGGAATCCTCGAGAGCATCTTTGCAGCCACCGAATCGATCACGGTCTTTTTGGCGGGCATCGGCGCGATATCGCTCCTCGTCGCCGGAGTCTCGATCCTGAACGTGATGCTGATGTCGGTGACCGAGCGGATCAAGGAGATCGGGGTTCTCCGGAGCATCGGCACCCGCAGGAGCGAGGTGATGCGGATGTTCATCTATGAGGCGCTCGTCCTCGGCTTTGCGGGCGCTGCTATCGGCGGCGTGCTCAGTTTCTTTACCGGGTACGTGGTGACGGCGGTCTTCGCCGGGAACGCGGATTACCTCTTCCACCCCGCAAGCCTCCTCTACATCGTCTTCGGGATGGCGTTCGGCGTCATCACGAGCGTTGCCTCCGGCTTCTACCCGGCCTGGAAGGCTGCGCAGTTGAACCCGATCCAGGCATTGCGCCACGAGTGACGGCCTACCCCGAACACTTCTCTTTTTGGCGTTCGATATCGTCGCGGAGCGTGCCGATGAGATCGCCGGCCTTCGGGGGCGCGCCCGGGAGGAGGGCAAGGTACTCGTGCTCTCCTTCGGCGATGAGGAGCGCAACCGGTGTCAGGCTGACCGTGGCAACTCCTCCCATGCAGAGCGTGAATGCCCTGACGATGGGGATGATGCACCGGTCGTCTACCCTGCGGGCGCCACCGACGACGAGATCGGTCTCTTCACGCACCCGGAGCACCTCTTCCCGATACCTGGCGGAGACGCTGCCGCACCTGTTTCTGTAAAAGAGCCTGCACCACCGGTATGAGGATCATGAGCGGGCGGCGGATCTGTATCTTGAGCGTGAAGGTGCCTTCGAAGACCTCGCGGTCGAAGACCGGGGTCATCACAAAGTCGATCGCTTCTGCCGGCCAGAGGGCATAGCGGACGGCGGTGCAGTAACCGTAGATGACGCCGGTGTCGGCGGGGCTCTCAAGGCCGAGGGTGACGTCCCCCCGGAGCGTCTCGAGGCAGAGAGATCGGACGAAAGCGGCAAAGATCCTCTGGATATGGGGCCAGAGGTCGGCGGCCGCGGAGAGGTACTCTCCTGGCTGAAGAGCCGGTTTTGGCTCCTCTACCTTCTCCTTCTCTTCTTCCGGCTTTGCCGCCACCATCTCCTGGATGTCCCGGACCATGATCCGCCTGCCGGCGAGGAGGACTTCGAGCACCTGCACTTCGTCGGCGACCCGGACCCTCACGCCCACGATGCCCCAGGCTACGGTTGCCGTCGCCCGGGCTCTCTCCCGACTGCAGTCAGCGACCGTCTCAACGGTCACCGGGACCAGGTACAGGGCAAGCAGGAGAGCGAGAAGGATGACAGCGACGACAAGGAGAATGAAGAAAAGAAGGGTCGCGGCCATAGGATGGAGGAGAAGAGAATCTTATGCCTCTCCTTCGCCGCCGATCGGGATCTCCTTTCCACCTTCCGGTACCGGGGGGATTTTGGCGCCCTTGCGCTGCTGCATCATCTCGGAGCCCTTCTCGAGCACCCTCTCGACGTGCGGGCCGACCGCCTCTCCGATCGTTGAGATAACCTCGGCGATCTCGCTCTTCTTCTTCAGCGACACCACCTGGATGCCTTCGGGGCCGGGAACACCCCTGGTGATGACGATCAGGGCGACGGCCGATATGCCGCCTCCGCCACCGGTGCCGGAGCCGCCGTGCTGGCTACCTTCCTTAAGTCCTCCTGAACCTTCTCCGCCGCCGAACCCGAACCCGAACTCGGCGACAGGTATGATTACCCGCTCGCCGGCCTCGATCGGAGCACCGAGGATCGCGCTCGCGCAGAGCGTTCGTGCAAGTTGATCGACGGTTATCTGAAGCATCGATTCGCCAGTCATGCTATTCACCACAGGTATTCCACTCTCCGGCCTCGTATATAATAGTTGGGGTTTTCCCGCGGCCGCAGGTGCCTCTCCGGATGCGGACGGATACCTACTTACACTCACAGGGCGACCGAACGGCTGATGGAAGATAGTATTGCCCCGGATTGGAACGAGGTCTGGAAAAGGAGGCTCGCCCTGAACCGCTCGTCTCCGGAGTTCCGGGAAGGAGCCGACCTCTGGGGAGGGCGAGAGCAGGCACGACGGTATGCAGACCGGTCGGAGACAGACCGGCACGCCCGGGTCGCGGATGCCCTGGCGGATCTCGCCGTCGCTCCCGGCGAACGGGTACTGGATATCGGGTCGGGTCCCGGGACCCTCGCCCTGCCGCTTGCCCGGGCCGGGGCGTCAGTAACGGCGGTCGACCCGGCGGAAGGGATGCTCGCCGAGCTCCGGACCGCCGCGAAGCGTGAGAGGATTACCGGCATCACCACTTTCCGAGGCCTCTGGGAGGAGATCGATCCTGACCGCGACCTCGATCCGCCTTACGACCGGGTGGTCGCCTCGTTCTCCCTTGCCATGCCCGATATCCGGTCGGCACTTGCCGCGATGGATGCGGCCGCCTCCGGTTCGGTCCATCTCTACTGGTTCGCCGACGAACCACTCTGGGAACGGGTCTACCGTGCGCTCTGGGAGGACCTGCACGGGGCGCCCTATCACCCGAAGCCGAAGGCCGATTGCCTTTTTAACGTCCTCTACAAGATGGAGATCTACCCGAACGTCCTGATGCGCCCGCTCGAGGGGACGACCACGTTCGCGACCGTTGAAGATGCGGTCGACCACTTCGTACCCCGGATGAGTGCAGAGACTCCGCGGCAGCGGGCTATCCTCCGCGACTATTTCGGTGAACACCTCGTCCGGCGGGATGGTGGGCTTGTTCTCACCGGTTCTTCGACCTACGCTGCGATCTGGTGGCGGAAACGGAGGTGACGGCCTCACAGTAGAAGCTGCCCGCCCACGGCCAGCGCGGCGAGGGCGACGAGGCCGAGCGCGGCGACGAGAGCCAGGCGGAGGGAGGGATTTCCGAGCCGCGTGAGGGCGGCCGCGAGTTCCCGCCGGTAGATGTAAGCGAACAACCCTGCTATCAGGAGGAAGAAGAGCCACTCGCTCGGCTGGGCGAGCTCCCGAAGAATAGACTCCCAGAAGTAGTCTTCTGAGTAGCCATGCTGCGGGAGAGGACCGAGAAGCGGCCAGAACCACTCGACCGGGTGCCGCCACATCCCGTCGAAGAACTGGTGGCTCGCCATTCCGGCGGCGACGGCGAAAAGGCCGATCCGGCGACGATAGCGGTAAACGATGAGGCCGGCGATGATGACCAGAAAGAGGATGGTGAGGCCGTGAAAGTAGATTCTGCCGTAGCCCAGGGTTCCGGCGAGGATGATGTGCCCGAGGGGCTTGTCGATCACGTCGGGGAGTACGGCGCCCAGCGTGGCGAGCGCGATAACCCGCCGGTCGCCTGCGATCGCCGCGAGCACGATGCCTATGAGGAGACCGATCATGGCGTGGGCGAGCAGGTACATCGTTACCCCGTAGCGGGGCGTGCATATACTCTTTTCCTGTGCGGATTGGGCGAGGATAGGGTCTGCGAGGCATTAAGGTGATCTGATCTGATCAATAATGTTGAATAATGTATATATGTGTGCAACGCATACCATGATGCATGCAGACGAAGATCCTCCTTGACGAGGGGGAGATGCCGAAACGGTGGTATAACATCCAGGCAGACTTCCCGACGCCCATGGACCCGCCCCTTCACCCGGCGACCGGAAAACCGGCAGCCCCGGGCGACCTCCGCCACATCTTCCCGATGGAACTGATCCGGCAGGAGATGAGCACCGAGCGCTACATCGACATCCCTGAGGAAGTCCGCGACATTCTCACCCTCTGGAGGCCGAGCCCGCTCTATCGGGCGAGGAGGCTCGAAGCGGCCCTGAAGACCCCGGCAAAGATCTACTTCAAGTGGGAGGGCGTGAGCCCGCCGGGTTCGCACAAGCCCAACACCGCCATCCCCCAGGCCTACTACAACCGTGAAGAGGGGATAGAGCGGCTCGCGACCGAGACCGGGGCGGGGCAGTGGGGCTCGTCGCTTGCGTTTGCAACGGGCCTCTTCGATATGGAGTGCACCGTCTACATGGTCCGGAGCTCTTACGATCAGAAGCCCTACCGGAAAAGCATGATGCAGGTCTACGGCGCCGAGTGCATCCCGAGCCCGTCCGAGAAGACCCGATCGGGCCAGGCGGTGCTCGCCCGCGACCCGGATACGCCGGGTTCCCTCGGCATTGCGATCTCCGAGGCGGTCGAGGATGCGGCCGCCCACGAGAACACCAACTATGCGCTCGGCTCCGTCCTCAACCACGTCTGCCTCCACCAGACGATCATCGGCCAGGAAGCAGAGCAGCAGCTCGCGGCTGTGGACGCCTACCCCGACGTGGTGATCGGGTGCGTTGGTGGCGGGAGCAACTTCGCCGGGCTCTCGTTCCCGTTCGCCGGCAAGAAGATGACCGGGAAGCGTCCCGATACCGATATCATCGCGGTGGAGCCTGCTGCCTGCCCCACTCTGACGAAGGGGCTCTATGCCTACGACTTCGGGGACGTCGCGGGGCTGACACCGCTTCTTCGGATGTTTACCCTCGGCCACGACTTCGTTCCCCCGGCTATCCATGCCGGGGGTCTTCGCTACCACGGGGCATCACCGCTCGTCTCCCGGCTCGCCCATGACGGGGTGATCCGGCCCGTTGCCTATCATCAGAACGAGGTCTTCGAGGCAGCCGTGGCCTTCGCCCGGACCGAGGGGATCGTCGTCGCGCCCGAGGCCGCCCACGCAGTGAAGGCCGCGATCGACGAGGCCCTCAGGTGCCGGGAGACCGGTGACGCGAAGACGATCCTCTTCAACAACTCCGGGCACGGCAACTTCGACTTCTCCTCCTACGAGGCCTACTTCGCGGGGAGGCTCGCCGATTATGAGTATCCGGCCGAGCTGATCAAGGAGTCGCTCGCCCGGCTGCCGGTGACGGGGTGATGCCGGTGGACTGGACGGCGCTCCAAGAGAGCTGAACACGACCCCGGGATACGAGGAAGCCGTTGCCGCGGCGGATGCGAGCGGCCGGCCTCTCGTCGTTCCGGTATATGGAGAGATCCCGCTCCCCACGACTTCGCCGGCCGACCTCTATGCCTCCCTCCGCGAAGGGCCCGGGTTCCTGCTCGAGTCGCTCGAGGGGAGCGCGAAGACCGCCTGTTATTCGTTCATCTGCACCGCCCCGTCCGCGACCGTCGCCGTGGCCTCCGACGGCACGTTGACGGTCTCCGGTAATGCGCACATCCGGGAGATTGCCGCCGGCGTCGAGGGCGAAGACCCCCTCAATGCCCTCCGGTCGTTCATGGGCCGGTTCCGGGTCGCCGTTGCGCCGCTTCCCCGGTTCTCCGGGGGGCTTGCCGGTTACTTCGCCTACGACCTTGCCTCGTCCCTCTACCCGGTTCCCGAACCGGAGGGAGCCGAAGAACCCGTCGCCCGGTTCATGCTGGCGCAGGACTGCCTCGCCCTCGACCACAAACGAGAGCGGCTCGCGGTTATCGCAAACCTGCTCGTTGCCGACGGGAACGATACGGAGGAGGAGTTCCATCGGGCACGGACGGCGATCGCAGAACGGATCGCCCGGGTTCGCGATCTCGCGCCGCCGTCCCCGTGCGGGCGGTGCAGGTCCGGCGTCCCGGCGTCGTCCTGCACTCCGGACGAGTTCTCGGGCGCGGTTCTCCGGATAAAAGAGCATATCGCGGCGGGCGACGTCTTCCAGGCCGTCCTCTCCCGGCGGCTCGCCTGCCGGATCGAGGCCGACCCGTTCACTGTCTACCGGCGGCTCCGGGCGGAGAACCCGAGCCCCTACATGTACTACCTGGACTTCGGCGACCGCCAGGTCGCCGGGAGCAGCCCCGAGATGCTCGTCCGGGTGGAAGACGGCCGGGTGACGACCGTCCCGATCGCCGGCACCCGGCCGCGGGGGCGGACTCCGGCGGAGGACGACCGGTTCGCGGCCGAACTCCTCGCCGACGAGAAAGAGCGGGCGGAGCACGTCATGCTCGTCGACCTCGCGCGAAACGACGTCGGGGCGGTCTCGGCCTATGGGAGCGTCGCGGTGACGGATTTCATGACCGTCGAGCGGTTCTCGCATGTCCAGCACATCGTCTCGACGGTCACGGGGACGCTCCGGGAGGGATGCGACCGGTTCGACGCCCTCCGCTCCTGTTTCCCGGCGGGAACCGTCTCGGGCGCCCCGAAGGTCCGGGCGATGCAGATCATCGGCGAGACGGAAGGGTTCCGGCGCGGGATCTACGCCGGGGCCGTCGGTTACATCGCGTTTTCCGGCACGATGGACCTTGCGATAGCCATCCGGACGGTTCTGGTGCAGGACGGCGTCGCTTCTGTCCAGGTGGGGGCGGGGATCGTGGCCGACTCCGATCCCGGCCGGGAGTGGGCCGAGACCGAGAACAAAGGGCGGGCGATGCTTGCGGCGCTCGGTGCGGAGGCGGAGTGATGCGGGTGCTCGTCATCGACAGCTACGACAGTTTCACCTTCAACCTCTGCCAGCAGATCGGGATGATCGGCGCGGAACCGGTCGTGGTGAAGAGCGATACGCCCCTCGAGCGGCTACGATCCGAATCGTTCGACCGGATCGTCCTCTCGCCCGGCTCGGGGCATCCTCGGGACTCCGTCCTCTACCGGGAGGTTCTCGGCACGATCAGCCGCACCGTCCCGACGCTCGGTGTCTGTCTCGGCCACCAGGCGATCGGCCTCGCGTTCGGCGCCCGGATCGTCAGGGCGGACCGGCTGATGCACGGAAAGCGGTCGGTCGTCCGGCACGACGGTGCGGGGATCTACGCGGGCGTGCCCGACCCCCTCGTCGCGACCCGCTACCACTCGCTCGTCATCGACCCGGCATCCGTCCCGGACTGCCTCGCGGTGACCGCCACGAGCGACGACGGGGCGGTGATGGGCGTCCGGCACCGGTCGTTCCCGATCGAGGGGGTGCAGTTCCACCCCGAGAGCATCCTCACCCCCGAGGGGGACCGGCTGGTAGCAAACTTCCTCTCCGGCACGGGGGGTGCGGTATGATCCGCGAGGCGATAGCCCGTGTCTCCTCGGGCACGGACCTCTCCCCGGCCGAGGCGGGAGGGGTGATGGAGGAGATCATGCACGGCGCGGCGACACCCGCCCAGATCGGCGGGTTTCTGACGGCACTCCGGATGAAGGGGGAGACCGTTACAGAGATAGCGGCGTTCGCCCGGGCGATGCGGGCGGCGGCCGTCCCGGTCTCTCTCCCCTCCCCCGGGGAGCGGGTGGATACCTGCGGGACCGGGGGCGACGGCGCGGGGACGTTCAACATCAGCACCGCTGCGGCCTTCGTCGCGGCGGGTGCGGGCGTCCCCGTCGTGAAGCACGGTAACCGGGGGGTCTCGAGCCGGTGCGGCTCGGCCGACGTCCTCGAGGCGCTCGGGGTCGACGTCGCGATCCCGCCCGACCGGGTGGCGGGCGTTCTTTCGGCCGCCGGGATCGCGTTCCTCTTCGCCCCGGCCTACCACCCGGCGATGCAGTACGCCCGCACCGCCCGCCAGGAGATCGGGATACGGACGGTCTTCAACCTTCTCGGCCCCCTGACGAACCCGGCGGGGGCGGGAGCCCATCTGCTCGGCGTCTACGACCCCGGCCTGACCCTTCCGGTCGCCCGGGTCCTCGGCGACCTCGGGGCGGAGCGGGCGATGGTCGTCCACGGTGCGGGGCTCGACGAGATCGCGACGGCCGGCCCGACGACGGTCGCGGAACTTCGGGACGGCGAGGTCACGACGTATACCCTCGACTGCACGGAGTTCGGGATCCCGCGTTCACCCGTCGCGGCCATCCGGGGCGGCGGGCCGGAAGAGAACGCCGCGACCCTTCTCGCCGTCCTCGCGGGGGAGGAGGGCCCCGCCCGGGATATCGTCCTCCTCAACGCCGGGGCGGCGATCTACCTCGGCGGGAAGGCCCGCGATATCGCCGGGGGCATCGCCCGTGCCGAGACGTCGATCGACTCGGGGGCGGCGCTCGACCGGCTCCGCCGGCTGATCGGGGCGACCGGAGGCGGGGCATGATCCTCGACGAGATCGTCAGGTCGACCGGCGAGCGCCTCCGGCACCTCGACCAACCGGTCGATCCCGATCCCCTGCCCCGCCGGAGTCTCGAAGCGGCGATACGCGCCTCTTCCGGGAGGCACGCGGTGATCGCCGAGGTGAAGTACGCCTCCCCGTCGCGGGGGAGGATCCACGATGGCTGCACCCCCGAAGCGATCGCCCGGGAGTTCGTCGCCGCCGGGGCCGCCGGCCTCTCGGTGCTGACAGAACCCACCTATTTCGGGGGGAGCACCGAATACCTCGTCCGGGTGCGGCGTGCGGTATCCGTCCCGGTCCTCAGGAAGGACTTCATCATCGACGAGCGCCAGCTCGACGAGACCCGGGCGCTCGGCGCCGACGCCGTTCTTCTGATCGCCCGGGTGCTCGGCGACCGCCTCCCCGCGTTCGTCGATTCGGCGCTCGCGCTCGGGCTCGAGCCGCTCGTCGAGGTCCACGACAGGGACGAGATGGAGCGCGCCCTCGCGACGGGTACGACCCTCATCGGGATCAACAACCGCAACCTCGAGACGATGACGATCGACCTCTCCACGACCGTCCGCCTGGCGAGGGCGGCCCGCGATGCGGGGCGGATCGTGGTCTCGGAGAGCGGCATCACGTGGCCCTGCGACGTCCGGAGCCTCTCCCGGTACTGCGACGCGTTCCTGATCGGGTCCGCCCTGATGTCGGCCCGCGACCGGAAAAAAAGGTTGGAGGGGTTCGTATTCGCGTGAAGATCTGCGGGATGACGAGCGTCCGCGACGCACTCCTCGCCGTGGCGGCCGGAGCCGACGCGATCGGCGTGGTGCTCGCGAGCCCCTCCCCGCGTGCGGTGACCCCTGAAGTGGCCCGTGAGATATTCGCGGCGGTTTCGCCGTTCGTGACCACGGTCGCGGTCACCTCGACCGACCGGCCCGAAGACGTCCCGGCGCTCCTCTTCTCCCGGCCGGACGCGGTGCAGGTGCCGGGGGATCTGGAACTGCCCCCCCATGCGGGGGTGCGGGTCATCAGGATGCTCTCTCCCGGCGACGCCCTCCGGGACGACTGCGACGCGGTGATCGTTGATAACAGCCACGGCACCGGGCGGGCGTTCGACCCGGAGTATGCCCGGGCGTGCGTGGCCGCCTCCCCGGTGCCGGTCATCCTCGCGGGAGGCCTCACCCCCGGGAACGTGGCCGACGCAATCCTTGCGGTGCGGCCGCATGCGGTCGACGTCTGCTCAGGCGTCGAGGCGGCGCCGGGGATCAAGGACGAGCGCCTCGTGCGGGCGTTCGTGAAGATATGCAGGATGATGGACAACCCATGAAACCAGGACGATACGGTATATACGGCGGGCAGTACGTGCCCGAGACCCTGATGAACGCGCTGATCGAACTCGAGGAGACCTATGAGCGAGTCCGCGAAGACCCGGAGTTCTCCTGCCGGCTCTCCTGGTACCTCCGCGAGTACGCCGGGCGGGAGACGCCGCTCACCTACTGCGGGAACCTCTCCCGCGACCTCGGCTGCCGCGTCTACCTGAAACGTGAGGATCTCCTCCACGGCGGTGCGCACAAACTGAACAACACCCTCGGCCAGGCGCTGATGGCGAAGTTCATGGGCAAGCGCCGGCTGATCGCCGAGACGGGCGCCGGGCAGCACGGCGTCGCGACGGCGATCGCGGGCGCGGCGCTCGGTCTGCCCGTCGAGGTCTACATGGGCGAGGTGGATACCCGCCGCCAGGCGTTGAACGTCTTTCGGATGGAACTCCTCGGCGCCCGGGTCGTCCCGGTCGCTTCCGGGACGCGGACACTGAAGGACGCCATCAACGCGGCGATGCGCGACTGGGTGGCGAACCTCGGGGATACCCACTACCTGCTCGGCTCCTGCGTCGGCCCGCACCCCTTCCCCCGGATCGTCCGCGACTTCCAGTCGGTCATCGGCGAGGAGGCGAGAAGGCAGATCCTCGAGCGGGAAGGGCGGCTCCCCGAGACGGTCGTCGCCTGCGTCGGCGGGGGTTCTAACGCTATCGGCATCTTCTACCCGTTCGTGAACGACGACGTGCGGCTCGTCGGCGTCGAAGCGGGAGGCGCGGGGCTCGATTCCGGCCGGCACGGCGCTTCGCTCTCTGCCGGCTCGGTCGGGGTCTTCCAGGGGGCGCTCTCCTACCTCCTCCAGGACGACGACGGCCAGGCGCTCGAGACGCACTCCGTCGCCGCGGGCCTCGACCACCCCTCCGTCGGGCCGGAGCACGCCATGCTGAAGGATTCCGGGCGGGTCCGCTACGAGGCGGTCACCGACGCCGAGGCGCTCCACGCCTTCCGCCTTCTCTCCCGCTCCGAGGGGATCATCCCGGCGCTCGAGTCCGCCCACGCGGTCGCCTACGCTCTCCGGGCGGCGGACGATCTCGACCGGGACGACATTCTCGTCGTCAACCTCTCGGGGAGGGGGGACAAGGACGTCGCCGACGTCGCGAACCTTCACGGGGGCGTTGCATGAGCCGGATCGAGGCGCTCTTTGCCCGAAAGAACCCGGTCTTCATCGGGTTCACCGTCGCGGGAGACCCCGGGATCGAGGCGTCGTTTGGTGTGGCGACGACGATGATCGACGCGGGCGCCGACATCCTCGAGATCGCGATCCCCTACTCCGACCCGGTGGCGGACGGTCCCGTGATCGAGCGGGCGCACGTCCGCGCCCTCCGGGCAGGGACGACCGCGGACGACGTCTTCGCCCTCGTCCGGCGGGTCAGGGAGCACGCGCCGGCGACGCCCCTCGTCCTCTTCACCTACTATAACATCATCCACCGCCGGGGACCCGACCGGTTCTTTTCGAATGCCGCGGCCTCCGGCGCGGATGGCGTCCTCATCGTCGATCTCCCCGTCGAGGAGTCGGACGAGGTCGGGCCGGCAGCCCTCAGGCACGGCGTCGACCGGATCGCCCTCATCGCCCCGACGACCTCGTCGGAACGGCAGCATGCGATCCTGAGGGAGGCCTCCGGTTTCGTCTACCTGATTTCGCTCGAGGGGGTGACCGGCGAGCGCGACCACCTCCCCACCGGCCTCGCCGGGATCGTCGGGGCGGTGCGGGAGAAGACCGGTCTTCCCCTCGCCGTCGGGTTCGGGGTCTCGCGCCCGGAGCACGTCCGGACCGTCGTCGCCGCCGGCGCGAACGGCGTCATCGTGGGGAGTGCGCTTGTCCGGCTGATCGAGGAGCACGCAGGCGACGAGGCCGGGATGCAGGATGCCCTCCGGACGGCTGTCGCCGGACTCCGGGAGGGTCTCGCCCCCGACCCCGAACCTGATATGCCCCGGCGCGAAAGGGTAGAAGAATGAGACGGATCGGATTCCTGGTCAACCCCATCGCCGGGATGGGCGGCGCCGTGGGGCTCGCGGGGACGGACGGGCAGGTGGGCGAAGCCCTCCGCCGGGGTGCGGTTCCGCGATCTGCCGATCGGGCGGTGGAGGCTCTCTCCGCCCTCCGGGGTCAGGATATCGAGTGGTATACCTGCTCGGCGCCGATGGGGGAAGACGTCCTTGCTGCGGCCGGGATCGATCGCTACACCCCCCTCTACCGTCCGGCCGTCCCGACGGGTGCCGCCGACACAAAGGCCGCGTGCCGGGCGTTCCTTGCGGCCGGGGTCGACCTCATCGTCTTCTGCGGCGGGGACGGGACGGCCCGGGACGTCTTTGACGCCGTGGGCCGGTCGGTCCCCATCCTCGGCATCCCGGCCGGGGTGAAGATGTACTCGGCAGTCTTTGCGGTCAATCCCCCGGCGGCGGCCGACCTCATCCGCCGGGTGGGTGAGATCCCCTGCCGGGACTCCGAGGTGATGGATGTCGATGAGGAGGCTTACCGATCCGGCCGTCTCGCCGCCCGGCTCTACGGGTATGCCTGCGTGCCCTTCATTCCTGAGCGGACGCAAGGCGGAAAGCAGGTCTTTGAGCAGCAGGACGAGGAGCGGGCGAAGAACGATATCGCGGCGTTTATCGCTGAGATCATGCTCCCGGATACCCTCTATGTCGTCGGCGCCGGGAGCACGACGGCCCGGATCATGGAGCGGCTCGGGCTTGCCCCGACGCTGCTCGGGGTCGACGCCGTCAGGAACGGTGAGGTTCTCGCCCGCGATGCCGACGAGCGGACGCTGCTCGCCCTCCTCGACGAATACCCGCGGGCAAAGATCATCGTGAGCCCCATCGGCGCCCAGGGTTTCGTCCTCGGCCGGGGGAATCAGCAGATCAGCCCCGCGGTGATCCGGCGGGTGGGGTTATCGAGCCTGATCGTGGTCGCGACCCCGGGAAAACTCGCAGCCACACCCGTCCTCTACGTGGACACCGGGGATCCGGCGCTCGACCGGGAGCTGGGTGACTCCCTGCAGGTCGTCTCCGGCTACCGGATGGCGCAGCGAAAGCGGGTCGTCCACCCCGACTGACACCGGTTCGGACTTTTCCCGGGCGGAGTACTGCTCGGCAAGTTTCCTGAGGTCACGCACTTTGGCGTTGGCTGCCTCGATGATGGAGAGGACCTCGAGGTAGCGGCTGTTCCCGAAGTCCCCCTCCTTCTTGAGACTGACGAGCTGCTTGCGGTAGTGCTCGTTGATGGCACGCTGGAGTATGATGTCGCGGGCACGGAGTTCCGCGACGGTCGTATCCCGGATCTCGGGAAAGAGGAGGCCGAGCCCGACGATGTTATCGTCGAGGATCCGGTAGACGCTCTCTGTCTTCTGTACAAAGGCGGTGCGGGCTTCGTCTCCGTTCCAGGCTGCTCTCCGGAAGAACCCTCCGAGATCCGCTCCGAGATACCCGAGCCGCCCGATCTCGTTTGACATCCGCACCAGAAAGACCACCTCGTTCGCTTCACGATCGGAGAGCTGCCTCCCGGAGATCGTCCGGAGGGCCTGCTCGATCCTTCGATCAAGGTGACTGTTCAGGCTCTTGAGCCGCTCGACCATCTGGTAGTCTGCCTCTTTCGACGTGGCGAGGTAGGTCGTTGCCGCCCGGAAGAGGGCGAGCGTGACCTCGTGGGCGTGGTTGAGCTCCTTCTTGATCAACTCGAACCCGAGATGCGTATCGTCGGGGATGCCGTCCTCGAGGTGGCGCGTCCGCATCAGGATCTCGGGTTCGTTCCCGGGCACCAGCTGTTCGACGACCTGCCCGAACCGCCCGATGAAGAGGAGGAAGATCGTCGCCGTGATCAGGTTGAAGAGGAGGTGGGCGTTTGCCACCAACTGAGCCTCGGTCCCGCCGATCGTCGTCACGAGCGTGGTGAACGGCACGAGGAAGGGCAGGATCAGGAGCACGCCCCCGAGATTGAAGACGAAGTGGGCCGCCGCCGCCCTCCGGGAGTGGAGGTTCATCCGGGCCGAGGCTATCAGGGTCGTCGTGGTCGAACCGATGTTTGCGCCGAGCAGGATCGGGATAGCCTGCGGGAGGGTGAGGAGCCCCTGCTGGGCGAGGACGACGACGAGGCCGGTCGTCACGGTGCTCGACTGGACCATGGTGGTGAAGAGAAACCCGATCAGGACGGCGAGCGGGAGCGCCGAGTACTCAGTGACGAGCCCGATGATCTCGGGGTCGTTCTGGAACGGTACGAGCGCTGTCGAGATGAGATTCAGGCTGAAGAAGACCAGGCCGAAGTAGAAGAGGGGTTTTCCAAGGAACTTGTAGCGCCGCCCGAAGATCCCGACGAGGAACCCGACGGGGATCAGCACCTGCCCGAACGCCGTCATCTTGAAGGCGACGAGCTGGGCGGTGATGGTCGTCCCGACGTTCGAGCCGATGATGATCCCGAGGCTCTGGAGGAACGAGAGCGTTCCGGCGTTGACGAGCCCGATGGCGATGATCGTCGTCGCCGCGCTCGACTGGACGATAGCGGTGACGACGAAGCCGAGGAGCGCCCCGAGGATCGGCCGCTCCGTCACCCTGCCGAGGATCGCGGCGAAGCTGCCCTTTGCTACCGCGAGGATCTCACGGGAGAAGTTCTCGATCCCGTAGAAGAAGAGGATCAGGCCGGGAATGATGGCGAATACGAGTTCCCACGGGACCATTGCTGTTCAGTGTGTATGGAGTCTTCGCTCTGAAATACCTCTCTAAATGCATCTCCGATTGGGACCTCTCCCGGAGCGATCCGGCGGTGGTTCCGGAACCGCAGGTATAATTCCGGCTGCGGTCGAACCTCTTCTGATGGCAGCCTTCGACCCCTCGGTCCTCGGGATCTTCGTCTTCGGCCTCGTCGCCGGGATCTGCCCCTGCAACAGCGTCCTCTGTCTCGGGTTGATCGGCTACCTGACGAGCGGGAAGACCGATCTCTCGCTCGCCGGCATCTTCCGGCTGACCGTGGCGTTCTCGCTCGGCACAATCCTCGTCCTCCTGCCGCTCGGGGCGGTCGCGGGCTACATCGGGGGATACCTCCTCTTCCTCGACGAGACGATCGCGTGGGGGATCGGCGGGGTGCTGATGATCCTGATGGGGCTGCAGCTCCTCCACGTCTACAAGCCGCCGATCCGGAGCATCTTCAACCGCTTCCGGGCTCCCATCTCCTACACCGCTGCAGGGGCGTTCCTCCTCGGCCTCTCGTTCGGGGCGATCACGGTGGGCCGCGGGGCGCCGATGCTCCTCGTCGTCCTGACCTACATCGCGCTCTACCAGACCGCTCTCGAAGGTATCTTCACGATATTCGTGTATGCCGTGGGGCTCGCGATCCCCCTCATCGTCATCAGCTCGGTCGGTGGCGCGGTCGGGAAGAAGATCAAGGAGAGGGCGAGGGTGAGCGGGGAGATCTTCGACCGGGTCGTCGGCGTCGCGATCGTCCTGATCGGGGTCTACTTCCTCTACCTGGCGTTCTTCTAATTCAGTTCATCGGGCCTGCCGGCTGCACCGACAGGCGAGCGCGAGGAGCATGATGCCGAGCAGCGGGAGCCCGGCGTAGACGTAGGCCGCTCCGGCGAACTCATAGAGCGACGGCGAGTCGACCCGGATATTCGCCGGGAGTGATGGGGCGAAGAAGAGGCCGTACGCCCAGGCCATGCCGAAGAGGCTGATGATCCCCGCCTCGATCACGGAGAACCACGCGAACGTCCCCTGCCTGACCGGGAGCGCTCCGAGCAGGAGGACGAGGGCCGCCGGGGCGAGGAGCACGGTCGCGAAGAGGCTGATGCCGGAGGACTGCGGCACCGGCCCGAAGACGGCGAGTGTCGCAAGAAGCGCCGCGAGCGGCACCGCCGCCCACCACCTGCCGCCCTCCTGCGCCAGAGCGACCGAGAAGAGCGCCGCTCCCGCGAGCGAGACGATGCAGAAGAGGAGGAGCACCGGTGAGAAGTCTGCAGCCCCGTATACGGACCTGCCGGGGTAGGCGAACCGGGCATACGCCCCGGTCACGGGCACGGCGATGAAGTAGGCCGCGGTGAGGGCGAGGGCGAGCGAGGTTCTCTTTGGGGTCGTTTCTATCCCTCCTCCTCAGCGTGCCTCTCTTCCCGGAACCCCGGATCGAAGGCGGTGACCGTCCGGAGAACGATATAGAGGATCGCGGCGACGAGCACGCACTCGAGGTAGAACCCGAAGACCGCGAACGCGGAGAAGAGCAGGTTATATGCAGGGGTGCCCGCGGTGAGCGGCAGGACACTCATGATGCCGTCGAAGAACCACCCGAAAACAGGTACACTCTCCGCGATCAGGGGAGCCGGCCCGCCCGGCCACCCGTCGGGGTTTATCAGCAGGGCGGCGACGAACGGAACGGAGGCTGCAACGGCGACGAGCATCGCCTGCCGCTGCCTCCGGACCGGGACGGCGCCCGAAATAAGCGGGAGTGGCGTCGCGGCTCCCGCGACCGCGAGGGTGACGGTCACGAGGACGAAGACGGGGAGGACGAACGGTGGCGCCGGTCCGATGATCCCGGAGACGGTTCTCGCAGTACCCGCCCAGATCACGCATGCGACGACCGCGACGAGCGGGGGGATGGCCGGCGAGAACCGGCTCCGGGGGAGAGAGGCGACGATCTTACCTGACATACTGCACCATATCGGGACGTGAACCGGGGACGTGGTTCGGCTGTCGGATTCTGTAACTCTGCGGGAGAGGTCAACGTGCTTCTATAAACGATTTCTGTCACGATCGTCTACACGTCGCGGCACTTTGAGCCGTTCTGTTCCCGAAGAGATGCCCTGATGCGGTTCTTCCGCCGCGGCAGAACGGTCAGCCCGGCTGCTTTTCCCGGCACCGTTTGCTCGCGACCTGCATGATGAGACTGCTGAACAGCAGGACGAAAAACAGGTACCGGGCAAGGGCGCCGGGCCGGCCGTGCAGGACGATATCCTGGTAGAAGTTGACCGCGAGGACGATTACGGCAAGAGCGAGGAGTAGTTTCCACAGGAACGAGAGGTGGCTGCAGTTCATGTTCGCCACCGGTTATACGATTCCCACCGCCCGGTGGAGATAGAACGCGAGAACCGCACCGGTTGCAAGAGCGACGAAGACGGCCCGGTCCTTCGACTTCTCGTGAAACACCACTACGCCGAAGTAGGTCGAGAGGCAGAACCAGGCGAGGAGCAGCAGGCCGGCAAACGGGACCTCCAGGAGGACTGCCCAGGAGAAGAGGATGAGCGGCGAGAGAGCATAGGCCGCCGATTTCATCGTCTGCTCGAACTCCCGGTGGACGTCGACGAAGAGCAGGAAGAAGTGCTCGACGAGGCTGACGGCGAGGAGGGCGACGGCCCCGGTTATCAGGCCCTGCGTCAGGGTGACAAGGGTGCCTGCTACGATAAACCAGATCCGGTGCATCCCGCCGATCTCCACCCCCTCTCCCGCAAGGAGGGATAGTGCCATGAGCAGGACCGATGCGACTGCAATGATCGCGAAGTAGAGCACGAGATCGTCGCGCAACGGCTTTTCGTTGAGTTGCTGGAAGACCCGCCGTGGGCCGGGGAAGGCAGTTTTTTGTGATATCCCTGTCGACATGATCTTCTCTCCCGGACAGCGGCAATCACCCCTCCGGGTGCCGGCTCCGGTATCAATCGATGAGAAGTCGATGTTTTCCTATAAACGTTCTCTGTCTGAACCGTCTACGCATCGAGAGCGTTCGATCGACCCTTCATCCGCAAAAACCACCATGAGGCCGGTCCGTGCGGCAGGGGATCAGCCGGTGCGGCAGACGCCCCTGATGAGCTGCGGCCAATCTTCCGGAGCAAAACGAACCGATCCTGCTTGAGGCAGAGAGAAACTGGACAGAAATCATTAATAGGGGAACGTTGAGTTCTCATGCAGAGATTCCGGAAGGCGGGGCTCACCCAGCCGACCGATGGCGATGAAATGGACGAAAAGCGTACCAATACCAGAAAAACCGTGCTGAACCTGCTCATAGCGGTCGCCATCCTCGCCGTGGTGATCTTCCTGCTCTTTCTTGCAGTCGGGTTCGTCGAGACGACCATGCCGAACGACTCCTACATGATCGAGATCACCGGACTCTCCGGTCTTGCCGTGAACGGCACTGCCACGGTCATGATCCCGGTTCCGGCGAACGCGGAGGGAGATCTGGTGATCTTCGAGTCATTCGTTCGCCAGCCCGCCGGGTGGCGGGCGGGGATCCGGGAGACTGAGTACGGGAAGATGCTCGCGTTCACGACAACGGAAGACTACGCGCAGGATATCTCCATACCGTCCGGCGAGTTCGAGACGAAAGAAGAACCACGGCTGCTCTTCCCTGTGCTTGCGACGCCCGAGAACGTGAGCGTCGAAGAGTTCAGCCGAAGACCGGGCGGGACTTACATCACGGTCGTCTTCCTCGACGGCTTCATCCCGCCGGAGAACGCCACAACGATCTCGTTCGACCTCAGGTATCAGGGCGGCGGCGGCATGAAATACCTGATCAAGGAGAACATCTGGACGGCGACGGTGAACACGGCCGTTCCGAGCACAGAGTCCGGCTTCGTCCCGGTGCCGGCCGGATACCATGTCACTGCCGGGGGAATCTACCTTTGATGGACGGTCCCGTGCGGAGAATTTCACGGCGGGCCACGAGCGCCGCGGTCCCCCGATTCCGTGCGCTTCCGGTCCTGCGGATCAGGAAGTGAATGGTAGATGTCTCCCTCGATAATCTCCTTTCTGGCTAAAGTCATCGGTGTCTCGCTTCTCGTCATCGCAATTGTCGCCATCGGCGGGAACATTCTCGTTCACTATCATCAGACCCAGATAGTGTCGGGGCATTCCTGGGATTACTCATACGCCGTCTCCGTTACCGGGCTGTCCGGCTACCGGGGAGATCCGGTCATGGAGATCGTCCTTCCCCTCCCTGCAATCGGCGGTTCACCGGTCTTTTCCGGAGAGGATCTCCGGCGGATGACCTCTGATAACTGTACGACTCTCCCGGTTACGACGGAGGACGGGGAGATGCTTGGGCTACGCCTGCCCGGTACAGATCTCACAGACGCCTCCGCCGCTCAATCAGGAGGTTTCTCAAGAGAGGTCTCGCGTGAGGAGATAGCGGGGGGCGGGTTTGTGCCGGGACTCTCACGGCTCTCCAAAGCGGGGGATACCTCTCCATACATCATCATCCCGGGTTCGCTCCGCCCCGTATCGGCCGATCCGGAGCCCATTTGGGTCAGCATCAACTTCATCGTATTCGGCGGCAGAACCTCCGGCGAGCAGAGGCCCGACTACCGCATCTCGATCATGGAGCAGATCCCGCCGGGAAAGACCGGGATCATTCCCGTAGAGCCACAGGTCTATCATCGCGATAGTTTTCGAGAAGCCTTCCGTCCTCTGGAGGAGAACGATTCCGTCGAATAAGACGTATACTTTTGGAGTGCCTCTTAGAACTCGCCCATCACAACCTTTATAGTTAGGGCTACCCAAACTAATGGGTATCAACCATGGCGGCGAGACACGAGCACCTGTTCGAAGTGTTTGATCGCCTGATCGCCATCAAAAACGAATGTTCCTCCGAGATCATCTCCGAATGCGGGCTCAGCCGTTTGACGGCGAAGCAGGTCGCCTACCTGAAAGTCATCGACGGGCACCGCGACATGACGTTTGGCAGGCTCGCTGAGATCACCAGGAACTCGAAGCCCACCGTCACGGAGATGGTCGATCGGTTCACACGGATGGAGTGTGCCTACCGCCAGAAGTCCCCCGACGACGGGAGGGTCACCTACATCCGGCTGACCGAGAAGGGGCGGATGCTGGCAAACGCCGAGCGAAACGCGCTCCACCGGATGATCGAGAGGATGGTGCGGACGCTCGACGAGAACGAAGTGGATCTCCTGGTGGAGATCCTGAGAAAGGTCGGATGATTTTTTTTGGCCGGCCGTATTGTTAGGTAAATGCGAACTAAACAATCCGGAGTCACCATGCACTCACCACAACCAGACACCAGCAGAGAGTATATCGTCATACCACTCTTCGAGACCGTGGTCTACCCCGAGACCCGGACGAAGCTCCAGGTCGAGACGGCCGTCGGAGAAGCGCTGATCGCCGCCATGAAGAGCGAAGGGTCGGCATCCGCGGTCGGGCTGACCGCAAAGGGCGGGGCGGAAACCCCTGAGGATCCGGCCGACGCATTCTATTCGACCGGGACCCTCCTCATGATCGCGCACGTACAGCCTGCAGACGACGGCTATCTCGCCTTCGCGCACGCAACCCGCCGGGTGAAGGCCGTGACGCTCTCGGAGAGGGGCGGACAGTACTATGCGATCTCCGAACCGCTCCCGGACATGCCGGACCTCGACGAAGGTGCCCGGGCGCAGATGCTCGCGAACGTCAAAGCGGCCGTCCACGAGATCAGCGGCAATTTCCAGGGCTCCGAGCAGTTCACCCGGCCCGTCGACAGGATGGAGTCCGTCGACCAGATCATGGGGTTCGTGATGCCCTTCCTGCCGATCGGTGTTGCCGAGAAGCAGTCGCTCCTCGAGATCGCCTCCGTCCGGGAGCGTTACACCGCGTTCCTCCGGATCCTGGTGAACCTGAACGAGAGCATCAACCTCCGGATCGAGGTGGCGAAGAAGGCCAACGAGAAGGTCGGGAAGGCGAACCGTGAAGCGATGCTCCGCGAGCAGCTCCGGGTGATCCAGGACGAGCTCAACGGCTGCGAGGGTTCGTCCGGCGAGGAGAACTACCGGGAGCGGATCGAGCGCTCGACGATGCCCGAGGAGGTGCGGAAGAAGGCCCTCGCCGAACTGAAGAAACTCGAGTCTGGCGGGAGCCAGCACCACGAGAGCCAGGGGATCCGGAACTACCTCGACCTCCTGCTCGATCTCCCCTGGACGGTCGAGAAGAAGAGCATCGATATCGAGGAGGCCCGCCGGGTGCTGGAGAGCAACCACAACGGCCTGGAGAAGGTCAAGGAGCGGATCGTCCAGCACCTCGCGGTCATGAAACTCAAGGAGGAGAAGCAGGGCTCGATCCTCCTCTTCGCGGGTCCGCCGGGCACGGGAAAGACGAGCCTCGGACGGAGCATCGCCGACGCGCTGGGGAGAGAGTACGTCCGGATCAGCCTCGGCGGCGTCAAGGACGAGGCGGAGATCCGCGGCCACCGGCGGACCTACGTCGGGTCGCTCCCCGGCCGGATCATCCAGGGGATGAAGCGTGCGGGGGCGAAGAACCCGGTATTCATCCTCGACGAGGTCGACAAGCTCGCCGTCTCCTACTCCGGCGATCCGGCAAGCGCCCTCCTCGAGGTCCTCGACCCCGAGCAGAACAGCACGTTCTCGGACCACTACCTGGAGGTGCCCTACGACCTCTCGGACGTGCTCTTCATCGCGACGGCGAACAGTCTCGCGACGATCCCGGCGCCGCTCCTCGACCGGATGGAGCTCATCGAGATCTCGGGCTACACGAAGAACGAGAAGTTCGCGATCGCGAAAGACCATCTCCTGCCGGAGACCCTTGAGGAGCACGGCCTGACTGCGGATCACCTCCAGGTCGAAGACGAGGCCGTCTCGGCGATCATCGACCGCTACACCCGGGAAGCGGGTGTCCGGACGCTCAAGAAGCAGCTTGCCCGGATAGCCCGGCATGTCTCTGCGAAAGTGGTCTCGGGAACGGTCGACCTCCCGGTCATCGTGACGGCGGAGATGCTCCCCGAGATCCTGGGCCGGGAGACCGTCCGGCCGGACGTGGCGCGGAAGGAGAACCCGCCCGGCGTGGTGACGGGGCTCGCCTGGACGCCGGTCGGCGGCGACATCCTCTTCATCGAGGGGACGTTCATGCCCGGAAAAGGGAAACTGACGCTGACCGGCCAGCTCGGCGACGTGATGAAGGAGTCGGCCCAGATCTCGCTCAGCCTGATCCGATCGAGGCTCGCGGCCATCGCGACCGGGTTCGACTTCTTCGCAAGCGACATCCACATCCACGTCCCGGCGGGAGCGACCCCGAAGGACGGGCCGTCGGCGGGCGTGACCCTCTTTACGGCCCTCGCCTCCCTGGTCACGGGGAAAACGGTCGACCCGACGGTCGCGATGACCGGCGAGGTGACCCTCTCCGGCGCCGTCCTCCCGGTAGGCGGGATCAAGGAGAAGGTCCTTGCGGCGCACCGGGCCGGGATCAGGACGGTCATCCTCCCGCGGGAGAACGAGCGGGACCTCGAGGACGTCCCCGGTGACGTCCGGAGCGATCTTACGTTCGTGACCGTGGAGACGATCGAGGACGTCCTCCGCGAGGCGCTCGGGATAGAGCTCCACGGCCCGGTTCTGCCGTATGTGGGGAAGAACCGGTGCGTCCCCGTGCACAACCTCTGAACACCCTTTTTTCTCTCCTACCTCCGTTTTATCCCCCGCGCCTTGCCCTGCAAGCAGGTTGGCTCGAATTACTCGGGGAGTAGAGGATCGTGACAGAAATCGTTTATAGAGGAACGTCGAGCTCTCACCGATAGCTGCCGGAATCGGTGCCCCGATGTGCGGGATCTGTCCGGTCTGCGCCGAAACCGGGGAAAATTGCATGGAACCTGACAAAAAGCGCCTGATCATCATAGGAATCATCGCCTTCATCGGCATCATCGTCCTCGTCGCCGCGGTCGTCTTCGGATTTACGACCATCGTTACCCTGGTCACGGGAGTCGATGGTCTTCCGCAGGAGCTGGATGTGCGGGTGGTCGGGGAAGAGGATCTGCAGAACGCATCCGTCATCCACCTGACCGACCGGGACCTGCAGCAGCATCCGGTGCTTGCCACCGCGATTCGGAAGGCCGGCAGCGACTCCAACGTGCTGAAATACGCGACGGTCCCGATGACGGGGGCCGAATGCCTTGTACTCACCGAATCCTTTGGCGTATACACAAGGAACGCGCCGATCCTCGAGTACGACGGAGTATACTACGCCACGCGCGTTCTGCTCCATTAGAATCGTTTCAAAAAAGGTACAGAATGGAAGAAGGTAAGAAACCCGGCAACCGGCTCAGAACGGCGGGGTTCGTCGTCGCGTGCGTTCTTGCCGGCATCGTCGCGGTCGCGCTCGGCCTCATGCTCGCCGACGCCCTCCTCATCTACGCGATGGAGGGCTCGGGCGGGCAGCCGATGCTCTACGTCATGGAGGGGGCGGATGTGCAGCCCGAGTGGGGCATGGTCGTTCCCCTGACCGAGCAGGACTTTGCCGACCACCCGGCGCTCGATGCGGTCATCCGGGGCGAGGAGCGAAACCCGTCGGCGTGGGAGTGGGGTTCCGGCGACCGGCGCTTCATCGGGGGAGCCAATGTCTCCTACGCGGAGAGCAGGGCACTTCAGGACGCCTACGGCCCCGACCGGGAGACGTGGGTCTACCCGCACCTGGAGTACGAAGGGGCGTATTACCTGGTGGTGACGACGTGGCCGTGAAGGGGGGGTTTTAGCCGGATGGCGGGTGCGCTGGAAGGCCGCAGAGGGTACGTTGAAATGATGCAGAGTTCGTACCGGCTGAAACTCCCTACTACGAATTAGCGGTGGTTGAATGAAAACCAAATGCTCCCTGTTTATTGTTCTCATGATCCTGCTGGCGTCCTGCGGTTGTGTCGATACCCGGGACGCCGTCGGGGATGACAGCATGCAGAACGGCACCGCGGAAGGACTGCCGATAAACGGCTCTTTTACACCCACCTCCGGGGCTACCGGAGGCACGGAGATGCCTGTCGACCTCTCGCAGCTCGAGATCAGAGGCGGGCCGGACTTCAGCCCGAATGTCACGTTAATCTCCTCGATTCTCCAGAATGATACGCGTACCGGGCTCCTGATCGAGAATGGGTGGAACATCACATCGGTCACCGAAAAAAACGATGAAAATGACCGCGCCGGGGGCTCCGCCGCAGTGGAGTTCCAGAAGGACGGGCTGTCGTTCTACATCGGAGTCGATGAACAGGAGGGGCGTACCGCCGGGGGCTACTGCGGTGCCGAGGTCTGGATTGCAGAACCCGTTTCAGGTCCTCGTCCCGAGGGTTATCATCAGGCTAAGGATAAGATGGAGGGATGGTGGCACGTCTTCGACGACCGGAACGAGAGGGTCGTTATGATCTATAACAGCACGACGCTCTTCTACCTCTCTCCATCGTACTCGATCATCGATACGGAGGGGATACTTGACTGATCTCACGTTGAGGTGCCGCCCCTCGCAGGCAACGTTGTGGGAGTATATGAACGGAACCGTGTGGTGCGTTGAAACGCCGCGGGATCTGGGTTGCACACCGGCAGTCAGAGAGGCCGAAAGATGAGGAATACTCCACTCATCGTTCTTTTGCTGTTTGTCTCGGTCTGTATCGTGGGCTGCTGCACCGGTGGAGCGGCCGATCCTGCAGCCCTTCCCGGCGACACGCAGGAGACACCGGCGCAACAGTACCCTGAGATCAACGTATCGGAGATTCCTGTAGCCACCCCGGAGTTGATCCGAACAAACGGCTCATACATCGCCGGGATTGCGCTCGGCGACGAGCGGGCACGGGCTCTCGTCCGGCACGGCGGCAAACCCGAATCGGTTGCCGTGCTCTTCCATTCGTGCCCGCGAAACGACCCTTACTGCAACCTGAACCCGAGTCTCGTCATCCGCTACGGGGAGATCCGGTTTGCGGTCACCGTCGACGAGACGGCCGGGGCGGTGCTCGGCGGCTCTGCACTCGTGCCGAACACCCCCTCCCCGACGTATTACAAGACCCGCAACCTCTCGACCGGGACCGATACCGTCTACCTGGGGGACGCCCCGATCATGACCTACAACGCGACGTCGCTCCTGTACCTGAACGAGTCGTACGGTCGCTCTTTCGGGCCGGCAGAATCTTCCCCCGACCTTGACGGAATCGTGGCGCGGTACCGGGCGGCCCACCCGTCCAGGGATATCGACACCGGCTTCACCCACGAACCCTGCGAGGCTTACTCGAAGACCGGGGAGTTCGTCGAGACAGTCGGCGGGCTCTTCGACCTCGTCCGGGAGGATCCCGCCGCCGGCCGGCTCCTCTCCGACGGAGGCGAGATCGTGGGCGTCGTTGTCGTCTGCCCGCCGTCCGCCGCGTCCGAACCGGGGGGCCCGGGATGCTACCCTGCGGTCCGCGTCAGGTATGGGGAGATGACGATCGACTACCTCGTCAACATCGACTGCATGTGCATCGAGAGGGCTTCCGTCGAGGTTCCGTCTGGATATCTCTCCCGTACGGTCGATAATGTGACTTATATCATTCACGATGGCGACGTGGTGCTCGCTCTCTGAGGACGGGCGCGCCCCCGGTTCCGGGCCCGTAGTAGGTTTGTTCGGGTTCAAAATCGATCGGGAAGGCCCGACGTGTAGATGATTGTCACAGAAATCGTTTATAGGAGAACGTCGACCTCTCCCGCGTGGATACCGGTATCCGGGGGCGCGGGTCCGGTCGTGTGACCCGCACCAAAACCTGGGCGGTACCCCCGGCGGAGGGCGAATGGACGAAGATGCAGGTGTTCTTGAGGGGAAGTCGATGACTCCGTCAGGTCATGAGAAGGGCACCCGGCTGAAGCGATACCTCATCGTGGTCGTGGTCGCCGGGCTCCTCCTGTTCGGCTGCTACGTTGCTGTCGCCTCCTACATCGCCGCGACCATCCCGCCCGACGAACTCCTGCTCTACGAAGTCACGGAGGAGACGGCCTGGGAGGGTATCGTCATTCCCCTCGACGAGGAGATGTTCCGGAACCTGCCGGTTCTGGACGCGATCCTCCGGGGTGAGGGGCATGAGGACGAAGGGGACCCGTATACCACCGGGGACATCCGGCTGGTGGGGAGCGTGGAGTACCCGGAGAAGATCCGCCAGGAGACGATCGATGCCTACATCTTCGATAGCGAGACCGGTAAGCGGAAATACTTCGAGTATGAGGGCCGGTATTACCGGGTCGGGACGATTTACCGGGATTGAACTGCGGGAGATTGAGAATGAACGGAAAGACCAGAACAGGGACACTCCTCCTCTTCGCGGTGCTGCTCGCGGTCGTCCCGGCGGCGGGTGCAGGGATCGATCTCGATCACCACGTGATCCCGGAACTGAAAGTGAACGAGTCGATCGAGACGATCGCCATATCCGGGGTGTTGAGCCTTCAGCCGGAATGGGACGGGAGTGGAACCTCCGGGATACCGTTCGGTTCGATCATGGTCCATACGGCGGACGAGAAGACGCTGGTCTTCGATAAAGACGGGAACCAGCTGCTCTCCATCAGCGACGAACTCTCTGCAAAAGTCCCTACCCCCGGCGGTTTTGAGAAACCGTGCACCTGGCTGCACCAGCTCCCGAACGATTCCCGGGTCTATCATCACGACAACGCGACCTTCATCTTCGGCAAGGCCGGGGACCTCATCCTGACCGTCATCAACGAGCACCCGCCGCCCGTCGAGGACCCGATCACCATCGACATCACCTCCCCGGCCGAGGGCGAGACGGTCTGGATCGACGTCGTTCCGCCGCACGTCGCCGTCGTCGGGGAGGTGCACGCCCCCGCAGGTCTGCACAACGTGGTTGTGCGGAGCGGAACCGGGGAGGTCTCGTGCGGGAACCGGCCCGAATTCGCCTGCTCGGTGCCGGTCTCCGCCGGGGAGAACACGATCACCGTCGTGGCGGACACCCATGGACCCCTGGCCGAGAAGACCGTGAACGTGACCGTCCGTATCGGTCTCCCGCCGCCCCCGGCGATCGCCGTCTCGGGCAGGGTGACGGATGCCGGTGGCAACCCGGTTCCCGGTGCACTGGTGCGGTTCGAGTCGGTGTTTACGCTCGACGACGAACCCCTCACGGGGACGAACGTGACCGGAGAGGATGGCGGCTACCTGGTGGAAGGCGTCTTCGGCTACCGGCAGACCGTCACGGTCGAGAAGGAGGGCTACGCCCCCCTCCGGGAGGAGGTCGTCTTCGAGAACCTGACGAACGATCTCGACCTGGAACTGGAGCCCCTCCCCCGTGCGGTTCCGGGATTCGGTTCCGCGCTCGCGGTTCTCTCGCTCACGGGGGCGTTCCTCCTCATCGGCCGGAAGAGGCGGTGAGATGACAGAGAAACGTTCGATAATCCCGGCGCTCCTCCTCACCGCCGCAGTCACGGCGCTGGCGGCGGGCTTTGCGGCTTTCGCGCCCGTCGCAGAGGTCACCGTAACCCCGCATGAGGAGATTGCCCCGGAGGATCAGGCCCTGGTCCATATCGACTTCTTCACGGAGAAGAGGGATGTCCCGGTCGAGGGCGTGGATATCCTCTCCTCGATCCTGCGTTACGAACTCGCGGTCTACGATACAGAGGGTATCCGTGATCGCCTGCTTTCCGGCGAACCGCTGGCGGTGCATATCGCCGGGCAGCCCTGCACGGCGGTTCTCGAGGAGTCGTTGCACGGCACCGGCTCCTTCACCGGCACCCTTTCCGTGGACGGGAGGGTGCACCTGACCATCAGCGGCGACGTCCTTCGCGGCTATTTCGAGACCGGCGGCGTCGCGTACCACGTGGAGAGCACCGGGCGGTACGACACCAAATCCCCGGGGAAGGTCATCCACTATCTCTTCTCCTCCGCCGACGTGAAAGGGCTGAGCGGCTGCTATCTCATACTGCACAATATCAGTAACGGGAGGGCGGAACATTACGGGTTCGAGCTTCCTGCAAACTGGACCGAGGCCGACTTCCTGAACGCCGGCCACGAGGTCGTCCCGCTCACCGATGCCGATCTCGTCGACCTCCCAAAAGTGAACGAGACCCTCCGCACCGGCTTTATCGAGGTGCCGCTCTCCTACAACGAGACAGTGCGTATTGCAAAGAGTTACCGGGGGAAGATCGTGGAGTATAGTGGGAACTACTACCTGATCGACTTCATCGAAAGTTAGGCTGTGACGGGCCCTAAACCCTCTTTGCTATCGTCTCGATCGCCTCAATGATCGTCTGCTGCTGCGGCTTGATGATCGCGACCGGGCAGTCGACGATCTTCTCCACAATCGACGCGAGGATTGGGGCGCAGACGATCCCGAGCGCCCCCTCCTTCTCCGCCCGTGCCGCGGCGATGATGCACTCCTCGAGGGTGTTCGCCGCGTAACCCCGGACGTGGTATTGCTTCCCGCCGATGGCGAGGTTGCGGTTGTCGATCTCGTCGAGCAGGAACCGCGCCGCGATCACCGCGATGAAACTCTTCTCCCGGGGCTCGAGGACGTTCACAATCCGCCGGACGGTCGAGAGGCGCGGGTCCGCCCTGCCCGACGTGAGTTTGTAGAGGGTAGCGGGCGGGATCCCGGCCCGTTCCGCGAGGTCGCGGATACTCATATCCTGCCGTGCAAGTTCCTCCTGGAGCGCGTCGGCAAAGTCGGCTTCGAAGATCTTTCGCGAGAGCATTGTTCTACTATGGTAGTATCCCTATGATAATATCTTTCCTATAAGGTCAATACTCCCGGCATGAGAGAAAACCTTCTCCTCCGCCCGGCTCCATGAGGCGGAGGGTTTAAGGAGATTGAGACCCACCACATCGTTGATTTCAGAGGAATCGGCCGCACGGTGCGGCGCGAATCGGCCTTTTCGATGCAGACGGAGGATTCAGGGTATGAAGACGATGAGAGAGATCGACGAGAAGATCCGGAACGGCACCGCGGTCGTCTACACGGCCGCAGAGTTCAAGCGCCTCGTCCGCGAGGGTGCCAAGGTCACGGCCGCAGAGGTCGACGTGGTCACCACGGGAACATGCGGGGTGATGTCGGGGACCGCGGCGATCCTCTCGGTCCCGGTGGCGGCGCCGGGGACGTTCGAGCGGGCGGACCGGGCCTGGCTGAACGGTGTCCCCTGCATGCCCGGCCCCTGCCCGAACGAGCGGTTGGGGCTCGTCGATCTGATCGTCTCCGGGACCGCCCACGCCGGGGCGGGCTACGGGGGCGGCCACCTCTTCCGCGATATCGTCGAGGGCCGTGAGATCGAGGTGCTGGTGGAGGCCGCCGACCGCTCGATCGAGGCGCGGGTGACTCTCGACGACCTCGCCTACGCCCGGATCTTCACCACCCGGAGTGCTTACAAGAACTACACCGCCTACCTGAACACCCGGCCGACCCGGGTGACGACAATCTTCTCCGTCACGGGGCTCCAGGGCCCCTGCCGGGAGGTCTCGGTCAGCGGGTGCGGCGAGATCAACCCGCTCCAGAACGACCCCGCACGGCTCGCGATCCGGGACGGGACGCCTGTCTTCCTGAACGGCTCGGCCGGTATTGTGACCGGGGAAGGAACCAGGAGCACCCCCGATCGGCCGAACCTCACGGTCATCGCCGATATGGCCGGGATGCAGCCCCGCTACATGGGTGGGTTCAAGACCTCTGCGGGCCCCGAGTGCATCACGAGCCTCGGCGTCGCGATCCCGGTCATCGACGACCGGCAGGTCGCTGCCCTTCGCGTCCTCGACGAGGAGATCCCGCTCCCGGTCGCCGATATCAACACCCGCAGGGTCCTCGGGGAAGGGACTTACGCCGACGTCTGGCAGCGGCCTGATAGGGAGGTAACCTACCACCCCGAGTGGTGCGAGGAGTGCTCGGCCTGCGCAGCGGCCGCGGTCTGCCCGACGGGCGCGTTCACCCGCGAGACCGGGATCGATCGCGACCGCTGCCTCGCCTGCACTGCCTGTCTTGCTGCCTGCCCGAACGACGCGCTCGAGGCCGGGGAGGGGTCGCTCCGGGTCCGGGGCCGGAAGGTGCCGATCACGCTCCGCCAGTCAGGCCGGACGCTCGCCGAAGACCTCTGCCGGGACGTAAAAGAGATGATCCTCGACGGTCGGTTCACCTTCACCGGGGGCGGGGGACGGTGAGGGAGAAGTACCTTCTCCACTGCCCGGGATGCGGCCGGCCCTTCCCGGATCGCTACACCCTCGACTGCCCCTCGGGGTGCGACGTCCTTCTCCGGACCGTCTACGCCGAGCGCCGGCTCATCCTCCAGGATCTTCCCGGGGTCTTCCGCTACTCGTCATGGCTCCCCATTGAGGGCCACCTCCGGATCGACGCCGGCCCGGTCTCCTACGCGAGTGAGGGGCTTGCCCGGGAACTCGGGCTCCGGGACCTCACCATCACGTTCTCGGGCTACTGGCCCGAGCGGGGCGGGCGGATGGAAACCTGCTCGTTCAAGGAGCTCGAGGCGCAGCCGACAGTGCTCCGCCTCCGGGAGAAGGGCGCCGGCATCCTCCAGATCTCCTCGGCGGGGAACACCGGCCGGGCCTTCTGCCAGACCTCGGCCCTGACCGGGGCGCCGGTCGTCGTGGTGGTCCCGGCGTCCGCCGCCGACCGGCTCTGGACGATGGTTCCGGCCCCAAATGTCTGCCTCATCACGGTGGACGGGGATTACTCAGATTCTATAGCCTTCGGGCGGGAGGTCTGCTCGATCCCGGGGATCGTCCCGGAGGGCGGGGCAAAGAACGTCGCCCGCCGGGACGGGATGGGGACGGTGATGCTGGATGCGGCACGCTTCGCCGGCCGGCTCCCCGACGCCTATTTCCAGGCGGTCGGGAGCGGGACGGGGGCGATCGCCGCATGGGAGGCCGCGGAGCGGCTCATCGCCGACGGGCGGTTTGGCACCCGCCTCCCGGCCCTCCACCTCTCCCAGAACCGCCCCTTCGTCCCGATGGTCCGGGCCTGGGAGGCGAGGAGGCGGGAGATCGTCCCCGAAGAGGATATGCCTGAGGCCGAGGCCTCGATCGCCCGGGTCTCTGCGAGTGTGCTCACGAACCGCCACCCGCCCTGGGGGGTCAGGGGCGGGGTCTACGACGCCCTTCTCTCCTCCGGCGGGAGGATGTATGCGGTCTCTAACGACGACGCCCGGAGTGCCGGGCGGCTTTTTGCCGATACCGAGGAGATCGACCTCGACCCGGCCGCCGCGGTCGCGGTCGCCTCGCTCATCCGGGCGGCGGAGGAGGGGCTGGCCGGCGAGCATATCCTCCTGAACGTGACCGGCGGGGGGTATCAGCGTGCGGCAGAAGACCTCGACCGCTACCCGGTCGAGCCCTACATCCGCGTACGGGCCGGCGAGGCCTTCGCGGGGGACCTCCGGGACGCCGTCCGGGGCTGGCTCGCGGAGCAGGGGGTGGCTATCCGTGCGTGAGGGCTGCGTCCTCGACCGGCTCGCCGCCCTTGGGGTTGATACTGTGGCGTCGCTCCCCTGCGACCGGACACAGGAGTTCTGCGCCCTGATTCCTGAACGGTTCCGTGCGGTGAACCTCACCCGGGAGGAGGACGGCGTCGGGATCTCGGCCGGGCTCGCGATGGCCGGGGGGCTATCGGTGCTGCACATGCAGAGTTCCGGGCTCGGGAACTCCCTGAACGCCATCATGTCCCTCACCGTCACCTTCGGCCTCCCCCTCCCCGTCCTCGCGAGCTGGCGGGGGGTCTACCGGGAGGCGATCCCGGCCCAGGTGCCGTTCAACCGGGCGGTCCCGGAGGTTCTCGCGGCGCTCGGGATCCCGTATACGATCATCCGGGATCCCGAGGACGAGGGATTGATCGATGAGGTCGTCTCCGACGCCTACGCCTCGATGCGCCCGCACGTGGGGTTGATCCTCCCCTCGTTCTGGGAGGGGGCGGAGGAAGCCTGCCCGGCGGAGCAGCCGTTCCCGCTCCGGACCCGCGAGTCTGTGCTCGACTACCGGCGGACCTTCCGCGACCCGGCGATGACCCGGAACGATGCGATCCGGGTGATCGCGGCCGCCTTGGATGGGGAGGTGGTCGTCGCAAACATTGGCGTCCCCTCAAAAGAGCTCTACGCGGCGAACGATCGGGACCTGAACTTCTACATGCTCGGGAGCTACACCCAGGCGACCCCGATCGGGCTCGGGCTCGCCCTCGGTGCCGATAAGGACGTCGTCGTCCTCGACGGCGACGGGTCCCTGCTCGGGACCGCCGTCCTCCCTGTGGTGGCGGCGGAGGCCCCGGAGAACCTCACGATCGTCTGCCTGGACAACGGGGCCTTCGGGAGCACGGGGAACCAGCCCACCCCGGCCTCCGGGCTGGTGGACATGGAACTCCTCGCCCGTGCCGCCGGGATCCGGCAGACCTGCAAGGTGCAGGACGAGCGGGAGCTCAGGGGTGCCTGGGAGAGCCGGGGTCGGGGGCCGACCTTCATCCATGTCGTTTTGAAGCCCGGGAACGCGGCGGTTCCGAACATCCCGCTCGCCCCGGAGGAGATCCGGGAACGGTTTGTGCGGGGGCTTCGGGGGTGAGGCGTCCCCGGGTGTGCCTGTTCTCATCGTCCTATTGGAGCTGCTTTATTCCAAACAATGATGGTAGCCTGCCCGGCACAGCACACTATACTCCTCATCACGAATCCGAACGGGGTGCGTTTTCCTGTCCCGTTCCCAGTCCGCATATTCCTGACTAAAGAAGAAGACTTCTGATTCGGGATATTGTTTTGCGATTTGCAGAATTCCGTTGAGGGTTTTCATCATGTTACTATCAGACCGGTTTTCCTCAATGTAGCAATGCCATCCCGGACCCTGCCATTCGTAATTGTCAAACTGCAATGTCCATTCCCCGTTCCGTTTGTCTTTTCGAGGGTAAGCGGAATTGTCCAAGGAGGTGAACGGTTTTATTGGTTTCCTCCACGCTTTTGCAAATATTTTGCATACAGTATCCCCCTTAGGTTCCGAATTTTGCCCTTTAAAGAGGATGACAATCTCGAACATACAGTTCTGTTGCATATCATTAAGGGTCAGGAGTTCCCGTTCTCTTGCGTTCATGATTACTCCGTTATTAATGGGGAGATGGAAGAGGTTTTGGGACAGTTAGGGCGATCCCAGTCCTGATCCGGCTAACACCATACGAACTAGTCTACTACCCCACCGCCATCTCAGCGTAGCCTTCGGAGCCTTTTGAGAAGCACATGGTTTCCGAGCACTTCCCGGAGGAACGGGTCCGTCGGAAGACTTTGATCAGGGATCTCCAGCGCAACTTACTGACTGCGCACTCGGCGGATCGGTCAACCTTTATCCCCGCCGCCCCTCTCCCCTGCCCATGCGCATCACCCGGCCGGCGCTCCTCCTCACCGCCCTCGCCCTCTTCCTCGCAGCCTACCTGGTGGTCCGGTTCGACGACCCAGTCCCGCCCGCCGTCCCGGTCGTCTTCCTGGTCGCCCTCGCCCTCCCCTCGTACATCGCGCTCGTCCGCTGGCTCGGAGCCCCTCGGGGCATCGCTCTCCTCCTCCTCCTGAGCATCCTCCCGCTCGCCGTCGAGGCATACGCCGTCGCGACCGGCTTCCCGTATGGCCGGTTCACGTATTCGGCCGACCTCGGCTACCGGGTCTTCGGTCTCGTCCCCTGGACGGTCGCCTTCGCCTACCTCCCGATGCTCCTCGGCGCCGTCACCCTCGCCGGGGCCGCCGCCGGAACCTCCTGGGGCCGGCTGGTCCCGGCGGGAGTCCTCGCCCTCCTCCTCGTCGATCTCGTCATCGACCCGGCGGTCGTCCACGCCGGCCTCTGGGTCTGGCTCGACGGCGGCGCTTACTACGGCGTCCCGGCCTCGAATTTCGCGGGCTGGATCCTGACCGGCACGGTCTATGTCGCCCTCTTCCGGCTCATCGCGGGTGGGCGACCGATCCCGGGGACGGTGGCGGCAAGCCTCCTCCTGATCCTCGCCTTCTGGACCGGCTACCTCGCCCGGAACGGTCTCGCGGTTCCGGCGCTCCTCGGGGCGGCGCTCGTCCTTGCAACCCTGCCGGTCATCTTTAGAGACGATCTTTCATGATGAGCGCCGCATCGCCGGCGCGCCTTCCTCGATACCAAAGTATATATCCGATATACAACTTCCTGCACCCGTTTTCCGTTCCGGCAGGAGGAATCTATGCGGGCTGTAGTTGTTGGAGCCGGGTTCGGTGGTCTCTCCGTTGCCGCCCTTCTTGCGAAGGGCGGTTTCGACGTCACGGTGATCGAGAAGAACGAGCAACCCGGGGGCCGGGCGAGCGTCCACCGCGACGGGGGGTTCACGTTCGACATGGGGCCGTCATGGTACCTGATGCCCGACGTCTACGACCGGTTCTTCGCGGAGTTCGGGAGGAAGCCCACGGATTACTTCCCGCTCGCGAGGCTCGACCCCTCCTACCGGGTCTTCTTCGCCGACGAGCAGGTTGCGGACGTCTCGGCCGACCTCGGGAAGAACTACACACTCTTCGAGTCGTTCGAACCAGGGGGGGCCGAGAAACTCCGTCGCTACCTCGCCGAGGCCGAGGCGACCTACGGCATCACCATGAGCGACCTCCTCTACCGGGACTACCGGAGCATCTTCGACTTCTTCAACCGGCGTCTTCTTGCCGGGGGGAGGAAACTCAACCCCCTCGAGAACCTGGAGTCCTTCGTCAAGAAGCGATTTGCAAGCGACGAGGCCCGGAAGATCGTCCAGTACTCCATCGGCTTCCTCGGCGGCTCGCCGAGAAACACCCCCTCGTTCTACCACATCATGACGCATATCGACCTGAACATGGGCGTGTGGTACCCGGAGGGGGGCATGCGTGCGGTGGTCGAGGCTCTCGTCTCGCTCGGCCGGGAGTTCGGGGTCGAGTTCCGCTACAACGAACCGGCGACCGCGATCGACGTGGAGGGCGGAGTCGCCCGCCGGGTCGTCACCCCGCTCGGGGCGCACGAGACCGATGTCGTCGTCGTCAACGCCGACTACCCGTTCACGGAACTCTCTCTCCTCCCCGAAAAGTCGCGGTCGTACCCCGCCTCCTACTGGAAGAAGAAGGTTCTCGCTCCCTCCACGTTCGTCGCCTACCTCGGTGTCGACCGGGTGGTCGAGGGGCTCGCGCACCATAACATCTTCCTTGAGCCCGACTGGGAGGAGGGGTTCGAGACGATCTTCGACCCCAAAAAAGCTGCCTGGCCGGAAAGTCCCTCCTTCTACGTCAACGTGCCCTCCCGGACGGATACGACCGCCGCCCCGGAGGACACCGATACCCTCTTCGTCCTCGCGCCCCTCGCCCCCGGCATCGAGGATACCCCGGAACTCCGGGAACGGTTCTATGACCACCTCACGAGCCGCATGGAGGAGATCCTCGGCGAGAATATCCGTGACTCGGTCGTGACCCGACGGATCTTCGCCCTAACCGACTTCTCGAGCCGCTACAACGCCTACCGGGGCACGGCGCTCGGTCTCTCCCACACCCTCCGGCAGACGGCGCTCTGGCGCCCTTCACACCGGAGCAAGCGTGTCAGGAACCTCTACTACACCGGCCAGTACACCCATCCGGGGATCGGGGTGCCGATGACCCTGATATCCTCCCAGATCGTCGCCCGCGAGTTGACCGACCGTTACCGGTGAGGTGTCCCCATGATCGACCGGACCATCTACGATATCTTCCGGCGGGGGAGCAAGACCTACTTCTACTCGACCCTCTTCTTCCCGCCGCGGGTGCGGGAGGACGTCTTCGCACTCTACAGTTTCGTCCGCACCGCCGACGACTACGTGGACGCGGTGCCGCAGGAAGTCGAAGAGTTCTACGCCTTCACCGACCGCTACGCCGCGGCCGCCGCCGGCGAGGCGACGGGGGATGTGGTGATCGACTCGTTCGTCGAACTTGCCGGGCGGAAAGGCTTCGATCCGGCGTGGATTGAGGCGTTCCTCCGCTCCATGGAGAAGGATATCTCGGTCGGCTCCTACCGGACGATCCGGGATCTCGAGGGCTACCTCTACGGTTCGTCCGAGGCGATCGGGTTGATGATGGCCCGGATCCTCGACCTCCCGCCGGAATCCTACCCTGCAGCACAGAACCTCGGCCGGGCGATGCAGTACGTCAACTTCATCCGCGACATCGCCGAGGACCTCGCTCTCGGCCGGACCTACTTCCCTCTCGAAGAGATGGAGGCGTTCGGGCTCGACGACCTCTCGGCGACCGCCGCAACCCGCCACCCCGACCGGTTCGCGGGGTTCGTCCGGTTCCAGCTCCGGCGCTACCGGGAGTGGCAGGAGGAGGCGGAGGCAGGATTCGGGCACATCCCCCGGCGTTACCGGATCCCGATCCGAACCGCATCGGATATGTACCGCTGGACGGCCCGGACGATCGAGCGCGACCCGGCCGTCGTCCACCGGAGAAAGGTGAAGCCCTCGGTCTTCCGGATCGTCTCCGGCGCCGCAACAAATACCCTGAAGGCGTGAAGGTTCATGCCCCCCCGGCTCCTCTCGCTCGCCTGGCGGGTCTCGCGGTTCCGGTTCTGGATCTACACCGGCGGGACCTACGTGGTGGGCTACGCCCTCGGAATGGACTCCTGGACGGCCTTCTTTGAGCCTGACTACATCTTCTTCCTCATCTACTTCTTCCTCCCGGCAAACCTCTTCATCTACGGGGTGAACGACTGGTGGGACCAGGATACCGACCGGTTCAACCCCAAAAAAGACGTGAAGGAGTACCGCATCAGCGATGCGGACGGCCGAAGCCTGCTCTTCCTCCTCGCTCTTGCGGGCGCGGTCAGCCTCGCGCTGCTCGCTACGCTCGATGCTGTCGGGAAGGCGCTCCTGCTCGCGTTCCTCTTCCTCTCCTACTTCTACAGCGCTCCCCCGCTCCGGTTCAAGGAGGTTCCGGTCCTCGACTTCTCCTCGAACATGCTTTACGTGGTCCCGGGGATCCTCGGCTACTACCTCGCGGGCGGCGCCCTCCCGCCGCTGGCCCTCGTCCTCGCCGGCTACCTCCACATCTCAGCGATGCACCTCTTCTCCGCGATCCCCGATATCGGCTTCGATGCGGCCGCGGGGATGACGACGACGGCCGTCGTCCTCGGGAGGCGGCGCTCGCTCCTCCTCTGCCTGGCCTTCTGGTCGGGGCTTGCCGCCCTCGTCATCTGGCTCGCCGATCTTCTCCCCCTGAGCCTGCTCGTCCTGGTCTATCCGGCCGTCCCCCTCGCCCTCCTCCTCCGGGAAGACCTCTCGATCGACCGGGTCTACTGGTACCTGCCCTTCGTCAACACCGGTCTCGGGGGACTGGTCTTTCTCCTTGCGACCCTCCGGACAGTTGCGTGGTAGGGTCTGGAGCCTGCACTACCGGGCCTGCAGGTATTCGCTCAGATACTCCGCAAAGGTGGTGCCGGTATGAATGGGCGGCATGGTAAAGCCCGTCCTGCCGTCTATCACGGCCTGCGTCATATTCAGCAGGTATTCGGCGGAGCTGTGGGAAAAGCCTGCCTGCAGCAGCCCCGGCAGCCATTCGTTGCGGGGGATCTGCATCGCCGTCACATCCCGGCCAAGTGCATCGCTCATAAACCGTGCGATATCCGAGGGCGTATACAGATCGGGCCCGGTAATCTCCGCCGTCTGGTGCTCCATCCCCTTCTCCATGACATCCGCGATGAACGCCGCAACGTCGTTTGGGGCTATCATGGGAATGGCAAGATCCGTGGGGAAGAATGTGGGAAGAATGCCGTCGTTTCTGGCGGTATCCAGATAGATCATCCAGTTGCTGTAGTAATAGGCCGGACGCACGATGTAGGTCTCCAGCTCCAGGCTGCGCAGGGTCTCTTCCAGCAGCGCGTATAACTGCAGCGTCCCCGTTCCGGGGGAGAGCTGCGCGCCGCCGGAAGACAGGCCGACGACCCGCTTGATGCCGGAGCCTTCCAGTGCGGCTCTGTAATTCGCGAGCACCGTCTTCGCATCCTCCAGCATATCCTCCGACGTCATGCTTTCCGGGGTCAGCAGCAGCACGGTATCGCCGCCGCTGAAGGCCTTTTTGAGAGATTCTCTATCAAAATAATCGGCAACGGCGTCTTCGCTGTTCTTTGCTCTCCTTACCGGCTCTTTCGGGGCGTGGTGGAAAACTCTGCGAACAGGCTTTCCTCTGCTTTCGATCAGTGCTGCAACCCGGGAGCCCACCCGGCCGCCTGCACCCAGTATAATGTTCATACGCTCTCTGCTATGATTGGTGGGGCTCGTAGAAATGATCGATCCCGATGAATGTCTCTGCCCGCGTGATCGTTTCCCTGACCTTGTGGAGACTATTCTCTACCTCGATTCTTTCTTCCTTACGCCGGTATCTTCGCGGACTAGAGCAGCACCGTCGCGATCAGCGGGATCGTGACGAGCGACCCGATCGTCGAGACGAAGACGATCTGCGACGCGAGCCGTGAGTCGGCGCCGTACTGCTCCGCGAAGATGACGGTGTTCGCCGCGGCGGGCATCGCGGCCATCGTGATCATGATCCCGTTGATGTAGGGGTCGGCGAAGACCGGGGCGAGGAGGTAGCAGTAGGCCGCCGGGACGGCGAGGAGGAGGACGGCGCTCGCCGCCCAGATCCGCCAGTTCCCGATCATCTCCCGGGCCGGGAACGTCGCGAGCATCGCGCCGACGATGATCATCGCAAGCGGCGTCGTCACCCCCCCGAGGAGGTCGATCGAGTCGATGAAGGGGGAGGGGATCTCCACCGAGCCGAGGAAGAGGGCGAGCCCGACGACGGAGGCCGCGATCCCGGGGTTCAAGAGCAGTTTTGGATCGAACCCCTTACCCCTCCCCTCGGTCAGCATCGCGATCCCGACCGAGAAGACCAGGATGTTGAAGAAGAGGTTGAAGATCGCGACGTAAAAGAGCGACTCCTGCCCGAAGAGCGTCAGGGCGACCGGGAACCCCATGAACCCGACGTTCCCGAAGACGATCGCGAACTGGAGCACCCCCTCCTCCGCGGCCGGAACCCGCATGGCTTTCGAGACCACCCAGGCGAGGGCGAACGAGAAGACGTAGAGAACCGCGGTCGCGAGGACCAGGGTCTCGGCGCCGACGAGGCGTTCGGGGGTGAAGGGGACCTGCATCGAGGCGACGATCAGCGCCGGGATGGTGATGTTGATGAGGAGCCCCGAGAGGCCCCGGGTGGCCCGGGGGTCGACGATCTTTGTCGAGACGGCGACGTAGCCGGCGGCGATCAGGAGGACCAGGATGAAGATCTGGTCCGCAACTATCAGGAAATCCGTGACCGCACCGTTCATAGGGATACCGCTCCGTCTGGTTCATCAAGGTGGGCGCCGGTACCCCTTTACGGTTCTGCTCGGGGTTGGGGACATGGGGATGTGGCGGGCAAGAGAGGGCCTATCCGGGTTTCGGAGTGGTCCTTTGCCGGATCTCCCCGGGCCGCCTGGTTCACCGGAGGACGAGGCTCCCGGTCTCTGTAGCCTCCCGATCGCCCTCGCTGCAGGAGATGGTCCAGTGGTAGGTGCCCGGCCCCTCCGGCTCCAGCCAGAGGACGATCTCGGATTGCCGGGAGTCGTTGAGGATCGGCAAATCCGAGAGGCACCGTTCATACTTCAGGCCGCCAGGACCGTCAACCCGGAGCTCCGCCGTCCGCAGGGACACGTCCGCGGTGTCCCGGTAGTCGCACCCCACCACGACAAAGTAGCCTTCGCCGGGACTGTAGGTGCGGGTGTAGGTGCGGGCCGACGCGGAACAGGCAACGCCGCCGGCCTCATCGACCTGCAGGAGCCCGCCGTCGAGTTCAATCATCCGGGTGTTCCGCAGCGAAAAATCAGCCCGGTCGGCCCCGAGGATCGAGCCGGCGACTCCACGGGCCACGACCGTGAAGGAGTGCGGCCCCGGGGTCGGGATTATCGCATGACTGTCCTCAAGATCCCGGATCAATATCTCGTCCAGGTAACCGTCGACCTGGACAACCTCTTCAGGCCGATCAAAGCGGTAAGAGAGCGGGATGGTTGCGAAGGTGAGCCGAACCGGAGGACTTGTGCCCGATTCGGCTTTATTTCCCCAGGGGATGGTGATACTGCTTCCCGATACGGCCGGCGGCACGACCCCCACCCCCTCTCCCGTGGCCGTCGCAACCGCTTTCTCCCCGGTCGGGCCGTAGGCGATCGCCTGCACGACGTGGGTTCCTCCCGGGAGGGTGACCGACCCGGACGGGAGCACCCCGAGGCTGGTGCCGTCGACGATCACCTCGACCGGCGTATCGCCTGATGTTCTGAAGACGATCTTCCCTTCCTCAATCCTGAGATCGACCTGCGGGGCCTCGCCGGCCACGTCGATCCCCACTACCGCCCCGGCGACGATTCCTGCACACTCGGCGGCAAGGGTGTAGTTGAGTCTCTCCGGCCGGTCGTCGGGGGTATGGGTGATCGTGTCACTGTCCCGCTCGTAGAGCCGGATCGTCGGTATCCCGGCGTCGCGGAAGGCGTGTCCGTCCCCCCGTGAAATATCAAGCAGCTGCTCCGGCGTCTCCTCGATACACGCCGACGGCGGGAGCGCGCCAAGGATCCACCGGTGCTGGGGGAGCGTCGACGCCAGTAGCCGGTCCCCGGAAGCGATGCAGTCGAGGTTTACCGCGGCGACAATCCGGTCGCGGAGGTCCGGGTTGTCGGCGAGCCATCGTGTGCTCCCTTCGAGTCCGGTCTCCTCACCGCCGAAGGCGATGAAGTAGACGGTATGGTTCAGGGGGGTGCCGTTGAGGACCCTGGCGACCTCAAGCATCGTTGCGACGCCCGCGGCGTTGTCGTCGGCGCCGGGGGTCTCCGGGACGGCGGTGTCGTAGTGCGCGGAGATGACGACGATACGGTCGCTCGCCCCCTCCCTTACGCCGATGATGGTTGAGGAGAGGGCAAGCGGCGGGTCGAAGTAGCAGTTGCTGTACGAAAACCTCCCGGTGCTGACCGAGAGCCCGCGCTCCTCCATCGCAGTGGCGATATAGGTAGCCGCTGCAGTTCGCTCTTCTGACCCCAGCGCCCGCTCGAACGTGCAGAGGTCATACGTCATCTCCTCGATCCGTGCAGGATCGGCCGTGAGGTCGTCAAGGGCGGCCACCGGCGCGATCCCGGCGAGCACCACCAGGAGCACGGCGGCGACCCCTAGTATTAATGATTGTCTCATGGTTTTCTCTCGTTTTAAGCGGCCCCCCTCCTGGTTGAAGGGTCATCGTCGCATTATAAGTGATTTCTGTGCCAAGAGTCAACTTTTCGGGCTGCCGGGGATGCGGGCGGCGGCAGGTTCCTTTTTGATAGTTCCGCGTGACTGGAAAACCCCCGGCAGACGAAATAACGAAGGTCGTCTCATCGGTCGCCGGGGTGGACTCCAACTCCTGCCGTTCGGTGCGGCCCGGGTTCGCGGCTCGCGGCATCGGTGGTCGCCGACAGGTGAGCGGGGTGGCAATCCCCCTCACCCCTCACCCCGTAGCGCCTCCGTCAGGCGTTCCCTCAGGGCCCCGATGGTCTTCTCATTCATCCCATCGATGATGCCCCCACATCTCACCAGGAGCCGGGGAGCGGCCCGGATCAGCTCATCGCAGAAGAGGTCGGGAATCTCCCGCGAGACGTAGTACTGGGCATCGACCCGTGCTCCCCTCGCCTTTTCCACGAGTGCCGCCTCGGCGGGAGTGAAATATTTGGATAAAAGCCGTTCCATGAGCAGGATGGTGCAGGAATGGTTCTCGCACCGGATCCCGATCCGCGTGAGAACCGCATAGAGTGAGAAGTACATGGCGTAGTATGCGGTCGTTATCTTCCAGTCGTGAGCAGTGATCGTCTGCATCGTCTCAAGGGCCTCTTCGGCCTTCTTCAGGTATGCCGATGCCAGAGTCTCGTTCGGGGCGGTAAGGGAGATGCCATTTCTGATCCGGCCGCACTATACGAGATGGTCCATCATCCCACCGCCTTCTCGACGAAGCGTTCGGTGTCTTTGATCAGCACGTGATTCCGGAGCACTTCCCGGAGAAAGGGGTCCGTGTGGAGGTCGCGGTCAAAGACCTCCCGCGGGTAGACGGTGAGGTGAATCTTGATGCCGTAGGTCTTCCCGATCCTCTCAACCTCCTCCACCCGGCATTCTCCGGCAACGAAGAGGTCGAGGTCGGACTCCTCATCCGCGGTTCCCTCGGCGTGGCTCCCGAAGACCGCACCGCCCCCCTCGATAAGGGGGATGATCCGGCTGAGAACCCCGGCGATGAAGGGTTCCTCCTCCCCAAAGCAGATCCTTCGGTAGACCTCGGCAAGGGTGCAGAAGTCCCGCGCATGATCACCCCGGCGCAGAGAGAACAACCGCGTCCTGCCCCTGGTGGCAGAGCGGAGGACCTGCTTTGCCTCAAGGTATTCAAGGGCCGTCTGGGCCGTTCCACGGCTGATGGGAAGGAGTCTCGCGGCCTCCCTGATGTATACCTCGCGATCGTAGCCCCGGGTGAAGAGGGAGAGGACCCTGAGGTGGTCCTCCCGAATGTCCAATATTTTAGACCTGTGTCCAGGATATTGGACGGTCTCCGGTATCAGGGTTCCGGTCGGCGGGTGGTTACCGGGGTGAAGGCCCCCCTGCGCAGCCCATTGAGGTCTGTTTCCGGCCCGGGATCAGCCAGGAAGACCCGGCGTGTAGGTGCGCGGGACAGAAAAGGTTTATAGACGAGCGTCGACGTCTCCATCGTGAGCACCGGGATCGGTATCCGGGGGCGCACCGGCAGGTGAATATCGATGAAAGGAAGGCAATTCATAAACGGTATCGGCCGGGGAGGACTGATCTGCATCGCCCTGCTGCTCTTCATCCTGGCCGGCAGCGGCATAGCCTGCGCATCTCCGGGCGGAGAACCTCCGGCCGATATGGGGGAGGGCCGGGAGGCCGCGCTCGCGGAACCCGCAGATACGACGGCATACCAGGGGTCCAATGATGCGTTCAGCCTCTTCTACAACCCTGTGCACCTCGGGGGCGTTCTCGGGGTCGTGATCGTGCTCGCGGTTGGGTACTTCCTCGTCCGGAGGTCCCGCGGGAAGGACGCGCCGTGAGTCTGCTCTTCTTTCCGGCTATCGCCTTCGTCCTCGCATGGCCGCTCGCTCTCATAGCCCCGGTCGGGAGGCTGGGACAGGAAAGCGGCGCCCGGCGGTTTCGTTCGGGATAGGGATCATGGCGGTGGCATCCGGCACGGTCGGTACGATCTATGCCGGCGCTCCCGCCAGCAGTGACCTGATGAAACAACCAATCCTCGTTGTTCTCGGCCCTGCTCTCCTGCCGCCCGGCCTGCCCCCTGCACGTGCTGCCGTTTTCCGGCATGAGGCCATCCGGAAGTCCCGAAGTGCAGACGCGCGCCACAGAAATCGTTTATAGAAGAATGCCGAGATCCCTCTCAACCAATGAGGTGACCGGGTATGCGGGTAATCAAAACACTCCTGATATTGGCGCTCATCCTCCCGGCGGGCTCTGCCGCCGCTCCGGCGCCCTCCGCCGGGGAAACCACGAACTGGCTCGATACCTTCGACGAGTGGGTTAAGCCGAGAGATATGTCGATGTACAATCCGGTCATGGAAACCCCGCAGAATGTTCCGATCACCGAGGAGATCGCACGGCAGCACCCCGGCATGATCCTGCTCGATGAGAACGTGACGTTCCCCGACGCCGGGTGCGTGGCGGCGCCGGGGCTGCCGTCCGGCCCTACGACGCAGGTCGTCATGACCCATCCTGCGTACTTCAGCCCGATCCCGACGCCCGGCGAGGTGAACCTCACAAGCTTTCCCCTCCTCTGGAACTACGACCTCGTGACCGCCGACCCGGCGGCGTTCGTCGCCGACGCGGGTTCAGGGAGCCCGGTGACGCTCCGCCTCCCCGGCCGGGAGTTCGTGCTCGACCTCGAACCGGTGCAGGGTCCCGTTGCAGAAGACGCCCGGGCCTTCGTCAAGAACGAGTCGGGCACGTTTGAAGTCGCCCTTCCCCGTACATGGCGCTTTGAGGGAGCGGTCGCGGGGGAGCCCGGGAGTTCGGCTGCGTTCACGGTCGGCGGCGGCGTGATCCTCGGGACGGTCCGGTGCGGCTCGACGTCGCTCGTCATCGATCAGGCCGGAACGGTCGAAGTCGGCGGGGAGCAGAAGATCGTGCACGTCGTCTACGACGAACGGGACGTCGTATCGGCATCCGGGCTGAACCGGCTTTCAGGCCTTGCCGGAGGTCTGATCGGCGCCATGCGGGCTTGATGCGCCATGTAACGGCTCATCCGGCTTCCGTGCCGCCGGGAATCCCCTGTTCTTCCCCGCGCGCTGAACAACAACCCTTAAGAGCAACCCTACGAGAGATACTACTTAAATGCTCGACCAGTTCAAGGGCTGCCTCCTCGGGGCTGCCATCGGGGACGCGCTCGGCATGGCGCGGGAGAGCACACCGCCCGACTTCCAGCGCCTTCACGAGGGATACCGCCGGGCGTGGCGGGGGCACCCGAACGCCGGGCTGAAACCCGGGCAGTTCACCGACGATACCCAGATGATGCTCCTTGTTGCCAGGATGCTCGCCGACGGCACCTACTCGGAGAGTGCCTACGCTGCTGCCCTTGCTCAGATGTACGCGAACAACGAGCTCCGGTTCCCCGACGGCGCCGTGGACGCCGCGTGCCGGCGCCTCCTCCGCTCCGGAGAAAGGCCGGGCGGCGTCGCCTCGAACACCGCCGGTTGCACCGGGATCGCCGTCCCGTTCGGCCTCCTCTACGGCGACCCCATCGACGTCACCGAGCGGGTGGTGCAGGCCTGTAGCGTCACCCACACCCACCCGGCGGCGCACGCGGGGGCGGTCACCGTCGCGATGCTCGTCCACCACGCCGTCCGCGGCCGGCCGGATGCCCTCACCCTTGCTGCGAAGCATGCCGCTCTCGAGGACGTTGCCCTCGGCAACAAGGTCCGCGATGCCATGAATCTTGCAAAAGAGGGGATCAGTCTCGAGAGTGCCCTCTCGGTTATCGGCAATGACGTCACCGTCTACCAGACTGTCCCGCTCGCTCTCTTCCTGATCAGCAGGATCAAAGACGTCACGGTCCTCCTCACCACCGCCGCGCACGTCGGGGGGAACACCGACACCATCGCGCTCATCTGCGGGGCATACGCGGGCGCGACCTACGGGAAATCAGCCCTCCCACCGGATCTCCTCGAAGGGCTTGAGGGAAGAGACGAGATCGAGTCCCTGGCCGCCCGGCTCTACGAACGCTACACCACAAAGCCTTAAGATTCTATAAACGACACCCTCTCTTATGGAAATTGCGATTATCGGTGCATCCGGATACACCGGCGGCGAGTTAATGCGGCTCCTGCTGCAGCACCCGTCCGCAGATGTCGTCGCGGCGACATCCCGGAAGCTGGACGGTACCCCCGTCGCCTCGGTCCACCCCCACCTCCGGGGACTGACCGACCTCGTCTTCCGGAACACCGGGGCCGGCGATATCGACGCCGACTTCGTCTTTCTCGCCGTCCCCCACACGGCGGCGATGAAGGTTGCCGGGACGCTTGTAGAGCGGGGGATCAGGACCGTCGATCTCTCGGCTGACTACCGGCTGGCAAGAGACGTCTACGAGAAGACCTACGGCGTGACCCATACAGCCTACTTCGAGGCGCCCTACGGCATCCCCGAGCTCCACCGCGACGAGGTCCGGGACGCCTCCTTCGTCGCGAACCCGGGCTGCTTCCCGACCGGGGCGACGCTTGCCGCGGCTCCGATCGCGAAACTCGCCCATACCATCGTCTACGACTCGAAGACCGGGGTCTCCGGGGCCGGGAACACCCCCTCCGCGACCACCCACTACGGAAACGTCGGCGACAACTTCAGCGCCTACAAGTGGACGACCCACCGCCACCTCGCGGAGATGAAGCAGGAGGTTGCCCGGCTCGGTTCGACCGCCCGGTGCTACTTCACGCCCCACCTCCTCCCGGTGAACCGGGGCATCCTGACGACGGCCCATATCCTCCTCCGCGAACCGATGGAACAGAAGGAGGTCGAGGCACTCTACCAGAAGTTCTACGCAGACGAGTTCTTCGTCCGCTACCAGAGACCGACCCTTGCGGCCGTCCGGGGGACGAACTTCTGCGACGTGGCTGTCGAGAGCGAGGGCGACCGGGTCGTCGCGGTCTCGGCGATCGACAACCTTGTCAAGGGCGCAAGCGGTCAGGCGATCCAGAACATGAACCTGATGTGCGGGTTTGCGGAAGACGCCGGTCTGCGCAGCGCCGGGATGCTCCCCTGAGGTGATCGCGGTGGTGCAGGTCAGGGATGTCATGACCCCGGACCCGGTGACTGTCCGGGTCGACTCGCCGGTGCGCGAGGCGGCGGGGCTGCTCCGGAAGTACCATATCGGCGGCCTTCCCGTGATGGACGGGGAACGGGTGGCGGGCATCGTCACCGAGACCGATATCCTCTCGCTCCTCGACGTCGGCGACATCTCCGACGACCTCTGGCTCCCGTCGCCGCTTGAGGTGATCGAGGTCCCGGTCAGGGAGTTCATCAACTGGGAGAAGACGAAGCGGGCGCTCACCGATATCGGGAGCATGGAGGTGCGGCGGGTGATGAGCAGCCCGGTGATCACGATCGGTGAGGGTTCGGATATCGCCGACGCGGCTTCCTTGATGCTCCGCGAGGGGATCGCACGCCTCCCGGTGCTCCGCGACGGGAAGCTGGTCGGGATCGTCACCCGGGCGGATATCGTCCGGGGTCTTGGCGCATCCCCGGAGGAATCATGAAGAGCATCTGTGCGGTCGACGGCGTCACCGCCTCGGGGCTGAAAGAAGGGAAGTTCGGGCTCGCCCTGATCCGGGCGAGCGGGACCGCGGCCGGCGTCTTTACGTCGAACAGGATGCGGGCGGCCCCGGTCGAGGTGATGATGGAGCGGATGGAGAGGGGCACCCTCGATGCCGTCGTCGTCAACAGCGGGTGCGCAAACGCCTACACCGGCGAGCGGGGCTACCACGACGCCATCGAGATGTGCGAGATTGCGGCATCAACCCTCGGTCTCGACCCGGCATCGGTCGGCGTCGCGAGCACCGGGGTGATCGGGCGCTACCTCGATCTCCCCCTCATCCGGGACCAGTGCGGGCGTGCGGCACCCTTCCTTGCCCGGAATGGTGACGCCGAGGACGCGGCGGCGAAGGCGATCATGACGACCGATACGTTCGCAAAACACGCCCTCGTCCGGACGGAGTCGTTCTCCGTCGGCGGGATCACCAAGGGCAGCGGGATGATAGCCCCGAACATGGGGACGATGCTCGCGTTCATCTACACGGATGCCGAGGTCGAGGCTCCGGCTCTCTCGGATATCCTCCGGCAGGCGACCCGGCGGTCGTTCAACCGGGTCGTGGTCGACGGCGATACGAGCACGAACGACATCGCCCTCTGCACCGCGACCGGCGCCGCAGGCCGGGTTGACCATGGCGAACTCGCGAAGGCCGTCGAGGCCGTCTGCCGCGACCTTGCCGTCCAGATTGCCCGCGACGGCGAAGGAGCGACGAAACTCCTCACGGTGACGGTTCGCGGGGCCCCCGACGAGGATTCGGCCGCCACCGTGGCGCGGACGGTCGTCGCCTCCCCGCTCGTCAAGACCGCCATCTACGGCGAAGACCCGAACTGGGGCCGCGTGGTTGCCGCCGCCGGCCGGGCCGGCGTGGAGTTCGACCCCTACGCCGTCTCGCTCTCGGTCGGGGATATCCCGCTCGTCCTCCGCGGCGAGATCGTCGCCGACCTTACGAAAGCGAAGGCCGCGATGCGTGGCGATACCGTCGTATTCGACCTCGACCTCGCCGCCGGTGACGGCAAGGCGACGGCATGGGGGTGCGACCTCACCGAGAAGTACGTAGAGATCAACGGGAAGTACACAACATGAAACGAGAAGACGTGCTGATGGAAGCACTCCCTTACATCCAGAAGTTTTACGGCAAGACGATCGTGATCAAACTCGGCGGCCACGCGATGGTCGACCAGAACATCCTTGAGACGGTGATCCGGGACGCCGTCCTTCTGCGCTACGTCGGGATGAAGGTCGTCCTGGTCCACGGCGGAGGGCCGGAGATCACCGCGAAGATGCAGGCGATGGGAAAAGAACCCAAATTCGTCGGGGGGCTCCGGATCACGGACGCCGAGACGCTCGAGATCGCCCAGATGGTTCTTGTAGGCAAGATCAACGACGGCATAGTCTCCCTCATCGCGAACTGCGGCACCCGCGCGGTCGGGATCTCCGGCAACGACGGCAACCTCCTCATCGCCCGGAAGATGGAGCCGCAGCGGGTGAAGGTCGGGGAGGTCATGCAGGAGGTGGATCTCGGCCAGGTCGGCGAGATCGAAGAGGTCGACCCCGAGGTGCTCCACTGCCTTCTCGCCCAGAACTACATCCCCGTCGTGGCCCCGATCGCCATCGACCGGCAGGGCCGGAGCCTGAATATCAACGCCGACACCGCCGCCGCCGAGATCGCGATCGCTCTTCGAGCGTTCAAGCTGGTCAACCTCACCGACGTCGACGGCGTAATGGACGCTGATCGGACGATGGTCTACCACCGGCTCGGACTCTCCGAGGCGGAGGCGATGATCGGTGCGGGGATCATCGCCGGCGGGATGATCCCGAAGCTCGAGGGCTGCATGAAGGCGGTTCGGAACGGCGTTACGAGCGCCCACGTCGTGAACGGCAACAAGGAGCACAACCTGCTCCTCGAACTCTTCACCGACGAGGGCGTCGGGACGATGCTCGTCCCGTAACTCTCTTTTTACGGCAGGTTGCCGTCTCCGCTGCACTCCCGTTGCCGCTCTTCGTTCATCTCGATCAGGATCTCAAAGATTCTCCGCACAGCGACCGGGTCAATCCGGCTCTCGACGGCGTAGGTAAAGACCCGGTCGAGGACCACTCTCCGCTGCTCTTCATCGCGTATGGGAAGACCGTTCTCCTGCTTGAAGCGGGCGATTCTCGCTGCCAGTCTCTGCCGCTCTGCAACCAGGTCGATGATCCGCTCATCTATCTCCCGGACTCCGCTCCTGACGGCATCAAGGGACATACTACATGATTGACCGCGGCCGGGGAATAAACCTGATGGCCCGACTCCCGGGAAGCGAAGGATATTATGATGCCGGGACAAACCTGGTACCGAATATGCTCGAACGAATACCGCTGCGCGAACGCCGGGACCTCCTGATCGCGTGGCTCGCCATCTCGATCGCCTTCACCCTGATCTACATCCGGGGCGGGATAGACCTCACCGGGTTTGTCTTCTTCTTCGCGATGTCCCTCGTCACGGTGGGCGTCGCCTTCGTCCTGCACGAACTGGCGCACAAGTTTGCCGCGATGCGCTATGGCTACTGGGCCGAATTCCAGAAGGACAACCAGATGCTCCTCGTCGCCGTGGTGATGGCGGCGCTGGTCGGGGTCGTCTTTGCGGCGCCGGGAGCGACCTATGTCTACGGGAACGCGACACGAACGGAGAACGGGCGGATATCGGCGGCAGGGCCGATCACGAACCTCGTCCTCTGCATACCCTTCGCGGCACTGATGCTCTTCGGGGGCGGCGGGCTGCTCGCTCTTGTCGGACTCGTCGGGCTCCGGATCAACGCAATGATCGCGACCTTCAACATGTTCCCGATCAGCGTCCTCGACGGGCGCAAGGTACTCGCCTGGAACCCGGCCGTCTTTGCCGTGCTTATCGTCGCTTCCGTCGGGCTCCTCTTCTGGTCGCTCCTCCTCTGAGCGACTACCCCTCTTTCACGCCTTTTTCAGGGTGAACCGGAACGCGGCACCGCACTCCGGGCGGCCCGGCACCCGGTCGTCGACCCGGATACGGCCGCCGTAGCGTGATACAAGCATCCGGGTGATATAGAGCCCGAGACCCTGGCCGCTCTTTTGGTTCCTGTTCTGTCCGAACCGCATGAACACGGCGTCTTTCATCCCGTCGGGAATCCCCGGCCCGGTATCCTCGACAAAGACCACGACCTCGCCGTCGCTCTCCTCCATCCTGATGGTGACATCGACCGCTGGCCCCCCGAACTTGATGGCGTTCCCGATGAGGTTCGTGAAGACCTCAGGGAGGAGCGCATCGGCCATGGCTGAGAGGTTCGTGCCGTCGTAATGAATCCGGCTCCCGGAGAAGACCGCGATCTCTTCGCGGATCACCCTATCGAGGTCGACCGGCACGAGCACGGTTGATTCGTGGTGGATCCGGCGGATCGTCGAGACGTTCCTCAAGATCTCGACGCTCTTCCTGAGGCTGCTCCTGAGTTTCTCTGCGTAGACTCTTGCCTCGCCCTCGAGCATATCGATGAGGAGGTCGGTGTAGAGGCCCGAGACGTTCTCAGCGTTCCTGATATCGTGGCTGAGGATATCGAGGTAGAGGTTTGCCTCCCGTTCGGCTGTCTCCAGCTGCCGGATCAGCATGCTGTGCTCGACGGAGGTGCCGATCTGCTTCCCGATTGCCGTGAGGAGGGAGCGGTCGGCGGCGGTGAATCGGTCGCCGCTCTTTGCAACCACGTTCAGTGCGCCGACGACCTTCCCGTGCGCTATAATCGGGATGCTGGCGCAGGGATGCAGCGTCTCATCGCTCTCCCCCGGGTAGCGGAGATCCGGGTGGTCGTCGAGGAAGAGGGGCTTTCCTGCCACCAGCACCTCTGCGTAGGGCTGGACGGTGACATCCGGGATGCACGGCTGCGGAGGGAAACCTTTGGGGAGGCCCTGCATGCACACGAGCTGTGCTCTCTGTTTCCCCGGCTCGATCAGGTAAATGCCGCCGCCGGAAAAACCGAGGAGGGCGAGGGTTGCCGTGAGCACCCTTTCCAGGGCTTCATTGATATCCGTTGCGGACGTCGATGTACCGATGATCTGGTTCAGGACCCAGAGTTCACGATTATGGGCCTGGATCCTTGCCTCGGCACGTTTCTGGCTGGTGATATTAGTGAGCGAAGCCGTGATGCAGAGGGGAACTCCGTCGCTGTCCCGGACCAGAGTTCCGGAGAACATGGCATAAAACGTCGTATTGTCCCGCCGTCTGCCGATCCGCTCGCCGGTGTGCCTGCCGGTGTGGACGATCTTCTTATACGTACTCATGGCATCCTCCTCGTTCTGCCAGAGTTCCGTGACCCGCTTCCCGATCACCTCGGTCGGGGAGTCGTAGCCCCACATGGAGAGGAACGCCTGGTTGACGTAGGTCAGGCGGCCGTCGAGGTCGGCGACAGCGAACGCGCTCGACGACGACGCTATCGCCATGTCCCGGATCCGGAGTTCCTGCTCGGCCTGCTTGCGTTCGGTGATGTCGATTCCCGAGCCCATCGTGCAGATCCACCTGCCCGCTTCATCAGTGACGACGGAGAGGGCAAGTTGCATGGGGAAGGTCGATCCGTCTTTTCGCCGCCCTCTCACCTCGCCCGACCAGGCGCCGTTCCGGACGAGTTCCTCGCTGGCGCGCTCCTGCTCCTCCGGGTCGGCCCAGAGCACTGAGACGTTCTGCCCGACGATATCCTCCTCCCGCTCCCACCCGTGCATGGCGAGGAAGGCGTGGTTGACGTAGATGATCCTTCTGTCGAGATCGGAAAGAGAGACGGCTTCGAGCGCCGAGGCTATCGCCATATCCTTGATCCGGAGTTCGAGTTCGGCCTGCTGCTGCCGGGTGACGTCGCGAAGCAGGTGAAGCGTCCCGGTAACCCGGCCGGAGTCGTTGGTTAACGTGCTGAGGGTCTCGTCAACAAACATGGTTGCCCCGTCCCTCTTCCTATGGATGGCAACACCACGCCAGGTTCCGGATGACCGGAGGGCGTTCTTCGCTATCTCTTCGTCGCCCGGGTGGAGCCACTCGATGGTGAGGAGTTCTGAAATCAGCCGCCCGAGAGCCTCGCCGTAAGGAACACCGTAGAGCCGCTCTGCTGCCCGGTTCATATAGGCGATCCTCTCATCCGTATCGACCGCGATCACGGCATCCTCCACCTGCGAGAGCACCTGCGCCTGGAGCCTGAGTTGCTCTTCCGCCTGCTTCCGGCCGGTGACGTCGCGGCTGATCCCGAGCAGTTGCCGGACGGTACCGTCGCTTCCAGCCATCGGGATGAGGCGCGTCTCAAGCCAGACGCCCCCGTCATCCCCGGGTACCAGGGTCTCTTCGGTGAGGGTCTCCCCGGATGACTCCGCTGCAGTCCGGGTCATCGTGAGCCATCGATCCGCAACAACAGGCGGAAACAGGTCCCTGATGTTCTTCCCCTGGAGACTCTCCATCTCCTTGCCGAGCAGGCGGGTGCCGGCACCGTTCACATAGAGGACGCCTCCTTCTGTATCAATGAGGAAGATGACATCCGGCGCCAGCTCCGCAAGCGTCCGGTAGCGCTCCTCGTTCTCCCTGAGCGCCTGCGCCATGCGTCTCTCCTCGGTGATATCGACGGCGGTGGCCATGATGCAGATGGGGTTTTTGGAATCGTCCTTGAGGAGTGTCGCGGTAACGTGAGCGGTAAACTCCGTCCCGTCGGCTTTTCTGCCGTCCAGTTTCCCGGTGCACTTGCCACGCTCTGCAAACGTCGCAAGAGCCCTCTCGATCTTCTCCGGCTCTACCCAGAACTCCGTGAGGTGCCGGCCGAGAACCTCTCCTGGGTCGGTCAGCCCGCCCAACGCGAGCAGTGATGGGTTGACGTGCGTGATGTAGCCGTCAAGGTCAGCGATGGCTATCGCGGCAAACGACGACTCAAGCGACATCTTCCCAATCAGGAGTTCTCTCTCCGCCTCCTTCCTCTTCGTAATATCGGAATGCGTTCCCGCGATCCGGGACGGTTTCCCGTCGCCGTCGTGGTGGACCACCCGGAGCCGGTCGAGGACGTAGACCCACTCCCCTGATGCAGACCGCATCCGGAACTCCATCTCGCAGTGATCGCGTTTTCCGCCGGCCATATCGGTAAGAACCATCTCTACGCGATCACGGTCCTCCGGGTGGACGAGCGAGAGGATCGCAGGAAGCGTGGGCACAAACGCCCCGGGTTCGTAGCCGAGCATGGAGAAGGTCCGCTGACCGTAAACGATCGTGCCGGCTCTGACGTCCCAGTCGACCAGCCCATCGTCTGCCGCCGAGAGTGCGAGGTTCAGCCGCTCTTCGCTCTCCTGCAACGCCTGTTCCGCACGCCTCTGCTCGGTCACATCGAGGAGCGACATCACCGAGCGGGCCGTCCCCGGGATCAGGCCGATGGTGGCTTCGACGGCGTGAAGGTTGCCGGAGCAATCGATGAACGTGAAGGAGTAGTTCTTCGGCGCCGCACCGGGTTCCCGCCGTCGGAGGGTGTGGTACCCAATGAGCCGCCGCCGGTCGTCGGCACTGGCGATGAAATCGATCAGCCGCTTTTTTCCGACAATCTCGGTGCGTGGGTAGCCGGAGAGCCGCTCGAATTCGATGTTCGCCACCGAGATGGTGCCGTCGCCCTCGATGAGGATCGTCGCCGTTCCGGTGTACTCGACGATCGCCTCGTAGTCTCTCCTATCCGGGACTTCCCGAAGCCGGAGTACCCACCCCTTCCCGGACGGCGCCCTCCGACCCGAACAGCGGTACCGCTGCTCTCCTCCGCGCGGGCATGGGAGCCGGCACTCAAACTCCGGAATACTCGTTTCGTCTGCAAGCCTGCAGATCGCCTCGAGCATGTCGGTGATCTGTCCAGGTTCGCTCCCCGGCACACCGAGCATCCGGCGGGATGCCGGGTTCGCCCAGAGTATACCGTCATCCTCGTCGACCACGAGAACCGCATCTTCGATCCCATCAAGTGTCCGGTAGTCCGGTTGCGCGCCGTAAGAGTGGTCTGGAGACTCGGCGGGGGTCACGTATACGTCCTTCTGTGATCCTAGAAAGCACCCTGAAGTGCTTATAATAGATGGAGGTTATCAATGTGTATTAATCTGTTCCGGTTTGTGGGCCCGCAGGAAAGATTTTTGTTCCGTGCAACCGGTCACGGGCAAGGATAATCCCTCCCTGAGCGGTGATCGGGGACCAATATTCACTCATATACCGGTGCCGGCCGGCACCGGGGGAAAATCAGGCCTCCGTCTGCACCTTCCGGAGGAGGGTGACCACATTCCGCCCCTTCTCCCGCCCCTCGGCGATTGCGGTGGGGTGGCCCGCAATTCCGCCGTAGCGGTCCATGTCGTTTGCGATCACGTTGTCCCAGTACTCAAACCCGGTGGTGTTGAAGAAGGCGGTGATCGCGGGAAATGCCGCGTCGAAGACATTCTCCCACCCGAGCCCCGCGGTCGATACGAATATCCCTTTATGGCGGCGGGTATGCTCGGCGGAGTAGTAGAGATTCTTTTTGATGAACTTGCGCGCCCAGAGGTACTGGGCCCGGTCGATCAGCCCTTTCGCCTCCGCCGTGATCCCCATCGAATAGATGGGCGACGCAAGAACAATGACGTCGGCATCACCGATCTTCTCAAAGACCTCCGTGAGGTCATCTTTTATGACGCAGATCCCCGTTTTGTGACAGACGTTGCATCCCTGACATGAGGCATACTCAAGCGGCCGGAGGACGATCTTCTCGATCTGTGCCCCCGCCTCGCTGGCTCCCTCAAGCACGGCGTCGAGCAGCGTCTCGGTGTTCCCGTGCCGCCGGGGGCTGCCGGAGATGCCGAGGACTTTTATAGTTCCGGTCATGCCACCCCGACCTCCCGCAGTCGTGCGGCGACCTCCCGTGCCAGGCTCTCTGCGTCGGCTTTCGCGGTCGGGTGGTGCTCGATCGCGCCCTTCTCGTCGACGCCGTTCACCATCAGGTACCTGAGATCTTTGCTTGTGATATCGACGACGTGAAAGAGGCACTTCACCGACGGGATTGCCGCATCGAAGACGTAGTCCCAGTTCTGCCCGGCGGTCGAGAGGAAGATCCCGACCCGTTTACCCTTGCGCTCCGGTGGAACGACCGGGAGGTGGAGGACGTACTTCCGGGAGCGGAAGACCTGCGCCCGGTCGACCAGCGCCTTCGCCTGCGCGGCAAGCCCCATGCAGTAGATGGGCGATGCGAGGATAATGCAGTCTGCCGCGATGATGCGGTCGTGGACGTAGTCCATGTAATCGTGCTGGACACACCGGTTGAGCGTCTCACAGAGGTTGCACCCGCGGCAGGGCCTGATATCCGCCTCGGGGACGACGATCTTCTCGACCGCGGCCCCCTCCCCCTCCATCGCCGTGAGCACCCAGTCGAGCAGGGTCTCGGAGTTGCCGTGGCGGCGGGGCGAGGCCGCAAACGCGAGGACGTCTATGGTCATATAAGGAGTATCTTCGATTGGAGGCAAAAAAGTACCGGGTTTAGATCGTCTTGAAGCAGAGGTACCAGTCTTTGCACTCGTAGCCTTCTTTCATCCGCTTCTCGATCTCTTCAGGCGTCTTCGGCGCCGGGACGATCACCTTCTCGCCGGGCTGCCAGTTCGCCGGCGTCGCGATGCCGTGCGCGTCCGAGGTCTGGAGGGCCTTTGTGAGCCGGAGGATCTCGGGCATGGAGCGGCCGTTGGACATCGGGTAGTAGAGCATGGCACGCATGACGCCCTTATCATCGATGAAGAAGACCGTCCTGATGGTCGAGGTGGTGCTCTGGCCGGGGTGGAGCATCCCGTAGCGCCGGGCGACCTTCATGTCGAGGTCGGCGATGATGGGGAACGGGATCTCGACACCCATCTTCTCCTTGATGTTTCGAACCCAGGCAAGGTGCGAGTGGACGCTGTCAATTGAGAGGCCGATGAGCTGAACGTTCAACTCCTTGAGTTCGTCGGCGATGCCAGCAAACGCCATGAACTCCGTGGTGCAGACCGGCGTGAAGTCGGCCGGGTGGGAAAAGAGGATGACCCACTTTCCCGCCAGATCAGAGAGTTTCAGGCGTCCGTGGGTGGTCAGTGCGTCGAATTCCGGCGCAGGCTCACCGATAACCGGCATCTGGAGCAGTTCCTCAGGTTCCATGACTCACTTCCGTGGGCGGTCGCCCAGGTACTCCTCGAGGGCGGTCTTGCCGTGGACGTAGGCCGGCATCCCCGCGAGCAGGAACGCGACCCGAAGCCCCTCCTCGATCTCCTCCTTCGATACGCCGAGGCTCCCGGCACCGGCCATCTGCGCCCGGACAGCGTGCCCGTCCCGGAGCGCCGCTGCAATCGCGATCGCGATGATCTTCTTCGTCTGTCTTGAGAGGGCGCCGTCGGCCCAGATCATCTGGTCGAGCCCCATGACGCTTGCATAAAGGTCGGGGTCCGTCTCCTTGAGTTCCTTGAAGATCACGGGGATCTTTCCGATCTTCTCTTCGAGCCTCTTCTCTTCCATGCCGCTCACTCCTCAAGCACCATCGGTTCGCCGCAGCAGACCAGTTCGCCGCCGCCGGCTTCCAGCACCTGAACTACGTTTCCGCAGATCTCGCAGTGGTAGACCTGCCCTTTTGCCGATACGTTCACCATTTCTCTCACCTCAACGGTTATCCGGTTTCTTCCTCTCAGGGGGGTTCAGGACATCTTCGGGTGTCTTGATGTCCGGCCTGATGTGCGTCATCGGGAGGCAGTTGTACATCTCGCAGGCACAGGTCGGGCATTTGACGAGGTCTTCATCTGTGCTGTCGATCCGGACTTCCCGGCCGCAGTCGATGCAGATGAACCGGCCGGGGCCCGGCCTCTCACCGGCTTTCGCTGTCTTTTTGGTCTCTGGTTCGGCCACAGAAATTCACCAGGCCGGTAATTGCCTCACAATGTATTTAGCAGTTCCCCTTCCGTCCCGGGGTATCCGCATCCTTTTAATAGGGTCGTGCGCAACCCTGCACCATGCCAAAGAAGGTTGTCGCGCTGCTCGGGAGCCCCATTCTCGACGGGAACACCGCACGTCTTCTCGATGAGGCCATCAGGGGTGCAGAGGAGGCCGGGTGCGAGGTCGAGAAGTTCGAGGTCGCGCACATGGACGTTCTGCCCTGCATGGAGTTCTTCCAGTGCATGGGGAGCGAGACCTGCCTGATCCAGGACGAGATGGAGGGGATCTTCCGGAAGTTCCGCGAGATGGACGGCCTGATCATCGCGACCCCGGTGATGACGATGGGCATCCCCGGAAGGCTCAAATCGTTCATGGACAGATTCCAGGTTTTTTATATGGCGAAATACCACCGGGGTAAGTCATTTATCTCACCGGAACGGCGGAAAAAGCGCAAGATGCTCTTTATATCGATCGCCGGGATGAATATTCCGAACGTCTTTCTCGGCGTGAAGATGACAGCCCGGGCGTTCGGAGAGATCATCGACTGCCCCTACTGGGACGAGGTGCTCCGAAACGACATGGACACGATCCGGGATATCCGGACACGGCCGGAGGTGATGGAGGCGGCATACCGGAAGGGGAACGAACTCGGGAATCTGTTAGGGTGATTTTTCGGGCTCGATGTGGACGACGACCTCGGCAAGCCCCGGCACCGTTTCTTTGAGCCGCCGTTCTACTTCGTCGGAGATCTCGTGGGCCCGGGAGACCGGGAGGACCGGGTCGACGATAATGTGGATGTCGGCAAGGATCTCGCCCGGCTTTCCCCGGCACCGGAAGTCGTGGTATCCGGCAACCCCGGGGGTATTCATCACCACCGCGCGGACGAGCGCCGGGTCGCAGGGGAGGTTCATCGTGTCGGTGAGGACCGCTGCTGCGTCGTAGAGGATCCCGATCCCCATCCTCGCAATGAGGAGGCCGATGGCAAACGCGATGATCGGGTCAGCCTCGGGGTAGCCGAGCCTGACGGCGAGGAATCCACCGAGGACAGCCAGGGAGACGAAGACGTCGCTTTTCGTATGTTGAGAGTCGGCGACGAGGATCTGGCTCTGGTACTCTTCTCCCTTTCGACGTTCGTAGGTGGAGACGGCAAGGTTGATGACGAGCGTCACGATCATGACACCGATGGTGACTGCGGTGATTTCGGGGACGACCGGTCCGACGAGCCGCTGGTAACCTTCGTAGAGGATCCCGGCGGCGGTCAGGAGGAGCATCGCCCCGATGACCAGGGTGCCGAGCGTCTCGATCTTGCCGTGGCCGTAGGGGTGTTCGGAGTCGGGGGGTTTCCCGGCGAAGTAGAGGGCGACTATGCCGACGACGTTCGAGAAGGAGTCGAACCCCGAGTGAAGAGCGTCTGCTACCATGCTCACCGACCCGGCGAGGAGGCCGAAGACCGCTTTTGCGAGTGCTACGAGGAGGTTTAAAGCGAGGACGACGAGGAAGATCCGCCGCACCCTTCGGCCGTTCGCACCTGTGGCACTCATGGTTCACCTCTTCCGCCCGTCACGCTCGAAGACCTTCGGTCTTCTTGAGCTCCGTTCCGTTGGAACGTCGCAAGTCGCACCTGCGGTGCTCCTGCTCCGGCCCTTCGGCCCGTCGCATCCCACATCCACCGGGTGTAGGTGCTCCGGCGGGATAGGGTTTCCGGGAGAGATCGTGGAAGGTTTAATAAAGCCGCCCCGCAATGTTTCATCCATGCCGACTGATGAGAACGCTCAGAAAGCGTACGCCGGGGAATCCCAGGCGAACAGGAAGTACTCGGTCTTTGCAGAGAAGGCAGCCGCCGAAGGGTACCCGGTGGTGGCAAAACTCTTCCGGGCGGCAAGCGAAGCGGAAGCCGTGCATGCAAAACGTCTCCTCTTCATCATGAACGCCGTCGGGAGCACCGAAGAGAACCTCAAAGGTGCAATGGAAGGAGAGAACTACGAGTTCATGGAGATGTACCCCGGGTTCGTTGCTGAGGCAAAGGAGGAGCGCAAAAACGAGGCGTCGATTGTCTTTACCCACGCGATGAAGGCGGAGGAAGTGCACGCGAACCTCTACCTCCAGGCGCTTGAGGCTGTCCGGGAGGGAAAAGACCTCGACGCGGAGAAAGTCTATCTCTGCCCGGTCTGCGGTAACGTCGAACTCGGGGAACCGCCGGAGAAGTGCCCGATCTGCGGGGTTCCGGCGCGGATGTTCCGTGAAGTTCAATAACATCATTTCTTTTCGTCCCTGTGCCGCCGTGCCCGCACATCGTCCCTGCTCCGCGGTATCCCCTACATGTTAAATAGAGCTCCTGAGATACCCCCCTTCATGGCAGGTGTGAAGGTCTACACGACGGAGAACTGCCCCTACTGCCGGATGGTCCAGGCGTTCCTCAGGAAACACGGCGTCGAATATGATATTGTCGATGTAGGAAAGGATCGCGAGGCGGCCCGGGAGATGATCCAGATCTCGGGGCAGCGGGGGGTGCCGGTCACGGTCTCTGGTGACGCGGTGATCGTCGGGTTCGATGCAAAGAGGCTCCGGGAGCTCTTCGGGACGCCGCCGGAGGAGATCGTCCACGACGTGGTCATCGTGGGCGCCGGTCCGGCAGGGTTGACCGCAGCGGTCTATTGCGCCCGGAAACTCATGAAGACCGTTGTTGTGGCGGAGAACATCGGCGGCCAGGCGGCCTGGAGCTGGGCTATCGAAAATTACATGGGATTCTCGACGATCTCGGGCGAGGAACTGGTCCGGAAGTTCGAGGAACAGGTCCGGGGGTTCGACGTCCGTCTCGAGCTCGAGAGCGTCGGTGAGATCCGCAAAGAGGGCGACACAGTCCTCGTCAAAACGGCCTCGGGGATTGTCTACCGTTCCCGCACCCTCATCCTCGCCTCCGGGAAGGAGCCCCGGCGGCTGGGGCTTCCTGACGAGGACCGGCTGATGGGGAAGGGTGTCTCGGTCTGCGCCATCTGCGATGCCCCGCTCTACCGAGATAAACCGGTTGCCGTCGTCGGCGGCGGAAACGCGGCGCTCCAGACCGCGATCGAGATGACGAAGTTCGCGAGTTCGGTGGCCCTGATTGCCCGGAGGTCGCTCCGGTGCGACGAGGTCTACCTCGAACGGGCAAAGGAGGCGGGGGTGCAGACCTTCTCCCACCACGAGGTGACGGCGCTCCACGGGGACGCGGGCCTGACCGGGATCACGGTTCGCGACCGCGAGACCGGGGAGGAGACGGCTCTCGGCGTGGAGGGGCTCTTCCTCGCGATCGGGCTTGCGCCGAATACGGGGTTCCTCCGGAACCTGGTGGCGTTGAACGAGCAGGGCGAGATCCTCATCGATGAGAACGGGCACACGAACGTTCCCGGGGTCTTTGCGGCCGGGGACGCGACCTGCGTCAAGGCCAAGCAGATCATCGTCGCCGCCGGTGACGGGGCGAAGGCGGCGCTCGAGGCGCACGAGTACTTCGAGCAGCTCACGGGCAAGCCGGCCGAGGGGCCGGCCATCTGCAGGTGAGGGGTTACACCCGGGTGCCTTCGGCCAGCGCCTGGAGGATGAATGGGTTTTCCTCCCGGATCAGGCCGGCGAACTCTTCGTCGGTGTAGCAGAGCGGTTCGACCGGGAGGTCGGTGAGACCGATGATGAAGGTCGCACGTTTGTGGGGACGCTCGGGGAAGTCGCCGACGACGATCGGGTCGACGTCTCTCTCCTCGTGGAAATCCCCGCGTGAGAACGACCCGTAGAGGATGATGGCGCTGACACGCCGGCGCGCCCGGATCTCGCGGGCGAGAACCTGGACCTGCTCCATCACCCGGCGAGCGCTTCTCTCGCGCCTGCAGATCGAATCCGCATGCTCGATGCATTCTTCGGCATCCTCCCGGTCGTAGTACTCCGATGGTGTCAGGTTCCCCGCGATGCGGTCCGGATATCGGGTCGTGATACAAGCGGCATCAAGTGCCTTGGCCTTGCTCTTCAGCGTCAGGAACGAGGGCTCGTACTCGCCGATCTCCCTGATCAGTTCGTAGACAGAATGCGTCAGGATCCTCCGGTATCCCCGGGCATAGAGCAGGGCCTTCAGGGATTCCTCTGCACTCTGCTGTGCAAGCATGCCCATTCAAAATCGCCGGACCGGCAGCTGTTCCTCGCGCTGACGAGATCCCTCTCCCCCTGGCGCAGCCACCGTCCTGCTTCGCGCATGTTCCCATCCATGGTCTCGGCCCGATGATCGTCAAACTCTTGTCGCTCCCGGGATATAAGTGCGCCGCGCTCCTCCCCCGTGGCCGGCAGATGGAGGCGCGGGCCCGACCTGACTGGAGCGATCCGGTGTTCCGGGCGGTAGCACCCCCCTCTCCCGGATCATTGCCGGAGATCCGGCCCCTCGATTGCACGGAACATTCTGAAAATTCAGAATAGTCAGAAAAATAGATATGCTGTTGGCGACAACCCTATCCAATGAGCCGTATGGTACCTGCAGAGAGCGATGAGCGGGGTCCTTCCTGCTCCGGGGCCTGCACGATCGAGGCGGTCGTGAGCGTCGACACACGGGGACAGGTGGTGCTCCCGAAGGATATCCGCGAACGTGCGGGGATCGCTCCCGGCGACCGGCTTGCGGTCGTTTTCTGGGAGAAGGAAGGGGACGTCTGCTGCATCACGCTGATCAAGGCGAGCTGTTTCAACGATATGGTGACGGCGCTGCTCTCCCCCATGACGGAGGAACTCGCGGGCAGAGGAGAACAGGACTGACCTGGAGGTTTTGCGATGAAGGAAGAAGACATTCACAAACAGGTGCGCACCGCCTACGGAGAGCTCGCCCGGCAGGGCGGATGCGGGTGCGGCACCGGGTGCTGCGGCACCGGGAGGACCGTCGAATCGGTGAGCCTCGGCGTCGGCTACTCAAAAGAAGACCTCGCACAGGCGCCGGAAGGCGCGAACCTTGGGCTCGGGTGCGGCAACCCGGTGGCTCTTGCCTCCCTCCAGGAAGGCGACGTCGTCCTCGACCTGGGGTCGGGAGCGGGGTTCGATTCATTCCTTGCGGCGGAGCGGGTCGGCCCGGCCGGCCGCGTCATCGGCGTCGACATGACGCCCGAGATGCTTGATAAGGCGCGGGAGAACGCAAAGAAGAGCGGGCGGACGAACGTGGAGTTCCGTCTCGGCGAGATTGAGCACCTGCCGGTGGCGGACAACTCCGTCGACGTCATCCTCTCAAACTGCGTCATCAACCTCTCTACGGATAAATCGCAGGTGTTTAGAGAGGCGTTCCGGGTTCTCCGCCCCGGCGGCAGGCTCATGGTCTCCGACATCGTGCTGGCGGCGCCCCTCCCGGCACCCCTTCGCGAATCGGCGCTTCTCTACAGCAGCTGCGTCGCGGGAGCGCTGGCGAAGGAGGAGTACCTCGGCAGTATCGCCGGTGCGGGCTTTACGGAGGTCACGGTCCAGGGGGAGACGGTCTTCCCGCTCGATCTCATCGTGAGCGAGCCGGAGCTTGCCGATCTCCTCGGGAAGCTCTCTCTCGGCGAGGACGAGAGAGCGTCGATCGAAAAGAGCATCGTGAGCGTCAAGGTCGGCGCCAGGAAACCGGCGGGTTTCACCTGCGGTTGCGGCGGTATGTGCTAGGCACTTCCCTATTTTTGCGCGATCCGGGGAGTTACGCTCCCTCCCGCGGGTTTGTATGGCCCGCTGCATCCTCCACTCCGGTGTCCCGGGATGGGACGGCCAGGGTAGCGGGGCGGGACCCATGGCCTGTGCCAACCCGTTTCGTATCGTGCAGGAACACGGGTTCTCTCAATGAAAGTTGCTGAGAGCGCCTGCAAAACCGTTATTCCTCCCCCTGCGGCACAAGGTCCTTATCCGCCGACGCTGATCACTCTCCAATGAGACCCAGGGACCTCTCCCCGGAAGAGAAACAGCGCCTCCGTGCCCTTATCACTGCCTGGCTCGAGGAGAAAAGGGAGATCCTGTTCGCGTACGTGTACGGCTCATTTGTGCAGGCCCCTTTCCGCGACATCGATATTGCTGTCTTCCTCGCGGACGGCAGCATTGGATTGTCCGACCCGCTCCGATACGAGCTGACGCTCGCGCAGGAACTGGAGGAGGCGACCGGGGTGCCTATCGATGTACGGGTGCTCACCACGGCGCCGCTTTCGTTCGCGTTCACGGTCATCCGTACCGGAGAGATCCTGGTATCCCGGGATGAGGAGGCACGCTGCGAGTTTATCTGCAGAATTCTCGTCGAGTATCACGACTTCTCCTATCATCGGGAGCGCTACAGGAGGGAAGTTCTTGGTCTCCTACGATGAGGAGAAGGTTACTGCCCTGTCATCGGAGCTGATGCAGGCCTGTGAGAGGCTCCGGGAACTGGGTCGACTACCGAGGGAGGTATTTACAGGGGATCCTCACCTCGTTGCGAGTGCGAAGTATCACCTGATCGTCGGCATCGAGGCGGCTATCGAGCTCGCCAACCATGTGATCACGAAGAATCGATGGAAAATACCTGAAAATTATGCAGACACGTTTTGTATCATGCAGGAACACGGGTTCTTCGACGAAGACCTTGGAAAGCGCCTGCAAACGATGGCCCGGTTCAGGAATCGGTTGATCCACATCTATTGGGATATCGATAACGACAGAATCTACGATCTGCTCCGGGAGGATGTCGGCGACATTGAGCAGTTCCTCGCCGAGTATATCCGTGCCCTGCAGAGGGAGTGAAGGTTTTCTCCTGTCCTCCAGGCCTCTCCCGTCCCCGAGGTTCATGGTGTATGGGTGCTCCGGCGGCCGGATCTCACGCTTCCCGTCACCGGGCGGCAGAATGATAACATCCATAATTATTATGGAATAATCATTATCCGGCCCGGGAGAGACACCCTTATCTCCCGGGAGCGACGATCTCCTGCCATGGTGCGGTCGAGGGCACTCGTGAGCCAACTCTCCGGGGTGACGGGCGGGTGATCGAGGAGCACCTCCGGGAACGGTTGAACGGGGCGCTCATGCGGATCGCGACCCTCGCCGCCCGGACGGGGGCGACCCCGAACACCCTCACCCTGCTCGGTTTTCTCGGGATGGCTGCCGCGGGGGTCCTCTGCGCCCAAGGATCGTTCTTCTTCGCCGGGCTCGTCGTCGCCGCATCCTGCGTCTTCGACGCCCTCGACGGGGCGCTCGCCCGGGTGACCGGGGCCGCTTCACTCTATGGCGCATTCTTCGACTCATTCCTGGACCGTTACGCCGAGGCGGCGGTCTACGGGGGGCTGGTCGTCTACTACGCGGGGGCGGGGACGGCCTGGGGTGTCGAGGCCGCTTTTTTCGCCGCTATCGGGTCGCTGATGGTCAGCTACGCCCGGGCCCGGGCGGAGGGGCTCGGGATCGAGTGCCGGGCCGGCCTCTTCGCCCGCCCGGAGCGGATCGCGGTCATCATCATCGGGCTGGTGACGGGTCTCGTCCTCCCGGCGCTCGTCCTCCTCGCGGTCGCGACGAACACCACCGCAATCCGGCGGCTCCTCGCTGTCCGGGGGACTACGCTCGCCCCTTCACGGCCTCCTCGGTCACCGTGATCTCTTCGTTCCCGCCGGCGATCCGGTAGCCTCCGACTGTCTCCACGTTGTAGGGATTTCCGGTCGTGGAGTAGGGAACGACGAACGTCCCGTTCTCGCTTGCCTGCCGGTAGATGAACTCCCGACCGGTGTTGGTGACGACCGCGACCTCGATGACCCCCTCGCCCGGGATCGCGGCGCCTTCGACGCGCTCAAAGATCTTCACGCTCGTCGTTGGGTCCGGCGAGGACTCGTAGACGAGCCGGTAGTGCTTGAGCGCCGGGACGGTTCCGGCCGGAGAGCGGATATCGGTCCCGAAGACCGCGGCCTTGCCCGATCCTTTGTAAGCCCCGGCCGCCGCCTGCGCCTCTGCCGGGCTCATCTCCCGGCTCTCGATGAGGAGCGGATATCCGGTCTCCGGGATCGACCTGGTGTCGTACTCGACGTAGAGGGCCTTCTCCGGCTCTACGAACGTCCCGTCGAAGGCCTGGAGCCTTACTACCATCGTCTCGTAGAAAGCCTCGCGGTAGAACGGCTCGATGCGGTAGGTATCCCCTCCCACCGCGACGAGGAGGGGCGTTGCGTAGGGCTCGGTCCCCGTCGCCGCGTCGTGCCAGAAGGCGATGGCCGGGAACCCCTCGGCGGCCATCCTGCCGTCGACGACGACGTAGCGGGAGCCTGCCGGGCCGGCCTTCTCTTCGGTCGTCGCGAGGAAGAATGCGGTGGCCCGGGGAACGTTGTCCTGGAAGGGATTGGTGACCGGGATCCGCTGCGCGATGAAGGTGATCCAGTGGCCGTAGTCCCACCAGGACATGACCCCGTAAGACCCTTCAGGGTAGGTGAAGCCGTCCTCCTCGTGGATCGCGTAGTAGTCCACGCCGGGGTCGGGGGTGTTTTCGCTCATCCACTCAAGCGCCTGGCGCCAGTCGTCGGCAAGCATGGTGCGCGGAACGCCGCTTTGCGCGTAGCCGATGTTCTCTGCGGCCGATGCGCCGACGAGGGCCGCGGTGAGGAGGACGGCGAGCCCGACGGCGGCGATCTCAGTGGTGGGAAGCGTTTTTTTCTTCTTTTTACTCTCGGGCTCCCGGAGGTACGCGGCGGTCTTAGGAAGCCCGTAGTCAAGCGCCCACGCGAAGACGACCGCCGCGAGGAGCGCGAGGTTCACGGCGAGGTAGTACTCGAACCGCAGGTGCTGGATGGTCGCGATGAGGATGACGACCGACCAGACGATCGTGAAGAGGAGTTCGGGCCGGTTCTTTTGCCGGGCACGGAGAGCGAGGATGACGAGCCCGGCGGGGATGAGGAGGAGGCCGACGTTGAAGCTCTGCCACGCGATTCCGGCGTCCCACGGCCCCATCTCCCGGATGGCGGTGGCCGTCATGTCCCGGCCGAAGAAGGCTATCAGGCCGCTCGCCATCACCTTCCCGATATCGGTGAGGTTGAGGAAGGCGACGCCGGCGATCCCGAGCGCGGCGAGAGCGCCGAGGTACTCGTTCCGCTTTCCTTTGAGCGCCAGCGAGATCCCGGCGAGGAGGGCGGTTGCGGCGATCAGGAGGAGGTAGGCGTAGACGTGAGCGACGGAGTAGAGCGAGAGCGACACCCCGTCGCCCATGAACCCGGAGAGTGGCAGGAAGGCCGCCGGGACGGCGAAGGTGATGGCGTTGACGAGGAGGAGCGCTTCCGGCCCGGTGCCGTCAAGGTGGTTCCGTACGGCCTGGATGACTGTGAAGACCCCGGCGATGAGCGCGAAGAGGATGATCGTCGGCATGACGAGGAGGCCGAGGAGGTAGGCAATCCCGGCGCCGAGGGCAAGGAGCGCGACGGGGAGGATGGTCTTTGTGTCCGCGAGTGTTACCGGGTGCCGGGCGGCGTACGCAAGCGCGATGATGTAGGCGAGGCAGAAGATGGTGGAGAAGAGTGTCTCCGCAACGTGGTGGTCGACGAACCCGAAGATCGACCGCGCGAAGAACGAGGCCGAGACGATCGTGATGAGCCCGGCGGCGACGAGGCCGGTCGTTCTGTCGGCGAGTGTCTTTCCGATGAGGTAGACGACCGGGACGACGGCGGCCGCGAGGAGCGGGGGGACCCACGCGGCGGTATAAACGATCTCGGGCCGGGCGGCCGCCCCGGCGGCGATGCAGAGGGTGGCGGTGATGAGTGGGAAGAGCGGTCCCCAGGCGATCTCTTTTCCCGTCGGGTAGGCGGTCATGGGGTCGAACCAGGCGTAGCCGGGGTAGTTCGCAACGATCACCTCGACCTGGCGGAGGTTGTACCAGGCATCGGCGCCGATGAGGCTGGTGAACGAGCCGTCGACGAGGGTTGCGTGGGGGATTGCGCGGAGAAAGACCGCCACGAACATGAAGAGGAGCAGGACGGCGGCGGTGAGGGCGGTGGTGTGATCTTTCAATGCAGCGGGAGCCATAAGTCTTATGATGATCTTTGGGGCGGGCGGTAATTAAGGGGTACGGCTGAGAGCGGGATTCGCACTCCGGACTCCCTGGAGATCCCCTTAAATCTCCGAGGTTGCTCACGTGGAAGTGCATGCCGACCGTCCGGTTGCTGCCGGGTTATAGCGTCTCAGTGATCCACGCGCGGCGGCAGAAAAATGATGGGTGACTATAGAAAAGCCCCGGATTCTTCAGGCGAGATTCCGGCAAGAAGGAGAACTGTCCGGAGCGTTTGGCGCAAAGGATTTTTTGGGTATACGGGAACCGTGACGATGGCACTACTGCGCTCCACGACCTCGTGCCGGACTGTAAGCCTATAACGAGCAGAAGATACCCCGCACGGTATCATGCCCCCGACGAGAGAGGGGGGGTGGTTGACGTCGCATTCTCCACCGCAGTCCTCGCCGCACGGCACATCGCCGGCCTTCGCACGTCCCGGTGACCCTGCCGGTCCCGGGACCCCTTTTTGCGCCATATCCCTCACTGATCGCCGGGGAAGTAGATCTCCGCCATACTGCGCCTTTGAGGCTTTTCTCTCGATATCATACCGAAAAATTATATATTCTCAACATATATCCCGGCTGCCAGAATAGAAGGGCTAATATAGCAACGTGGGCATTAAAATATATTGAGTCAATAGCGTGATCTGGAGCATTCTTTACACGATCCTTCTCCTCTCTGCCCTCATCCCCCAGGGGTACCTGATCTACGGCGGCACAGAGGCCGATCCCGGGCTCAGCACCTCCCGTGCAACCACGGTAGACGAGATAGTCCTCCTTTCCGCATCACCCCCGGTCCCGGAGTCTTCCCCCGACGCACTCATCGACCAGGTGGGCCGGACAACGTTTGCCTGCGTCGACGGCTCCCCTCGCCTCTTCCCGGTCGGCCTCGATGCGACCCTTGCCTACGGGGTGGGCGACTGCACCGATCTCGCACTCCTCAGGGCGGAGGTGCTTCGCCGGAACGGGGTTCCCGCCCGGCCGGTCCACGGAATCATGGTGTGGGATACAGAGGCGTTCCGGACCAATGCCCTCCACGTGGAGGTTTTCGGGAAGGGCATCGCCGTCCACGACTGGGTTGAACTCGATGACAGCCGGACAATGGGCGCTTACGAAGGGAGTCCCGGGATCCGGTGCATTAAAACCGGAAACGGCGTCTGTTTCCAGCCTCTCTTTGAGGCGCTGGGCTACCTCTGAACGGTGTTTGGTCCCGTGTAGGAATGTTCAATACCGACCGCGTCAAACGAGCGGTATGAGCTTACTCACAGGGCTCCTCGCCCTGATCCTGGTGGTCGTCATTGCATTCGTCCTCTACAAGGTCGTGAAAAGCGTGACCGGCCTCATCATCAACGCCGTCGTGGGCGTGATCCTGCTCTGGCTCATCAACCTCCTCGATCTGATGCAACTCTTCGGCCGGCCCGATATCCCGATCAACATCATCACCGTTCTGATCTGCGCTATCGGCGGGATATTCGGTGTCCTTATCACAGTGGTGCTCCACCTCCTCGGGATACCGCTGACGCTCTGAGAACTACACGGCCGGAGCAGCAGCCTCCACGATCGTCCGGGCAAGCTCATCGACCGCCGGGCCGAACCGCCCGGCATCAACCTCACGCTCCAGTGTCACAGCCGACGAGACGAACCGCATCCCTTTTTCTTCGAGGTTCGTCCTCACGATCGCGACGGCATTCTCTCCCCCGGAACCTCCCATCTCCACGAGCACCGAGAACGGTTTTCCCGCAGCGTTCGTGATCCTTGAGAGGTACTCGTTGACGTAAGGCGGAACTTTTCGCGACCAAACCGGGGTTGCGACGACCAGAAAGTCGACGTCGGAGAGATCCGTTTGCACCGGTCGGATCGGCGCCCGCATCCCGAACCTCGCCATCATGGCTTTTTTGAACATTCCCACGTCGGATACCGGTTCTATCGTTGCAAGCCCGGCCCCGACCTTCTTCGCGAGTGCCGTCGCCACCTTCTCAGTATGCCCCTGCCAGGAGTAGTACACGATGAGGATCATCACTATCACATCGAAGGAGTGGTATTATTTCCTCCCATATAGAGACCGCAGGAACCATCATATCCTCCACGCCCATACCCTCAGAGTATGCAGGAGTACGGCCCCGGCATCGTTGGCGAGGTCCGGTTCGCCCGCCAGGACGGCGGCTACTACGTGCAGCTCTACGACCGGGAAGGGAACCCTGCCGGCAGGACCGGGCTCTGGAGGACGGAGGTGAAAGCAAAAGAGGCGGCCCGGCGGCTCGCCGAAAAACTGGCCGGGGCGTGAAGCGTCACGATCTCTCCTGGTGCGCCTCCGCGTAACGGATGAGGCCGGCGATGCACCGGTTGTGCGGCGTCGCGATGCCGTGGCGCTCCCCGAGGCACGCGATATACCCGTTGAGGAGATCGATCTCCGTCCTGCGGCCCTGCCGGAGGTCATAGTACATGGAGGGGTAGACCGCGGCAAAGTCGGGCACCTGCACTGAGAAGAGGTAGTCGAGATAGTCGTCGGCGGTTGCCCAGGGGAGCCGCACCCCCTCGGCGCCGGCGACGGCGAACGTCTCGTGGATAAGGGCGACGACGGTCTCCCGGACATTCCCGTCGGCAGCGACCCTGACCGGGGCGCGGAGGAGGGCGCAGATCGGGTTCACCGCTATGTTGAGGAGCGCCTTTCCCCACTTTTCTGAGCGGATATCGTCGTTGGCCTCGACCGGGATGCTCGCGGACCGGATGATACCGATCAGGCGGCCGAGGGCTTCACCGGCCTCGCCCGACCAGACCCCGAGCCGCATTGGGGCGCTCTCGCTCTGGACCCGGACGTGCCCCGGACCCACGACCGAGAAGTTCGTCGTAACGGTTCCGCCGATGACGGTATCGGTGTAGCGGGCGATGATCTCTTCATTTCCGATGCCGTTCTGGAGGCTTGCCACCGGCCTGCCCCGGATCACCCCGGCATACTCCTCGCAGATCGCCCGGGTACCGGTGCCCTTTGCGGTGACGATGATGAAGTCGACCACGGGCGGGACCTCCTCCGGTCCCATGACGCAACCGATGCCTCCGACGGCGCCGTTCCCCCAGACACCCTCCATTACGAGCCCCTGCTCACGAATCGCGCCGGCATGCACCGGGCGGCAGGCGGCGTAGACCGTCGCGACGTTCCCCAGCTTTCCGGCGAGCGAGAGGCCGACCGCCCCCGCGCCGAGGATCAGGATAACCGGGCGTTGTAATGATTCCATCTTTCCCGTAGTTGCTGTTGGGTTTCAAAGACGATAACGGTGCGGTATCACGATGTACGTTGCAGACCGCAGTCCGGAGCCCCGGAGAACCGGATGGCGAATGCTTTTCGTCCCGGGCACCGAGAACCGTACCAATGAAACATGTCACGAAGGTCGACGGCACCCGGCAGCCGTTCGACCGGGGGAAGGTGCAGCGGACGCTCCGGAACCTGGGCGTCGGCGCGGAGGAGGCCGAACAGATTGCCCACGAGATTGAGGAGTCGGTGCCGGACGGGGTGAAGACCGCGATGGTCTTCCGGATGATTCGCGCCCGCGCCCGGACCGTCCGTCCTGCCGTCGGCCACCGGACCAACCTCAGAAGGGCTCTCGCTCTCCTCCGCTCCAAGCCGGACTTCGAAGAGTTCGTGCGGGTCCTCCTCCGGGAGCACGGTTATCAGGTCCAGACAGGATGCATTCTTGCGGGACGATGCGGGGAGCACGAGGTGGACGCCATCGCAGAGAAGGATGATACCACCGTCTTTGTCGAGGTGAAACACCACGCAAGCCACCACCGGGTGACCGGCCTCGACGAAGGCCGTATTGCACGGGCGATCGTCGAGGACCTTCAGGAGGGGTTCCGGTCCGGGCACTGCACGGTCTCGATTGACGGAGCTCTGATCGTCTGCAACACCAAACTCTCGGAGCACGCGAAACGCTACGCGGCCTGCCGGGGGATCGGGCATATCGGGTGGGATTACCCGGAGGAGCAGAACCTCCGGACGATGATCGAGAAGACGCAGTCCTACCCGGTCACCATCGTGGCGGGGGTGGGCCCGTCGGTCTCGGCCAGGCTGGCGGCCGCCGGGGTCGTCACGGCAAAACTGGTCGCCTATGGCGACGCCACGACCATCGCCCACGACGCGGGCATCCCCCTCAAGGAGGTGCTGCTGATCGCCGGCCGGGCGCGTGAAATCCTGGAACCGTAGCCGGAGCTGCGACGCACTCCTCTCCGCACGCCCGGTAAGCCACGTTATCACGAGGCTTACCACGGCAAGGACGAGGTAAATGCGGGAGAGCGTCTGCATGCTCCAGGCAGGGGCACGGTTTCGCTAGTAATCCCCATGCCCTTGAAGAAGAGGGCGAAGGCGATGATGGTGACGGCCATGCTGGCGGTCATACCGAGGAGGCGCATCGTCTCGACAAGCCCCGACGCCACCCCGTACATCGCTCGTTCTGCCGCCCCGATGACGATGTTGTAGACCGGCGGGCTTGCCGCTCATGCCGTGCCGGTCTCGGAGAGCGGGGCTGCGGACCTGCCGATAGTCTGGAGCTGCTCTTCGGTCGGGTTTATCAGGACAATCTCGGGCCGGCAGTTGAATCGGAGGTCCACTCCTGCAAAACTTGCGCTGCAGACCCCGCGCGAGATGTAGGTCAGCGTCTTCCCATCCGAGTCGAACATGCCTGCAAGTTCGATGATGCCGAAGTCGTTTAATTGTTTGACGACCGGGAAGAGGAACTGGCCGCCGTGGGTATGGCCGGCGAGGATGAGGTCGGCGTCCCAGTCGACCCTGCAGGAGGGTTCGTGGATGAGGTAGACGGTGAATGCGTCTGTCACAGGCACGTCAGGCGGATTTGCCATCCCGGCCCACCCGTCGTCGACCCCAACGATGACGATCTCTTCATCCCCGACGGGAATCCGGACGAATTCGTTCCTGAGGACATGGACCCCGTTCTCCTCCAGCGCCACAGTGAGATCATCGGCAAACGCAATATCAGCAGATCCGTCGTTTAAGGCAGAGACGTCGTATGCGTCGGTGGTGACCACGGCCGACGCCCGGGTGGCAAGCAGCCTCTCGATGCCTGTTGGACCATTGGTCCCGACCCGGTAGTCGTGGTTCCCGAGCACGGCGTAGGCCGGTGCGTTGAGCGAGCTCCATACTTCCTGAGAGGTGAAGTCTTCTTCATCGCCGGTGACGAAGTCGCCGCCTATCAGGACGAGCGAGGGGTTTAAGCGGTTGACCTCGCGGATCACCTCCCGGACATGGTCGATGTTTGATGCCCTGACATGGGGGTCGGTGATATAGATGATGCCTTCGGGTGCCCCGTCGATTGAGAGAACGGTCACCTCGACGGCCCGCGCTTCCCAGACCATGTAGCCGGTCATGGTAGGGAGCAGGATAAGTATGAATAGCGCCATATGCCACGCGCTTGGGGCCCTTAGAATCACTGCATTTTATTCGATCTTTAAGATATAAATACGATTCGTCGGATCGGCTCCGGGTGAGTCAGCGGCTGCGGGCCAGATCGACCGGATCGGCAACAACATCGACCGGTTCCGTACCGGAAGATGGGTTGGTAAAGAACCGGACAAATCGATGCCTGTCTGCCCTCGCGAGGGCGATGGCGGCGAAGGCAGCGACGATGGCCGCCCCGATAAGATCCATGATGAGATCCATCATGGTGTCGGCGTTCCCGTGCTGGAGACCCATATCGAAGATCTGATCGACCACGAACTCGTAGATCTCCCATACCGCCCCTGCCGCGAGCGTAGAGACCAGGATGAACATGACGATCGCTTGCCTCGTCAGCCGGACGTCCCCCTGGTACTCGGCGAGAATCGCGAGAAAGAAAACAATGGCCGCGACGGTGATCGAGGAGATGAGGTGGGTCAGTTTGTCATAATAAGGCGCAAAGAGGATGTAGTACTCCCCGACATGGCCCATGAGATGGAGGTACAAAGAGACGGTGACGAGGAGGTTGACCTCCCAGGGCAGACAGAGGCGCAGGTTCCGCGTCATGAGCGACGGCGCTATCGTCAGGAGGAAAGCGACACCCGCCGAGAGAGCGAGGAAGTATTCGCCTGTCGTGAGGGTGGAGACTACGGCGAGGAGAATGAGCCCCTGGATGAAATAGGTGACGTAGACTCCGTGCGATGGGCCCGGGCATGCCATGGTACGCTGAGTAGATAGTCCCGGCAACATACATAACCATCCCGGTGGCGATCTCCAGGAGCCGGGTGACCTTCCGGGGGTCCCGTCCGGGCGGCGTCACGGCCCGCCGTGACGGGACCGCTGCCCGCTCCGGTCGCTATCAAGCCTCCGGGAGAATATTTGATAAGCTAGCAGTTGTATAAATTGGACACACAAAAGGCCGAATACACTGGAACATGGGGTTGATGAACTGACGGATCCTGCAAAGCGCAAACCCGAGTCCAAAGGAGGGGAGGCCGGGGAGGAGATTATCCGCGTACGCCTGCCGAACAAGAAGAACCGGGAGATGTTCGCAAGCGCCGAACTGATGCTGGGCGCAAACCATATCAAAATCCGCTGTTTCGACGGGGTGACGCGTACCGGGCGGATCAAGGGGAAGATCAAGAAGAAGGTCTGGATCCGGGAAGGGGACGTTCTGGTCGTCGTCCCCTGGAGTTTCCAGGACGAGAAGTGCGATATCGTCTACCGCTACACGAGACCCCAGGTGGAGTGGCTCCGGAAGAACCGGTATCTCTGATCCTCTCTTTTATCATCGCACCGTGCTGTACGACAGGACAGAGAGCGGGCGGGCATCCTCTCCTGCGTGAATGCCGGACTAAAAAAGGTTAGATATCGTAGATCTTAATCTTGTACTCTTTTATGACGAGTTTCTTTACTCCTGGCAGAGTGTGGGTGCCGTCTAGGCCGATGCCGGTAAGATAGTTGTCCCACGCCACAGAGAGGTCGTTATCACCATCTCCGGTGTACGTCACCGTGACATCGCCAGCATCACCCGGAGGGGTGTATACGTTCGTTTCCTCCAGTTTCATCCTCACCGTTGCCATCCCCGACTTCGCCATCAGGTCGTCGGTGGTGATGTTCATAATGTAGATGACGAACGTTCCCGTGGGCCCGTCATAGAACCACCGGGGTTCAGCAAGCATCGCCGAACCTGTCGACCCCTCCTGGCGTGTCATCACCGCACCGTTCTCGAGGGTGATCACCTCGGTGCCCCGGTCGGATCTATACACCAGTGCTCCAGGGGAGAACTCAACAGGTCCAAAACCGTCAGCGGAAATATTGAACTTCGGTGTGGCGCCATCAGTAGCACCGATAACCTCCAGCGTCCCCCCACTCACCTGGAGCGACGTCTCCTTGTAGGGCACGTTCTTGAAGCAGAGGCTCTTCATGTCGTTCTGGATGACGATCATCGCCCGCTCCATGTTCTTCACGTCGGTGTTGCTCTGCTCCTTGAGGAGCACCGGATAGCCATAGAGCGTAACAAGGCCGATGCCGCTGATGACGATGCCGAGGATCAGGACAAACCCGATCGCCTCGGAGACCGCCCGTTCATTCATCTTCACGGTTCTCTCTCCTAAAACCCTTTTGAGTCATACTGGATCATGTTCCATCCCGCGCCGGTGGTGTTGCCGGCAACACCCTTCGTCGCCCCGATGCCAGCGATGGCGACCCGGCTCTGGATGCTGCCGCCCTGCACCAGGATCGCCTGACTCGCTTTGCTCGCTCCCGTCATCCCCACGTCGACAAAGTAGCCCTTTCCGGCTACATCGTCGGGGATATCGAACTTCGTCGCGATCGTCCCGTTGCCGGGCGCGATCACGTAGAGGTCAACAATCCGGGTGCTCACCCCGTTCCCGATGTCCACGAAGGCATGATAACGGAGTTTGTCCGCCGGCCCCTCCATGAATACGGCGTTGACGGTGAACATCATGACGACCATCAGCACGAGCAGCACGCCGCTGACGATGACGTACTCCATCAGCCTCGTGACACCCTCTTCGTTCATCGGTTCAGTAATACACGGTCTCATGGTACTCCGTCACTCCGTTGTTATAATGGATGGTTATCGGGCGGAGCATGCGCCCGGAAACGTCCTGTGGCGTACCGTTCTCGAAATGCACCACGGCGTTCTTTCGCTCGAGCGATATTCTGACGATATCCTCCACATAACGCTGACGATCCAGATCATTGTTGAGTTCCTCATAACTGTCATAATAGTCGAATATCGCCGACCGCAGGTCACGGATGTCGTTCTTCGGGAACTCGAGCACCCCTTCCGCGGTCGTCTGCCCGACGAGCGCCGACTGGTTGATGATTAATGCGAGGAAGAACAGCCCCAGGGCGGTCAGAAGGCCCATCAGCACGATCCATTGCCCGTCTTCGTTCATGCACGCCATAGCAGCACCTCCACGAGGACGACCCTTGGGCGTGAGGGATCCATACCCGATACTCCGGAAGGATTCCCCTCTAATTCCATCCATCGTGTCACCCGCACGGCCGATTCCCTCCCCGTCCAGGTGTTGTCGGGCCCAACGAGCGGGTAATCTCTAATCTCATTCGAACTTGCATCCCGGTAGGTGACGTTCGCACTCATGTGCAGGTTATCAGCACCGATCGCTTTTGCGTTACAGTAGCCTAGGAACATGCCCTCAAAACCGGCACTATCATCTCCGACGACGAATTTCTCCAGATCACTCTTCACTCCGTTAGTGTCCGGCGTATCCATCATCGCGAGTACATCACTCCCGAGCTGCTCGAGCTGCATATCCGGGATGTGGGTATCGCCGGGGGTGTAGATGCTCGTCGTGCTGATGACGATGTACGCGGTGAGAAGCATGATGACCCCGGCCGCGACCCCCTCCATCGTGTAGAGCTGTCCTGAATCGTTCACCATACCGCCACCTCCAGGACGCCGGGCTTCAGATCGGGGCGGGTGACGTTCGTCTGGTTGTAGTCGTAGTGGTGGATGCCGGTGATGTTGGTCCGCGAGGGGTCGTCGTCGAAGTTGAACCGGATATCCAGGATGCTGTTCTGGTCCAGGGTGAAGAGCGAGGTGGCCGCCGGTTTCAGCACGAGCGAGATGTTGTCGGAGACCTCTACTCCTCCGTCCGGCCTGAGAGAGTATGGGTTCTGATTGCCGCCGATGTACAGGGTGTAGAGGTTCGAATCTATTATATTGTACGCGAACGGAATCCGGGTAAACTGCGGGATCGGCCTCGTCGGATCCATCTTCCAGAACGTCACACTCTTGAGCGTTGCGTTCGTGACCGAGGGCTCTGTCATGTTCAGGTACTCGCCAAAATCCGTGATCGTCACGTTCACCGGCTCGGTCCTCGGGTCTATCCGGTAGGCCGGACCAATGGTCGGGTCGAGCAACTGGCCGAAGTCGAGCCGGACAATGAACTCCTGATTCGAGGAGGCCGCCGTGTACTGCGGTGCGAAACTCCCGTTGATCACCGCCACCGCCGGCTCTTTGATCTTCACCACCCGGCGGATGTAGCCGTAGCCGGGAGGGAGGAGGTCGCCGGTCTGCTCGATGAGTGCACCCCCGCTGGAGAGTGAGAAGTTGTATGAATAGGGTATGTCGCCGAAGATTGCCAGGCGACGGTAATCATCCCGGTCAAAGAAAGAGTCGTTGAAGAACGCATCGACCTTTGTCGAGAGGAGGATGTTCGGGGTCTCCTTTGAGACCGCAAGCCCTATGCGCTCGATCTCGCCCTTATGAGCCAGATCGTTCATTTCCCAGGGGGGGTAGACCGGCCAGCCGGGGTCCTCCACCAGGATCACCCCCGTCCGGTAGGCGACCGCGTCATAGTCGATGCCGCTGCTCTCCAGGCCCGCAAGGAGCCCCGGCACCATGCTCACCACCATGATCAGGGCGAGCATAAAGATCGTGAACCCCGCGAGGAAGTCAAGCGACATCGCCGCGTCATCGGTAGCCGGCCTTATACGACCACCTCCCCGGTATCCGCCCGGAACGCGAAGGTCTCCATCCCGGCGCTCGTTCTGACGGTGACGGTGTAGACCCCTTCCGCGAGCGAGACCTCAACCGTATCCGCACCGAGGCTCGTCATCACCGGCCGGAGCACCCCCTCCTGGTCGCGAAGGAGTTCCTCCGGGGAGAGGACACCGGTGAAATTCACCTCCTCCGCAGGCAGCGGGGCACGGAGCGAGATCTCCTTCCAGCCCAGAGCACCGAACGTGAGCCACCGCGCCTCCTCGTCGTCCTCAAGACCGAGGGCCCAGGATGCGGCCCGGCCGTCAAGGCTCACACCGGTCCCGAGCACCTGGTGTACCGATGTGCCGGTGACGTTCAGGCCGCCTTCGGCCCCGAGCAGATCCAGCTCCGCGAGAGCCTCGGTGAGGGTGCAGGCTTCCGGCGGCTCCGGCAGGTCGATGGGGGTAATGCCGCCGCCTGCCGGAGGCGAGGACACACCGAGACAACCGCACGTCGTGCAGATAACACAGATTGCGGCAAGCAGGGCCAGGATGCTCCCGGGAACTCTCATGTAAGGCAGGTATTATACACGAAGCCATATAAATAACCATCTCTCCTGCGTCTTCAAAGATCTGCCGTTACAGGAGGATACTGGAAACGTGCCGATTACATGCGGCAAAAATATTTCTTGAGACGTGCCGGCTCGCCTGCCGAAGCTGGTCGGCCCTTATATGCTTCGGGATCAGGGCCGCAGGCCCCGGCCCCTTATCGTAACATATATCCGCCGGTTCGTAACAATATCTCACGCAAGGTAAGCATATGTGTAATACCACACCCTCCGGGAGATCCAGAGAAGCACACGATCGGTTCGCCGAAGCGGCCGCCTTCCACGGCCACATCTGTCCCGGCCTCGCAACGGGATACCGGGCTGCGGAGATCGCCCTTTCAAGGCTTTGCTCCGGCCGCTCAGAGGACGAAGAACTCGTCACGATCACCGAGACCGATGCCTGCGGCGTCGATGCCATCCAGGTCCTGACGGGCTGCACCGCCGGAAAGGGAAACCTCCTCTTCAAGGACTACGGCAAGCATGCGTTCACGTTCATCAACCGCCGAACCGGGGCCGCGGTCCGTGTGGCGGCAAATCCGTCGTTCAATATCGACTCGCTTGACCCCGACCTTGCGCCGCTCCGGGCACGGGTGATGCAGCGGGTGGCAACCGAAGAGGAGCTGGCTGAGTTCCACGAGCGGGTCCACCGGGTCGTCGACGCCATCCTGGAGGCACCTGCCGAGCAGCTCTTCACCGTCCGGGAGGTCGATATCAAGATTCCGGAGCGGGCACGGATCTTCTCATCAGTGCCGTGCGCAAAATGCGGTGAGATGACCGCCGAGTCCCGGGTCCGGGTCGAAGCCGGGAAGTTCCTCTGCTATGCCTGCTCGGAGGAGTACTCCCGGCGCTGGTGAGGGTCCCTCTCACCGCACTATTTTCGTTATCGGTATCTCGAGGATATCCTCGGCACCCGCGGCTTTGAGCGGCGGGATGAGACCGTTGACGAGTCCCTTCTGCACCACCGTCTGGATGCTGAAGTAGTCGATGCCGTGCAGCCTGCCGACGGTGGGCTTCTTCATCGCGGGGAGGACCTCGATGACGCGGTCGAGCGCCTCAGACGGCACGTTCATCGTCAGGAGCACCTGATGGCGAGCCTCGATCACCCCGAGGAGGAGAGTCGTGATCTCATCGATCTCCCGGCGTTTCTCCGGATCCCGGAGAGACTCGTGGTTTGCGAGGAGCGCCGTGTGCGACTCAATGATCTGCCCCACAATCTTTAACCCGTTCTTCTTGAGTGTGCTTCCGGTCTCGGTGAGGTCGACGACGACATCCATGAGGTCGGGAACCTTCGCCTCCGAGGCCCCGTAGGAAGGAAAGAGCCTGACCGGGATCCCGAGATCCGCAAAGAACCGCTCCGTGATCCGGGGATATTCGGTCGTTACCCGGCTGTCCGGACGGATGGCAGCGACGTTCTCGATAGGCTCGTCGCGGTGGACAGCAACCACAATCTTCACGTTACCGTCGCCGGTCTTGCTGTAAGAGAGGTTTGCGACCTCCACAACGTCGGCACCGCTCTCCTGCACCCAGTCGAGCCCTGATATCCCGAGATCGAAGTAGCCCATCTGGACATAGAGCGGGATCTCTTGCGGCCGCAGGATCTTCACCTTCCCGATCCGGGGATCGCCGATCCGGGGGTTGTAGTCGCGGTCTGTTCGCCTGACCTCGAGGTCCGCCTCCTTGAAGAGCTGGAGCGTCTGCGCTTCGAGGCTTCCCTTGGGGAGAGCAATCGTGATCATAAGATGTAATCGGGCAGAAAAAGAGTTAAAGGTGGTGATCCGGATTCTAATCGATGGTGTGGACGACAAGCCCTGAGAGGAGTTTCGGCTCGAACCAGGTGGATTTCGGGGGCATGACGCCGTCCATATCGGCGATTGCGAGCACCGTCTCGACACGCACCGGCTGCATCGCTACCGCGAGGGCGTATTTGCCGGAGTCTACAAGCCGCTCGAGGGCAGAGAGTGGTTTTGCCCCACCCATGTAGTGGAGCCTTGGATCGCCCCGGGGGTCGGAGATGCCGAGCATCCCTTCGAGGACGTCTTTCTGAAGGACCGAGACATCCAGGGATCCGATCAGGTCGGCGGAGTCTGCGACCGGCCGGGAAGCCTCGTACCAGGTCCCTTCCAGGTAGAAGTGCATGACATGCGTCGCTGATCCGGTCGCGAGCGGCGGGATCTGGTAACCGGCAGCGTCGACCTTCCCGTAGGGGCGGACGGTCCATCCTGACTCCGGGAGGGCCTCGATGAACTCACGGGGGGCGCTGTAGTTGCCAAGGTCAGTGACAAGCCTGCTGTAGCCGTGGATGCGGACGCGGTCGTGGGCGAAGAGGACCACCATGAACTTCCCCGCCTCTTCAGTGAACCTTCCCTCACTTCGCCGCCGTTCTGCCACGTTCACCGCTGATTTGGCCCGGTGGTGCCCATCTGCAATGTAAGTCTCCGGGACGGCCGCAAAAAGGCCCTCGAAGCGGGAGAGGGTGGCTTCATCGACGATCCGATAGATCTGGTGAAGCACTCCCTGGGCGGTCATGGTGCTCCCGTCGGGCTCCGCTTCATCGATGAGCGAAGAGATGGAGGAAAAGATTGCGCCGGGGTCGCGGTAGAGCAGGAAGACAAGGCCGGTGTTGGCACCGACTGCATCGATGTGCCGGGTCCGGTCCTCCTCCTTGTCGTACCGGGTGAGCTCGTGCCGCCGGATCGTCCGGTTCTCATAATCCTCTGTCCCCACGCAACAGACCAACCCGATGAACTCCTCGCCGTCCTGGACGGCCCGGTAGATGTACATCCCGGGATCCGGGTCCCGTTGCATCAGGCCGTCGGCAAGCATGCGGTCGAAGACCTCCCGCGACCGCTGGTAGACCCGGTCGTCGTGCGGTGCGAGGTCGGGGAGTTCGGCGTCAGGCCGGCTGACCCGCAGGAAACTCAGGGGGTTCTTCTCGATGCACTCCCGGGCTTCTTCTGCCGTCACCACATCGTAGGGCACGGAGGGAATTTTTTCGGAGTACCGCCGCCCCGGACGGACTGCCGCAAAACGATAGATCTGAACCATAGATACCGCCACTCGTATGTGCCTACTATTTGTTTCCTGACACTATATTAGGTAAGGCACTCCATGAGGGAGAGGCCAGTATGATGCCGCTTCAACTAACCATTCGCCGGGCACAACCCGCAGACATTCCCGAGATCGTTGCCATCGAGAGAGCGGCCTTCGACGACCCCTGGGACGAGAGGACAATCCAGGAATCGCTCGCCTACTACCCGGGGACATTCTTCGTGGCGAAGAACAACGGTGACGTGGCCGGCTTCGTTGCAGGGGGCATTGAGGACACCGGGGAAGAGGTTTATGGGCATATCATGAACCTCGCGGTCGCCCCCGGGTGCCGGCGCCGGGGAATCGGGAAGCATCTCATCCGCCGCCTGGAGCGGGAGTATACTATCCTCGGCGCAAGCGCCGTCCAGCTCGAGGTCAGGGTGACGAACACCGGGGCGCAGGAGTTCTACCGCCGCCTCGGCTACCGGGAGGTTTTCCAGGTCGCCGGATACTACGCGAACGAGGAGGATGCCCTGGTCATGATGAAGTGGTTCAGGTTTTAGGACGCGACTGCCGGAACGGCAGGAGCGGGAGAAAACGCGAAGCGTTTTCGACTCGCGACCGGCCGAAGGGTGCTCCGGTCCTTCGGACCATCGCACCTCACCATCGCTCCAGGCGCTCTCTATACCCCGACCCGGGACAGGACCTGGCTTTTCAGGTCCAAAAGATCGCGTTCGACCACGTTCCAGACCGCATTGCGGTCGATCCCGAAATAATGGTGGATAAGGACGTTCCTCATCCCGATGATATCCGACCATGGGATATCCGGGTTTTCGGCCCTGAATTCGGAAAAAATCCCTCGTACGGCTTCTCCGATGATCTGAAGGTGGTGGATCACCCATACTTGTGCCATCTCGTCATTGTAGAAATACTCGCGGCCCTGGGCTGCCACTCGCTCAATCCATTCGATGGCCTCGATAACATCCAGCAGCCGTTCGCGATCGTCTCTCATAATGGCCGCGCTTCCCGTAAGACCTTTGAACGGATATGTTCCCGAAGTCCCGCTTCGGTCACAACATCAACCGGGCGCCCGAGCAGGAGCGAGAGGTCCATCGCAAGACCACCTACATCAAGGAGACTCCGGTCGGGATCGAGGTCGATCAGGAGATCGATATCGCTGTCTTCATGGGCTTCGTTTCGTGCCACGGATCCGAACACCCGCACGTTCTTTGCGCCCCTCCGGTGCGCGAGGGAGAGGATCTCGTCCCGCTTCTGGACGAGAAGGGTATAGATGTCGGCTCCCGGGTTCATGCCAGTAGAAGTTTCATTGATGTCGCGCCTTAAATGTTATCGTGGGCCCTTGTTCCCGGCACCACGGCAACGGCAAGGGGTGCCGGAACCAGTCCCCCCTGTTTTACCCCCGCCCGTGCTCCTGGTGGGCCCGGGCGAGGTGCTGGGCCGCGAGGGCGCCGAGGAGGGAGAGTTCGCCGGCGAGCACCCCGGCGGCGATGATCTCCCCGAGCGCCTTTGCGTGAGTTCCCGGCGGGTCCCCGCCCCCGGCGACCCCGAGCATCGCGAGGCATTCCTGCTGGGTGTCGACCCCCGTGCCGCCGCCGACCGTCCCGACCGGGAGGGACGGAAGGGTGACCGAGACATAGACCCCGCCCTCCACCCGGTCGACGGTGGTGATCGCGGTGCTCCCCTCGACGACGTGGGCGGGGTCCTGCCCGCAGGCGATGAACATGGCGGCGACGACGTTTGCCGCGTGGGCGTTGAACCCGAACGAGGCCGCCCGGGCCGAGCCCACCAGGTTCTTCCTGTAGTTGACCTCCGTGAGCGTCTCCGCGTCGGTCTTTAAGAGGTCGGCGACCATCGCGTCGGTGAGCCGCACCCCCGCGACCACGGTCTTCCCCCGGCCCCGGACCAGGTTGATCGCTGCGGGTTTCTTGTCGGTGCACATGTTCCCGGATGTGGCGACGAGGCGGGCCCCGGTCTCGCGCTCGATGAGTTCGCCCACGTTCTGGCCTGCGATCGTCACCATGTTCATGCCCATGGCATCCTTGGTGTCGAACTCGAGCCGGACGAAGACATTCGTCCCGGCAACGTAGGTGGCGGCGTCGAGGAACTCCCCGTGTTTCGTGGTGCTCTCTGCCGCCTCCCGGATCTCCGCGGCGTGGCTCTCCACCCAGGCCGCCACCTCCCGGGCGTGCGGGACGTCGCGGGCGGCGAAGACCGGTGCCCGGGTCATCCCGTCCCGCATGATCCGGACGTCCGCACCTCCCGCCCGGGTGATGAGCGAGCACCCCCGGTTCACCGAGGCGACGAGCGCCCCCTCGGTCGTCGCGAGGGGGAGGTAGTAGGACCCGTCGGCGTACTCGCCCTTCACCCGGAGGGGGCCTGCAACACCGAGCGGCACCTGCACCGTCCCGATCATGTTCTCGATGTTGCGCTTCACGACCCGGTCGATCCCGATGGTGAACGACCCGACCTTCGGGAGGGCGGTGCCGGTCTCACCCTCGATGAACGTCCGGCGCACCCGGACCGCCTCCTCGGGGGGGAGTTCCTTCTCGAGGGCGTAGAGTTTGAGAGACCCGTCTTTCAGCCTCCCGATATACCCATCCATGAATAAGTATGAGAACTCATACCTAAAGATGGCTGGTGGTCGATGTGGAAAAAGAACAGTGGTGCCTTGCGGTGCCGAAGCGAGAGGCCGAAGGGACGCGGCGCCGGCTGCTTGAAGAGGGTCTCCTCGACCGGGGCCTCAGGCCGCGCCCCGAGGGGGACGCCATTCTCTTCCCGGTGACGGAGGAGGTCCCGGGCGCTGTGCGATGCGAGTTCCAGGCGGTCCCGGAACGCGTCGACCTCCCCCGCCACGAGCTTGTCGGCGGGATCGCCATCATGCAGGAGAACGATCCTGCGGGAGCAGAGCGGCTGCTCGCCTCCCGGCCGTCACTAGAAACGGTCCTCTTCCCCGAGACGGCGGTCGAGGGGGAGTATCGCACCCGCCGGTTCTCCGTCCTTGCGGGAGTTCCCACCACCCGCACCCGGGTGACGGAGTACGGCCACTCTTTTGATGTCGATCTCTCCCTTGCCTACTTCTCCGCCCGGCTCTCCACCGAGCGGCAACGAGTTCTCGGGGCGATGGAGGAGGGGGAGCGTGTGCTCGATATGTTCGCCGGCGTCGGGCCGTTCGCGATCACCCTCGCCCGCCGTGCCGCCCTCGTCGTCGCCGCCGACCTCAACCCCGATGCGGTTCACCTCCTGGTCCACAACATCGCGCTCAACCACACCGGAAACGTCATCCCTATGCTCGCCGATGCCGGGCACCTCCCTCGGCTCGGCTTCTCCCCGTTCGACCGGATCGTCATGAACCTCCCCCTCGCCGCACCGGAGTTTCTCCCGGCGGCAGCCGCCCTCTGCCGGGACGGCGGGACGATCCACCTCTATGCCCTGCAGGAGCGCGAGGGCGAGTACCTCCCCCTGATCAGGGAGGTCACACAGGGTGAGGTCGCCGAGCGGCAGGTCAGGACATACTCGCCGGGGAAGTGGCACGCGGTGTATGATATCACCGTGGAGAAAGCGGTTTCGGGGGTACAGCCCTTACATCTCCAGTAATGAACACCTGCCTTTTGTCGGCCGGGTCTTTCCATCCCCGGCTGAAAAAAAAGAGTATAGAGCGTGATTCCGTCCCGCGTTTTGCGCGGGAGATCTCCTGTCATTCCGAAATGGTTAACGTTACTCCACCGGCACGAACTTTGTGCCGTAGTGGATGGTGCCGCTCTCGCCGTCCGCCGCCACCCGGCGGAAGACGCTTCTCACCCGCATCCCGATCGTTGCCTCCTCAGGTGTGCAGGCGACCTGGGTGGTGAGCCGCGGCCCCTCGTCGAGCTCCACGACCGCAAGGACGTAGGGGGTGGTGTGTTCGAACTGGTCGCTTGCCGACCGGATCACCGTGTAGGTGACGACCGTTCCTTCGCCGGTGAACTTGTGGTCGACAATCTTGCCGCTCCGCCGGCAGTCGGGGCAGAGCGACCGGGGCGGGAAGAAGTACCTCCCGCAGGTCGTACACTCTGTCCCGATGAGGTTATACCGTTGCGGGATCTTTCTCCAGAACCGTGATACCGACATCTTCAGGCCCCCAGGATGTGCACGACGACCGTCGCGCCGGTGCCGCCGACGTTATGGGCCATACCGATCTCCGCGTCCACCTGCCGGGCTCCGGCCTCACCGCGGAGCTGGCTGACGATCTCGCAGATCTGCTTGATCCCGGTCGCACCGACCGGGTGGCCGCAGGCCTTCAGGCCGCCGCTCGTGTTCACCGGGATCTCTCCGCCGAGGGCCGTCGCCCCTTCTGCGGTGAGCCTCCCTGCCTCGCCCTTCTTGCAGAACCCGAGGTCCTCGATAGCACAGATCTCCGCGATCGTGAAGCAGTCGTGGACTTCGAGCATATCAATATCCTTGTGGGTGAGGCCCGCCTGCGCAAACGCCCGTTTGCCTGCCGCCACGGAAGCGTCCAGGGTCGAGATATCCCGCCGGTCGTGAAGCGAGATGGTGTCGCTTGCCTGGGCGCTTGCAAGCACCCGTACGGCCGAATCGGTGAACTCGCGGGCACGCTCGAGCGGCACCACGACGACTGCCGCCGCACCGTCGGTGATCGGCGAGCAGTCGAAGAGCCGCAGGGGATCGGCGACGAGCGAGGAGGAGAGGACCGTATCGACCGTGATCCGGTTCCTGAACTGGGCGATCGGATTCCTTGCCCCGTTCTCGTGGTTCTTGACCGCGACCTGTGCAAGCTGCTCGCGGGTGAGCGGGTAGCGGTGCATGTAGTCGTTCGCGATCATCGCGTACAGTCCGGGGAAGGTCGCTCCGGCGAATCCCTCCCATTCACGGTCCGCAGCGCTCGCGAGCATATCCACGCTCGCCCCGGTCCCGACATCAGTCATCTTCTCGACGCCCGCGGCGACGACGATATCCTCCATGCCGCTTGCGACCGCGATGACCGCCTGCCGGAAGGCAAGCCCGCCGGAGGCGCAGGCCGCCTCCACACGGGTCGAGGGGATGTTGTTGCTCGCCAGCCCGGCGTAGTCCGCGATCAGGGCGCCGATGTGCTCCTGCTCGACGAACCGCCCGGCGCTCATGTTCCCTACATAGAGGGCGTCGATATTTTCGCCGGTGACCCCGGCATCCTCGAGCGCCAGCGCCCCGGCCTTCACGAAGAGGTCGCGGAACGAGGTTCCCCAGTGTTCCCCGAACTCCGTGCACCCAATGCCGATTACTGCTACGTCTCTCATTTCTGCATCACGATCTTTCCCTTGTGTTTGGCATACAGTGCATAGTCGAGATATGTCGGGTTTGCGAGAAGTTTCTCCACACTCGGCGCCGCCGTCCGGTCGAACTCAGCGGACTCGATGGCGTCGGTCACCGTGATGTCGAAGGCATCGCTCCCCGCTCCCGACCCGAACGAGGTGACGAAGATCCTCTCACCCGGTTTCGCCGCATCCAGCGTCGCCGCAAGCCCGATCATCGATGCTCCCGAGTAGGTGTTGCCGAGCCTCGGAACGACGAGGCCGGGCCGGATCTGCTCGTCTGTGAACCCGAGCATCTTCGCCACCCGCTGCGGGAACTTCGCGTTGGGCTGGTGGAAGACAGCGTAGTCGTAGTCCTTCGGGCTCGTGCCCGCCTGTTCAAACATCAGCCGGGCGGCACCCTGGACGTGCTTGAAGTAGCCGGGATCGCCGGTGAACCGCCCGCCGTGACGGGGGTAGTTCTGCCCTTCTCGCCGCCAGAAGTCGGGGGTGTCGGTGGTGAACGAGCAGGTGTGGTTGATCTCGGCAATGACATTATCCTCGCCGATGACAAACGCTGCACCGCCGGCCGCCGCCGTGTATTCGAGCGCGTCTCCGGGAGCGCCCTGCGCCACGTCCGCACCGATGGCGATCCCGAACGGGATCATCCCGCTCTTGACCATGCCCATGCAGGTCTGGATGCCCGCTGTTCCCGCCTTGCACGCGAACTCGTAGTCTGCGGCGGTCATGTTCGGGGTCGCCCCGATCGCCTCGCCGACCGTGCAGGCCGTGGGCTTGACCGCGTAGGGGTGGGACTCGCTTCCGACGTAGATGGCGCCGATGGCACCAGTGTCGACGGCTCTTCGCCGTAGCGCGGCACGGGCCGCCTCGACGGCGATGGTTGCGGTATCCTCATCGAGATCGGGGACGGACTTCTCAAAGACGCCGAGACCCCGGGTGATATCGTCTGCGTTGGCGCCCCACACCCGCGCGATCTCCGGGACTCTTATCCGGTATCGCGGGATGTAGACGCCGTACGAATAAATGCCTACCATGACTTTCCTCGTAGTGAACTGATGATCGTCTCGACATCCATCTGTGTGCAGAGCACGCTGATCCGATCACGCTCCGCAAGGCTCGGGATCAGCGGGTGGACCTCTCCCGGGCTGATGCCCTGTAGAACCACACAGCGGGGCTTGAACGGCGTGACCCGGATTGCCACCATGGGGGATTTCCCGGTCGAGACCTCGGTGAAGATGAGGGCTCGTTCCGTGCTCCAGCCGTAGATGCGGTTGAACTCGCTCGAAGAGAGCTGGAGGATTGCATTGAGGCTGTTGATCACCGTATACCCGTAGATGGACTGGTCCGTCGGACCGCAGATGGTCGTGGCATCGATGACTCCGGCAAAGTCGGAGAGTGCCACGGGGGATGCATACTCGTGGATGTCGTAGATGACGTCTTCGTCGAACTCACTGTACAGAATTTTTGCAAATTTGTTGATGAACCGGCCGCCGTTGTCCTCGTCGATCGAGAGGATCGTATCGACGATCTTGCCGACGATGGCGGTTCCCGGACTTTTTCGCCGTCCGCTTTCGTAATCACTGATAACTGAGGGAGAGACCTCAAGGCGCTCGGCAAGCAGTCCCTGGGGGATGTTGAAACTCTGCCGCCACTTCTTCAAGGCCTGACCCGGTGAGTCCGAAAGTGTGATCTCTCCTGCCATTTTCTCGGCAAGCTGATGCCGCACTCCGGATTTCATGCAGGTACTGTTAACACTCCGACTTAAAAAATTAGCGTATGGCACTTCGACATTTCACGAAGATCTCCTATGCTGGATCATTGCGCAACCCGTATATAGTATGCATCTCAATTCTGATACAATGGTTGAAGCGGAAGACCTGCAGTCCTTGAAGACGATCGCCCTGCTTGGTGGGTGCCGGGGGCCGATCTGGCTCTCGTCGCAGTCACTCGGAACCGAACTGGGCATCAGCCCCCAGACCGCCTCACGGCGACTGATCGCGCTCGAACGGCAGCAGTTCGTCGTACGGTCGATGAAGCCTGACGGCCAGTACGTCGCCGTCACCCGGGAGGGCGAGCAGGCGCTGAAGCGTGAGTATGCAGATTATGTCCGGATCTTCAACCCGGATCAGAGGCGGTACACCCTGGCCGGGACCGTTATCAGCGGCCTCGGGGAAGGGCGCTACTACATGAGCATCCCCCACTACAAGGAGCAGTTCGGCTCGTGTCTTGGGTTTGAACCCTTCCCCGGGACCCTGAACATCAGGCTCGATGCGGCGAGCATCCAGGTCCGCAAACAGCTCGACCATGCCGGGTGGGTGGATATTCCCGGCTTTACTGCCGACGACCGGACGTTCGGCGGTGCCAGGGTGCTCCCATGCCGGATACGGGGCTACAGGTGCGCGATAGTTGTCCCATCCCGCACCCACTACCCGGAGGACATCGTCGAGGTCATCGCCGGATGCGAACTCCGCAAAGCCCTGAACCTGAACGATAACGATACGATCGAGGTGGAGATTTCCTATGATTGATGCAGCCATAGAGGCCCTCGCGAGGGGCGAATTCGTCCTGCTATACGACTTTGACAACCGCGAACGCGAAACGGATTTTGCAATCCGGTCAGACGCGGTCACGCCTGCTCACATCCGGCAGATGCGCAAAGATGGCGGCGGGCTGATCTGTACGGCGGTGCACCCCGAGGCTGCAAAGAGGCTTGGGCTCCCGTTTGCGCACGACGTCCTGCGTGCCTGCAGCCTTGTCGAGAAGGACGGCGAAGTGCCTTACGACCCGAAGAACCATTCGTCGTTCTCGCTCTGGGTGAACCACCGCGAGACCTATACCGGGGTCACGGACCGGGACCGGGCCCTGACGGTCACCGCCATCGCAGACGAGGTGAGAAAGTCGCTCAACGGCGGCGGGCACGACTTTGCGGCGCATTTCCGGACACCCGGCCATATGGCCCTTCTCCGGGCCGCCGACCGGCTGCTCGACGACCGGCGGGGGCAGACCGAGCTCTCGATTGCGCTTGCCGATATGGCCGAGATCACCCCGGCCGTCACGATCTGCGAGATGCTGGACGACGAGACGGGGTTTGCCCTCTCAAAAGAGGATGCGATGGCGTATGCGGAGAAGCACGGGCTCGTCTTCATCGAGGGGAAAGATGTTCTGGGCCGGTGGGAGTCCCGGAGACCGGAAGAATAATATATCTTTTTTAGCCTCGCAGAATTGCCTCCAGAAATATCGCAGGAAGCCTTTTTACACATCGCCGATGGAGCGCAGGAATATGCACGGGAGTTCCGGGGGTGCCGCAAAACGGCGCTGTTCGTGCGTTTTCAAAAGCAATATATACGATTGTACGGCATCATAAACGGATGAAAAAAGATGCCGTGGCATACTTGAATACAAGAAAAAAAGGGGATTTCGCAGCACAGAAGAGTGAAGTCGAGAATTATTGTAAATATCGGTTTCAAATTGTCGAAATCTTCCACGATCATCGGGCGAATGCAACCCCCCCGGAGAAGCGGAAGGGATTTATGGAGATGCAGGACTACTGTGCCGCCAATAACTGCCCCGATATCATCATCTACGATTTCGCCGGTCTTGCCAGCGATCCGGACACCGGAATCACCGCCCTCAAAGCCTTAAACGAAAAATACACTATTTACTGTGTGAATAACGATTTCTTCGGGTTCCGGGATGACCCGGATCAGAGGAGAGAGGCCATCGGCAACTTCATCGAGTACATGGAGCAGTATCGCGAGAGCGCCCGGAAAACCGCCCCGGCCGTTTCGAAGAAGACGAAGAAAGGTAACGAGCGCCCTATCGGGAGGCCGAGGGCGCTCAATGAGGGCCAGGTCGAGGCCCTCCTCACGGTACGGCAGGCCGGAACCAGCATCAGCCAGATCTGCAAGATGTTTAACGTGAGCAGGAGCACGGTCAGCAAGATTCTCGCGGACTACCCCGAACTGAAGGGGGAGTGGAAGGGCGCCCGGCAGGAACCGGAGGAGTGATCCCTCCCGGATTTTCTCTGTCCCGGCCGCTCCCGGTCGTTGTATCTCTCTGTTATCCGCGACCCGACCCGGGTGATGACCAGAATCGCGATCATGCGTGGGGCATGGGAGAACTCCGGGTCTGCTGGAGGGTAAAACCCTCGCGTTAACACGGCTGGCGAGGCGAAAATTAAAAAATAGTGCGTCTGTGTGGACACAAAAACCATCCCTGTGAGTTACAGCCCGGCAACGTCGTTTGCCCTCCCTCTACCCGGCCGAAACGTTCGGGATCGCGCTGTTTTCTCTTATCCGTCTCTGTTATCCGGCCGGGTTGTCGTCGGGAGGCAGCCGGCACCCACCGTAAAGCGGACGATTGCTCCCCGGGGCGTGGCAGGTATGCCTGAGAGTTATATACCCGCTCCCGGTGCGGAACCGCACGGTCTCCCCTGCGAAAGATGACGGTATAATGTAGTGATCACCCCCGGAGATGCACGAGTCGCCGTCCCGGTCCATGAATGCCGGTGCGGAACCGTTCTGGGCCGGCGATACGATCCGGGACGTCCACCAGCCGTTTTCACCGATCCACAGGTAAATCTGAGATATCTCCGGCCCCGGAATGGTGCTGTGGGGTGTTTCCGGCGCAGTGCGCTGAGGGATGTAGGTGGTGTCTGCTACCGTAACGATGTAGTCGCCGTCGGAATTGCGCTCGACGGCCGTCGAGAAGGTAAATAACATTGTTTCGGGTTTTATGACATATCTGACCGGAGGCTCCACGGAGTAGTCCCAGTCGGAGGGTGACTTCTGTTCCCGGTACCTGTAGACCTCCCTCCCGTCGGCATACAGGGTGATGTACATCACGCAACCCGTCAAAGCATATTTGTGAAAGGCCACTCCTGGATCGAACGTAAGCGTCCGGGACTCGTGCGGCTGAAGGGTAACCGATCCCTCCCCCCGGTAGAGCGGCATGTCGGCCATGGGGTCGTTCAACGTCCACGCGTACTCGACTGACCGGTTGCTGTTGCCGGTATTTTCCAGGGTGAACCTGAAGTTGTTGTCAACGTCGCAGTATGCGTCCGTGACGACAATCGTGCCGAGCAACGTGAATGTGCAGCCGGATGCCAGAACGACCGCAGATATCAGGATCGATAACGTTAAAGCGCCCTTCACCATGCTAACGCTGGGGCGTTTTGCTATATACCGTTTCTGTCCCGTCTCTGTACACATCGACGCTTTCATACCGCTCCTGCGTAGAAAAAGCCGCCGTGAGTCGGAAAGAGATCGCGCATCTAGATGCGGCGGCGTCCCCGGGAAGGAATGGCGGTTGTCCGCAAAAAAAGAGTTTTCGGAGGTAGGGTCTCTACAGCTGCACCTGGGAGAGAGCGTCGTAGACGATCTTCCGGTAAAGTTCCGGCCGCGTCCCGTACTCTTCCTGGGCCTTCCGGGAATCATCGGTCGTCCCGAAGGCGTCGAGCCGGTCCAGGGTCTCGCGGGCGGTATCCAGCACCCAGAGGTCGCGGGTCTCGCGGTCGACGACCGATATCGACTCCACGCGGACCGAGACGAGACAGTTCCCGTCCTGGGTTGTGTAGAGGTTCGGCTTGCCGACGACGGCGACGAACGCCGGCGGCTCTATCCGGGCGAGTTGCTGCATCGCCTCGGGCTGGTAGGAGCCCGCCATGATGAAGAAGGTCCCCGTCGGGTCGACCACCCTCCCGCGGTAGAAGATGTTCTGGTCACCCTGCCGCTGCTTCTCCGTAAGCGTCCCGACGATGAAGATCCGGTTGCTCCGGATCCCGCTCGGGAGGATGACGTAGGTCGGGCTCTTCTCGTCCTCGCCGTCCTTGAACTGGTAGCGGGTCTCGCGGAGCTCGGAGGCAAAGACCCTTCGTGCCGGTTCGCGCTCGAACGTGCTCTGGGGCTTCATGCAGGCTCACCCCCGGCGCGGTTTAAGAGTGCAGCCAGTTCCGCGGGCTCAAACGCGATCGGGGTGCAGGAGTTGACGAGCAGCCTGCCGCCGAACTCGCTCCCGCTGCAGGTGTAGTAGCGCCCGAGCACCATGTTCCTGATGCGGTAGAAGATCTCGTCCAGGCCGAGCGGGTTCGTCTCGGCGATAGAAACGGCCTCGTCAAGGGTGATCCCGGTGAGGGCTTCGACGACCTCGCGCTGCATCAAGACGTTTCTTGCGCGTATACCGTCGTCCAGCACCGCTTTTATGCGGAGGTCGTAACGGAACTCGGGCTGGATCTCGTGCACCGGGCAGTAGTTCTGCCGGGAGAGCGTCCGGTTGCAGCCCTCGACCGGGCAGCGCTTGATCAGGCCAGAGCCGGGAGCAACGTGGACGAGAGCCCCCTGGATCTCGGTCTCAGCTCGCCCGACCTCGATATCGCCCTCATCGGTGATGTACATCGCGGTGTTCAGGGCGAGGGAGAGCCTGCCGTTGTACTCGTCGACGGTGGCGTAGAAGATGTTGTAGACGGCGTCAAGTTCCAGCCGATCTTTCCCCTCCTCCTTCCAGATGACGAACTTGATGGTGCCGGTCTCGTCGCCGAGGAGCCCCGTCTGGAGCATACGGTCGTGAGAGACTTCCCATTCCTGGATGAACTTGGCCCGCACGCTCCCGACACCGGGTTTCAACTCGGCGATAGGCGTGATCGAGGGGAGGAGTGGAGCATCCTTCTCCATCCGGGAGATAGTGGTGCCCGAGTGGATCTTCAGGTTCGGTGCGCCTTTGTACTCGTCGACGACCGCGGACTCAATACGATACCAGTGGCCGTACTCCATCGCAGGGGCGTTTGCCCGTGTCCAGGTAACAAAACGCATGGCGCCGCTCGAGTCGGCGATGATCCCTGTCTGCGCGATCGAGGGTGAGACGGGCGGGGTCAGGGCAACGATCTTTCCCTCGATCGTCACCCACTCGCCGGGGACGATCTCGTGTATCGGTCGGAGTTCCGTGGAGGAGTTCCCGACACCGGTGACGTTGTGCTCGCGGGCGAGATCGGCCGTCACCGTACGTTCGGCCTCGTCGATGTTGACGCCGAACTCCTCGACGAGACGGCGGAGGCGTGACTCGATCTTCTGCCGATCGGGCTGTGCACCTTTTGCTTCAAGTTTCCGGGAGATTCTCTCTGTTACCTCTGATAGGTTCATACTTACATCTCCAGTCTGTACTTCACTTCGCGAGGGTATTAAGACTCGGCCCGCGCCGTGAAAGTGATCCCGGACTCCCCTAAAAAAGCCTCGCGGCGGGGCTGACTCTCGGAGAGCGCAGCAGTAACGGCTCAAATCCGGTTTCATGCTACGCATACACCCCCGGCAGCTGGAAGGCGTTCTCTCATCGGGAGGGCGGGTTATCTCGGCCGGCAGGGTTTGCCTGCACTCACAGGGGTGGGCGGAACGGCGCTTTAGAGCCCTGGGCCGAATTGAGGTTCCCCTGCACCCGATGCTTGAATGTATATATAGGGGCAAGGTCATACAGCTGATTATGGCATTGACTGCGGACAGTACAATCGCGGAACTCCTCCGGGAGAAGCCCGAATCAGCACAGGTACTCTTCCGGTTCGGCATGGGTTGCCTTGGCTGCGCCATCGCAAACAACGAGACGATCCGGGAAGCCGCCCAGGCGCACGGCATCCCCCTCGGAGAGATGCTCTCCGCTCTCGGCGTCGCTGAGGCATAGAACGCGATTATAATCGTTCCCGGAGGCGCTTGAGCTCGGCGAGAGCGGCCTCCGGATTTCTTTTCATGTAATCTGCAATCACCGGGTTATGCAGGAGCGTACAGCCGGCGCACCCCCAGATCTGGCCGCCGTTGGAACTATCGACCCATTCTCCGAGTTCCTCGTCCGCACAGGGGTAACAGGGGCAGTAGCAGTAGTCGCACCGCTGCCCCGGGAAGTGGCAGGGGTAGTAGGGGCAGTCCTCCTTCTGCCACTCCACCCAGTGGTCTCCACCGTAGCGGCTGTAGATGAAGAACGACGGCTCGCTCCGCCGGACCCTCTCTTGCTGCCGCGCGAGAGCCTCCGGGAGGCCACGGAGGACAGCCGCGTGAACCCTGCTGCCGAGTTCGGTCAGGGTCCCGGCGTAGGCGTGTACGCAAGGAGCGTCACGTTCGCATGCGACTGCGACCGCATCCGTCGTGGTTCCGGGGAAGTCATAGCCGAGGTCGTGGAGCGCCTGCGCCTTCGCGCCAGTCACGGTGACGATCGTCTCAAGGAGCGCCGAATCAACCATCCCCTCCCGGCTGTAGACGATGACGTTGATGGTGTGCGGGGCGTCGGCGCTCGCGGGCCTCCCCGTCGGGTTCGTCACCCCGGCGGTGATGAAGACCGTGACGAAGTCGTACTGGAGCACGCAGAGGTGGTGCATCCCTACAGCGGTCAGGAGGCCGAAGTAGTCCCGGAAGATCCCGTGCCGGGCGGCAAGAAGTTCGAGGTGCCGGCCCGGTTCGTCCTCAAAGTCGTGGGGCACCGTGTGGTTCAGGACCGTCGTGACGTCGGCGATACCGCCGTGAACCCCGGTGCTCGCTGCCCTGAACCGGCCGCGGAGGAAAAGAGTATCCTCGCTGACAAAATATCTCATACGACGGAGTAGCGGACCCGGTCTTTCAATTCCTGCTGCTTGCCCGCGTTCCAGCCCGCAACGTCCTGGAGGTATCCGGTGACCCTGCTGATCTGCACGACGTCGTGGCTCCCGCACTCCGGGCAGACGGCGTGGCCACAGAGCGGGCAGTACTCGATACTCTCGACGATCGAGTGGTGGCAGTCGCAATGGTCGAGCGGGCACATGACCTCAAGCGACGTCTCGCCGCAGTGGGGGCAGGGGGTCTCGTCCACGACAAAGTGGCAGGTGTGGCACTTGTACCGCCGCTCACTTGCGGGGATTTCGTCGAGGCTCCGGTATTTCTCCGCCAGTTTACGTTGTTCGGGGCTCCAGTTCATGATACCAATATCTGCAGGGGAATATATATCCCTTTAGATGCGGGATAAACCGCATCCGCCTCAGATCACTCATAGGGTTCGTCATCTCTCCTGACGGGGATCAGAACGGAGAACTCATCACCGGCGGATGCGGGAGAAGCGTTCGGCTTCGGCGCCCGGGTTCTCCGCCTCGTAGATGCTCCTTCCCACGATGACACCGTCGACCAGTCGGGCCACCGTATCGAGGTCACCGCCCTGCGCCCCCACGCCCGGCGAGTAGATCGCCTTGCTGCCGACGATCTCCCGGAGCCGGCTGATCCGCTCGGGCCGGGTTGCCGGCGCGATGATCCCGTCGGCCCGGCAGGAGACGGCGAGTTCTGCGAGGTGTTCGGCCACGCCGCCGTGGAAGAACTCGGTCGCCCCGGGATGGCTCATCTCGGCGACGATGTAGGCCGCCCCGCTGTGCCTGTGCGCCACCTCGACGCAGGTTCTTGCGGCATCGGCTCCCACGAACCCGTGGGCGATCACGGCGTCGAACCCGGCCGAGAAGACCGCCTCGCAGATGAGGCGGTTGGTGTTCGGGATATCCGCGACCTTGAAGTCGGCGATGAGCGGGAGGGCGAGATCGGCGAGGTCGCTGACGATCGAGAGCCCTGTCGAGAGGACGAGCGGGTAACCGACCTTGATCGCGTCGATGTAGGGCGCACAGGACTCCGCGATCTTCACCGCCTGTTTCCGGTCGAGGACGTCGAGGGAGAGGATGAGCTCGGTCATCGTTCCAGCCTCTCGAGGGTTGCCGCAACGAGGAGCGGCAGGTTGATCGTCGCGTCGCCGTAGACCGTTGCGGCGGTGGCCTCGCCGGTGAGTTTGCCCCACGACCGGGCCTCGTCGAGCGTCGCCCCCGAGAGGCCGCCGAGGTCCGGCCGGTCGCCGGTGAGCTGTACCGCGTAGTCAAACCCGCTCTCGGTCATCAGTTTGCTCTGCAGGATGTAGTTCTTCGGGACGCCCCCGCCGACGAGGATGGTGCCGGCCCGTTCGGCCTCAAAGCACCGGTCGAGCAGCCCGGGCATGTCGGCAAACGCGCTGACCGTGACCTTGTGCGTCTGGGAAAAAAGCCAGTACTGCAGCCCGATCATCGAGTCCTGGATGGCCGGGCAGTAGACCGGCACCCCGGCCCTTGCCGCCGCCGAAAGGATCCCGGTATCGAGCCGGCTCCCTATCCGGCCGAGGAGGTCGGAGATCGAGACCGTCGAGCCTTCGGGGAGGGAGGAGTAGACGTCCTGCAGGAACTCCTCGAACCGGATGAACGCCTCGTTCGGGAGGAAGATGTCGTAGATCCGGTTGACCCCTTCCTCGCAGAGTTCGGTATCGGAGACTTGAGCGGTCCCGTGGTAGTGGTGGCAGCCGATCGCCTCGATGACGTCGTGGGTGAGGTTTGCCCCCGTCGAGACGAGCACGTCGATATGCCCCCTCTCGATGAGGTCGGCGACGATGCCTCCCATGCCGCCGGGCACCATAGCGCCCGAGAGGCCGAAGAACTTCAGCGCTTTCTCGTCGCGGAGCATCCGTTCGTAGATGTTGACCGCCTGCCACAGCGATCCCCCGTTGTAGGCTCCGGCTTTCCCGAGTTCGTCGACGAGTTCGCCGACCGTCATCCCGGGGTGCACCCGTGCCTGCTGAACCGCTTCCCCGTACTTGAAGGTCATGATACTGTTACACCAGCTTCTGTACAAGGTATTGATATTCATGCACGATAAGGGATCGTCTTTTCGCGAGATTGCCGGCTGAACGGGATGACCTGGTAAAAATGCCATGATATTGCGGGGGCCCGGTGGCCGGGTCCCCGCTGCCAGACAGGGGATGACTGGTTATTCGACACGGGATGATCCCACTCGTCCCACCGTGTCGGAGTCCGGTATACCCGGACCATCTCTCTAGAGAGCGGACTTTCGGGCCGGAAACGGAAAGGCATCCAGAAGGCTACCTTCGTCTTCGTTCCGTGCATACTCGGCCGCGAATTCGTACAGCCTGCCGCGAAACCCCGTCCGCCAGGGGTGGCACCGTCACGGACAGACGGGTCGGGGCACGCATACTTTCGCCGCAGATAGTCGGCACGGGATCACCAGGGGATAAGTTAACTCACAAACGTTATAAATCTTTTTTTGTAAAGTTCATTTGGTTGACTCGATCGGGGTTACGCCGCACTCCCGGCCGGATAGGAGCACGTTCTCTTCCCAGAGAGGGACGCCGCGGACCAGCGGCCGTGCAAGGTGCCGGCGAGCAGTGGGGGGCACCTCGTACCACCCGGGCTCGAGCTGCCGCTCGATCCGCTCGACCTCGGCATCAAGGCTGCGAGCCCCACAGACCCGGCACTTGTAACCTTTACCGGTTCCGGCGCTCGTCATCCGCTTTCCGCAGGCCGGGCAGACCGGCGGGCGGACGCGGACCGCGTCGGCGAGACGAGCCACCCCGAGTTTCTCGAGGTTGAGGCTCCCGCCCTTGTAACTCCCGGCCGCGGCCACCACATCGCCCGGGACGAGCGCCCTCACGACGTCCCGGAACCCTTTGGTCGGTTCGTAGGCCATACAGCGGAGATCGACGCCGCAGTCTCTGAGGAGAAATGAGACATGGCCGCCGGGCCCGGTGATCGCGATCTCCGCGACCGTGCCGCGCACCAGGTACGACCGTCCCTCCTGGATCGCCCCGATCGTTCCCGGGATAAGGTGAGCGTCGGTTCCCTGGTTGGTGGCGTAGACCTGTTCGCAGGCAGGCTCCTCTGAGCGGACGAAAGAACGCGCCTCGCGGACCCGGGCGGGGCTCTCCCCACGGATGCCGAAGAGAACCGGGTCGGGCGTATGGGGCACCCCGACCACCACGCCGTTCTCCCGGTCGACCGTGTCCCAGGTATGGGGATAGGTCGCTTCCTCCGCGCGAAAGAGGCTCGCCGCATCCACCTGCCGCAGGGTGCCCCACGCCGGGCGCTTCCGGTAGGCGAGCAACTCGTAGGTCCGGTCGGGTAAATCGCTTGCAATCGCCGCCGTTGCGCCGATGAGCCCGCGCCGGTTCTTGTAGCCACGATAGCGGGCCCCCACCGCCTCGAGCACCTCGACGGCCTCGTCCACGGTGCAGTAGTCCCGGAGCGCCGCGTAGTAGAATTCCGGTGGCGGACGGATTTCGGAGACCACCACGCCGGGGTTGGTCTTTTTGTCGTCGAACTCCGCGAGTTCTTCGACGCACGCGGCGGCGAGCGCGAAGGCCGTCTCCGGATCGCCCTCAGCCTCGATAGAGACCGCCGCGTTCCCCCGGGTCTTGTGGATGACGTTCGGGTTCAACCGGACCAGGCGGGCGTCGATGACGGGAAGCCCCGCCCGCTCGAGCTGCCGCACCAGAGCCGCCCCGATATAGGTGGTGCACATCCCCGCAGGGGAATCCGTATCGTCGATCCCGATCCACATAACCCCATAGTTTATATTATTCTCCGGCTATATCGATTCTTACGGGTTATGTCGCAGGATCGCCTTCCCCAGATGGTCATCAGCATCATGCTCCTTGCCAATTTCGACGTCTCGGAGCGGTGCAACATCCGTCCGCGGAGTTTCGACCTTATCGCGAAGAAAGGCGACAACCTCGTCATTATCAAAGTCGCTTCTCACATCGACAGCGTGAGCGCCGACATCGCCTGGGACCTCAACCTGATCGCCCGATATCTGGAAGCAACCCCTCTCATCGTCGGAGAGCGGGCGCGCGATGCAGATCTCGAGCGCGGCGTCGTCTACATCCGCTATGGGCTTTTTGCCCTCAGTCCCGAGACACTTTATGATTATTTCGTGGAGGCGCTCTCGCCGATGGTCTACGCCTCTCCCGGCGGCCTTTACGTGAAGATCAAAGGCAACCTCCTGCGGGAGGTGCGTGAACGCTTCCGGATGTCACTCGGAGACCTCGCATCACACCTCGGTGTCTCCCGCCGGACGATCAGTAAGTACGAGAGTGGGATGGGCACCACGCTCGATGTCGCCATCAGGCTGGAGGAACTCTTCAACGCTCCGCTCGTCGAGACGATCGAGCTCGTCGGTTACCGCACTCCCGAGCCTGAGAAGCCTCTGGAATCCACGACAGGCGATGTTCTTGTCGATCTCGAACGCATTGGGATGGAGATCCACGCGATGCGGCAGGCACCGTTCCAGGCACTGGCACTCTTTGACCGACATACAATCCTGACGGCATACGGCACCTCTCAGAAGATCGTGAAGCGCGCTTCGCTCATCGGCAACATCTCCCAGATCACGAAGACGTTTGCTATGTGCGTCGTCACGGATTATAAAAAACAGAAAAAAATCGGCAAAACCCTCCTTATCGGCGAAGAGCATCTCCACACCCTCGAAGATGGCTCGGAACTCATAGATATGATAAATGAGTGAATAATTTTATATAGAACTACAAACCTACCTTTCTATCGCTTAACAACGGTGATACCTATGTCAAGTCTTGGAGGACAACCAATCTTTATTCTGAAAGAGGGTAGCCAGCGTACCCGTGGTCGTGACGCACAGTCGGGCAACATTGCTGCCGCAAAGGCCGTCGCAAGCGCTGTAAGGACGACGCTTGGGCCCAAGGGCATGGATAAGATGCTCGTCGACACCATCGGCGACGTCGTCATCACGAACGACGGTGTGACCATCTTGAAAGAGATGGATATCGAGCACCCGGCTGCGAAGATGATGGTCGAGATCGCCAAGACCCAGGACGACGAGGTCGGCGACGGCACCACGACCGCAGTGGTGATCGCAGGCGAACTCCTGAAGCGTGCGGAGGACCTCCTCGACCAGGATGTGCACCCCACGGTCATCGCCCACGGCTACCGCATGGCCGCCGATAAAGCACAGGATATCCTCGACGATATCGCCATCGACGTCAAGCCCGATGACATGGAGATGCTCAGGAAGCTTGCCGACACCGCCATGACCGGCAAGGGCGCCGAGGCTGCAAAGGAGAAACTTACTGAGCTCGTCGTCAAGGCAATCACGATGGTCGCCGATGCCGACGGAACCGTCGACACCGAGTTTGTGAAGGTCGAGAAGAAGGTTGGCGGGTCCATCGAGGATTCCGAGATCGTCGAAGGCATGATCATCGACAAGGAGCGCGTGCACCCCGCGATGCCCCGCGCCGTCAAGGACGCGAAGATCCTGCTCCTGAACGCCGCCGTCGAGTTCAAGAAGACCGAAGTCGACGCCGAGATCAGCATCACGAGCCCCGACCAGCTCCAGATGTTCCTCGACGAAGAGGAGCGGATGATCAAGGGCATCGTCGACAAGATCATTGCAAGCGGCGCGAACGTTCTCTTCTGCCAGAAGGGCATCGATGACATCGCCCAGCACTATCTCGCCAAGGCCGGCATCTTCTCCGTCCGCCGTGTCAAAAAGAGCGACATGGAAAAACTCGCCCGCGCTACCGGTGCGGCAATCGTCAGCTCCATCGACGCCATCTCCCCCGAGGAACTCGGTAAGGCGGGCAGTGTCGAGGAGAAGAAGGTCTCCGGCGAAGAGATGATATTCGTCACCGAGTGCGAGAACCCGAAGGCGGTCTCGATCATCATCCGCGGCGGCACCGAGCACGTCGTCGACGAGCTCGACCGTGCTATCGAGGATGCGCTGCGTGTCGTCAGTGTTGCCGTCGAGGACAAGAAGTTCGTCGCCGGCGGCGGTGCGCCCGAGATCGAACTCTCGCTCCGGCTCCGCGAGTACGCCGCAACCGTCGGCGGCCGCGCCCAGCTCGCCATCGAGGCGTTTGCAAATGCGCTTGAGATCATCCCGAGGACGCTTGCCGAGAACGCGGGTCTCGACCCGATCGACATGCTCGTTGCGCTGCGCGCCTCCCACGAAAAGGGCGGCAAAAACGCAAAATACATGGGCCTTGACGTCTTCAACGCCGAATCCGGTGACATGCTCAAAACCGGTGTCGTCGAGCCCCTGCGGGTGAAGACCCAGGCAATCGCAAGCGCCGCCGAGGCTGCCGTCATGATCCTCCGGATCGACGATGTCATTGCCTCGTCCAAGTCCGCCGGCCCCTCTCCTGAGGAGATGGCTGCCATGGGTGGCGGCATGGGCGGTGGCATGGGCGGCATGGGCATGCCGCCGATGTAAGATCACCGTACCGTCTCACGATACGAGCCGGGACCACGATCCGGTTCCGGCATTCTCCTTTTTTCACCCTGTGCCCACCGTAGCATAACTCCTCCTCAGCGCAGGTTTGCAGAAGGATATCTCCTGAAGATCTTTCCAGAGCGTCCGGACGAAGTCTATCTTCCCCGGGCATGAGGGGGAAGGCCTCCTGCGCCCGCGGAGGGATGGGGGCGGCGCCCCATCTTTTGGATCACGAAGATTAAGGTGGAGAGACATCCATTAATGACCACCAAGATGACAGCTCCTGTTCTATGGAGTAAGCACGATCCGGTACAGAAGATATGGCCGGCGGATGCACGCTGTCCATTCAATCACGCGTCCCCTCCCCTGCATGATAGCGACCTATGAAGAGCAAACCAATACCCGGTCCACAAGACTGGCCGTTTACGTCTACGCTTATCATAGCCATCCTTCTCATCGTCATCCCTGCAATCGCTCTCCTTTCTGTTCATGACTACCTGCAGGCCGAGGAAAGGATGACCTCCGACCTCGCTACCCTGCAGAGCGTCACCGAGAAGAGCATCCGGGAATCGATCGTTGACGTGGATACCGGCCTTAAGCTCTTTGACGATTCCCTCAACCTGCGACTGAAGAGAGGGCTTTCGCTCTTTGTGGAGGATTACGAGCAATCGGGAAGAGATCCGTCACAGATGGATCTCTTCGCGCTCAAAGAAGAGCTCGGGGGTGATATGGACCTCTATATCATCAACGCATCAGGGGTCATCGAGTATACCACCTATCCTCCCGACCGGGGCCTCGACTTCAAGACGATCCCGGACTTCTATGCCGAGGTCACCCGGATGCGTCTCGGGCACGAATTCTCCCCCGATCGGGTGGTATACGAACCTGGAACCGGACAGGTCCGGAAGTACGCCTATATGCCCACCCCGGACCACCGCTACTTGCTCGAGATCGGGCTCGTGCCGGATGAGTTCGTTGAGGAGCGGAACCGCTTGCGCTCACAGGAGAGCACGCAGGAGTTCGTCGCCTTAAACCCCTACCTCGAGTCGATATACGTCTACGATATCTTCGGCAACCCCGTCGGGGAGACCGAAGAGCCCGATGCGGCGACCCGGGCCCTCGTCACCGGGACGATCATCCCCGGCCGGACCGATTACGAGGTGCAGGAGAACGGAAAGCAGATCCGCTACCTCTTCATCGATATCAAAGACCCGGATTATCCTTCCGATCCGAGCGTCGTCGTCGAGCTGACCTACAACACGGCACTCATACAGAGCCAGCTCGACCGGATGCTCGCCTACCGCGCCGCCGTCACAATCCTTGCGATCGTCTTCTGCAGCGGGATTATCTTCCTTGTAGCCCGCCGTCTCACGCGCCCCATCGAGGAGATCGTTGATGACGTCGACGTCATTGCGAGAGGAGACCTCGATCATACGATCCGGATCTCGGCAAGCCGCGAGGTGATGCGGCTCGAGCGGAGCATCAATACGATGGTCGCGAGCCTCAAAGCCGGCATAAGCCGCCTCCGGGATTCGGAGGAGACGATCCGCGAGTACAGCGAAAACCTGGAGGAACAGATCGAAGCGCGCACGGCGGAGTTGCAGGAGTCGACCGGAAGGGCGAACCTCTACCTGGATATCATGACGCATGATATCAAGAATGCCACGAATTCTGCGAACCTTTATGCGGACCTCCTGATGGAGGAACTGGAGGGGGAGCCGCGGAGTTACACCGAGAAGTTACAGAAGAGTCTCAGAAAGAGCACCGAGATCATCCGAAACGTCAACACCATCCGGCAGATCCGGGAAGAGGCCGCCGTCCTCCGACCGGTTGTTCTCGACCCCGTCATCAGGGCTGAGATCGAGCACTACCCGGACGTGTCAATCGCCTACGCCGGCACCACGGTCACCGTTCTCGCCGATGACCTCCTCTCAGAGGTCTTCACGAACCTCATCGGCAACGCGGAGAAGTTCGCCGGCCCCGGAGGGCGGATCACCATCCGGTTCGAGGATCGCGGGGACGAGGTGGAGGTCTCGGTCGAGGACAACGGCCCGGGGATCCCCGACGAGCAGAAACCGCACCTCTTTGCCCGCTTTAGCGGCGGTGACGGCGAGAAGAGCGGTCGGGGCCTCGGGCTCTACATCTGCCGGATGCTCGTGGAACGCTACGGCGGGAAGATATGGGTGGATGACCGGGTCGAGGGTCGGCCGGAGGAGGGGGCCGCCATCCGGTTCACCCTCCGGAAGGCCGCCTGATGTTATCCGACGATCTCCTGCACCCGCCCGACCTGCCCGTCGCGGAGCCTGACCTTGATCCCGTGGGGGTGGAAGGACGAGTTCGTCAGGATCTCGGCAACGACGCCCCGGGTGCGCTTGCCGGTTTGCTGGTCACGTTTGAGCACGATATCCACCGTTATCCCGGGTTTGATGGCGGCCCTGCTCTGTCCGTTCATGGTCAAATTGTGGGGGGTCATTCCTCGCCGGAGTTTTCTTCCGGCTCCGACCCGTTCGGCCCCAGGACGGCGGTCTTCATCTGCGGGAAGAGAAGGACTTCTTTGATGGAATCTTTGCCGGTGAGGAGCATCACCAGCCGGTCGATCCCGATGCCGACGCCGCCCGTCGGGGGCATCCCGTAGCCGAGCGCGTTGATGAAGTCGTAGTCGATCATCTGCGCTTCGAGGTCGCCCTTCCGGCGCTTTGCGTCCTGCAGCTCGAGCCGGGCTTTCTGGTCGAGGGGGTCGTTTAGCTCCGAGAAGCCGTTTGCCATCTCCATGCCGGCAATGAAGAGTTCGAACCGCTCCGTCAGCCCTTCCTTCGTGCGGTGCTTCTTTGCAAGCGGCGAGTTCTCGATGGGGAAGTCGTAGACGAACGTCGGCTGGATGAGCTGCTTCTCGCCGAAGTGCTCGAAGAAGAGCACCAGGTACTCGCCCCTTGTCGTGGCGCTCTCGCAGCCTTCGACGCAGTGGGTAAGGCCGAACGCGCGGAGTTCCTCAAGGCTCATGGTCTGGAAATCGATCCCGGCATACTCCCGCACCGCCTCCTCCATGGTGAGGCGGCGCCAGGGGCGGGAGAAGTCCAGGTCATGCCCGGCAAACGAGCATGTGGTCGTCCCGAGCACCCTCTCCGCGAGGTGGGAGAGGATCTCCTCGGTAAGGTCCATCATGTCGTTGTAGTCGCGGTAGGCTTCGTAGATCTCCACCATCGAGAACTCGGGGTTGTGGTTGGTATCGATGTCTTCGTTTCGGAAGTTCTTTGCGATCTCGAAGACCCTGTCGAACCCGCCGACGACCAGGCGCTTGAGATAGAGTTCCGGCGCGATCCGGAGGTAGAGTTTCTGCTCAAGGTAGTTGTGATAGGTGGTGAACGGCCGCGCGTTTGCGCCCCCGTAGATCGGCTGCAGGGTGGGCGTCTCGAACTCCAGGTAGTCCCGCTCGAAGAGGAACTGGCGGAGAAGCGAAATGATCCTGCTCCGGGTCCGGAATGTCTCGCGGCTCTCCTCGTTCATGATCAGGTCAAGGTAGCGCTGCCGGTAGCGGGTTTCGAGGTTCTTGAGCCCGTGAAACTTCTCGGGGAGGGGGCAGATCGACTTCGTGAGGAGTTCGAACCGGTCGACCCAGATGGTAATCTCGCCCATCTTCGTCCGGAAGACGTGGCCGACGATGCCGATAATGTCGCCGGCATCGACGTACTGGCGGAAGAGGTCGAACTGCTCTTCCCCGAGGTCGTTTTTGCGGAGGTAGAGTTGGATCCTGCCTCCCGAGTCGCCTATGTCCGCGAATATCGTCTTCCCGTGCTGGCGGACGACGTAAATCCGGCCGGCGGTGCTGACCTCTTCTTCGCTCTTATCGTGCCCGATCGCGGCGAACCGCTCCTTGATCTCGGTGACGGTATCCCTGCGGTCGAAGGTGTAGGGGTAGACCGTCACCCCGCGCTCGCGCAGTTCGTGTATCTTATCGATCTTTGCCGTATCAAAACAGGTATGATCCATATCGCTCATTGTACAAATCGCTCCATTCGTCCTGCAACCTCGCCTCGGGCCGGAAATCCGGAGTCGGCGCCGCTCCGGCGGGACTGGGCCGCTTCCTCACGGGGAAATTCTATATAATGTTCCCTTCCGGTGCTATTAATGGTTGAGGGAGGATAGGCCGAAGGGCTATCCCCGGCCCTGCACGGTTTATCCATGTAAGGACCCGGGCGGCGGACGAAACGCCCGGAGGTCGAGACCGGGTGGTGCGAGTTGCGACGGTTCGTCAGAGCCGGAGCAGGAGCACCAGAGGTGCGAGTAACGACTGTCGGAACGACAGGAGTTCGAGCACCGGAGGTGTGAGTTGCGACGCCCCGCAAGGAGCGGAGCAAGAGCACCGGAGGTGCGAGTTGCGACTGTCGGAACGACAGGAGTTCGAGCACCGGAGGTGCGAGTTGCGACTGTCGGAACGACAGGAGTTCGAGAAGGCCGAAGGCCTTTGCTGTGCGACGGTTCGTCAGAGCCGGAGCTTGAGCACCGGAGGTGCGACTTGCGAGCGCCGAATGGGCCGCGGCCGTCCACGAGCCGTCACGGTTACGGCCGTGTAGATCGTCCTGAGACGGACAGGGATGCTGCAAGCGTGGCAGGGAGCGGCTCATCCCCGGCGCAGGCGGTGCTCCAGGGGACGAACCGGACGGGAGAGGTGCCGGGCGGTCTGCCGCTCCGCCTGTATGAGATGGTTGGGGTGCGCCGGTTTCGCTTCAGTTATTCCCATTCAGTCGCATCCCCATACGAGGGATAGAGGTAGAAGATCGCCGTATCGTCATAGGCCATCAACACCCTCTCGTTGTGATGATCGACGACCACAAACAGGCCCATGTATGGATTTACCGCCTGGTGATAGTCCTCCTCTTCAGGGAAGGGTTCTGACGTCCACGGGTGTCCCCTCCAGATCGTGGCGCTGCAACGCCCCCTGCCGGCCTGCCTCTCCCGTTCGTCCACTTTGATGAAGAACGACAGCGTCAGTTCATCGTTCCTGAACTCCACATCGATGTGCTCGGTGTTCGGGTCCCCCTTCTCAAAACCCGTCCGGATCGAGGTGATGTTCCACCCGTTCTCAAGCAAGATCCCGGCCCGGGGGTCGGCGAGGACAATCCCGATCACCTCTGTAGCGTTGACATCGAACCTTCTCACCGGGATATCGGAGACATTGATGGGGATCGAGATGTTCCCCTGCTCGTAGTGAAGGACCAGGGCAGGGGTGACGTTTTCCGGTGTATCGGTATCCCAGGAATCGATGCACCCGACCCCGAGCGCCAGGAGCAGCAGCGCAAGGGAGAGAATGAAGATCCGCTTCATCCTGACGCCTCCACGCTTTCATACCACTCTCTCCCGTATGACGGGTAGAGGTAGAAGATCGTCGTTTCGTTGTAGACCACCACAACCCGCTCGTTGTGGTGATCGAAGACATACATCCAGTCAACGCCCCTTCTGGGCGTCTGGTTTTGGTGGTAGTCCTCAGGATAGGGTCCGGCATACGGCCCCCCAAGCCAGCGTGGGACGTTGCAGAATCCTCTTCCCGTGTGCCCCTCCCGTTCGTCCACTTCGATGAAGAACGATGGTGACGGTTCATCGCTTCGGAACTCTACGTCGACATGCGTCGCCCTCAAGTCGTAATCAAAGCCCGTCCGGACCGAGGCTATCTTCCAGCCGCCCTCAAGCAGAGCACCGGCCCGCTGGTCGGCAAGGAGGATCTCGATCACCTCTGTAACGTTGACATCGAACCTTCTCACCGGGATATCGGAGACATTGATGGGGATCGAGACGCTCCCCCGCTCGTAATGGAGAACCGGGGCGGGGGTGACGGTTTCCGTTGTATCGGCGTCCCCCGAATCGATGCACCCGGCTCCGAACGCCAGGAGCAGCAGCGCAACAAGGAGAACGGGGTTCTGTCTCATCCGGCTCTCTCCGCAGGTACGGAGTCGTGCCCGTGAGGGGTTCTGGCCGGTCTCCGCCTGCCGGTAGTACCCGATCCGGGCGGGGACGGCTTCCCGAGGCTATACGTCATGATTGAGACTCGGCGTCCCTCTATAAACGATTTCTGTGTCACGCATCTACACGTTGAGACCGCCGGGTAGAACTCTTACCTGAAATCTACCGTAACAGGCTGCTGGTCGGGGCCGCGCGGCATGGTAGTGTTTCACAGTTCCGGATCGTCCCGGGCCTGTATGGCGGCTCTCCGGCCTGGTGGTGCCGTACTCGATCACATCCCTGTCGCTCACGTACAGGACACGAGCGATCTTGCGCCCCGGAGCGAGTAACTCCGGAGCATAAGCTCCTCCAGTGCAGCGGTGTGACCCGGGAGAACGGCCGGCCCGAAGACCCCGTAGTAAACGATGAAGTAATCGTCGTGCTCCGGGGATAGCGGCTTTTCAACAACGGCGAAGTAGCCGGACGATACCTTGCTCTCGTATTTCGTTACGGTAATGGGGCTAAAGATCGGTCCGTCCGGCGACATATTGGGTTCTCCAGGGAGGATGAGCTCGGCGGAAGCGACGTTCCCGGACGACCGAAGGCAACTACAGAGGTCCCCTTCCGCCCGCACGAGATCCGCGTCATCGTCGAAGTACCAGTTGACGACCAGATACCGGTCGCCCGATCCGGTGTCGAGATACACGGCATGACTGCAGTACTGGGAGAGATCCGGAAACAGGGATGGACACCCTTCTTCGATGTTGCCTGACAGGACAATATCCCCCTCAATTGTTCTGTTCACGACGACCGACCCGTTCTCTGCATATTCATACCCGAGCCGGGGGATATACCATTTTTGCAGGGCCTCGGGGGGAGGATGCCCGGGACCGATCATGAGAAGGTCGAAGAGCAGGAAGGTGCCGAAAGCACCGACGGCGATCAGGAGGAGAATCAGTGCGACCCTGCCGGTTCTATTGCTTTGCAGGAGTCTCATGCAGATCATCTGTCCATCGTTCGGGGCGCCAACCGGAGGGGGTATCCCTGCACATGTCGGGCAGGATGCCGGTTCCGGTACCCCGCTGGAGAGTTCAACGTTCTTTTATATTCCTTTTCTGTGACAATCATTTCCACGTTGGGCCCGTGCCCGATCTTTTCCCCGAAAAACCGGCCTTCATGGACACGAAACCGGTGCCGCGCCGAACGACGATACCTGCGGCCTGGAGGAACAAAACCACCTCCCGCCTCTTCGCGGGCCGGCCCCGTGCGGGTACGACAAAATCCGGCCGCAAATCACAATGCATAAGAAGGTTATACGAGTTATCCTCAATAGTGTGGGCATGGCAGAGGAGACGGGGAACGACGTAGCGATAGAGAAACTTGCGGCGGTCATCGACGAATGCCGGAAATGCCCCCTCTGGGAGGGCACTCATCATGCGGTTCCGGGGGAGGGGAACCCGCGGGCCGACCTCATGCTCATCGGTGAAGCGCCGGGGAAGCAGGAAGACCTCACCGGGAGGCCGTTCGTCGGCCGGGCGGGAAAACTCCTCGACGGCCTCCTTGCGGGCATCGGTCTAACCCGTGACGCCGTCTTCATCGCGAACATCGTCAAGCACCGGCCGCCGGGAAACCGCGACCCCCGGGACGAGGAGATCCGGGCCTGCACCCCGTATCTTGAGGAGCAGATCCGGATCATCGCGCCGAAGGTGATCGTGATGCTGGGCCGGCACTCGAGCAGGTACATCCTCTCGTTCCTGCCGGTCGAGTTCGACCGGATCACGGAGATCCGGGGGACGGTTTACCCGGGCCTCCTCTTCGACCACCAGGTCCGCCTCATCCCCACCCTCCACCCCGCCGCCGCGCTCTACAATCCGGCGTACCGGGATGCCCTGGAAGAAGACTTCCGGACCATCGGGCGCGAACTCGCGGAAACTGGAGGATCTGCAATACAGGACTGAAGGGTCATGGCAAAAGAACGATCATATGGAGCGGTCGTCGTCCGGCAGGATACGGACCCCCAGTACCTCATCCTGCAGTACGGGGCCGGACACTGGGATCTGGTGAAGGGGCACGGCATGCGCGGCGAGAGTGAGAAGGAGACAGTGCTCCGGGAGTTGGAGGAGGAGACCGGAATCACCCGGGCAACGTTCATCCACGGGTTTCGGGAGGAGGTCCACTACTTCTTCCAGCGCCGGTCACATACAGTCTACAAGGAGGTCGTCTACTACCTTATTGAGACCCCGGAGGAGGAGGTGACGCTCTCGGACGAGCATATCGCCTACCGGTGGCTCCCGCACGACAAAGCGCTGCAGGCGATCACCTTCGCGAACTCTCGAAGGGTCGTCGGCCGGGCGCACGAGCACCTGAAGGCCATACGGAACCTAAAGAGCACATGACCGAAAGAACCCGCCCTGCTCCTCACTACATTTTTCTATCCTCCGGAAGTTCGCTCACCTCCTTCCCGAGGAAGTAACTCACGACGGTCCTGATCGTGACGAGCGCCCCAAGAACTGCCAGGTCTTGAAGCGTCGGTTCGAGGATTGTCTTGATGACGTCGGCGGCGACGAAGAATTCGAGACCGATCAGGATGCGCGTGGTGAAGACCCATCGGATGTCGCGGTAACTGGTCACCCTGATGCGCATCTCCCGCGCCAGAAGCTCGACGATCGCGATCACCGCCCCGTAGACGATGAAGAGCGCCCCGAACATCCCGAGAACCATCCCGGTGATCCCGACGAATGTCTCGAGCACCATATGCCCCCCGCCGGGCATATCGGCGACGAAGGGCTTATACGTTACCTCGACGGCGGTTCTTCAGGAGCCTGGAGGGGCACCCGGCCCCTCAGGGGCTCTCCGGTTCCAGGGGCACGACGAAGCGGAACCCGTTGTACCGTTCGACCGTCACGGGGACGCCATAGACCGCCTCGATGATCTCCGGCGTCACCACGTCGGGGCCCCCTGCGGCATGGATGACGCCGTCTTTTAAGAGGATGAACCGGTCGGCGTAGCGGAGCGCCATGTTCAGGTCGTGCATCGTCATCACCGCTGCGACGTCGTGCTCCGTCGTCACCTGCCGGACGATCCCGAGAATCTCGAGCTGGTTTCTGAGGTCGAGGCTGCTCGTCGGTTCGTCGAGGAGGAGCACCCGGGGTTCCTGCACGAGCGCCCGCGCGATGCTCACCTTCTGGAGTTCCCCGCCGCTCATCTCGTCGATGTACCGGAGCGCCAGGTCTTCGAGGTGAAGCATCCGGACTGCCGCCTCGACGATCCGGATATCCTTATCCGTCACGTCCCATCCGATATGCGGCCGGCGACCGAGGAGGACGGCGTCGAAGACGGTCATCCGGCCGGCCTCGCATCGTTGCGGGACATAGCCGACCTTCCGGGCGATCTCCATCCTGTCCGCGGTGAGGAGGTCCGCCCCCTCAATGAGGACGGACCCGGCCTTCGGCCGCAGGATCGCATTCATGCACTTCAAGAGCGTCGTCTTCCCGACACCGTTCGGCCCCAGGATCGCGAGGATCTGGTGCGGGCGGAGATCGAACGTGATATCCCGGATGACCGGAGCGCTCCGGTAGTTGAACGCCACGCCGTCGACGTCGAGGATCATCTCCGGTACCCCCGCAGAAGCAGATAGATGAAGACCGGTGCGCCTAAAAACGCCGTGAGCACGGCAACCGGGAGGATGTAGGGAGCCACGATGATCCGGGCAACCGTGTCCGAGGCGAGGAGGAGGGTTCCGCCCATCACGCAGGAGCCGGGGATCAGGTAGCGCTGGTCGTCGCCGATGAGCCTCCTCACCATATGCGGGCAGACGAGCCCCACGAAGCCGATGACCCCGAGGAACGAGACGATCACGGCGGATACGAGCGCCGCGACGAGCATTCCGACGTCGCGAACCCGCTCAACGCTGACACCGAGGCCCTTCGCGGTCTCGTCGCCGGCGTCGATGGCGTTGTAGTTCCAGCGGTTCGCGATGAAGTAGAGCGAGGCCGCTATCGTGACGAAGGCCATGATCCCGAGTTCCTGCCAGCCCGCCCGGCCGACGTCGCCGAACGTCCAGAAGACGACGGCGGCGAGCTGGGTGTCGTCGGCGAAGTACTGCAGAAACATCGTCCCCGCCGTGAAGAGCGAGGAGAGGGCGACGCCGGCGAGCACCATCACCTCGGGGGAGGCCCCGCGTATCCGGGAGATGAGCAGGATCACGGCTGTCGCAAGAAGGCAGAAGATGAACGCCACCAGCGTCGTCACGTAGGGGTTGTTCAAGGTGACGGCGTCGGCGACCGTGGAGTGCATCTGGCCGGTGCCGAGGACGATGACCGAGACGGCCGCTCCGAACGCGCCGGCGTTCGAGATGCCGAGCGTGAACGGCGAGCCGAGCGGGTTTCTAAGGATCGACTGCATGGCGACCCCGGCCACCGAGAGTCCCACCCCGGCGACGATCGCCGCAAGCGTCTGCGGGAGGCGGATGTTCCAGACAATCCGGTCGATGCTGGATACTTCGAGAGCGGTGCCGGGGTTGAGGAGCAGGTGTATCCGGTCAACGATGCCGTTCACGATGGAGAGAAAGACCTCGTACGGGGGGATGCCCACCGCACCGACCGATATGGATACGATCAGGAGGAGAACGAGGAGGACCACGCCCCCGAGTATCCAGAGGTGCTTTCGGCGCACGTAGCCCATGTAGTCGGCGGGGATGGCCCCGTCTGCAAAGTGCATCTCGTTATCTCCTCCTGATGGAACCTGGCATCAGAGCGGGATCTCCTGAAAGCCGAGGTTCCTGTATTCGTTGTTGTGTTCGTCAAAGACCGGTTTCCCGACGAAGAAGGTGTAGATCTCGTCCGCCTTCTCCTCGGGGTCGATCTCGGCGAATCGGTTGGGATACAGCGTCTTGCCGATGAAGTAGGCGTCGGCAAGGATGGTCTCGTAGTTCACGCTGTAGAAGTTGTACGGAAGGACGCCGTAGACCCGGCCTTCCTTCGCGGCGGAGAGCCCCTGGAGCGCGGGGTCGCTCTTCAGTTCCCCGATCGCCCCGTCGTTCTCGAGTTGGGTCGTCCCAAGGTCGACGAAGATGTACTCCGGATCCCAGTCGACGAGTGCCTCTTTTGCGACGTCGGCGTGGGCGGTGCCGAGGCCGGCCGCGGCGTTCTTTGCATTGACCCAGAGGAAGGGCGGGTAGGCCGGTTCGGTGGAGATGATGCCGTGGGCGCCCGCCGAGGAGACACCGCCGATGTAGACCGTCTTCTGTTCGCTCTCGGGGATGTCGGCGGTCCGGGCTTCGAGGTCGGCGATCGTCGCCTCGGTGTAGGCGATCACCTCTTCGGCCCGCTCCTGTTTCCCGAGCACCTCGCCCATCGTGCGGAGCCCGGCATACATCTCGGCCTTTTCGGCGTCGTTCCGGAGCGAGCCGTAGGGGAACGCCACGACCGGGATGCCGGTCCTCTCCTGGAGTTTGTCGGCCTCGGGGCCGCTGGTGCCGTAGGCCGTTCCGGTGGCCCCCGTCTTGAAGACGACCTCTGGCCCTATCCCGAGGATCTTCTCCGGGTCGTCTTTGCCCCGGAACTCACCGATCAGGGGGAGGTCTTTGAACTGCGCCCCGTAGGCGAGAGCGTATGGCCGGCCTTCCATCGGCTGATCCTTCTTCTCCTGGTCGTCGACGCCAACGACGAGGTCCTGGCTCTGCAGGTAGACGAGGTAGCGGAGGCACCCTGAACCCGAGCAGACGACACTCTCGGGGGGCGATGGGACGGCGACCGACCGGCCGAATCCGTCGGTGATCGTGATCGCCTGCCCGGCGCTGCCCTGGACGGTTCCGGTACCGGTGCACCCTGCGGCGAGCATGGCGAGAACGAGGGCCGCAAGCACCGCGGCCATGAGGGCTCCTCTATATCGGAACGGCGGCATACTAATATCAGTAATAGTAACCACTTTTTATTATAGTTATCGAATTACTCTCTATCGCGTGTGACTCAATTCTAATTCGTAATACCTGCACCGCCAATCGGCAGAATCAGTGCAACATCCCCGGACCTGGCAGACCTCTTTGGTTTGCACACCTGGAACGTGAGCGAAGGCTACCATGCCCCTGGCTCCGGCTACATCGGCCGGGTGGGGATACAAACAGGTTTCTACCTGCTGTACGCGTGTTCTTCTCTTCCACCGGGCCTGTTTTGATCCCGTGTTACAGCGGGTCCTTCGCGAATCTCGAGGTCCGGAGCTCTTTGCCGGCTCACGGCGCCCGGCCCGCTGCATGCCGCCTCTGCTGCCCTCTCCGGCGGAAATCGGGCTTGTTCCCCCGAGACGGATAACTATTATGGGCGGCCCGACCTACCCCTGCAACAGGACACCCGGTCATGCGCACCGGCACGACCGGCGTATTGCGAGGTATGCACATGCCGGAGAGGATGTTAACCGAATCTGAAGGGTACCACCTGCTGCACTCGTGCGGGATACCCGTGCCGCCCCACCATCTGGCTACCAGCGCCGCCGATGCCCGGGAGGCCGCCGGACGGATAGGCTACCCTGTCGTTATGAAGGTCATCTCTCCGCAGATCGTCCATAAAAGCGACGTCGGCGGAGTCATCACCGGGATCGAGGGGCCTGGCGAGGCTGAAGAAGCGTTCCGGGCTATCATACAGAACAGCACCGTCCGTGCCCCCGAAGCGGCGATCACCGGTATCATCGTGGAGAAACAGATGCCGGCGGGGCTTGAGGTGCTGATCGGCGGGAAGACCGATCCGTCGTTCGGGAAGGTTATCACGTTCGGTCTCGGGGGGAAATTGGTGGAACTCCTTGAAGACGTCTCCATCCGCATGCTTCCCATCACTGACGACGAGATTCGAAGAATGATTCGCGAGATCGAGGGCTACCGGCTCATCCGGGGGTACCGGGGAGAGCCCCCGAAGGACGAGGAGGCGCTCGTCCGCATCATCGCCGCAATGGCCCGCGTCTTCATCGAAGACCCCCGGATCCAGGAGTTCGACCTGAACCCGGTCATCGTCTACGAGCAGGGAGCCAGCGTCGTCGATGCCAGGATCATCGTCGGGGATGCCGTCGGGGGCGAGGCCGCCCGCCTCAGGGTCCGGGCACCCCCGGAGATCTTCTACCCTGACTCGATTGCCGTGATAGGCGCCTCGGCAAGCCCGAAAAAGGTGGGCTACTCTGTCCTCCGGAACCTGCTCTCCTTTCCCGGGAACCTCTATCCGGTCAACCCCTCCCGGACAGAACTCTTCGGCCGAAAGACGTACCCATCTGTTGCGGAGATCCCGGGTCCGGTTGACTGGGCGGTCATTGCTGTCCCCGCCCGCCTCGTCCCCGGGGTGATGGAGGAGTGCGGGGAGAAAGGCGTCAAGCTCGCTGTCATCGTCACCGCCGGGTTCCGCGAGATTGGAGCCGAGGGTGCGGCTCTCGAAGAGGAGGTCGTGAAGATCGCAAGGAGGCATGGGATCCGGATCATCGGCCCGAACTGTCTCGGGATTATGATGCCGCACCAGGGAATCAACGCCACGTTCGATCCGGTCTCGCCGCGGCCCGGCGACGTCGCCTTCATCTCCCAGAGCGGCGCGATCATCACCACCGTCGTCGACTGGAGCCTTACTGAAGAGTTCGGGTTCTCAACCGTCATCAGTGTCGGGAACCAGGCGGATCTCGGGTTTGAGCACTATCTCCGGTTCGCCGAGCAGGACGAAAAGACCCGGTCGGTCACCCTGTATGTCGAGGAGATCCAGGACGGGCGCGGGTTTGCCCAGATCGTGCGCGAGGTTGCCAGGAGAAAGCCGGTGGTGGCGGTGAAGTCCGGGTCGTCCCGGAAGGGCAAGGCTGCTGCATCGTCCCACACCGGCTCGCTTGCCGGGAGCTACAACGTCTACGTCGCGGCGTTTCGGCAGGCGAGGGTGATCCCGGCCCGGAGCCTGCGGGACGCCTTTAACCTGGCGGAACTCCTGGCGTCTGAGGGCTGCCCACGAGGAAACCGTGCGATCGCCATCACCAGCGCGGGAGGGTTCGCCGTCCTCGCCTCCGACTACGCCGAGGCGTACGGGGTCGATATGGTCGACCTCCCGGACGACGTGCTTCGTGAACTCAACGCGTTCCTGCCGCCGTTCTGGAATCATTCGAACCCCATGGATATCCTCGGGGATGCGGATGCCACCCGGTTCGCCACGCTCTTTGACGTGCTGATCCGCCACCAGGGCTTCTGGGACATCGCGTTCGTGATCGCCGTGCCGACAACGCTTGTCGATCCGGCACATGTTGCAAACGAGATTGTCCGGTTCTCCCGGAATACGGAGAAGATGGTGGTGGGCTGCATGCTCGGCGGCGACAGCATCAGGAGCGGGCTGCGCATCCTGCGGGGCTCCCGGATCCCGAACTTCGAAGAGCTTGAGGATGCGTTCAAGGCCGTGGGAAGCATTCTGGAGGTCAGGACCGCCCGGAAGAGATGAACGGTCCCGCCGGCTTCGTGGCGGCCGGCAACGTCTATCACCTCTCTGGATTCCCGGAAACCTTTTATATACCTCTTCCATATTCCGCCGCATGAGAACGACGGGTTCCATCACCCGGGAGATGAATACGGATGCTGTTTGAGAAGATTAAGTCCGATATCCTTGCTCACAATTCATATGTCATCGGGGCGGGCGGGGAGATGGTGGTCATCGATCCGAGGCGCGACTGCCAGGTCTACGCAAACATCGCTGAGCACGAGAACATGAAGATCACGAGGATCTTTGAGACGCACAAGAACGAGGACTATGTCATCGGCTCCCGGGAGCTCGCCCGCCCGACCGGGGCGGAGATCCTGCACGGGGCGCGGGAGGAGTTCAAGTTCGGCACCCCTGTCCGGGAAGGGGAGACATTCGAGGTCGGCCCCCTCGAGCTTGAGGTTCTGGAGACACCCGGCCACACTATAGAAAGCATATCGCTCCTGCTCCGCGACCGGTCCGTCTCCGACGATCCTCTGATGGTCTTCACCGGCGATGCGCTCTTTGCCGGCGACGTGGGAAGGACCGATCTTGCCGGCGAGGATAAGCGCCGGGAGGCCTCAGAGATGCTGTATGCGAGCCTGCACGAGAAACTTCTCCCCCTCCCGGACAGCGTGATCGTCTGCCCCGCCCACGGTGCCGGATCCGTCTGCGGCGGGAACATCAGCGACCGCGAGTACACGACCCTCGGGTTTGAAAAGGCAACGAACGAACTGCTCTCCCTCTCGAAGGAAGAGTTCGTCGAGCGCAAGATGAGCGAGCGGCTTTATGGGCCGCAGTATTTTGGGATGATGCGAAAACTCAACCGGGAGGGCCCGCCCCTGATCTACAACCTCCCGCACCTGCGAGCCTATACGGCCCGGGAGATACGGGCACTCCTGGACCGGAAGGCGCAGGTCGTCGATATCCGTTCGCCGACGAGTTTCGCCGGCGGGCATATCCCGGGGACCATCAGCATCTGGCGAAACGGCCTTCCTCTCTACATGGGCTACTACCTGAATTACGAGGACCCGATCGTCCTCGTGGACGACTTCAACCTGGGGATGGATCACGCGATGCGCCACTTTGTGCGGCTCGGCTACGACAACCTCGTGGGCTACCTCGCGGGCGGTTTTGGCGCCTGGTTCAAGCAGGGCGAGGAGATCGAGAGGGCGGGCACCTGGTCACCTTCAGACCTCGCGGAGCACCTGGACGATCCGTCGGTCTGGGTTCTCGACGTCAGGAACATCAACCACCGGGAAGAGGACGGCCACATTCTGGGCTCCCACCATATCTATGTCGGAGAACTCGAGGAGCACCTGGCTGAGATCCCGGGGGATAGGCGGATTGTCGTCCACTGCGACGCCGGGTACAAGGGGAGCCTTGCGGTGAGCATCCTTGAGAAGCACGGGTTTTCGAACGTTATAAACCTGCTCGGCGGCACGATCGGGTGGAAGGCAGCGAATTATCCGCTTCTTAAGGACTGACTCACCACTTTTTCCTATCGCGGGGGGTTGCGAGGGTAGGTGGTCGCCCATCAGAAGGGCACACAGTCCTTTTAGAACTATTTCCTGAGAAAAATCAGGCTGAAATTACGGAATTAAATTTCCACTACAACAACACGCTCGGGGATGTCGTCAACTCCCTGCTCCGGCTGCACCAGGACTATCCCGGCGCCCGGGCTGCGGTCTTTGCGACGGTGAGCGACATGGACATGGACCTTGCGAGTGAACTGAGCAAATGGGTTATCTCGCCGTTCCGCCCCTCCGACATCTACTTCCCGCCCTACGACGCCGACGAGATCCGGGGCATCCTTCAGGATCGGATCCGGATCGGACTCTACCCCGGCGTCTTCTCGGCGCCGATGCTGGAGCGCATCGTCGAGCAGACGATGGAGTCGGGCGACGTGCGGGTGGGGCTGGACCTGGTGAAGCGGGCGGTGCTGAACGCCGAGTGCGCCGCCCGCACAGAAGTCGTCGAGGAGGATATCACGAAAGCCTACGAGCAGGCAAAGCACGTCCACCTCGCCTATACCATCCGGGCGCTCTCGGCGGACGAGCGGCTGCTGCTCCGGAGGATCGCTGAGTTGTCGCAGGAGGAGGCCGGGCCGCTGGTCTCCGGGGCGATCTACGGCCCGGTAGAGGAGACGCCGAAGGTCGGCTACACGGTCTTCTCCCGGCAACTGCGAAAGCTTGACTCGCTGCGGTTGGTCGACCTGATCCGGGTGCAGGCCGGCGGGAGGACAAGCGAGGTTGTCCTGCGGTACGAGCCGGGGACGGTGGTGCAGATCTGCCGGTAGGGGGAGGGCTGCCGGGGGGTGAGAAACAGCGTATCTAGCGTCCGGTTTCGTTAAGAATGACCCTGATTCCCTGCTTGAGGACCGGGAGATCCTCGCGCAGGGTCAGGAACACCGCTTCGTAATCCACACCGAAGTAGTGGTGGACGATCTTATCCCGCATCCCCGCTGCTTCCCTCCAGGGAATCTCCGGGTGCCTTTCGCGCAGCTCCGGCGAGATCATCTTTGCCGCCTCGCCGATGATGGTCAGCATACGCTCGATCCCGGCGCGCTCCAGCCGGCGGTTCCGGAGTTCCTCTGCCGATCCGATGCCTTCGGAGAACTCCTCGACGCTCAGTATGGCATCAAGGATGTGACGAAGATACGCGGGGTCCTCGGGCGTCATAGATCACCACGGCATCACGGTAGATTGCATCGGCAAGGTAGGGGTTCACGGCGTTCTCGGTGACGAGGTCCACCTTCATGTGGAGAGCACGGGCAAGTTCGTCCTCGATCCGGACGAGTTGAAAGAGGCTTTTTTTGCGGGAGAACCGGACCAGGATATCGATATCGCTCGCCGGATTGGCGGATCCCCGCGCATAGGAGCCGAAGATGGCGATCCACTCTGCATCGTTTCTGGTGAGTATCGCGACGATGGTCTCCCGTGCCGTCCTGGTTACTGTGCGTCCTGCCATGTCATCCAACCGTATCTATGCTGGTTAGTATGGCGCTCACCCTGTATCAGTCTTTTGAGGGGCGAAGCGGTTCCCCGGCGACATACTCAGTCAGGAATCGGGGCCGCCTGTTCAGTAGCACCAGGTCTCGTGGCTCAGTGGTGCCTGGTTGAGCAGATCCCGGTAGTGCCGCCACTGTGGCATGAACTGGTCCATCAGTTCCCTGAACCGGTCGGTGTGGTTTCGCTCGAGCAGGTGCACCATCTCGTGCACAACGACATACTCAAAGCGGCCGGACACCGTTTGCAGCATTTGCGGCCGTGCCGCAAAGGGGTGCGCAAACAGGAGCGCAAACACTTTTCGCATGCAAAACCTTCGATACGTCACGATTTTTGCGATTCATCGTTAAATTATTATTTTCGGATTTTCCATTTGCAGCAAGTCCGGAAACACACGGCACCTCCCGTTCCTGCACGCGATGCCGGCGTTCTTCCCGTGGAACCGGATCGGGTGGTCTGTGTGATCTGGAATTTGCTGCAAACGACCTCTGATCGTGGTGATCGATATCTGCTGAAATCTCTTCGTTCACCGATTCCCCATCATACCGTTGAGGATCCTCACCCCCGATCTCTTTGCACCTATGTTTGCGCACCCCTTTGCAACCGGGTTTTAGATGCTGCAAACGATCACCCGAAGGCGGTGGGGAGTCCCCCTCCCCCCCTCCCCCTCATCCTCCAGCCAGACCGCGAGCTCCGCCGCCCACTCCCGGTAGCGCTCGGCGTCGAACTGGAAGTGCGACTCGTGCCGGCGGACGGTCGTCCCGGTGGATTCGTCGATGACCGTCGCGTCCACCATGCTGATGGCAGGACACTTTTCGAGGAGCCCGCAGTAGACCGTGCCCTTCGCAGTATAGCCCTGCAGGATCCGCCGGACCTGGTGGTACGACAGTCCGGTCGCCTGCTGCAGCATCCGGACGGTGAACGTCTCCCATCCCATCCGGACGATGGTGGCTATGGCCGCCGCTTCGTTCCGGGTCATCTTCGACTCCTGTCCGCCGCCCTCCTGGTTGATCGCAGCGTAGAGCCGGGCAGCCGCATCGAAGTCCTGCCGGGTCGCCTCGATCCGGACCTCCCCATCTGTCTCCTTTCCCTCCCGCTGCAGGAACCGCAACGCCGCGTGGCACTTGATCAGGTCAAAGAGCATCGCGGGGTTCCGGCGGTTCGCGACGTTCGAGAACCCTATCCGCCGGGCGAAGGGGATCCGCACAAAGATCCGGTGCTGCTTCAGGACCGACCAGAGCGCCCGGGCGGTGAGGACGTCCGGGTCGTCGCCCCGGTTCGGCCCGCTCACCTCCGTCTCCTTGAGGTGCTCAAGCACCCGTTTGTCCTGCTCAGCCGAGTCGTCGATCCAGACCGTCAGCATCCGGTTCATCACCTGGTCGTCGCCGGGGTTCTCGACCTTCGCAAGCCACCAGACACACCGCTCGGGTATCGAGCAGACTCGAATCTGCCGATCGATTGTGACGGTTCGGTGCTCGATCTGCTCGCGGAAGTTCGCGGTCGCGGACTTCAGAACCTCCTGCAGGTCGTCGGAGAGGGTCGTGTCGTCAAAGAGGATCACCGTCCCCGGCCGGAGGTCGTCGGCGTAATAGAGCGCTTTGTTGCTCACAGTGCCGGTGAGTTTGTACTCCGGCGGGACGAGGTTGAGCATCGTCGTGCAGGCATGGCTCTTCCCCTTGCCGGAGTTGCCGGAGATGGAGACATGGAGGCCGTTGGTATTCTCCACGGATTGCGAAGCGATGGACATCACCAGGCACTCCGCGACCGTTCGGTCGCCAACATGCGCCCGATTGAAGGTATCGAGCAGGAACGTGAGCGGGTCGCCGGTCTTGAGGATCTCGACGGCACGCGCCTGGTGCTCATCCTCGATGAGGACAGGAGGAGGGAGCGGCGGCAGTTCAGTCTTCTTCTCCGGGAGGACCCGGGTCCGCTTCGGCTCATACTTCTCCCTGAGTTCCGGCCAGCGCTGCGCCCCACCGCCGCAGCTCTGGTGGTGGCAGCCGGTTCGGACGATGTGGATCTCCCGCACTGCCCGGCCATACCGGCCGATCTCGGCGGCCACGATCTGCTTGACCAGGAAGAGCGGCACGACGCCTGCATTTCGCTTCCCGGGAGCTGGTCTTATCTCTCTTGAGGGAGAAGAGTTGTTGGCAGTCCCGTGTGAATCGATGTTGGCGCACGCTTCATCATGGGGGCTGCTGTCTATCCTGTCTCTCTGTTGCATTCTGTTTCCTCGTTCTGTAGCGTTATCAATCTGGCTTTATCGCCGGCGACCTGCTTTGCCCGGACGGGTTCTGCTCGCGGGTCCGGGATGCGGTCGGGTAGTTCCTGAGCGATCTCTTTCATGGGCTGCTCCTGTGCGGGTGGATCATGGCGATCAGTGCTAAAAAGAACGGGGTTTGTTGGGTTTTCCCCGGGCAGGTTCCCGCATGCAAAAAGAAGTGGGTGAGAGGGGGTTATAAGAAAGAACCGCGCTCAGTGTAAGTGATTGCCCGTGGGATCGCTCCAACACCCCTCAGCTGAAGGTAGACAGCCGATCGCACCTCCCGGTGCTCATGCATCCGGTGGAATGGCGGATATGCTTCCTCGACCCCTCACCCGAAACTCTTCGAGTTTCTCGAACCCACGCCTTGCACCCAATAGTGCTCGCGCTCACTACGTTCGCGCTTCGAAACCTTTTAGGGTTTCTCCGGCCCTTCGCACCTGCGGTGCTCCAAGCTCACGCCCCGCCGCCGCGCTCCTCGAAGTAGTGCAACGCTTCGGGAACCTGTTCACGGATCAGCCGCAGGAAGTAGTTCGTGAGGTCGGGATCGGCCACCAGGAACGAGTGCTGCATCGCCCGCTCCGTATCCTTGGTAAGCCCCCCCTCGCGGTCCATCTCCGCCTTGATGTCATGGACGGCGTTATCGACCTCCTCTTCAGTCTCCCACTTCAGCACAGATATCGTTCGTGCCATTGCTCTTCACCTCACGGCGTCGCATATGGGCGGAGGTTCTATTTCAGATTAACCCCGGGGGTTGGAAAAAAGAAAAAGGGTCAGGCTTCTTCCTGATCGAGGAGCATCTTTTCGGCTTTCTCACTGACGATCATGCTGTTCCCGGCCGGATCCTCGATGATAACCGTGAACGGGAAGGCCACCTCCCGTGCGGCGCCGATCGTCTCCTGCACCCGGAGTGCTGCCGCCTGCTCGTCTTCGTTCTCAGGGTTCGCAAGGATCGTCTCCACCGCCTGCTCGAAGCGGGCGAGGACCCCTTCGATATTGGTGACGAACCCCTCACAGGCGGTGCCGGGCTCGACCGAAAGACCGAGTTCGGGGATCCTGATCGTCCCCGTCGTGCTCCGCACCACCCGGATGGCGAGGTCGCCGGACTCCTCCACATGCACCGTCCACCGAACCGGGTCGCCCTCCCCGAGGATGATGGTGTCGGTGTGCCGGTAGCCGCAGGTCTCGCAGGCGATGGAGACGATCAGGAGGTCGGGAAAGTGGGGGATATCGAGACGGTGATGGACGATCTGGATATCGCCCCCGCACGCGGGACAGGTTCCCGGATAGGAATCCCGCACTAGAGGCCCCCGCCGATCTTCTCGCGGGAGACCTTGACGGACATGGGTGTGATGACGACATACTTCTGCTCGCCGAGGCCGACGATATCGCCGTTCACGTCCTTTGCCACGTCGCGAAGATCCTTTAAGACCCGCTCGAACGTCACCTTGTCCATCTTCAGCCTCCCGATATCGACGATGACAATATTGCCGTTGTAAACCTCGTCTTTGACGCGGGGAGTATCCTTGAGGTCGGCGATGGTGGCGATCTTGATGTACATGGATGCCGGCTCTTCGTCGCTCTTCCCCTCGTAGGAGGCGAGATCGAGTTCCATGTAGTCCTCTTCATTGCGTGCTGGGCTTTTACCGAGGATGCTGTCAAAGAGCTTTTTAACCATAGAAAAATTGAGGAATGAATTTTATTTAATTGTATCCATTATTTTCTCCGTCAGATCTCCAGATTCCAGAGATCGTCCCCGACGTAATGGATGCTTTTAACAGACTTACCCTTCTCCTGCCGCTCCATATCGGCTGCATCAAAGAGCGCAATCCCCACGGCAAGCGGTTTGCCGTGCCGCTCCTCGACGACCTGCACCGGATGCCCCAAACGGACGTCCGGCGAGATCGATACGATCCCGGGGCGCATGGCATCCGCGCCGTTTGCGACGAACCTGACCGCGCCGGAATCGACCACTACCCGGCGCTCGGGGATCGGGTGTTCGACGAGCCCCCGCAGGCTGGGAAAGGCCCAACCATCGGCAGCTATCAGGAGGGGTTTTTTATCGACGAGGTAGATCCCGATAGGGCTGTCCGTCTCCACCCGCTCGATCCGGTCGGACCGGAAGAGGTCGGCTGACGCTCCGATCTCGTCGGCAAGCTGGCGCAGGAGATCAGCTATCTGTGACTTTCGGATGACGTGGCGTTTCTTAACGGTAATCTTTGGCATGGAATTGAGACCTCGTGAAACGTTAACCCTCGCGCAACAACGCGGTTATATTTAAGTAGCTTCCTCACTCAAATATATTACTCCAGAAAGGACGGCAAAGGGTAATCATATGACGCCAAGACCGTTGGATATTTTAGATCAGGTACTGAATCGTCAGCCCGTCATCATCAGCCTCAAAGGTGGGAGGGAGATCCGGGGAATCCTCCAGGGATACGACGTTCACATGAATCTGGTATTGGACAAAGCAGAAGAAGAAGTGGACGGTACGGCGCAGAAACTCGGCACGTTGATCGTCCGCGGTGACAATGTGATCTACATTACTCCTTCAGTTGAATAACGTTAGGTGAGAGAGAATGTCAAAAGGCACACCTTCAATGGGCAAGCGGCAGAAGCGCACCCACATCGCCTGCAGGCGTTGCGGCAAGATATCGTTCCATGCACAGCATAAGGTCTGTGCGGCCTGTGGCTTCGGAAGAAGCCGGAGGATCCGTAGTTACCGCTGGACTGAGAAGAAAGCAAAGGTACCGACGCATTAGAGTTGTATCATGTGTGGTATCGTTGGCATCGTCGATGCTGGCGGTGTCTCGTTTCCGCTGTACTATGCCCTGTACGCTCTCCAGCACCGGGGGCAGGAGAGCGCGGGGATCTCTACTTTTGAAGGCACGAGCCTCTACACGCACAAAGCCCAGGGGCTCGTTGCCGAGGTCTTCAACAGCCAAACCCTGCAGGAACTGCGGGGAAACGCCGGAATCGGACACGTCCGCTACCCGACAACCGGGTCAAAGGTCCCGGAAAACGTTCAGCCGTTCAATTTCAAGTACCGGGGGCTCGACCTCTCGATCGCCCATAACGGCAACCTGGTCAACACGACCGAACTCCGGGATGAATACGAGCGCAGGGGACAGATCTTCTGCACCACGACTGATACCGAGATCATGGGGAGCATCATCGCCGATGCGCTCCGGACTTCAAAGAGCATGGAGGACGCTGTCCGGCTCTGCATGCGGCGGCTGCGGGGCTCCTATGCCACCGTGGCCCTCCTGAACAATACCGTATACGCCTTCCGCGACCCGCTCGGCATCAAGCCGCTCTGCATCGGGAAACTCGATCACGGCTACATCGTTGCATCGGAGAGCGTTGCGATCGATGCGCTGGACGGCACGTTCGTCAGAGACGTGCGTCCCGGTGAACTCGTCCGGATCGATGAGTCCGGGCTCACCTCCACTCAGATCGCGACCGCAAACCGGAGGGCGCACTGCATCTTCGAGTACATCTACTTTGCCCGCGCCGACTCGGTCATGGACGGGACGTTGGTTTACGACGTGCGGCGCCGGATCGGGCAGAAACTCTACGATGCGAACCGCACCGAGGCGGACACGGTCTGCCCGGTCCCCGACTCGGGGATTGCATACGCCGCGGGCTATGCCGAACGGTCCGGGATTCCGTTCGTCGAGGGGCTGATGAAGAACCGTTACATGGGCCGGACGTTTATCATGCCGACCCAGCAGCAACGGGAGCGGGCGGTTCGGATCAAGCTCAACACCGTTCGGGGGAACCTGAAGGACAAACGGGTGATCCTCGTCGACGACAGCATCGTCCGGGGGACAACCTCCCGCCGGATTGTGAACATGATCCGGGATGCGGGGGCAAAGGAGATTCATCTCCGGGTCGGTTCTCCGCCGATCATCGCTCCCTGCTACCTCGGGGTGGATATGCCCACCCGCACGGAACTGATTGCGAGCGGCAAGGAGGTCGAGGCAGTGCGCAAAAGCGTCGGCGCGACCTCGCTCACCTACATCCCGATCGAGGACCTGGTGGAGGCGATCGGGTGCGGGGAGCAGAACCTCTGCACCGGGTGCCTGACCGGGTGTTACCCGGTGGAGATCAACGGGGAGAAGAGTTGTCACTGCGCCGTGGACTACGTGGCAGGCACCCACCAGTCCGATCTCTCGACCTTCAGGGCCGGGAAGGAACAGACATAACACCCTTTTTTTGTCAGGTTTCTGGTCCGGTATTACGGTTCCCATGCGGGGTGAAGTGCATCCCGGGTCGGTGATCTTCGCCCCGCACGGTGTACTTCACATCTACCGCATGCACCCGCGCGCCTGGCCCTGTACTCTTTTCTGACTTCCTGGACGCGAGCGCGCCGATTCGCGGGCGAAACGGCTCTCGGGGAGAAGGACCTGTGCAGAACGCTTCCGGAAGGGGAGAGCGGGCACGAGATACAAAAATCACACAAAATCGCTGAAGAACGGAACATAGCGAGGGATGGATTTGAACCATCGATCTACGGGTTATGAGCCCGCCGGGATTTCCTGACTACCCCACCTCGCTTCCCATCTGTGAGGTATATACCATTGTTTTCCGGAGGATATATATTTTGCGCGAGCCGAATCGCCGCAACATGTGTTCCCGGTGCTCATGCACCAGCACCTGGCGGTGCTCTTGCTCCGGCCCTTCGCACCTCGCGCCTCCGGTGCTCGAACTCCGTTCCCATGGAACGTCGTTCCTCACGGGGCATTGCACTCTGCTCGCGTCAGTCGCTCGCCCAATCATTTAATATAAACTGGCGGCATAATTTCGCTGTATGGAAGAAGAAAGGCCGCTGGATGACGACCTGCAGCGTCTCCGGGAAGAGCGCCTCCGGGAACTCGAGGCACGGCTCACAGGTACGCCGGGTGGTGTCATCGAGATCGTCGACGATACGTTTCGGGAGACCCTGCAAAAGCACCCCTCCCTTGTCATCGACGTCTGGGCGGAATGGTGCGGTCCCTGCCGGATGGTGGCCCCGGTTATCGAAGACCTTGCGCATGAGTTCGCCGGCAGGGTGACCTTTGGAAAGTGCAACGTCGACCAGAGCCCGGCCATAGCGGCGGGTTTCAGCATCACCGCGATACCGACGCTCCTGTTCTTCGCGAACGGCATGCTTGTCGACCGGGCAGTCGGTGCATACCCCAAAGAGGCCATCAAAGCAAGGGTCGTGCGGGCCTTCAGTGTCGGCTAGAGGTCCGCCCCCTGCCGGGACCTGAGCCACCCGGAGAGCCGTGCGGCCATGATGAAATCGTTCCGGGAGAGCCCGCCGATGGCGTAGGTATACCAGGCGACATCCACGAACCTGCCTTCGTGGATGCTGATATCCGGGAAATGATTCTCCCGCGCGGCAAACCCGGCCACCTCGTTGAGGAAAGCCATGGCGCCACCAAACCCCTTGCAGGCGAACCGGGCGTAGAGACGCCCGTCCACGAGCGACCAATCCGGGACCTCCGGCAGGAGGTCGGCGATCTCCCGCCGGTTCAGCGGTGCCGTATCCGCGACATCCGATCTGATCGCCTCAGACGAAAGATCCATGATGATCCCTCTCCGAACAGGGTGAAAAAGGTTATTCTTCGGCGCTAGCCCCTCAGGCGAGTTTCTTGATCAGGAAAGCCACGTTCTCGGCGAACCGCCGGACCGTCTTCATCCCTTCCTCGTCGCCCAGGGCTTCCCCGGGCGTTCTCCCGAAGACCATGTTCCAGTAGGTCGATCCCGGCACAATCATGTCGTTGATCAAAAAGAACATCAGCATCTCCTGGAGCGTGGCGGTATGCCCGCCCCGCCGCGCCACGGCGATCGGTCCGCCCACCTTCCGCGAGAGGAACGAGTCCGACGACATCGAGACCATCCCGATCCGCTGCAGCGCCGACATAACGTCGCCCCGCGCTGTCCCGAAGTAGACCGGGGTTCCCACGATGAACCCCCCGGCCTCCCGGATTTTGTCGATGATCTCGTTTAAGCCGTCGTCGAGGGCGCACTCCCCTCCGGTGCAGAGGCCGCAGGCGGTGCAGGAGAGGATATGCTTCTCCGCGAGCAGGATGGTCTCGGTCTCGATCCCCTCGCGCTCGAGGACCGTTGCGCACTCCCTGAGCACCTGTGCGGTGTTCCCCTCGAGCCGGGGGCTTCCGCAGAGCAGCACTACTTTTCCGGCCGTCATCTTACACCTCGATCAGCCGGTAGGTCTCTTCCCCAAGCCCGATCCCGGCAGCGTAGGCGATCTGGTATTCGCCGTCCGTGTAATCCCAGACCCCCTTAAACTTGTCCTCCCCGGGAGCGAGGTTATCCGCAAGCAGTGTCCGGGAGAACCCCTGCTCGCTGTTGACGAGATCGAGGCTCGCACGGTCGATTGCAACCGGGTCGGTGGAGGCAAGGATCCCGATGTCGGGGACGATCGCCGCGTCGCTCCAGGGAACGCAGTCGCAGTCGGGAGTGATATTAAGGAGGAAGTTGATGTAACCGACCCGTCCGGGCTTGTGGCTGACCGCGCCGAGGGCGTACTCGCAGAGCCGCTCGATGAAGGGCCGGATCTCCGTTGTCCAGTCGAACTCGATCGCGCCCGTCGGACAGGAGCGCATGCAGTCACCGCACCCGACGCAGTGTTCCGGGTTGAGCACCGCCCTCCCGTCGGCGAGGGTCATCGCCGCCTGCGGGCAGACCGTGGTGCACTTCCCGCACCCGCCGCACCGCTCGATCTCCACGAACGGTCGGCCCGCGTGCTGTTCCGCCTTCCCCGACGGCGGGGCGCAGCCCATCGCCAGGTTCTTGATCGCCCCCCCGAACCCGGCGAGATCATGGCCCTTGACGTGCGAGAGGACGACCATGCTGTCGGCATCAAGGATGCTCCCGGCGATCCGGACGCTCTCGAAGTGCTCCCCGCCGACAGCGACCTCTCTCCAGTAGCCGCCCCGAAGGCCGTCCGCAATGATCACCGGGGCGCCGACCACCGCATAGTCGAACCCGTGCTCGATCGCGGTGACGGTGTGCTGGACGGCGTCGGACCTGCTCCCCGTATACAGGGTGGCGGTATCCGTGATGAACGGGTGTGCCCCTCGTTCCTTCACCTTATCGACAACCTGCCGGGCAAAGAGCGGGTGGACGTAGGTATCGCACCCACGCTCCCCGGCGTGCAGTTTGACGGCCGTAAGGTCCCCCGGCCGGACCACCGCCGCAAACCCTGCCGCATCGAAGAGGCGGCGGATCTTCTCGGTTTTGCTCTCGTGGTGACTCCTTGCCCTGAGGTTCGCGAAATACACGTCTGCCATCGATCTCTCTCCCTCTTCGCGTACTCTCTGGTTGCCGGGAGATAAGAATTGTGCCGGCTACAGCCCGGCTCTCCGGAACATCGGCCGGACCTCTGCGCCCTCCATGTTTCCTGCCGCCCAGACATAGCGCTCCCGGATAGGAGGAGGCAGGTCGCGTTCCGGTATCGAGATGAACCCGAACTCCGCGTAAAATCCGGCAAGGCTCTCGACCGCGTACATATAGAGGTCGTCGTTGTGGCAGGCCACGACCAGAGCGCTCATCACCATACGGGCATACCCCCTGCCGCGGAAGGCCCCGGGCGTGAAGACGCCATCGACTTCCATACTGCCGTCGGGATGCCTTCTGCATCGGGCGAGAGAGACGATCCGCCCGGAAAGAAAGGCCGCAAAAACCCTGTCCCACTCGGGGTCACCGGTCATGCCGTGGTAATCGCGCCAGACCTCGTTCGCCGCAGGGAACTCCGCACTCGTCAGTTCACGGACTTCCGGCAGGGTTTCGTCCGCCCCGGTCCCTGGAAGGGCAACTGTCGTCATTCCTATCACCTCAGACAATCCTGTAACCTTTGGACGGTATGAGGATCTCAAACCTCGCGCCCGCTCCGAACGTCCCGGTCTCGCGGATGGCGATCCCGGTAATCGCGAGTATCTCATGGGCAAGGAAGAGCCCGTGCCCATACCCGTCCGCGTTCTGGACGAAAAGCTTCTCTTTCTCCTCACCGGGGATGCCGGTCCCGTCGTCCTCGACGATGATTGCGCACCCGTCCGGCCGCAGCTGGTAGGTGACGATGATCCGGGTCACCCCCGTCGCCGGGTCCAGGGCGTTCTCGAAGAGGTGGGTAAAGACCGTCGCGAGATGGGGATCGGCGAAGACTTCAAGCCGTTCCGTCCATGCCTGGAGGGTGACGGGGCCGAAAGAGAGACTCGCGGTCGCGTTCCTGACGGTCTCCTGCACGGGGATCCAGGCCGGCGGCGAGGTCCCGATATCGCGGAACTCGCGGGAGATCTCGATCTGCCGCCGGATACCGTTTGCAGCCTCATGCAGGTTGTCGATAAACGAGAAAACCTCGGGATCGTCGAACTTCATCACGCCCACCGAGAGATGCCCGTACAGGACCGCGAGCCGGTTCGAGAGGTCGGTGCGCAGGATTCCCGAGAGGGTGTTGAGCTGGCGGCTGGCATTCTGAAGCGCAGCCTCCATCATGACCTCGTCGCTGACGTCCCGGATGGATTCGATGGCTCCGGCGACCTTTCCGTTCCGGTCGAGGAGCGCGGTCGCTGCGAACCTGATATGCGCCCCCCGCCCGTTCCGGAGGCGGGGCGCAGAGGTCTCCGAGACGAAGACGTCTCCCTCTCTCCTGACCGACGGGTACCCTGCCCCGGGGTCGCCCTGAAGGATTCTGTCTGCGAGCAGCGGCCGCCGCTCACCGTAGAAAGGCACGGCGTACTCGTAGTCCCCCCGGCCGAGAATGGCATCCTTCCTCACCCCGGTCATCTCTTCGATCGCACGGTTCCAGGCGATGACTCTCCCCTCACGGTCGATGGCAAAGGTCGCGTCGGGCAGGAACTCGATGATCTGGTTCATCTGCTGCTCGGACTCCCGGAGCCTCGTTGCAAGGAGTGCGACCACGCCGCCGACGAGGACGAGGAAGAATGCACGGGGAAGGATGGTGAGAGCGAACAGCAGAGGGGACGGGGAGAGGAGGAAGACCGTGACGGCGTAGACTGCCGCAAGGCAGACGGAGAAGAGGACGCCGCGCCGCGGGTACCAGTAGCTCGCGAGGATGATGGGGATGCTGAGCGGAAGGGCGGGGAGGGGGAGGAGTCCCTCGGGTGCGCCGAGAACCATGCCGAGCAGGTTCCCGCCGAGGGTCAGCACGGTCAGTCCGGCGATGAGCGCGACGCGGTTCCGCGTGCTGGAAAAAGACATGGCAAGGGGGTTTTCGACGTTCATGGGATGACCTGCAGTTCTGGTTTGTGCCTGCGCCGGGAAGACCTGTTCGGGAGGCTGCGCTCATCCGGTATGCTGGCCGCCACGGATCACCCCCGCCGGACAGAGCAGTTCGAACCGTGCCCCCCTTCCCGGCTCGCCCGTCTCCCGGATGGTGATCCCGGTGATGGCGAGGATCTCGCGTGCGAGGAAGAGGCCGAGGCCGGTGTTCATGCCGTGCGCGTAGGAGAAGATCTTCTCCTTCTCGTCGGGGGGAACCCCCACGCCGTCATCTTCGCAGACGATGACGCATGTGCCGCCCTCCTGTTCGATGCTGAAGGTGATGGTGGTGACGTCGCCTCCGTAGCGCACGGAGTTCTCAACGAGGTTTGCAAAGGCTTTCTCGACGAGCGGGTCGGCGTAGACCTCCATTCCTGCCGGAACGGCGTTCTTAAGGGTTGCCGTATCCGCCGGGACGTGTCTCCCCGCTCGCTCCACGAGCGTTCTAATCTCCTGCCAGAGGGGAGGCGCCGCCCCCACCTTCTGGTATTCGGCCGTAAACCGGAGGGTATTGCTGATCCGGTTCACCATCTCGCTCGCGCTCTCGACGTGACGCCACGCGTTTTCCGGCTCCCTCACGTGCAGCGACCGGGCCAGGTCAAGATACCCCCCGAGCGCCGCAAGCTGGTTTAAAAGGTCGTGGCGGGTGATACTTGCCATGAGCTGGAGTTTCCTGTTGGCGTCCGCGAGCGCCTTCTCCACGCGCCTCCGTTCCTGGTTCTCCGCTGCAAGACTCTCGTTGCTGCGCGAGAGGTCCTCGACTGCCCCCTGGAGTTGATCGTTTAAGGAGTGCAGTTGCTCCTGTGCCTCCTGGAGCTCGGCGTTCTTCGCCACCGCGACGGTATACGTCGAGAGGAGCGTGTTCAGTATCTTGAGCCTCCCGGCAGCGATGGTGTAGGTGCTGCCGGAGAAAGGAACCTCCAGTTCCGCGAGGGAGGCGTCCGGGTCGGGTATCTCCTGCGTCCGCAGGACGGCATCGATCTGGGAGCGGACAAGCCCCGGGTCGACGGGCTTGACGATGAAACTGTCGGCACCGGCAGCGAGCCCTTTCATCACGTCGGCGGGGTCGTAGAGGTTGGTGACCATGATGACCGGGATGGATGGGAAATCCTGCTTGATCCGGCGGCAGAGGTCGTAGCCGTCCATACCGGGCATCAGGATGTCGGTCAGGACGATGTCGGGCCGGGCGGCGTCTATCCGCTGTATCGCCTCGATACCGCCCGCCGCCAGGGTTACATTGTATCCTTCCGTCTCGAGAATGTGGCGGATGAACTCTGCCTGCGTCCGGCTATCCTCCACCACCAGAATGTCCAGCGTCGGTTTCTCGTGTCTCTCTTCCATGTCTATCCGCCTCCCTCGGTCAGCGACGGTGCATCAGACGGCGAATCATGCCAAGAAAATCTCCTGTCTCAAAGCTGCTCTTGACGATATAGGCATTCGCCCCGACCGCTCTCCCCCGCTCCTGGTCTTCGGGCGAGTCGAGCGACGTGACCAGCACCACCGGGAGATCACCCATCTGCCGGCCTTCGGCACGGATCTTCTCGGTGAGCGTAAAACCGTTCATCCGGGGCATATCTACATCCGAAACGACCATATCAAACTCATGCTCCTTAAGCCTTGCGAACGCGTCGGCGCCGTCGACGGCAGTCTCTACCTGATATCCTGCCTGTTCGAGAATCGTCTGCAGCAGGGCCCGCGAGGTAACCGAATCTTCCACGACAAGGACACGCTGCCCCGCCTCTCCCGGGAGCGTGGGGGGAGTTGCCGGCCGATCCGCCTGCATTGCGTCCTGGATCAGTTCGAGGGGATCGAGAACGAGCGCCACGGTGCCGTCCCCGAGGATCACGGCCCCCTCGACCTTCCGGACGGAGCACAGCTGGCTCCCGAGCGGCCGGACGACGATCTCCTGTGCCCGGATCACTTCGTCGACCATGCAGGCGACCTGCCCCGCGCCGTATGCGATGATGACGAGGGACGTCGGCCGCGTCTTTTCCGGAGCGGGGGAGGAGGGGGGGATGCCCAGGATGTCGGCGAGCCGGACAACCTCGATCGTCTCTCCTGCGAGCTGGAGCACCGGCCGGCCCCTGGAGAGGGTCAGGGTGTCCGGCCGCACCCGGAGGACCTGCTTCACCTGCTGCATCGGGATGACGTACGTCTGCTTCTCCGCCCGGACGAGCAGCCCGCGGAGGGTAGCCATCCGCACCGGGACGGTCAGGGTGATCGCCGTCCCCCTGCCGACGGCCGAGGAGACCGTCACCTCTCCCCCGAGGCGGGACACGGTATCCTCGACGATCGCAAGCCCGAGCCCCCTTCCCGAGAGTTCGGTGACGATCCGGCTCGTCGTCATCCCCGACCGGAAGATGAGCCAGATCGCCTCGCTGTCCGTGAGGGCTGCGTTCTCTTCCTCCGTGATCACGGCGTTCTCGACGGCAGTCCGCCGGATCGCGCTGCTGTCGATGCCGGCTCCGTCATCGGCCACCTCGATGCCGACCCTGCTCCCCGATCGTGGAGAGACCCGGATCCGCACAGTGCCGGCGGCGGGTTTCTGCCGGGAGACCCGAACCTGTGGGTCCTCGATCCCGTGGTCAATGCTGTTCCTTATGAGGTGCATGATGGGTTCTTTGAGGGCATCGAGGATGCGTCGGTCCACCTCGATCTCTCCCCCCTCGATCGCGAGATCGACCGATTTTCCCGAGGTGCGGGAGAACTCTCTGACGAACGCGGAGAATGTCGTGAGCATGCTTGAGGCCGGGAGCAGTGCGGCGTCATGGATCCGGTCGGAGATCTCGGAGGTGCTCGCCTCGAGCGCCGACCGGTCGATCTCCATCGCGCGCAGGTGCGTTGCGAGGTCATGCTGCAGGTAGGTGACGAACTCCCGGTTGTACTCCAGGAACTCGACCGCCCGCTGGAGAGGCAGGACCAGATCGGGGGGGATCGCTGCTTTCTCCTCACCGAAGACCTTCCTGCGGATCAGGTGCAGATCGTTGAACGCCTGGGAGTGGTTCCACTGCCAGAGGGCGAAACGGGCCATCATCTCTTCAAGCTCGCGTATCCGCTGTGTGATGAGGAGCCGCGTCGTAAGGAGGCCGTCGGCCCCGGCGGTAAGCCTGTCGAGCTTCTGGGCTGCAATCCGCACCGTGCCTCCGTCCGGGCCTGGTTCGCCGCCGTTGTGGCCCACAGCCGGCCCGGGGACGTGGTCTTTCCGGGAGGCTTCTCCCCGCCTGCCGGCAGGGGTGCCGTCCCCCGGGGGCTTCTTCCCACCGGGAACGGCGCGAAGCGCCCCGATGATCTCTGCCGGCGGGGTGGCGGGCCTCTTGCCGCCAAGAAGGCTCCTTACGACCGCGATTGTCCGGTGGAAGAGGTCGAAGTCGTCTGCCCCGGGAGCGTAATCGCCCCGTTTCATGAGCGAAAAGACAGTCTCGAGGTTCTGGCAGATGGACTCGATCTCCCGGAGGTTGACCGCCCGTGCGGCGCCCTTCAGGCTGTGGGTCGTGCGGTAAACCTGTTCGACCAGCTCCGGCTCCGGCCCGGATTTCTCGAGTTCGATCAACCCTCCGGTGATCGTTTCCAGGTACTCGTCCGCCTCCTCCCGGAATGTCTCGAGGAGGCGGGTGCGGAATGCGTCGTCCGATCCGGTCATGGCAGGTTATGTTAGACCCGGTACTGCTGGGTAATCCTCTTCAAGCGGTCACCGAGCTCATGCAGGTCCTCGGCGGTCTTTTCCGCCTTATGGGTGGTTTCCAGGTTCTTCTGCGCCGCATCACGGATGTTCTCCATTGCGCGGGAGATCTGGTCCACGCCTGATGCCTGCGTCTGGATCGAGGCGGCGATCTCGATGACCTCCTGCGAGGTGTCCGCTATCGACCGGGCGAGCACCTCGATCGCCTCCTGCGCGTTGTTCGTCAGCCGGGCCGCATCCGCGACGGACCGCATCCCCTGTTCGGTCGAAGCCGCGGTCGAGGAGACCCCCTGCTGGATGTCGGTGAGGATGACCCGGATGTTTGCGGTCGCCTTCTTGGACTGCTCGGCGAGGTTGTGAATCTCGTTTGCGACGACGGCAAACCCTTTTCCGAACTCCCCGGCCTTTGCGGCTTCGATCGAGGCGTTCACCGCAAGCAGGTTGGACTGTTCGGAGATATCAGTCACCGTCGCAATAATCTCACCGACGGCCCGGCTCTGTTCGGAGAGCCTGATGACATTCATCCGGACGATATCCATCTCCCGCTGGATCTGGTTCATACCCTCCAGGATCTCGCGCACAGATTTCTGACCGTCCTTTGAGACGTCGAGCGCCCGCATCGCCTTCTCAGAGACGCCTTTCGTCTTCTGGTTCACGACTTCGGTCTTCTTCCTGACGCTCTCGACCGAGTCCGAGGTCTCGTTCACCGTTGCGGCGGTCTGTGAACTGGCCGCGGAGAGCTGGGTCGTGACCGCCAGGATCTCGTTCGATGCGAGAGAGAGGACCGAGACCCCTTCGTAGAGTTCCTCGCTGATCAGTTTCATCAGCCGCGAGAGCTCGATCCCGATGGTGTTGAGGGCGTCGCGGTAGGCGACGAACTCCCCGGCAACCGGGATCTTCTCATCGAATCGGGCGGTAAAGTCGCCGGAAGCATAGAACCTCGCAAGCCGCATCGCCTCGTTCACCGGCTCGGTTATCGATTCGAGGGTCTTGTTAAACCCGGCGATGATCATCCGGTAGCCACCCCGGAACGCCGCCTCGTCCCCGCGGATGGAGAGGTCGCCGGCGCGGGCGGCGTCGGTGAGTTTGAGCGTCTCCTTATGGAGGTGGTCGAGAGACTGGACCATCAGCGCGAGCGCGGGCCGGATCTCGTCACCCTCGTCGGTGACCGGGAATTCCTGGACGTACTCGCCGATGGCGATCTTCCTCAAGTTCCCGACGACGTTCGTCTGGAGGTCGCCGGCAAACTCGTCCATCGTAGCGGCCATGACACCGATCTCGTCCTGCCGTTTGATGTTGAGCCGGGCGGAGAGGTGCCCGTTGCGGAGTTCTTTAAGCATCAGCACGACCTGCTGCAGGGGATCGGAGATCGAGCGGCCGAAGAGGAAGGCTATGGCGACGCCGATGGCGATGGACGCGAGGACGACAACGATGATCGTATTTCGTATGGTGTCTATCGGCCCGGTGAAGTCGGAGAGCTCGGCACGCGATACGATGTGCCAGTCGAGCGGCTCGAAGTAGGTGTACGCGTCGATGATATCGGTTCCGTCGACCTGGTGACGGATGACCCCGACCTTATTCTCGATGATCTCCCCGACGAAATCCTCGTTGGACCAGTCCTCTCCCTCCTGTGACGGGTGCACGAGCAGCTCGCCGTTGCTGTCGATGACGAACATGTAGCCGTTTGTGCCGATGACCGTCTCCCGGAGGCTCGCCTTGACGACATCGAGCGTCTCTTCCTCCTCCGTCCCGACGAAGAGGACACCGACGGTCTTCCCGCTGCGGTCCTTTATCGGTTCGTATGCGGTGACGTAGCGCTTCCCGAAGAGGTCCCTGCTCCCGTAGTAGGTCTCCCCCTGGTTCACCACGACGTCGTAGACGTTCTGGGTCAGTTCGGTCCCGACCGCCCTTGAGCCGTCGGTCCCGATGACGTTTGTGGAGACGCGGACGGCATGGTCTTCGTTCACCTGAAAGACCGTCGCCGCCCCGCCGACCAGAGACTGGACCTGATCGACGATCTCGAAGTTGCCGTTGATGATGTATGCGTCGCCGTTGTCGTTCACCAGCGCCAGTTGCCCGTCGATCACCTCCGGTGTTCCCCGGGCGTAGAAGTTCTCCCGGAGCACGTTGAGGTCGCTGTTCACTTTGTTGCGCGTGAGTTTGTAGACGTCGTTGGTCCATCCTCTCGCGTCGTGCACCTGTGTCTCGAGCAGCGTCTCGATCTGGTCGTTAATAACACCGCTCGAACTGGAATACGCTACCAGGCCGAGCACAAGCGTTGGGATGATCGCAAGAAAGAGGCAGATGACGAGGATCTTCGTCCCGACCTTCATATCTGAAAAAAATGTGAACATGGTGTATCCGTTCCACTCCCTCTGTATGACTCATAGATTGATGCACACAGGGGGTTAAATAATGATCCGTCAGCAGAATAGCGAGTTTGCATCGCGTTGCATCGAAAATCCGGGTATCCCTGCGCTACTTTCGGGTTTCACGGATCACCATCGCGGGGTCGGCCAGGATCGCCGCTGCATCGAGGACGATCCGCGAGCCTTCGGCAGTACCGAGGAGATAGCGCTCATTGATAGGCGTTACACCGGGATCGACGGGAGCAAGGTCACCGGTCGGTGTGGTGCCGATATCCGTGATATAGTCCGCGAGAATCCCGAAGGTCATCGTCCCATCGGAGAGCACGATGACCCGATTGAGGTCGGTCAATCCCCGCTCCGGGATCGAGAAGAACCGCGCGAGGTCGACGATGGAGATGATCTCACCTCTCACGGCAGAGATCCCGGCGATGAAATCGGGTGTTCCGGGCACCAGGGTGATATCGCGGATGATGAAGACCTCCCGGACATACCGTGTCTCGACGGCGTACTCCCGGTTGGCGAGCCGAAAGATAAGGATTTCCGAAACCGCTGTCTCGCGCGGCTCCTCTTCCGGCTCACCGATCACTCGTGCCCGGTTCGCGAGGATCGCGTCGGCCGACCCGGTCTCCCGGGGCGTCTCTTTATCGGTGGGGAGGAGGGGGAGCCGTCCGATCGCATCCCCGGCGATGAGTGCACGGAGATCGCGGATGAGGACCGTCCCGTCGTCGGTGAGCAGTACGCCGGTGCCGTCCCCGTCGGGCGGCACCATCTTCTCCTGCACTCCGCGCACCGCGTCGACCCGGATGGCCGCGCAGTCCCGGCCGGGGCTGACGATGACGAGGACATCGGTGGGGAGGGGCGGACGGTCCGGGAGGCCGAGGAGGTTACGGAGGGAGTAGGCCGGCACGGTCCTGCCGTGCAGGTTCATGGTGCCTGCCGCCCCCGGATGTCCGCCGGTATCGGTGCCGAGCGCCACCATGCCGACGACCTGCCGAACCGCGGCGAGCGGGAGCGCGCATGTCACCCCTGCAACGGTACAGAACAGAAGGTGTGAGTGGTTCATCGGGTGCTCGAAGGTTGGTCCCTTGCGAATAAAAGGTTGCGGGGGGTCAGAGCCCAAGGAGGTCGATGTTCGCGTTCGAGGTGGTGGCGGTGATGGCCGGGCCGGCCTGGCCGAGCGTGCCCGAAACACGGGTTCCCGACGACTCCTCGAGCTGGAGCGCGAGATCGCTCACCGTTATCCTGCCGTTCGAGGTGGTCGCGACGACCCGGGCGTTGAGGCCTTCCGCGAGCCGGAGCGTGATAGGGCCGTTGCTCGTCCTGATATCCACGTCCCCCCGGACAGCAGGAATTTCTGCAGATATCGGGCCGTTCGATGTGTCCAGGCCCGTGACTCCTCCGGTCCCTTCCACCGTGATAGGACCATTGCTGGTCCTTGCGGTGACGTATCCTTCGGCACCCCGCACCTCGATCCCGCCGTTTGAGGAGGCTGCAGTGAGATCGCCGCCGCGAGCGCCGTCAACACGCACGGGACCGTTCGACGTCCGGAGTTCCGTTCCGTTTACCTGCACCCCGGAAAGTTCGATAGGGCCGTTCGAGCTCTCGACGCGTTCGAGGACAACAGTGGGCGGCACATGTATCGTGTAACTCACGCTCACCCGCGGGTTAAGCCCGGTATGCACCGTCTCAATCCTGAGGGGGTCGCCCTCCGTCACCACAATCCGGGCCTTATCGAGTTCACCCTGGCCGTAGGCGGAGCGTTTGACGGCACTGACGGTGACGGTGTTCCCCTCCTGGACATCCAGAGTCACGCCCCCGTTTCGGTTGATCACGGTGAGGGCGCTCCCGGGCTCAACCGTGACCGTCTGGTTAAACTCCTCAGTCACCTCGAGGCCCGGCACCCCGGTGCACCCGGAAAGAGCGGTGAGAACGATGAGGGCCAGCGATGCACACACGGTTTTCTGCATGGTCACCTTTCTCTGTGTTTTCCGTTATGTAACTACCGCCTTCTGAAACGTCCAACGGGCAAGGAAATACATCACTGCTGCAAAGGCCGTGAGGTATGCGAACGATGCGAGGACGTCAGCCGTGGTGGTGGTGTAGCGGGCACCGACGGCGAAGAAGTCGCCTCCGAGGGCGAAGTAGCGGACCCCGCTGACCAGGTGGGTAAGCGGGTTGTAGATCGAGAGGGCCTGTAAGATCGGTGGGAACGCCTGGACCGGGTAGAGGGCGTTCGAGACGAAGAAGATTGGCAGGGTGAGGAGCGTGATGATCCCCTGCAGCCCTTCAGGGGTCTCAAGGCGCATCGAGATGGTGGACGAGAAGAGGAGAAACCCGAGCGAAAAGACACCCGTGAACGCGAATATCCCGAGGACCGAGAGAGCAATCCGGGCGGCCGAGAATCCGGGGAAGAACTGCACCCCCATAAGGAGCCCGAACACCATGATGATCGCCACCTGGATAAACGACTTTGTCATCCCCGAGAGACTGATCCCCAGCATGATATGGGTCCGGGGCATGGGGCTTGCGAGCATCTCCCGCATCAGCCCCCAGTTCTTATCAAAGAGGAGGCTGATCCCCCCGAACAGGCTCGTAAAGAGGGTTGTCATCGCGATAACCCCGGCGGCCATGAAGGTGAGATAGTCGACCGGGAAGACGCCCGGAGGGGCCGGGATGGCCGAGGCGAACCGGTCAAGGTTCGAGGACATCGCGACGCCGAAGAAGGCCATCCAGAGCGCGGGCTGCAGGAGCGATGCAAAGAGCTGCGTCCTGAACCGGACGAACCGAATCATCTCACGCCAGTAGACAGTGAGAAACTCCCATGCCACCCTGCACTCACACCCCTGTGTCCCGCAGTTCTCTCCCCGTGTAATGGACGAAGACGTCGTCCATCGTCGGTTTTTTCAAGTTTACGCTCGAGATCCCGATCCCGGCGCCATGCACCGCATCGATTAGCTGCGGGAGGCAGTGGCTTGCGTCGGCCGAGATCGTGATCGAGAGGCCGCGAGGGGACTCCGTGACCGACCGGATCTCCCCGATACCCCCGAGCGCCTCCCGGGCTCTCCTGTTGTCTTCGGTCTCCAGGTAGATGACGTCTTCCCCGAGGGCGTTCTTCAGTTCCTCCGGGGTGCCGGAGGTGATAATCTTCCCGCCGTCGATGATGCTGATCCAATCGGAGAGCATATCGGCCTCCTCCATGTAGTGGGTCGTCAGGAATATCGTCGTCCCGGACTGGTTTACCTGCCGGATGTACTCCCACATCCGCATCCGCGTCTGCGGGTCGAGCCCCTGCGTCGGTTCGTCCAGGAAGAGGACCTCCGGCCGGGTCATCAGCCCCCGGGCGATCTGGAGCCGCCGTTTCATGCCCCCGGAGAGGTTCTTCGTTCGCTCGTCCCGCTTGGGGCCGAGTTCGACAACCCGGAGCAGGTCGTCAATCCGTCGCCGCCGCTCATCCCGGGGAATGGAGTAGAGCCTCCCGTGGAACTCCATCGTCTCCCAGACGGTGAGGTCGCGGTCGAGCACATCCTCCTGAAAGACGATGCCGATGGCCCCCCTCACTCTTCCGGACTCCCGCGCGACGTCGTAACCGGCCACCCGCACTGTGCCCTTCTGGAGCGGGAGGAGCGTCGTTAAAATATTGATGGTAGTGCTCTTTCCCGCGCCGTTGGGGCCGAGGAAGGAGAAGATCTCCCCTCTTTTGACGGTGAAGCTGATGCCGCGCACCGCCGCAAAACCGTTGAACGTGTGTTCGAGGTCCTGCACCTCGATGATATTGTCCCCTTCCATCGATCATCATCTGCTCCCACGCTCTTGCATCTCATGCACGGTGCGGTCATATCTCCTTTTCCCCCGGATGCAGCGGACCACTCAGGAGATAGGATCGCCGTTTTTCTATCCCCGCCGTGTCCCGGGGCGCCGGTCCGTGCAATAAATGCATCTGTGCACCCATTCTGCGGCGAGCCCTGATAGATATTCTCAAATACCAAAACTCCCCATCCATGCTCGGAGACGGCATGTACGGCTGCTGCTTGTTCACCCGGGGAGACGATCAGGGGGGCCGGTTGGCATGTTGCGCTGTTCCCGGCACCGGCGCGCCGGAGCACGAGGAGCAGGCGGGAGGGCGGCGGTGACCCCGCCATTCCGGGTGCCCCTCACCCTCCTTGTCGTAGCGCTGGCGCTTGTACCGACGGCGGGCGGCCTCGTGGTCGACAACGCCGACCTGACCCCCGCGGAGGTGAACCTCCTCTTTGCAATGCGGGAGTATACCCTGACCTACAACGAGTATGCCGGCCGGCTGCCGGGATGGGTGACGGGACCGTTTGCGGACGAGAAGGTCAACCTCTATGTTACGTCCCCCGACGGTGTGCTGGTCATCGGGATCACCTTTCATGACCGCAAGATTATTCAGTTCGACGCAAAGGGCTGCCCGGACCCGATCGTCACCGTGACCACCGATTCTGCGACGGTGGAGGAGGTCATGGTCTCCGACCGGCCGTTTGACACGTTCCGGTCGGCGATGCGGAACGGCACGGCCACGATCGAGGCAAATAACTTCCTTGGCATGCTGCGGTCGGGGATGGTCCGGTTCGGGCTCCGGATGATGGACATCCTCAGGCTGTGAACGATGTAAAAAGGCATTATTGGCGGTCTGCCGCTCTCATAGCCCTACGAGGCGTATGCAGACCCCGAGGGTCAGCCCCGACATGGAGGATGTCGCCGAGAGAGCCGCGAGCACGACGGCGTTCATCAGCGGTCCGGTCCTGAGCGGGGTATAGGTCGGGTTGCGTTGCAGTCTTCGCACTATCCTGAACGGTTTCGCGGTCGTCGAGATGGGAGATCTATAGCGTCTGATCCTCATGTGAACACCTCCTGGCGGGTAGACAATATTTCCAGAGTGTCGGTTGTTTCTTCGAATATTAATTTTTATGGTTTCGCTTTCCCGGTGGCGGCTCCGGTCATCCGGGAGATGGCATTCACCTCCAATACCCCTTCAGATACGTTATTAGCTTTGTTTGCTGCCCCGGAATGTCCGAACCCTGTTCGCGACAGGTTTATCCGTTCTCCGGGCGAGGGAGTCCCATAGATGCATCAATACGCAAAAATCCTCCTCTATGGCGTGCTCGCGGTTATCATCTTTGCCGGAATCAGTTTCATCGTCGGTGGGCGGGTGAACTGGGTGCTCGCGATAGCGACGGCCGCCGGGGTAATGATCGCATACTATTTCGCCGCTCTCCGGCGGGGGAGGTGAGCGGGATGGCAGCGCGAGTACGGGCAGAGTGGGAACCGCTTCGAAAGGTGGCCGTCCACCGGCCGGGAATCGAGATGTTCTTCGGGCTGCTGGAGCCGTATGCAGCACTCTATGAACGGGCGTTCAGCCGCTACGAGGCACGCCGGGAGCATGACGTTCTCACCCGCACCCTCCGCGAGAAGTTCGGCGTCCGGGTACTGCACCTCAAGGAGACGGTTCTCGATGCTGCCGACCGTGACCCTGCGGTGCGCCGCCGTCTCGTTGACCGGGCGCACGCGACCGTCACCCTCCGGGGCGGGAGAAGAGAGGTGGCGGAAGCCCGCCGGAGCATGGAGCAGAACGCCGACGCCCTGGATTCGCTGCACTTCTTCACCCTCCTCCTCTTAAACCCGGTCCTCGAGGTCGGAAGCGGCCGCCCCCGCCGTGGGGTGGACGTCCGGATCATGGGGCAGGAGCCGCTCGCAAACCTCTACTTCATGCGCGACCAGCAGGCGATGACCGACTGCGGCCTCGTCATTGGCCGGCCGGCGAAGCGGCAGCGGGCCCGGGAGCCCGGGATAACCCGGTTTCTCTGGGAGATCCTCGGCATCCCCATCGCCGGGACGATCCGGGAGCCGGGAACGTTCGAGGGCGGTGACTTCATGCCGATGGGAGAGTTCGCTCTCGTCGGCACCGGGGACCGGACGAACCGGGCCGGGGTATGCCAGTTCCTCGGCTGCGCCCCGGGGTTCGACGAGATCGGCGTGGTCCGCCAGCCCGGCCACCCGCTCATCCCGAGCGACCGGCCCGACCCGATGGTCGATATGCACCTCGACACCTACTTCAACGTCGCGGGAAGCGGGGTGGTGATCGGGTCTGAGGTCCTCCTCAAGAGGGCACGCCTCGATGTTTATCACCGGACGGGCGGGGGTTACGAGCCGTCGGGTGAGGCAGCGACTCTCTACGACTATATCAGGGCGAAGGGGTTCTCCGTAATCGACCTCTCGATCCTTGAGCAGCTCTCCTACGCCGCAAACATCCTCTGCATCCGTGACGGGAGCATCCTTGCGGTGGAGGGGGAGCGGGTGATGCCGACGGTCCTCCGCAATCTGGAGCGGAAGGCCGCATCCGACCCCGGGCGTTACGGTCGGCTCCTTCTCCACGCACAGGAGGATTACCGCCGGATCCGGGGTTCCGGGAGGCTCTTTCCGCATACGGAGGAGTTCTCCCGGCACGGCATCGAGGTCTCTGCGCTCCATCTCCAGAACCTGACGGGGGGCTACGGCGGTCCCCACTGCATGACCTGTGCACTGGAGCGGGGGTGACGAGATGCCGGAAAAGACCGTGGTGGTCGCCCTCGGCGGGAATGCCATCCTGCAGCACCGGGAGTCGGGGACGGCCGAAGAGCAACTCGCAAACGTCCGGAGAGCCTCGCGGCATATCGCGGGGGTCGCGAGCGACGGCTACGCCGTTATCATCACTCACGGAAACGGTCCTCAGGTGGGGGATATTCTTCTCAAAAACGAGCTTGCGAAGGATACCCTCCCGCCGATGCCGCTCGACGTCTGCGGGGCCGAGAGCCAGGGGATGATCGGCTACCTGCTCCAGCAGTCGATGCAGGAGGCTCTCGGGGCGGTCGGGCTCGATTGCCCGGTCGCGACGGTAATCACCCAGACCCTGGTGGACGGCGGCGATCCGGCGTTCGCAAACCCGGAGAAACCCATTGGACCATTCTACACGGCGATGCAGGCGAGGAGGCTGGAGGAGGAGAAGGGCTGGCGGATGGTGCAGATTCCGGGACAGGGCTACCGGCGGGTGGTCCCCTCGCCGCGTCCGGTCGCCCTCGTGGAAGAACGGGCGATACTCCGGCTCGTTTCGGCCGGGGTGGTCGTGATCGCCGCTGGCGGCGGCGGCGTCCCGGTGGTCGCGGAACCCGGGGGCACCCTCCGGGGCGTCGAGGCGGTGGTGGACAAAGACTACACCGCGGCTCTCCTCGCCCGGATCGCCGGCGCCGGCGACCTGCTGATCCTGACCGATGTCGAGCGCGTTGCGCTGAACTACGGCCGGCCAGGGCAGCGGGAGATCAGCGAGATGACGGTTCGCGAGGCGCAAAAGCACCTGGCGGCGGGGCAATTCCCGCCCGGGTCGATGGGGCCGAAGATCGAGGCGGCCATCGAGTTCCTCGACGCCGGCGGAGAGCGGGCAACCATCGCGTCGCTGGAGCAGGTCTCGCACGCTCTCGCCGGGCGGGCCGGGACCCGGATCCGCTCGTAACCGGTCTTCCCCCCAACGCTTATATATTACATCCCCGAAGTCCCGGCGGTGATGGAAGAATATGGCGGATAACTTCTGGACGGGTGTGATCGTCGGCTGGCTTGTGGGGCTCATTCTCGGCTTCTTCCTGCCGGTCATCGGGCCGCTGGTCGGCGGGTTCGTCGCGGGCTGGATGGTCCGGGGGGGCATAGGCAATGGTGCAAAGGCCGGGCTGCTGGCCGGCATCCTCGGTGCGATCGTCATCGCGGTGCTGCTTCTCGTCGGCGGCACGGTTCTCCTCGGGGCGTTCGGGTTCGTTGCAGGTCTCGGGACATCGCTCGTCGTCATCGTCGCGGCATTCATCTACCAGGGCGTCCTCTCGCTGATCGGCGGTGCCATCGCCGGGGCGATCCGGCGGTAAGGCGGTAACGCGGAACAAACACCGGGGAGGGCGATCCCCCCGGCTTTTCTCATCCGGAGGTAGCATTGGCGAAAGACGGCGGTTCATACTGGCTCTCCGCGCTTGTAGGGTTCATCTTCATGCTCTTCATCAGCCCGTTCTTCCCGGTGGCGGGCCCGATTGTCGGGGGGATCATCGGTGGGTACCTTGGGCCGCCGGGGGCGGTCAGGGGTGCTCTCGGCGGGCTCCTGGGCGGGCTCATCGTCGCCGCGGTATTCTCGGTCATCGCCGTTGTCGGGGGGACGGCGTTCCTCGGTCCTGTGGGCACCTTCATCGGCCTCGGGATCGCCGCCCTCCTCTTTGCCCTCGCCCTTTACTTCGGGTTCTTCGGCGCCGTCGGCGGGGCTATCGGCGGGGCGCTGAAAGCGTGGATGGTGTCGCGCCGTAACATCACGGGATGAGGTCCCCGATCCCCTCCTGGATCCGTATCGCGATACGGGCACGGTACATCCAGAGGTAGGCGATCAGGGCCGCCGCCTCGACAATGACGACGTATGCGACGATATGCCCGATCGATATATCGTAAAGGATGCCCATCACGGTGCTTCCCACGAACCACGCCGTCCCGAAGACCGCGCTCACGGCACCGTAGACCCGCCCCCTCCGGGCAGCCGTCGTGGATTCTGCGATCGATGCCCGAAGGGACGTCTCGAAGATCCCGATCCCGGCACCCCAGACGAGCGATCCTGCGATCGCCACGCCCGGGTCGAGCGAGAAGGCAAGCAGGATCGTCGCGGTGCTGAGGACCGGGATGGCGAGGAGAACGTGGGTGCCGATGCGGTCGAAGGCGCGTCCAAAGAGCAGCGCCACGGCGACCGAGACTACCATCGCCGAGGCGTAAAAGAGCGGGATGGCGGCATCGGGGATGATCGACTGGGCTTTTAAGTGGAAGGAGATGAGCGGAAAGTTGACGAACCCGGCCATGCCGAGGAAGATGAATGCGGCGTACGGCAGGATCCTGGGCATATCTCCCTGGTTCTCCCGGGTCCCGCCGTTTGCCTCAAGCCGGCCGGGCCGGGGCACCTCTGACCGGGCGAGGAGGAGGACTGCCGCAACACCGGCGAGAGGAATGCCGAGCAGGAGAAAGCCCGCTGCGTAGCCGCCGGTGAGGGTCAGGGCCGCGACCATGATCAGCGGGCCGATGACCGCACCGACCTGGTCGAGCGCCTTGTGGACCCCGAATCCCCACCCTCGCCCGACGGCTGTCGTCGCGTGGGAGAGGATTGTGTCTCGCGCCGGTGTCCGGATGGCTTTCCCTATGCGCTCGGCGATGATGAGGACGGCCGCGGTCTCCCACCGGACAGCGATGCCGAGGAGCGGGATGGCGGCGAGCAGGCCGTAACCGGCCATTGCTACCTTCCAGTAGCGCTGGCTCTGGCCGACGTAGGCGCCGGTGGCGGACCGTAGCGCATACCCGATGAACTCACCGGCCCCGGCGACCAGCCCGACGACGGCGGCGCTTCCTCCGAGGAGAAGGATGTAGGGGCCGGTGACGCTCCGGGCGCCGTTTGAGACCAGGCTCCCCAGGAGGCTTGCCGTACCGAGCAGCAGGATGAGCCGGATCGAGAGATCACGGACCTTTTGCCGGGTCTCCGGGGGTGAACCAGACATCTTCCCGGGGGTATTAGGGGGCCGTTCCCATAAGGTACTGTATGGATCGGCGGCAATGCCCTTATTTGAATTCGCCGCGAATACCTGATCGTACAATCCGGGCAGGAGGTATGGGGTATGGGTGCGGCAGTGGAGCAGGGAGAGGATAAACCGTATTCACGAAGGTTCATCCTGCTGCTGGTCACTGTCGTCACGTTCCTCAATCCGTTCACGGGTTCCGCGATCAACCTTGCCCTGCCCGCCATCGGCGCCGAGTTCTCCGCGGACGCCGCCACCCTCGCCTGGATCTCGAGCGCCTATCTCCTCTCGTCGGTCATCTTCCTCCTCCCCGCCGGGAGGCTCGGCGACTCCCGGGGAAAGGTCACCGTATTCCTGATCGGAGTCGTCGTCTACACGGCCGGGTCCATCCTCACGATCTTCACGCCCACGCTCGGCCTGCTCCTCGTCTTCCGTTTTGTGCAGGGGGCCGGCGGGGCCATGATCTACGCGAACAGCGTGGCCCTGATCACCCACCTCTACCCCCCCGGCGAGCGGGGCTCCGCAATCGGGCTGAACGTCACCGCCGTCTACGCCGGGCTCTCGCTCGGGCCGTTCCTCGGGGGTGCCCTGACCCAGTTCCTCGGCTGGCGCAGCATCTTCATCCTGACCGCGCTCCTCGCCGTCCCGGCCCTCTTCTACGCCAAAAAGTTCCCGGCGTTCTTAAACGAGCGGCAGCACGAGCACTTTGACGTCCCCGGGCTGGTTCTCTCCTCCGCCCTGATCCTCTGCCTCTTCCTGGGCCTGGCCTGGGTGACCACCCCGGCCGGCGTGGCGCTCCTCGTGGCATCCGTCGTGCTCGGGGTGGCTTTCTTCCAGGTGGAGCGGAGGCAGCCCTGCCCCCTCCTCCCGGTCTCGCTCCTCACGTCGAACCGGGTCTTTGCCGCCTCGAACGGCGCCGCCCTGATCAACTACAGCGCCACGTTTGCGGTCGGGTTCCTCCTCTCCCTCTATCTCCAGTACATCCGGGGCTACGAACCCGTCGCCGCGGGCACCCTGCTCCTGGTCCAGCCCGTCATCCAGGTCTTCGTCGCCCCGATCTCGGGCCGCCTCGCCGACCGGATACAGCCCGGTCATGTTGCCTCGGTGGGGATGGCGCTCTCGGCCGTGGCTCTCTTCGGCTTCTCTATGCTCGGCCCGGAGACGCCGGTCGGTGCGATCGTCGCCCTCCTCATCCTGCTGGGTGTGGGGGTCGGGTTGTTCTCGTCCCCGAACACCACCGCGATCATGGGTTCCGTCACGAAGCGGGATTACGGGTGCGCATCGGCGATGACGGCGATGATGCGGTCGCTCGGTATGATGTTGAGCATGGGGGCGGTCCTCGTAGTCTTTGCAGTCGTCATGGGGGCGACCGTCGTCACGCCGGCGACGTTCCCGGAGTTCCTGGCGAGTATACAGTGGATCTTCCTTGCCTTCACGGTTCTCTCGGCTTTTGGAGTTGTCTTATCGCTCAGAAGGAATAAAACCTGATAAGGAGGGGTGTATAGTGAGAACCGGCCTCTCTGAATCCTAAAGAAACCGTTAAAGCCCGGGGCATCCTGTGATCTCATTGAGCAGATGGAACTGGTTATCGGAAAAGACGGCGACCGCGATATCGCCATCGATGCCCAGGAACTAGTCACGGGAAGGACCTGCGTTATCGCGCAGTCGGGTGCCGGGAAGAGCTGGGGCATCGCGGTTCTCTGCGAGCAGCTCCTGCAGGCGCGGGTAGGGTTCTGCCTCATCGATACTGAAGGAGAATACTTCTCGCTCAGGGACCGATTTCCTCTCCTCTGGATCGGTTCCAGTGAGGACTGCAACGTGGATATCGAGCAGGCGAACCTCCGGGAACTGATGGAGAACGCGATCTGTTCCCGGACGGCGGTGATCTTCGACGTCTCGGAGGTCAATATGCAGGAACGCGTATCCTACCTCGCGGAAGTCCTCTACGACCTTGAGAGCGAGTTAAAGCAGCCGTTCCTGCTGGTCGTGGAGGAGGCGGACAAGTTCATTCCCCAGTCCGGGGAGTCCATCAAAAAGATCGAGGAGATCTCCCGCCGGGGACGCAAGCGCGGACTCGGCCTCTTAGTCGCGACTCAGCGCCCGTCACTCGTGACAAAGAACGTTCTCTCGCAGTGCAACAGCCAGATCCTCGGGAAACTCTCGATCGAGAACGATTTGAAAGCAGTCAGCCTCTTCTTCCCGTCCCGGAAGGAGGCCGGAGAGCTCGCGGATCTCGAGCCCGGGGAGTTCTTTGTGATGGGTAAACTCTCGGGGGGGAATGCGATGAAGATGCGCTTTGGGGCCCGGCTCTGCGAGCACCGGGGACTGACGCCCAAACTCGTGCCCGCAGAGCCGGTCAAGCCGGTCAAGCCGCCCCGGACCGAACCGTGCGGCGGCAACCCCCGGGAAGAACCGGTGGTGCCGCCCGCTACCGCGGATGCCGCAGGTCCCATGAATGCGGTTATCCCGGTGCTGCTCCGCGAGGAAGCGCTCGATATCGCGAAAGGAAAGCGGAAGCGACGGTTCCTGATTCTGGAGCCCGAAGAGCGGATCGTTTCGGGAGAACGGATCTATCGGCCGCTTCACCGTGTGGGGATACGCTACATCGGCGGGCTTATCCGGAAGGCGACGAAGACAGCGTCGTTCGTCCTTGATGGCTGCACCGGCTGCATTGTCGAGATGGACCGGGGGCTGAAGGTCAGGCCAGGGTTCTCGGAGCTCCTCGGGCTCGATGAGGCCGCGGTGAAGGTCGTTACGGGGCTTGCGAACGGTGGTTCGACACTGACGGAGATCGAGGCCGACACCCATCTCGCGCCTGCCGTGGTGAAGAAGGCGATAAAGAGCCTTGCGGAGGCGAAACTCATTACGGAGATGAAGACGGTGGGCGACACGAAAGTCTACGTGCCACTGCTTGCAGACGAGGTTCCGGCGCTCTCCGCCCTCCGGTCGGCCGCCGACGCCCTCCCGATGGAGCCCCTCCGGGAGGAGCCCCTCGAGGCGAAGGTCACGGAGTCGTCTCTCCGGACGATCCTCAAAGGGCTTGAGCCGACGGCGGAGATCGTCGGGTTTGATACGATCTTCTACCCGGTCTACCTGATCCGATTCGCCTCGGATCGCGGAGAACGCTCGATCGTCCTTGACGGCTGCACGGGAAAAGAACTCCCCTTCCCGACGTCGTGACCGGAGTGCTTATCTTCACGCGGGAGTCAAGAAGATCTTATCCCCTGCCGCCCTCGCGGCCGGTGGGTGGAGAGGTGAACAAGGAATGGATTCACACCGGTGCATCCAGTGCGGCTACGTCTACTTTCCGGTGATCGGCGACACTGCTCACGGCGTCAAGCCCGGAACCGGGTTCGAAGACCTGCCCGAGACCTGGAAATGTCCCCGATGCGGTGCGGCGAAGAGCCGGTTTAAGAAGGTCTGAGAGTGGTTGGTACTTTCAAATCACTATCATCTTCTTTCTGAAGCAGGGTGAGGGTATCCCGCCCGCACCGAAAGACCCTGTGTTCTTTCCCGTGAATCTCCCGGCCGACGGGGTGCTCCCATTCTCGGTCGGTCCCGCAGGCGGTGGGGCCTATGATGGGTTTCCCGGGAGAACCGGTCTGCCGGATGAAACAGCCGGCAGACGTCTGCTATGCCGGCGTTTCTCCCCGGAAGGCAACGGAGACGGTCTTCTTCGTCCTCGATGGGCTTGCCGGCAGGGAACTTCATAACAGTATAGCGCGGAGACCCCCGGTGTCAGCCGGGGAGGAAGCGCGTCTTTCCCTTCAACCCCTTCACTTTCTTCGCGCTCCGTGCAGAGACAGTCCCGGAATAAGCCCCCGGTTTTAACCGGGGGTAGTTGGCCCCCCTGATCACCCGACCGGAGTACTTATCTTCACGGGGATACATGGGTGCCGTGCCCCGGTCGAAGTTGCGGCCGGTCGGGGCGGTGAGGTGAGGTGAAGAGATGATGGATTCATACCGGTGCGGACTCTGCGGCTACGTCTACAACCCCAGGGCCGGCGAGCCCGGCCAGGGTATCGAGCCCCGCACGGAGTTTGGAGACCTGCCCGAGAACTGGGCATGCTCCCGGTGCGGTGCGGAGAAGAACCTGTTTCGGAAGGTGTAAAGGGCAACTCCGGGCTCCACGGAGATCCGGCGTTGGTCTTTTTGAGCGCGAAGCCGCGGGGGTGGACTGTCAACCACCCCAACGGAAAGTCCGGAGCGCCTCCCCGCGGATCTCGCGCCCGGCGAGGTGCTCCATCTCGTGGTCGATCCCGTAGGCGGTGGAGCCTGCAAACGCCATCTCCACGGCACCGAGGTCTTCGGTCCGGATCGTCCTTTCAAGCGGGTGAACGGTCGCCCTGATGGCCCGGCGGGCGCCGAGCCGCACCCGATAGGGCCGTTTCACGAGCAGCCGTGCGGGAGCGCTGCCGCACTTCTCCAGCCGGTAGACGGTCCCCTCCCGGTGCAGGATGACCGGATCGACGAAGAGGTAGACCTCCTCGAGCGAGTAGCCGGTTCGGCTCTCTTCGTCGTAGACCGTGGTCTTTTTCACGGCCGATATGGCGGTGAGCCCTTCCGCGGCGTAGCTCCAGTCGCCCCCGTAGCGGAGCGAGAAGAGGAGGGGGACGAGCGCCTCGGCGGGTATGCCGAACCGGTCGGCGAGGGCGGCATCCCGGGCGGCAAAGACAAGCTCTTCCCGGACATCGTTGATCTCCATCGTTCGCCCCTGCAGCCCTGACCCGGATAAATACTCTGTCCCGGTCAGCAGAACCGGTCGTCCGAGCGCACGGTGCGGGGATCCTCCGCGGTCGTGGCCAGCCATCCGGATCGTTCGCCGGGATAGGCGTCGAACGCCGGGACGTAGGGCTTGATGTCGAGGACCGGGGTGCCGTCCAGAATATCGATGTCTTCGACGGTGAGCGTTACGCCGTCGACGGCGACCAGCCGGAGGATCGAGAGCCCGATTGCGTTCGGCCGGCGGGGCGCCCGGGTCGCAAAGACACCGTGGTGCGTTGTATCGAGGAATGGGACCACTTCGAGCGCATAGCCCTCCGAACGATGGAAGTGGTAGAGGAGAATGATCCGCGAGAACCCGCTAAGGTCTTTCAAGCCGGCGGCGTAGGCAGGGTCGAGTTCTATCGTCCCCCGGACGCCCCGGGCGCCGATGGTCTGGACGGGCATATTGCGCGGGTCGCTGAACGGGGAGTGGACGGTGCCGATGGGGGTGAAGGTGATCCCGGTCATGAGGTTCCCCCCTCACCGGTGAAGACGAAGAGGGTTTGCGTCCGGGCCGGCCACAAGAAACGGTTATTATCGTCCGGTGCGTTTACATGCTCTCTATGGAAGACCTGTTAGCCGTTCTGCTGGATGTCGAGAAGCAGGCCTGGAAGGCTGCGGACACCCGGGACGTGGAGTTCTACCGGGAGTACCTCGCGCCGGAGGCCCTTGTCATCAGCCCCTGGGGCATCCTGGACAGGGAGGGGATCCTCCGCGATCTCGTGGAGAACCCCAACGAATTTCCGAAGTACGCCATCACGGACCCGAAGGTCGTGCCCCTCGGGGAGGAGAGCGCCGTCCTCGCGTATACCGTCTCCTTCGGCGGGCAGACGCTCTATGTATCGACGGTGTATGCCCGGCAAGGCGACCGGTGGCGGGCGGCCTTCCACCAGCGGACGCCCGCGCTCCAAAGACCTGGAGCGGAGGGTTAGCGCTCCCTCGCTTTCGCGGCGACGATCCGGGCACGGAGATCTCTGGCGGCGGCGGCGACGTCGTCCTTGCCGACGACCGCTGATATCACCGCAACCCCGTCCGCCCCGGCGGCGATGACGTCGGAGACGTTTACCGCATTGATTCCCCCGATCGCGACGAGGGGGAGGGGGACCGCGGCCCGGATCTCCGAAAGCCTCATGAGGCCGTGGCCCGGGCCTGCGTCGCCCTTTGACCCGGTCGAGAACGTCGGGCTGAGCGCCACGTAGTCGGCACCCGCCGCGGCGGCCCGGACAGCCGCGGCGACGGACCCGACCGATGCTCCGATGATGAATCCCGGCGGAGCGATCTTCCGGGCCTCCCTGATGGGGAGGTCGCTCGCGCCGAGGTGGACCCCGTCCGCACCGGCCGCAAGGGCGACGTCCAGACGGTCGTTCACGATGAAGAGTGCGCCGGCATCAAGGGTGACCTCGCGGACGGCAAGGGCCGCATCGAAGAGCGCCCGTCCGGAAAGCCTCTTGTCGCGGAGTTGGATCACGTCCGCTCCCCCCGCGACGGCCTGCCGGGCAAGTTCCACGTGGGAGCGTCCGAGGCCGATCGCTTCATCGGTGACTACGTAGAGGTCGTATCCCATCAGCGCTCCTCGATCCGCGCTCCCCGGGTAAGGTCATCGGGGGTGAGCCCGGCAAGTTCGTCAAAGAGCCCCGTCCGGAACGAGTACGGACCGCGTGCCCCGCGGGCCGCCCGTTCCCCGGCCAGGCCGAAGGCTGCGAGCGCAGCGGCCGACGCGACCGCATAATCGTCCGCGACCGCGACGAACGCCGCAGTGACCGAGGAGGCCATGCACCCCGTCCCCGAGAGCCGGTCCATCGCGGGGTTGCCATTCCTGACGAGGAAGACCCTGCTGCCATCGGTCACAACGTCGACCGCCCCCGTCATCGATACGACGGTCCCGGTCGAGCGTGCGCACGCCCGCGCCGTCTCGACGGGGTCTCCCATGACCCCACCGGAGTCCACGCCCCGGACGCTCCCGCCCGTCCCGGCAAGGACGCCGATCTCCCCGGCGTTGCCCTTCAGAACGGCGATATCAAGGGTGTCGAGGAGTTTTTGGGCGGTCTCGGTCCGGAAACGGGTCGCCCCAGCGCCGACCGGGTCGAGGACGACCGGGATGCCGAGTTCGTTTGCCCGGCGCCCGGCAATCAGCATGGCCTCGACCTGCGCAGCGGAGAGCGTTCCGATGTTCAGGACGAGGGCGCCGGCGGCGGCAACCATCTCGGCGACCTCCTCGGGCGCTTCGGCCATCACCGGGGCGGCCCCGATGCAGATCGTTATGTTCGCGCAGTCGTTAACTGTAACGCTGTTCGTGATGTGGTGGATGAGCGGTCGCTCCGACCGCACGGCGGCAAGGAGGGCGGCGGGGATCGCGCCGTCCATGAGACGTGCCGATGAACTGTTGTTCGTGCTGTTCGGCATAGGCACCTCAGCTGTTTCTTCGGCAACTGCATAAAACCGGTCGTTGCCGGTGCGTTTCGGGCCGGGCCGCATGCCCGGAGGGGAACTGCTAAAGCGATCAGCACCCTGCCCCTCCGTTGAGAGAGGTGAGGACGATACTGAGCGTAAACCGCACGGCGATGCCCGCCGTGAGAGAGATGATCGACCTGCGGGACGAACTCGGGGTGGCGGTTGCAAAGCAGGCGAACGGCACGACGTGCATCGATTGCGGCGTACACGTTCCCGGGAATTACCGGGTGGGACCCCTCTTCGCGGAAATCTGCCTTGCGGGGCTTGCGACGACAGCGATAACCATGGGCCGGGTGGATGCCCGACCTCATTCCCGCTCGTGCCGCCGAAGAAACGCGCGGACCATTCGGGATTCCACCCATCCCTGGTCCAGCCGTTTAATGTAATCGTTGATCCGTTCGACCTGTTCGTGAATGACTACCGATGTCTTCGGATCGTCGGCCAGATCGGCCATACCGAGGATCACCTGCAGGGGCTGGCGTATGTGGTCGCCGAGGACGGCAAACTGCTCGATGTTCCGCTCAATCTGCTCGAACGCCTGCTGTCGGAGGCGTTCATCCAGTTTTCGCTCGGTGATGTCCCTGCCGACCGCCTGGACGCCGACCACCTTCCCGTTTTCCGCGATCACCGATTCGTTCAGCTCGACGAAGGCCTCCGTCCCGTCTTTCTTGCGGAACTCGACCTCGAGCCCCTCGACTGGCTCGCCCCGGGCTAACTTCCTCTGCCCCTCCTCCCATGCGGCGAGCGATAAGGGGCTGACATAGTCACGGCACTTGCGGCCGATGAGTTCGGCGGGGGTGTAACCGAGGATGCGGGTCACGGCCGGGGACATGTAGGTGATCCCCCGGTCGTGGTAGCAGGTGTAGATCATATCGGAACTCCGCTGCGCAATTTCGCGGAACTTCTCCTCGCTTTTGCTGAGCGCTTCTTCGGCCGCCTTTCGCTTGATCCCCTGCGCCAGGACGTTTGCTGCCGCCTGGACGAAGTTGATGTCGTCCCGGGTGAACCTGCGGTGCTTCCGGGTGTGCGCCCCGAGCACCCCGTACGGCACTTCATCGCCCTGGATGATGACGCTGATGCCGCTCACGATCTCCTCATTCCGGAGGAGGGCCGGGCCCTGGAACCGGGTCTCGGCGCCGAAGTCTTCGACGACCACCGGCTCATGGGAGAGAAGGGTGTATCCCGCCTGGGAATCGGTTCCCCCCTCTACCCGTTCCGTGCCGACCAGAGCACTATCGAACCCCACCGCCGCCTCGAGCAGGAACATATCCTCTGTGGGAAGGTATCGCAACACTTTGACGTACTCGACTCCCAGGCGCTCCGCCACCGCCCGGACCACGGCGTCCATCAGCTCGGGAGGTTCCGCCCCTGCAAGAGCAAGTCGGCCGAGATCCGCGACGGCTTCCTGCTGTGCGGCCCGGGCGGCAGTGAGCCGTTTGGCCTCTTCTCTCGCGGTGATATCGAGATTGATCCCGGCCCAGAGGACGATGCGGCCGCTCCCGTCCCTGATGGGAGCGCCCCGGGAGAGGATGGTGCGATACCCTCCCTCTGGGTCAGGAATCTCGAGTTCGCGGTTCCACTGGCACCCGCAATCGAGGCACTGCCTCCATTCAGCGCGTGCCGTTGCCGCGTCCTTGAGCGGTATGCATTCAATCCATCCCTGGCGCCGGCAGTCCTCGAGCGTCCTTCCCGTAAGGTCGAGAAACGAGGGCGAGATGTAGAGTGCGGTGCCGTCCGGATCGCAGGTCCAGGTGCCGTAGGGAATCAGTTCGCCGATGCTGGTATAGACCGATCCGGGCTTGATCCGCGCTGCTCCACCATGTTCAGGGGTTATATCCCGGAAGCGAGCAAGCACCGTTCCGGTGTAGGGTTCGCCGGACATCACCCGATACGAGAAGGAGAACCGGTGTACCTCGCCGGTGGAGGTCCGCATCCGGCAGATGGCGTACCCGTCCTCCCGCCGGCACCGGAGTGCCTCGATTATCCGGCCGACAGAATCCTCCTCCTCGAAGAGCGGTGCGAGGTAGCGGGCGATGAAGTCACCTACTTCCATGCCGCGGGCAGCGTCGTCGCTGATCCCGAATACCTCCTGAAACGATCGGTTCAGCCGCGCAACGGTGTTGTCCTGGTTCAGGATGGCGACAGCATCGTCCAGTTCATCGAAGCAACGATACACGGTGGACCTCCGTGACCGGCGTATGCCGGAACCCTGGAGTGTGGGAGCCACTACCAGTTACTGTGCAGTTTCGTGAACATAGTTCTTTGCGAAATCCTCTTATGCCCGCGGCGGTGAAAGGGGCGTGAATGAACTTCTCAGGAATATAGAGCTCTACCGGTATGGCGCGATCTACGGCGGGTGCAATCGGCGGCAGCGCCGGAGGAACGTTGTGGAACTCCGGGATCGCGCTCCCGGTGTAAGGGCGGGCTCTTACGCAAAAACGCCGAGGGGGAGATTTGAACTCCCGAGGTGCCGAACACCAGTGGCTTTCGAGGCCACCGCCTTCCCGGACTAGACTACCTCGGCACAGAATCAGCCTAGAATATTTAGGCTCTTTCACTATAATAGTATCGAGATATGCTCTGTCGATTCACTCTCATCCCGGACGGCGGCGTGCTGATCTACCAGGGGGCACCGGACGATACCTACGAGACCGCCCTCCTCTCCTTCGGGCTCAATCCGGATGCGGCACTGATCTTTCACCATGGAAGAAGCCTGCCGCAGGACAAAAAAATCGAGGAAGAGGAGGTCGCTATCTTCCTGACCTCCTCGCGCGGGTGATTTACTCTAATCCCGGTGCGCCCTTCTTGCCGGTCTGGGTGATCATCATGTCGTCGACACGGACGAGGAGCATGGTCGTCTCGGTCGCGCTCTTGATAGCCTGGGTCTTCACCCGCATGGGCTCGATGACCCCGGCTTCGCGCATATTCACGACCTCGCCGGTGTAGACGTTGAGCCCGGCATGCTTCGCGCCGTCGGCGTGGACCTTGCGCAGAGCAACGACCTTGTCGATCGTGTCGAACCCGGAGTTCTCTGCGAGCGTCCTTGGGATGACCTCGAAAGCGTTCGCAAACGCCTCAATGGCGAGCTGGACCCGCCCCCCGACGGTTGCGGCGTAGTCGCGGATGCGGATCTGGAGCTCGGTCTCTACCGAACCGCCGCCGACGACGAACTTACCGTCCTCGATGGCATCCTGGACGACCCGGGTCGCGTCGTAGACAGCCCGCTCGAGTTCGTCCAGCAGCAGCTGGGAAGTGCCCCGCAGGAGGATCGTGACGGCTTTCGGGTTGTCGCAGCCGGAGATGACCGTCAGTTCGGTGTCCGGGACCTCCTCAGCTTTTTCGGCGTGGCCGAGCGTCGCCGCGTTGAGTTCCTCGGGTTTGTTGACGATGGTGCCGCAGAGGGCTTTCGCAGCGAACTTCATGTCCTCTTCCTTCACGTCTTCGACGGCGTAGATGCCGTGCTTCGCAAGGTAGTACTGCACGGCATCAGCGATCCCCTTCTGGCAGAGGACGACGTTTGCGCCGGAGGCAACGATCTGCTCGGCAAGTTTCCGGAGGGACTCGCGCTCCTGCTCGGAGAACGCCTTCATCTGGTCGGAGGAGGTGATCTTGATCTTTGACTTGACCTGGGTCTTCGTGACCTCGAGCGGCAGAGCGAGCAGGGCTACTCTGGCATCCCTGACCTTCTCCGGCATCTGCTCGAAGACGCGCTTCTTGTCGATGACGATGCCCCGGATCAGTTCGGCGTCATGCATCGAGTCGCCGACCTGCATCTTGATCTTGATGTCGTCCTCGTCCACGATGTAGGTGCCCTGGCCCGTTTCGCTCGCGACCTGCCGCACCGCGTCCACCACGATGCCGGCGACTTTGTCCTTGACGGCTTCGATGGACTTGCCGGTCATGGCGGTGTCGGCGATCTTCAAAAGGTCGTCACGGTCCTCAAACCCGATCGAGATGGCCAGTTCGTCGAGGATTTCGAGGGCCTTATCCATCCCGAGCTGGTAGCCGTTCGCGATGATTGTGGGGTGAACCTCCTGGGCGAGCAGTCTCTCCGCCTCCTCCATCAGCGACCCGACGAGAACGGTCGCGGTCGTGGTGCCGTCGCCTACCTCGCCGTCCTGGGCCTCCGCAACCTCGACGACCAGTTTGCCGCCGGGGTGCTGCACGGACATCTCGTGCAGGATGGTTGCCCCGTCGTTCGTGATCACCACGTCACCGCTGGAGCTGACCAGCATCTTGTCCATTCCCCGGGGACCGAGCGTCGTCCGAACGGCGGCCGCAATTGCCTTTGCAGCCATGATATTCGAGCGCTGCGCCTCGAATCCGCGCGTGCGCTCAACATTTTCCCGTAAAATAATGATGGGCTGTCCAGCAAGCATTGTATAATCCTCCTTTGCTCGTTAGGTTTGTTCAGAGGTTCTATATATATTAATCGATAGGGTCCACCCCTCCCCCGGTACTTCCGCCGCTCGGTTGGCGCCGATTGCCTCCTGGTTGGCGTTACGCGCCCGGTACCCCTGATAGGCGCACCCGATGCACCGGCCTACCACGGAAATCGGGATTCGGGCCTTCACCCGAGCCTCGATATCGCGAAGAGTGAATGGACCGGGACACCGTCGATCTCCCGGACGCCCTGCTTGTTGAAGAGCGACCAGACCGCCGTCGGCGTGGCTCCGTGCCGCCGGAGGAACTGCACCACCTCGGCAAGCGTCGTCCCGGTCGTCACGACGTCGTCGATGATGATGCAACGCTGCCCGGCTATCGTCGAGAAGGTGCCTGCGAGGGACCCGGTAGGGGTCTCGCTCATGCTGTGTTTCGCCGGGAGGTATACCGCGAGTTTCAGCCCCTCCTCCGCGGCGATGAGGGTGGCGAGCGGGACTCCCGACAGCGCGATGCCGACGACGGTATCAGGGATCTCTTCGGGGGGATACGCACTCTCCGCCTCCGGCAGGTAGAGGAAGCGCTTGAGCATCATCATCGCCATATCGCTGAGGAGGGTTCCGTGGCTTCCTATCGCCGTCCAGTCAATGTGGACGTCTTTTGGGGCTTCCATGCCCTTTTGCTGGGTGAGCAGCCAGGTGACCGTCTCCATCGAGAGGCCCAGTTCATCGGAGATCTGGCCGGGAGTGTGCCCTTCTGCCTGGAGTGCCTTTGCCTTCGTGATCAACTCTTCAAGGGCGGACATGGAGAAGAGATCGCCAAGGAATCTATTTAAGTTTTCTTTTGATTGGTGCGCCGCAGACCGGACATTCCCCCGGCTCCCGCCAGTACCGGCCGCACCCGGTGCACCGGTAGCGCCACCGGATCGCCCGGGCCGGCCGCTGCCGGATGCTCCGGGTCTCGATGCCGAGACGGTGCGCGACGTTCTGGACCGCGAAGTCGTCAGTGACGAGGACAGCCGGAAGTTCCAGCGCGAGCGCGAGGATATCCCGATCGGTTGCCGAGAGCTCCCCGGCGTCCCCGGTCCGGAATGCGGCCGCATCGACCCGTATGAGGTCTTCCTCACGGGGCTCCCGGACCCGGAGGCCCGCGGCCGCGAGCGCCGTAAACCGGCACTTCGCGTGGAAGTCGCCAAGTTCCTCCACTACTGTGGGGGTGGTCCATGCCTCCTCTTCTATGGGCACCTCCGCAAAGAAGGCCGAGGCATCGAGGACCAGCGTCATGCTGAGAACCTCACGGTATCGTTCTCCCGGCATGCAACCGGGTAGCCGAACTCTTCGAGGAGCCAGCAGGCGGTCTTCGCGTGCATCGAGAGGGTGTGGGTGCTGTACTCCCCGCCGAAGAGGGCGAGGTAGACCAGGAGCTGGTCGGCGAGGTGGACGTCAACCGTGCCGGGGCTGCGGCACTCCCCGATCAGGGCCCGGGCGGCTGCCCGCCCCACCTCTTCAGCGGGAAGCCCCCTCTTTCCGAGAGCGACGGCGCCCTTCGCCCCGCTCCATACCGTGACCGAACTCCCGGTGCTCGGCCCGCCCTCCCGGGGGTCGAGGGTGGCGATACAGGAGAAGCCGAGTCTGCTCTCGAGGAGGTCCCGGGCAGCGGCTGCCTGGCGCTCCGTGACGTGCCCGGGAAGGCCCGCAGAGCAGGAAACGATCCCGCACCCGCCGTCTCCCTCCTCCGGGATCACGATCGGGCCGGGCCGGGCCGTCTCCACCCGGACGTGCACCCGCCCGCCACCCCGGGGATAGTACCCGCGTTCGAGCACCGCAATCTCGATCGAAGCCCCGGCGCGGCGGAGCACCGGCGCGAGGACGCAGTCCAGGTAATCGATCGTCGGGCTCCATGCCACCTCGGTCCCGCCCGTGGCGGTGATGCTCCCGCCGGCATGAAGGGCGACCGGAAGCCATGCCTGGAGGATAAGAGGAATGCTCCCGGCGGTTCCGGGGTCGATCGCGAGGTCGGCCCGCCGGAGCTGTCCCGGGGTGAAGGTGATCTCGCTGCTCCCGATCGAGAGGCCCGAGCACCGGGCATCGCATATCCCGGCGACCGCCCGGACCGCGGCGATGTGCTGGGGGGCAAGCCCGGGGTTCTTCCGACTCTGCCGGATCCTCGTCACTGTGACCGGTTCGGCGGAGATCGCTGATAGAGCGACCGCCAGGCGGAGAACCTGTCCCCCTCCCTCCAGATGGGTTCCGTCAACGGTGAGCATCTTCCCTGATCGCGGTGACGATAGCGCTTGCAGCGGATATGAAGCTTGAGGCATTCTCGTAGGTGTCGCTGGAGACGACCGAGGAGACCCCCGCCGCCCGCAGGCGGGTGTAGGCGCCGCTCGTGAGCACCCCGTGAACACAGGCCGCGTGGATGGAAGCGGCCCCCTGCTCCCGGAGCATGCAGGCGGCGGTCGTGAGGGTTCCGCCGGTGGATATGATATCGTCCACGATCACGACGTCCCGGCCGGCCGCATCGATGGTCTTCGGTGCGATCCTGACCTCTTCACCCGAGAGCCGGGTCTTTTCGAGATGGTCGCAGTCCCACCCGCCGACCGCCGCAACGTCGGCAGCAAAGCCGATCGCTCCCTCGTCCGGAGCGAGGATCAGGGGGTTCTTCAGGCGCAGGTCACCGATGTAGCCCCCGACGGCCGGGGCAATGGAGACGTTCTTTGCCGGGACGCTGAAGTGATCCAGCACGCCCGGATCATGGATGTTGACGATATAGGTCCGCTCGATCCCGGTCGAGAGGGCTCGTGCGACCGCCCGGGCGCTGATCGGCTCGCCGGGAAAAAAGCGCTTATCTTGCCGGGAATAGCCGAGATACGGGATTATCAGCGTGTTCCGTGATTGGTCGGCGGCATCGATCGCAAGAAGGGTCTGCACGAGCATATCGTTATCCACGACGCTGCTGACGATCAGGGTCTCATCGTCGAGTTCTCCGCACCGGAGATACAACTCTCCGTCGGGAAAACGGGTGAATTTCGTCTCGACCAGTGGGGCCCCCAGTTTTTCGGCAATGCGGGCTGCAAGGACCTGGGACCGTTCCGTACTGATTATTCTCATAGAACACCTTTGCTAGAAAGTATTTGAACGAGGATGAATAAATTATATAAGTACCAGTGGAGCAAAGAGGTAAACTCGACGATGGATTCGACGACATCACCAGAAATTCCAAACATCGAGCTCACGAATGACGAACTGGAGGATATGGACGTCCTTTCAGGTCTTGAGCTGAGCGCATCTTCAGATATCGACGTACCCCCGAATCTTATTGACCAGGTCATCGGCCAGGAGCACGCCGTCGAGGTGATCCGGAAGGCCGCGGTCCAGCGCAGGCACGTGATGATGATCGGCACCCCCGGAACCGGCAAATCGATGCTGGCGAAGGCGATGGCCGAACTCCTCCCGAAAGAAGAACTGCAGGACATTCTGGTCTATCCGAATCCTGAGGACAACAACAATCCCATCATCAGGACCGTGCCGGCGAGCCGCGGCAAGCAGATCGTCAACGCCCACAAGGTGGAGGCGAGAAAGAAGATTCAGATGCGGAGCACGCTTATTATGCTCCTCATCATCGGCATCATCGGTTACGCGATCATCACCTACCAGTGGCTCATGGGCATCATCGCCGCCGCGTTCATCTTCATGGCGCTGAAGTACTCGACGCCCCGTGAAGAGACAATGGTCCCGAAACTCCTGATCTCCCACGACCCGAACACCCCCGCACCCTTTGTCGACGCCACCGGCTCGCACGCGGGTGCCCTGCTCGGCGATGTTCGGCACGACCCCTTCCAGAGCGGCGGGCTTGAGACGCCTTCCCACGACCGTGTCGAGGGCGGGGCCATCCACCGGGCGCACGGGGGCGTGCTCTTCATAGACGAGATCAACACCCTCACCCCGCACTCCCAGCAGAACCTGCTGACCGCGCTCCAGGAGGGCACCTTCCCGATCACCGGCCAGAGCGAGCGCTCGAGCGGTGCGATGGTCCGGACCGAACCGGTCCCCTGCCGGTTCGTGATGATCGCGGCAGGCAATATCGACGCCATCCAGGGGATGCACCCGGCGCTCCGGTCGCGTATCCGGGGCTACGGCTACGAGGTCTACATGCGCGAGACGATGGAGGACACCCCTGAGAACCGGAAGAAGTTCCTTCGGTTCATCGCGCAGGAGGTCAAGAACGACGGGAAGATTCCCCACTTCGATCGCGGCGCCATGCTCGAGGTTCTCCGCGAAGCCCGGCGCCGTTCGAACCGGAAGGGCCACCTGACCCTGAAACTCCGTGACATGGGCGGGCTCATCCGGGTGGCGGGCGACCTCGCCCGGCAGGAAGGTGCGGAGTTCACCACGGTAAAGCATGTCCTTGCCGCAAAGTCGGCATCCCGCTCGATCGAGGACCAGATCTCCGACGAGTACATCCGGCGGAGCCGCGACTACGAGATCACCGTCGTGGAGGGCACCAAGATCGGGCGGGTGAACGGGCTTGCCGTGATGGGGAGCGACTCCGGTTCGGTGCTCCCGGTGATGGCCGAGGTGACCCCGAGCCAGGGGGCGACCGGCACGGTCATCGCGACCGGTATGCTCAAGGAGATCGCCAAGGAGTCGATCACGAACGTCAGCGCCCTGATCAAGAAATTCACCGGTAAGGATGTCAGGAACATGGACATCCACGTCCAGTTCATCGGCACCTACGGCGGTGTCGAGGGTGACTCCGCCTCCGTGACCGTGGCGACAGCGGTGATCAGCGCCATCGAGAACATCCCGGTGCGCCAGGACGTCGCGATGACCGGGTCGCTCTCGGTCCGGGGCGACGTCCTTCCCATCGGCGGCGTCACCTACAAGATCGAGGCGGCGGCAAAAGCCGGGATCAAGAAAGTCATCATCCCGCGGTCGAACCTGGATGATGTCCTCATCGAGGACCGCTACCGCACGATGGTCGAGGTTGTGCCGGTCGACCACATCGAAGAGGTTCTTCAGAACGCCCTCGTGCCCGAAAATCGCGAAGGGTTCCTCTCGAAGCTCCGGAAGATGGCAGTCACCCCGACCGCCATCTTCGACCCGAACGCCGGCCGCTCCGCGGTCTGATGCCCTATGGCTGATGTAAGATACTACGACATCAGGTGCGTACGCGGCGAGATCACCCTGGTCGATATCGACAACGGGGTGGTCGAGTCCGCGGGCACCTCATTTTTTGACAAAACTGTGATCCGGGTGCTCGGGCCGAAAGGCTGGGGAATCCTCACTCGTGACCACGTCGATATCGATTCGAAGCGCGAGTTGAACAATCTTGTCGAAGCGGCGGCACGCCTCGCTGCGGTCACACAGGACCGCCTTGATCTCGCCGATGCGCCGCGCGGCGTGCTCCCCGTCCCGCCTCTTGGGGAGGACCCCCGGGACGTCGACCTCGAGGAGAAGACCCGGCTGCTTGCCGGGATCGAAGGCGCGGCACGGGTTTCAGGGGTGGGCAACACCCGTGCCCGCTACACCGAGGGAATTGATTCGGTCCGCTTTTTAGACTCAAGCGGGAACGAATACTCCTACGAGGCGGTTCGGTCCGGCTTCTCGGTCATCGCGATCGCATCCAGAAACGGGGTGATGCAGATGGGAAGTGAACGCGACCACATCACCACCGGGTTCAACCTCCGAAACAAGCAGGACCTCGGGCGGAAGGCGGGCGAGGTCGCGGTCTCCCTGCTCGACGCAAAACTCCCAAAGGGCGGGACAAAACGAGCCGTGCTCGACCCGGAACTGGCCGGTGTCTTCACCCACGAGGCGGTCGGCCATGCGAGCGAGGGCGACCTCGTCCGTGAGGGTGCATCGGTTCTCGGGGGCAGGATCGGTGAACGGATCGGCTGTCCGGGGCTCGTGATCGTCGACGATCCGACGCTTCACGAGTTCGGGTTCATGCCTGTCGACGCCGAGGGTGTCGCGGTAGAGCGTACGGAGATCATCCGCGACGGCATCCTCTCGTCCTTCCTCCACAACCGTGAGACGCTTGCGGCGGTCGGGAACGGCATCGCCGGCCACGCCCGCTCCGAGCACGGGGCGCCGCCGATCGTCCGGATGAGCAACACCTTCATCGAAAACAGCGATGCGACATACGATGAGATCCTCGCGGAGTGTAAGGACGGCATCCTCCTGATCGGGTCACGTGGCGGCCAGGTCGACCCCGGCCGCGGCGTCTTCCAGTTCAACGCGGAGTACGGCTACCTGGTCGAGGGCGGCGAAACGACCGATATGGTCAGGGACGTCTCGCTCTCGGGTGAGATCCTCTCGACGCTCCACAACATCGTTCTTGTCGGGAACGACCGGAAGATGAGCCCGGGGTACTGCGGCAAAGGTGGGCAGAGCGTGCCGGTCAGCGACGGCGCGCCCCATCTCCTGCTCGAGAACGCAACCATCGGGGGGCGTGGCGAATGAACGGCGAGGACCTTATCGAGAGAGTCCTCCGGGAGGGCGGGCGCCTGGCCGACGAGGTCGAGGTCTTCTACGCCCGGGGGCAGAGCGTCAGCACAGAGATCAAGAAGGGAATCATCGGCACCGCCGAGGAGTCCGAGGCCTGGAGCATGGCCGTCCGGACCGTCAAAGACGGACGGATAGGGTTCTCAAGCACCGGCGATCCCGACCGGTGGAAGGAGTGCCTGGACGCGGCGCTCGCGAGCGGGGGGCTTGCCACCCCGCAGCAATGGGGAGGACTCCCGAAGCCGGCAAACCTGACCGGCACCGCATCCTCGTCGGACGGCAACCTGATCGTCGCGGTGGAGGACGCAGCGGGGATGGTCGCGGACCTCCTTTCCGGTGCCGCGGAGCACCCGGTGGAGGTCGTCGGCGGGGGCGCGAACCTCGCCCGGTCATACCTCATGGTCGCGAACACGAGTGGTATCCTCTACGGCATGGACCGGACGGTGGCTGCGGTATCCCTCGAGGCGATCCGGGAGCAGTCCACGGGCTACGAGTTCGATGCCTCCCCGTTCCGTGCCGAGATCGATGCCCGGTCGGTCGGGGAGCAGGCAGCCTCGCTTGCCGCACGCTCCCTCGGTGGGCGTGATATCGCAACCGGGCGCTACGACGTCGTCCTCTCCCCGGTCGCGGCCGCGAGCATCCTTGGCCACGTCCTCCTCCCGGCTCTCTCCGGGCGGAACGTGAAAGCCGGCCGGTCATTCCTTGCGGACAAGATTGGTGAGCAAGTCCTGGACGAGCGTCTCAGTATCTACGACGACCCGTTTGCTCCCGGCCTCGGGAGCACCGTCTGGGATGCGGAGGGCGTCCCCACCCGGCGCCTGATCTTTGTGGAGCAGGGAGTGCTTGGCCGGTTCGCCTACGACCTCAAGACCGGCTACCGCTACGGCGAGGGGAGCACGGGGAGCGCCGTCCGTTCCGGGGGCGATCCCCCCGGAATTGGGATGCACAACCTCTTCGTCGACGGACCGCGAATGAAAGAGCCCGGCGACGAGCGGGCGGTCTGGGTCCATGACGTCGTGGGCGCCCATACCGCGAACCCGTTCTCCGGCGACTTCTCGGTGGAGATCTCGAACCCCTTCTGGATGGAAGGCGGGGACCTCGTTGAGCCGATCCGGACGGCGATGTTCTCCGGGAACGTCTTTGAGATGCTTCGGGATATCGGGGGGCTCGGAAAAGGCACAAGACGCGTCGGACGGCTGACAATTCCATCAATACGGTTAAATAACCAGCAGATCATTGGTAAATAGATAATAGATGATGGAAGAGATCCTCGCCATCCTTCTCGCGGTCGCGATAGCCGCGGCGCTCTACTACCTCATGAAGAAGGCCCTGACACTCGTCATCAACGCCATCGCCGGCCTCATCACGCTCTGGCTCCTGAACTACTTCAATGTCCTCGCCTGGTTCGGTGCACCCGACATCCAGATCAACCTGGTGACGATCCTCATCTGCGCCCTCGGCGGACTCCCCGGCGCCCTGGTCCTGGTCCTGCTCCACCTTGTGGGGATCGCGATCTGAGGGATTTTTCGACCACTTCCTGTTTTTCGATGGGTGGGGTTTCTTCCAGTCCGGCCTTTTATCTGGTCTCACGCGAGAGCGACAGACGGTACGTCAGGAACATAAATCACGGTTGCCATCCCACCTGGACCCGGCCGGCCCGCTCCCGTGACGCACCCCGGACCGAAACCCTTATCTTCCGCCGTGAGTCTTCGGGACCATGGCTCTTCCCCGGGCAGGCATGCTCGTTGCAGTTGTCATTTTGGCCCTGTATGCGATCACCGCCGCAGTCGTGCTGACCACACCTTACGAGAGCCCGTTCCGCGTCGTAGCCCGCCTCCTCGCCCTGTGGGGGTTTCTTTCTCTCAGCATCGCGGTCATCCTGACGCCGTTCCTCCGGGAGATCATGAAGATCTTCGGCAGACCGTTTCTTGCGGTGCACCATACCTTCGCCGCCGTCGGCCTCCTCCTCCCGACGTTGCACCCCGTGACCCTCGCCATAACGTCGTTAAACCCCGCCATCTTCATCCCGGTCTTCTTCCCCTGGGAGCGGTTCTGGCTGAACGGAGGGCGGCCTGCCCTCTACCTCCTGTATATCGCGTTCGCAGCCGTGGTGCTTCGGAAATACATACCGAAATACTGGCGATGGGTACACGGCCTGATGTACGTCGTCCTCCTCTTAGCCATCGTGCATGGGAACCTGATCGGGACCGACTTCGAGAACCCGGTCATATGGGCGCTCTTCAACACGCTCTTCGCCCTCGCCGTCGCGGCGTTCATCCTCAAGCGGTGGCAGAGGATGCGGAAGAAGCAGGCACCCGGTCGGAGCGATGCCTCGAGGGTGTAAAGCCTGCCCGGAAGGGCATGCGTCGCACTCGCACCTATCGGTGCTCCAGCTCCTGCCCTTCGGAACGTCGCTGCTCGAAAATTGCTGCGCAATTTTCTCAAGCTCCGTTCCTGTCGGAACGTCGCTTTTAAAACAAACTTGCCTCTGAGTAGACCATGATCTGGTCCTGGAATATCTCAAACGGTTTGATCTCCCGAGAATGGGCCGAACGGCGCATCTTCACGACCTCAAGGGCCAGGTGTACTTCGGTGAGCCCCGGTGAGCGGATGTAGCGAAGGAGGATCACCGTATCCGCCAGATACTCGACAAGACCGTACTTGCTTCCGTCTGCATTTGCCGTGTCGGTCTCGCTCGTCAGCGCCAGGGTGCAGTCCTCATCTCGCATCACTTCAATGAGCCTGAACATCTCCCGCCGCCGATCGGACGCGTCCTCAAAGAGTCCTTCGAAGAGGGATATTGGGTCGATGATCACCCTTGAGGCTCCGGTGCTCTTGATGAGGGCGGGGAGCTCGCTCTTGATGCTGCTGATTGCGAGGTTGAAGTCGGTTGGATCCAGCTTGAGCAGGTAGAACCGGTCGCCGAACGCCTCCGTATCCCAGCCTTTCTGTGCCATGGTAGCACGGAGGAGTTCCTCCCGTTCTTCGAGACTGATATAGATCACCGTCTCCCCCTGGCGGAGTCCCTCGTATGCAAACTGGAGGCCGAACGTTGTCTTCCCGGTGCCGTAGGTGCCGACGAGCGCGCAGATGCTCCTCTCAAGAAGCCCCCCGGAGAGCATCGCATCCAGCCCTTCGACTCCGAACTTCACCCGACGCACCATCATACTACCACCCGTATGTTGCGCACCTCGAACCCGCCTGTTGCTGAAATTGAGAGCGCGAACTTCACCAGATCCTTATCCTCGAGGCGAGGCATTACACCCCGGAACTTCTCAAAATACATGACCCGTTGCCGGCGCTGTGCACCCCCCTCCTCCCAGCGGAAGGAGATCGTGGCATCGACGCAGTCGACAATTTCGAGTTCCCATGACTGATCCAGGATGCCGGAGGTGAGCAGGAGATAGATCGTGGTATTCCGGTGCTTTGCTGTTCGTTGCAGCCCGCGCAGGAAGGCGATAAATGCGTGCCGCTGATCCCCTTCCATCAGCGGCGGTGCAATATCGGTCAGCGAATCCAGGACGATCAGGCTGTTCTTCGAGCATCCACCAATCACCCGGGCAAGTTCCGCAAGGATTTCGCTGTTCTCCTTGCGTTGCTTCTTCTGCAGACGTTCGACGATGCTTCCTTCCCCGTACCAGTCCGGAGGGACGATGCTGGCATCGAAGTAGAGTTCCGAGAGGTCGTGAAAGACTATCTCCTCTCCGAGTTGATCGTAAAGACCCGGGTTGAATGAAAGCGCTATCTCTCTCAGGATATCCTCCCGCATGCGGGTGAACGTCACGTATGAGATGCTCTCCGGGAGCAGAAGGTGCTCCCTGCCCGCCCCGCTCCGCTTCATCAGGGAGAGTTGCATGAGGGAGGTCTGCACAAATTCGACGTTGCCGGCACCATGCTCTCCGAGGAGCAGCACCGCTGACCCCGGTGGGATGCCCCCCTCCAGCACGGGATCGAGGGAGGTGATGCCCGTCGGCATCCGTAACTGGAGGCGGTCGTGCATAGATACACATCGTATATAGAGAGAATGATTAAAATATTCTGGTTCTGTGCAGTATTCGATGATTTCACAGCTGCAGCGGTCATCCCCGCTAAAAGCAGATTTTATAAGCAAGCCCTCCACATCTCCTATTGACTCAAGCAACTCCCGGGAATTGCGGCCCGTCTTCGAATCCCGGGTTCAAGGGCGTTGGTCACGGTGAGTATGAGGAATATCGTCAGGAATCCCGTCATGCAGACAGTGTGCACGGCGGGCATGTTTCCAGTGCGGGTGCAGCAATGACACCGGGCGGCGACCGCCCGGCAGATCATATCCCTCCCGCCGGGAAGCGATCAGGCCTGCCCGGCTTTCTAGACCGTGTTCTCCACTCATGGAAGGGCAGCGGGACTGCAGGGGAGTACGATCCCGCAATGCATGGTCCCCTGGTGGAAGCAAAGGTCCCTCCGGGTTACGAGGAGCTCGATCGCTACTGGATCGCCGAGGGCCTCTCGCTTGCCGTAATCGCCCGGAATATGCAAACGAACCAGCCAGAACATCTTCTCTTCGAGCCGGTGCTTTCGGATTTCGAGTATGAACTCCTGGAACGGCTCTTTGAAGACCTCCGCGACGCCCTGATCCTTGAAGATCACGACCTGGCATCCGATCGCCGGATGGTTCTCGCCAGGAAGATGCAGGAGTTGCTCGTGGAGTACGGCCTCACACTCACCGATGCCTCGATCTATCGGCTCCGCTATTACCTCGAGCGCAACTTCCTCGGCTGGTCGCGCATCGATGCGCTGATGAACGATCCCCGGATCGAGGATATCTCCTGTGACGGGACAAACGTTCCCCTTTTCCTGTATCACCGGGAGCACCAGAACATCAGGACAAACATTCTCTTTGACGAGGAGGCGTTAAACTCATTTGCGATCACGCTCGCTCAGCGTTCGGGTAAGCACGTCTCTATTGGAAGCCCGCTCGTGGACGCGACCCTTCCTGACGGTTCGAGGCTGCAACTGACGTTCGGCAGCGAAGTCACCACCCGGGGCACCTCGTTCACGATCAGGAAGTTCCGGGAAGAGCCGTTCACGCCCGTCGAACTGATGGAGACGAACACCTTCGACGTCGACCAGCTCGTCTACTTCTGGATGGCGATCGAGAACAACAAAAGCCTGCTCTTTATCGGCGGCACCGCGTCGGGGAAGACTACATCCCTCAACGCCGTCGCCCTTTTCATCCCGCCGCTCTCAAAGATCGTCTCCATCGAGGACACCCGGGAGATCACGCTCTACCACGAGAACTGGGTCGCGACCGTCACGCGCGAGACAGTAACCGAGGGGCCCGGCACCAATACCATCGGGATGTTTGATCTCCTCAAAGCCGCCATGCGGCAGCGCCCTGAGTACATCCTGGTCGGTGAGGTCCGGGGAAGCGAGGCCCAGACGCTCTTCCAGGCGATGAGCACCGGGCATACGACGTTCTCCACCATGCATGCCGGCGGGGTCGACGCGGCGATCCACCGTCTGGAGAACGAACCGCTCAACGTGCCGAGGAACATGCTCCAGGCGCTGGACATCATATCCGTTCAGTCGCTTACTCACCGGGGGCGCGACCACGTGAGACGGTGCCGGGAGATCGTCGAACTTGCCGGGATCGACTCGCTTACCGGCAACATCCAGGTGAACACGGTCTACGAGTACAACCCCGTGCCCGACACCTTCACCTTCTCGGGGCGTTCCCGGATCTTCGCTGAGATCATGGCGTATCGCGGGTGGAGCCGGGTCCAGTTCGATGAAGAGTTGCGGATCCGGCAAAGCGTCCTTCTTGCGATGCGCGAGCAGGGTATCAGGGACTACAGGGCGGTCGCCCGGATCATCCAGGCCTTCACTACCGAGCGGGATCGGGTGCTTGCTTCCCTCGACGATCTCGGCAGGTTGATCCGGTGATGCTGCCCGCCCGTGCACACGCTTACCGTCTCGTCCATCGGCTGGTGCAGCGCGACCCCGTACGCTACCGGCATCTCCGCGAAGATCTCGTTGCGGCGAACCTGGGAGTCACCCTTGACGGCTACCTCCTGCGGGCGTTCATCGTCTCCGGGCTCTTCGGCACCTTCTGGGCGGTTGCGGCGTTCCTCGCAATGCGCCTTTTCGTTCTCCCACAGGTGGGCATCAGGGTCTACAACGTCTTCTCCCTCCACCTGCCGGCATCCATGCTGACGGACCCGGTACTCGGCATCCTGCAGGGTATTGTAAGCATATTCATCTTCATCCTTGCCGCCTACGTGATCTATGTCTTCTTCCTGTGGTACCCGTCCCTGGTGAAGAAGAACCGGGCCACCCGGATTAATCTCCTGATCCACCACGCCGTCGCCTACATGTATGCCATGCGCCAGGGCGGCGCGGAGATCATGGCGGTCATCCGCTCAATAAGCGCCAACCCGGCGGTCTACGGGGAAGCCGCCCTGGAGTTCCGGCGTGCCGTCCGGGACGCCGACTACTTCGGCTACGATGTGCTCACGGCGCTTCGGCACCTGCAGGAGACAACCCCATCAGACAAACTACGCGAGTTCGTGCAGGATCTCGTCTCCGTGGTCGAGAGCGGGGGAGATCTGCTTGCCTTTCTCGATACCCGGGTGCGTACCTACCAGGAGGAAGCCCGGTTTGAGCAGATGACCTTCCTCTCCACACTCCAGCTGGTGGCCGAAGCCTATGTAACGCTCTTCGTCGCCGGACCGCTCTTCCTCATCATTGTCATGATCGTCATGGGGTTCGTGAGCAGCACGCCCGTTATGCAACTCTCGGTCGTCATCTACCTCCTGGTCCCGGTTGGCTCGCTCTTCTTCATCCTCTTCGTCGACGCAATCTCGATCAAGACCGAGGGGATCGAACGATGCATCGAGGAACGCTGGCTTCACGAGTTTGGCGACGTCCGGGTTGAGGAGCGGCCCGGCGATGAGCCGCTCGTCCGGCAGCTTGCGCACTACGACAGGATCCGCAACCTTCGGGCCTTTCTGCGCCACCCATTTCAAGCGTTTCTCATCGAACCGAACCGGACGCTCTATGTGACGGTGCCGGTCGCGCTCGCTTACGTCACCCTCGCCTTTCTCAGTACCCCGCCCTACTCCGACATCGAGGTGATGATCGACGTCATCGACGACCACCTCATCATAGCGTTGCTGATCATCCTTGCCCCCTTCGGCATATTCCACCTGTTCTGGCAGAAGAAGGCGATGGATATTGAGGCATCTATCCCTGAGTTCCTGAACCGCTTTTCCGGGATAAATCAGGTGGGCCTGACGCTCGCGCAGGCGATAACGATTCTCGTGAAGGCTGATCTCGGGGTGCTGTCCTACGAGATCAAAAAGATCAAGCGTGACATCGAGTGGGGCGCGACTGTGCAGGATGCGCTGGTACGGTTCGAGGAACGGGTACAGACCCCCACCATTGCCCGGGCCGTCACCCTGATCACGACAGCGAGCCGGATGACCGGAAGCATCGGCGATGTTCTGAATATCGCGGCCCGCGACGTCGCGATGTCGGAGACGCTCAAACGCGAGAGGCGGGGCGAGATGTTCATCTACGTCATCATCGTCTACCTTGTCTGCACCGTCTTTATATTTGTCGTGGCGGTCATCGACGCCCAGTTCCTCTCCGCGCTGGCCACGGTCGACGTTACGACGACAGGCTACATGTCCGGCTCGATGTCGTTTGGGAACACAGCCATCGTGACGTTCGAGCGCCTTCTCTTCCACGCCTGCCTCATCCAGGCGCTCTTCTCCGGCCTGATCGCCGGGGAGATGGGAGAGGGCTCGATCCGGGCGGGGGTCAAACACGCGGCTGTGATGGTCTTTATCGCGTTTGTGATCTTCACTATACTCCTGTAACTCTGTCTTTCGAATGTGCCGCGATAGGATTTTATTCTCTGCCCGCCATCTCTTTCCTGGTGATGCCAGATGTGCACAGTCGGTGGACCGGTCGATATCGAGTTCAATGAGCGCGTGAAGGGCACAAACTACCGCTGCAAGGAATGCGGCGAGAAGTTCAAGGGTGTCGGCAAGCGGCCCATGTGCCCGAGCTGCCAGTCGGAAGATGTCGAAGAAGTCTGAAGGCGGCGCTTCCGGGGTTTCCTCTGCCGGGCCGGGCGTTGCGACCGTACCCCTCGGCGATGAACCCCTCCTCATCCGGGGAGAACGCTCTTTTCTACTTGTTGCAAAAGCCGCCTCGCGGTTTACACTTTGCATTGAGACCCCTGACGACGAGTACTGCCAGGCGGTCGACCCCGACGACCTGGTCGCTGTCTCTATGCCGGAAGGCGGCCCCATCGAGCAGGCACGCATGATGCTCGAGCTGGTCCGGCGCTACCACATCCCGCTCGTAGTCCTTCCTAAAGATCATCCCGGCTCGAAACGGTTATCGATGGTCGTCTCGGTCGCCCCGGAGATCCTCCTCGCCTGCGATATCCGTCGGGGAACCCATCCCGAACAGCACCTGCTCTGCTCATCGGTGGAGTTTTCGGGGCTCTCGCTTTCCGGGGTTCCGGGGGGCATCGCGATGAAAAATCTTCCTCTCGGCGTGGAAGTGACATATCTGGAAGCGGAAAAAACCTCAGCAGACAAACAACAATAAATATATGCTCAATTTCATCAAATATTCATACGCCGTGAGAAGGAGGGTTTGATGAAGACCGATGTCCTGAAAAGCATCAGGGAAACAGAAGAAGAGTATCAGACGATGATCCGTGATGCGCAGGCGGAGAGGAAGAAGAACCTCTCCGATGCCGAGCTGGAGGCTGAGAACCTGGTCCAGAAGGCACAGAAGGATGCCGCGGAGCACAGGAATCAGCGCCTAGCAGAGGCACGGGCCCAGGCGCAGAACAGGTACGAAGAGATTGTCAGGGAGGGTGAAGCGCGCGCAGAGGCGCTGAAAGCAACGGGGAGCAAGAACCTTGCAAAAGCTGTAGACTTTGTTGTCACACGATTTAAGGAGCAGCTGCATGTTAAGGCCTGAACGGATGCGCCGGCTGCTCATCGCGGCCCCGAAGGGTGAGATCGATACCATCATCGGAGAGCTCTACCGCCACAACGTCTATCACATTGAAGACTTCGTGCCGGAGAGCGAGTCCGCTGAAGCGCTGTCGATCGGCCACCCGCTTCCCGGGGCAAGCGATGTGGCCTCGGCGCTCAACGATGTCAGGGCCATTGAAAGTGCGTGCGGGATAAACCCGGATAGCGTCGAAGTCAGAGGGAAACTTCCCGCGTCGAAGGTCAGGGAACTGCTCCGGACGGATCTTCCTGCCATCCTCGCGGAGGTAAAAGGCCTCGTTGCAACGCGATCGAGACTGGAAGCGCGGCAGAAGGAGCACGATCAGCGCGCGAAAGAACTCGAGCCGTTCACTGCGGTTCCTCTGGACCTGGACCTCTACCACGGGTACACGCGGTTCACCGTCTTTACCGGACACATCGCGCACGACGTTTCCATCGACGTCCCCCATGAGAAATATTTTTCCGACAGGGTGGACGGCAACATGTTCGTCGTCGTGGTGCAGAATGAGTACCGCGAGGAAGTTGAGCGGACTCTTCTCGACGCCGGGTTCCAGGCAATCCCCGTCCCGGAAGGGACCGGGTCCCCTGCCGACAGCCAGAAGGCCCATCTTGCCGACGCCCAGAGCGCCGGCACCGAGATTGCTGAGGTCAACAAGGAGATTGCGCGTATCCGGGAGAGGCACACTGATTTCCTGGTAGCATGTGATGAACTACTCACGGCTGAAGTAGAGCGGGCAGAGGCCCCGTTACGATTTGCTACCACGGAGGAGACCTTCATCACTGAAGGGTGGGTGCCTGACGACCGGGCAGACAGGATCCGCCAGGCACTGGAGAAGGTGACCAACGGCAGGATCTACATCGAGGAACTGGAGATCGATGACGCCGCCAGGGTCCCGGTGGAGTACGAGAACCCGTCGATCGCATCCCCGACGCAGGTGCTCATGGACCTCTACGCACGGCCACGGTACTCCGAACTCGACCCGACACTGATGGTAGCCTTCGTGTTTCCCATCTTCTTCGGGCTGATCCTCGGTGACGTGGGTTACGGAGCAATCCTGCTCGTCCTGAGCCTCGGGCTGCGGAAGTTCCTGAAAGGCGACGAAGGAAGGATGCTCCTCAAGGTGCTCAGCTACGCAAGCATCTCAAGCATTGTCTTTGGCATACTCTACAGCGAGTTCTTCGGGGCCGCGCTCCCGTGGCCGGCGCTGATCTACTCCCGGCACCTCAACATCGGAGGGGAAGTGCACGGCCATGGCCCCCAGATAGTCGAGCTCATGCTCCTTGTGATCTGGATCGGTATCCTGCACATCACGCTCGGGCGCATCCTCGGTATGATCAATGCCCGGAAGCTCCACCACGGAAAGCACGCGACAAAGGCGTTAATCGCCAATGCCGGCTGGCTCGGGACGATGTGGGGTATCCTCATCCTGATCTGGTCGTTTATCCCCATGCCGATGATGCCCGACCTGACAGGCTTCCCTGTCGCCATCGCGGTCGGCGTCGTCGTCCTGGTGGCAGGCGTCATCGGGATTGCGCAGGAGAACCCGCTTGAACTTGTCGAACTTCCGACGATCATCAGTCACGTATTGTCCTACGCCCGTCTGATGGCGGTGGGCTTATCATCGGTCGCCATCGCGATGGTGATCAACTTCATCGCGATCGGCATGCTGATACAGCCCCAACTCGAATCGATCACCCCACTCGGTGTGATCCTCATCATCTTTGGTGTTCTCGTCCTCTTTATGGGGCACGCGCTGAACACGGCACTCGGCCTCATTGGAGGCGGTCTGCACTCACTTCGTCTTCACTATGTTGAGTTCTTCACCAAGTTCTACAAGGGTGGAGGCATAAAGTACAACCCATTCGGAATGAAATCAAAGTTTACGGAGGAATAAGAAAATGGTAGATTTTGGCACAGCAGAACTGACTCTTGAAATGGTACAGGCATCGCAGTTGGGAATGAGAGCAATCGGCGCAGGCCTTGCAGTCGGTCTGACCGGCATCGCATCCGGTATCGCGGAGATGGCGATCGGTTCCGCTGCGGTCGGGGCGACGGCAGAGAATCGTGACGTATTCGGTCTGGTGCTGCTCCTTACGGTTATTCCGGAAACCATTGTCATCTTCGGTCTTGTGGTTGCACTGCTGCTTCTGTTCTGATGGAGTGAACCATGGGACTCGAAGCAGTTGTCAACGAGATCCGGGAGAAAGGGCGAAAGGAGGTCGAGGCGGTCCGGACAGAGACCCGGGCCGAAGTTGAAGAGATCCTGAAGGACGCACAGGCCCGCGCCGCCGAGATCAAGCTCTCGGCTGAGGAGGAGGCGGACCGGGCGGCCACCCACACCATCAATCAGGAAGCCTCGGCGGCGAACCTCGTCGTCAAGCGACAGGTCTTAAACGCCCAGAAGACGCTCCTCGATCAGGTCTATTCGGCCTCGCTCGCTGCTGTCGGTGATCTGCCTGCAGAGTTCCACGAGAAGGCGCTCACAGACCTGTTGAAGAGAGCGGCAAAGGAGATCAAGAAGGGTGTCGTGCACGCAAACGAACGGGATATCCCTGCTGTCGAGAAGATCCTCGGTGGGACGAAGTCCCTCTCCGGCTACACGGTCGGCGAGCCGGCTGAGATCCCCGGCGGTGTCATCATCGAGAGCAACGACGGCGAGCTGCAGATCGACTACAGTTACAGTACGTTCCTGGATGAAATCTGGGAATCCAGTCTGAAGGATGCGTCAGATATCCTGTTTGCATGAGGAGGTTCATATATGGCAGGGGTAAGTAGTAGCGGACTCGCAACCAACTACATCTACGCCTGCACTCGCATGCGGGTGCGTAGATCACAGCTGATACCGCGCGAAGATTATCTCCGGATGCTGAATATGAGCCTGCCTGAGATCACCCGGTTCATCGGTGAGACCAGCTACCGGTCCGAGATCGATGAACTCGGTACCTCCTTCTCCGGGATCAACCTCGTCGAGGTGGCCCTGAGCTGGAACCTCGCCAAGGAGTACCAGAACATCCTGGAGCTTGTGCCCGGGGAACTGAAATACTTCACCGCCAGCTACCTGCGCCGATGGGATATTCAGAACGTCGTCACCATCCTGCGTGGTAAGATGCAGGGGGTGGCGCCGGGCAAGATCAAGGAGGTTCTGGTCCCGGCCGGCAGGCTTGATCGTGTCGCCCTTGATCGCCTTCTCGCTGAAGATTCACCGGAACGAGTCGTCGAGGCGCTCAGGGGCGAGCGGTTCTACCCGGTCCTTGAGACGGAACTTCCCCGCGCGATGGAGACCGGGTCGTTCGCCCACCTGGAGAACGAACTCTACAAAGGCTATTACGCACGGCTCATCGCCGACGCGAAGGAGGGCGTCAAGGGCGGGAATATATTCCTGAAGTACATCGAGCTCGAGATTGACACCCGGAACATCCAGAACCTCTTCCGCCTCCGGGCAGGGCACGTCCTTGAGGACGTGCGGGAACTGATGATCAGTGGCGGCTCGTTCTCGGTGGAGGAACTGCAACGACTCTCAGCACTTGAGGACCGGGATGAATTCATCGACGGCTTAAAGAAGCGGGTGAGGTCGGTGCCGCTCTTAAACACGCTCGAGGCGATCCGGGGCAAGAGCGCCATCCACGAGATTGAGGTTGCGTTGACCCGGGTGCAGCTGGACCAGATGGAGCGGATATCGAAGCGGTACCCGTTCTCGGTCCTGCCCGTCATCGTCTACCTGGAGGAGAAGAAGTACGAGGTCGCGAACCTTCGCGCCCTCGCCCGGGGCAAGGAAGCCGGCCTCCCCGGTGAGCGATTACAGGGCTACCTGGTGATGTAGAATGGAGATCGCAATTGTCGGTACCGGTGAATTCATCCTCGGCTTTCGGCTCGCGGGCGTCAGAAAGACCTACGTGGCCGAGACCGACGAGCGGCTGGTCGAGCAGATCAACCAGGTGCTGGATGACAAGGACGTCGGCATTCTCGTCCTGAAAGGGAGTGACATGGAGCGGATCCCCCTGCGGCTTCGCACCACCCTCGAGAACTCCGTTAAGCCGACGGTGATCGCCATCGGCGGAGAAGAGGGCGGCCTGTCGATGAGAGAGAGAATCAAGAGATCGGTGGGTGTTGATCTGTGGAAGTAATGAAGAAAAAAACAGAAAACAGGACTCAAGGGGTCCTGAAACGGATTTCAGGGCCGGTCGTCACTGCTGTCGGTCTCGACGCACACATGTACGACGTGGTGAAGGTCGGCAATGAAGAGCTGATGGGGGAGGTCATCAAGATCCAGGGTGAGAACATCATCATCCAGGTCTACGAAGATACCGCCGGCATCAGGCCCGGTGAGCCGGTGGAGAATACTGGCCTCTCGCTTGCAGTGGAGCTCGGGCCCGGTCTGCTGACCAGTATCTACGACGGGATCCAACGGCCGCTCGAGGTGCTCGTGGACAAGATGGGCAACTTCATCGAGCGTGGCGTCTCGGCGCCCGGCCTCTCTCACGAGAAGAAGTGGGAGTTTGTGCCCACGGCGAAAGCAGGCGACGAGGTCAAGGCCGGCGACGTCATCGGCACGGTCCAGGAGACGAATATCGTTCATAAGGTCATGGTCCCGCCCAGATCGAAGGGCGGCAAGATCAAGAAGATCTCGGGCGGCAGTTTCACGGTCGACGAGACCGTCTGCGTCCTCGAGGACGGCACCGAGATCACGATGCTCCAGCGCTGGCCTGTCCGTGTGCCCCGCCCGGTGACGGAGAAACTGAACCCGGACATCCCCCTGATCACCGGTCAGCGGATCCTGGACGGTCTCTTCCCCATCGCAAAGGGCGGAACGGCAGCCATCCCCGGCCCGTTCGGGAGCGGCAAGACGGTCACCCAGCAGCAGCTTGCGAAGTGGTCGGACGCCGAGATCGTCGTCTACATCGGCTGCGGCGAGCGCGGCAACGAGATGACCGAGGTTCTGACGGAGTTCCCGGAACTGGAGGACCCGAAGACCGGCAAACCGCTGATGGAGCGGACGGTGCTGATCGCGAACACCTCGAACATGCCTGTCGCGGCTCGTGAAGCGTCCGTTTACACGGGGATCACGATCGCCGAGTACTTCCGTGACATGGGCTACGACGTCTCACTGATGGCCGACTCCACCTCCCGGTGGGCTGAAGCCATGCGCGAGATCTCGAGCCGTCTTGAGGAGATGCCCGGTGAGGAAGGCTACCCCGCCTACCTTGCGGCACGCCTCTCGGAGTTCTACGAGCGTGCGGGCCGGGTCATCGCCCTGAACGGGGAAGGCGGTTCCGTATCAGTCATCGGCGCGGTATCGCCGCCCGGCGGTGACTTCTCCGAGCCGGTCACCCAGAACACCCTGCGTATCGTCAAGGTCTTCTGGGCACTGGACGCGAAGCTCTCGCAGCGCCGGCACTTCCCGGCGATCAACTGGCTGAACTCCTACTCGCTCTACCTCGACGCGCTCAACGAGTGGTACGACAAAGAGGTCTCACCCGAGTGGAACCCGCTCCGGGCGTGGGCGATGGGCGTCCTCCAGAAGGAGGCCGAACTCCAGGAGATCGTCCAGCTGGTCGGTTCCGACGCCCTGCCCGACGAGGAGCAGGTCACCATCGAGGTGGCCAGGATGATCCGCGAGGTCTTCCTGCAGCAGAACGCTTACGATGCGGTGGATACGTTCTGCCCGATGTCCAAGCAGTACGACATGATGAAGGCGATCAAGCACTACGCTGACCTCGCGCGCACTGCCCAGGCAGGCGGAGCGACCCCGCAGCAGGTCGTCGGCATCAGGAGCAAGAACGAGCTTCCGCAGATCAAGTTCATCAAGGACTACGAGCCCGAGCTTGAGAAGATCATGAAAGACATGGAAGCTGAATTCGATGCGATGAGGGCGGTGTGACCATGAAGGAGTACAGAACGGTTGCGCAGATTGCAGGCCCCCTGGTCTTCGTCGAGAAGACGGAGCCAGTGGGCTATAGCGAGCTCGTCAACATCGTAACCGCCGACGGCACGGTCAAGCGTGGTCAGGTGCTGGATACGAGCGACGAGATCGTGGTCGTCCAGGTCTTCGAGACCACCGCAGGTATCGGCAGGGACTCGGGCATCCGGTTCACCGGCGAGACGATCAAGATGCCGGTCGGCAAAGACATGCTCGGCCGTATCCTCTCCGGCGGCGGCAAGCCGATCGACGGCGGCCCGGAGATCGTGCCGGAAAAGAGGCTCGAGATCACCGGTGCGGCCATCAACCCCTACGCCCGCTCCTCGCCTGAGGATTTCATCCAGACGGGTATCTCGACCATCGACGGGACGAACACCCTCGTCCGTGGTCAGAAACTCCCGATCTTCTCGGCATCTGGTCTGCCCCACAACGACGTGGCGCTCCAGATCGCCCGGCAGGCAAAGGTGCCCGGCTCGACCGAAGAGTTCGCCGTGGTCTTTGCGGCGATGGGTATCACCCGGGAAGAGGCCAACTACTTCATGGCCGACTTCGAGAAGACCGGTGCCCTCGAGCGCTCGGTCGTGTTCCTGAACCTTGCCGACGACCCGGCCGTCGAACGGACGATCACGCCGCGTCTCGCGCTCACGACCGCCGAGTACCTGGCGTTCGACCTCGGCTACCATGTGCTGGTCATCCTGACGGATATGACCAACTACTGCGAGGCGCTCCGTCAGATCGGTGCGGCCCGTGAAGAGGTGCCCGGCCGGCGTGGATATCCAGGGTACATGTACACGGACCTTGCAAGCATCTACGAGCGTGCGGGTATCATCAAGGGCGTCAAGGGCTCGGTGACACAGATCCCGATCCTGACGATGCCGGGTGACGATATCACCCACCCGATCCCGGACCTGACCGGTTACATCACCGAAGGACAGATCGTGGTCAACCGTGATCTGCACCGGAAGGGCATCTATCCGCCGATCAACGTGCTGCCCTCGCTGTCGCGTCTGATGAACCTCGGTATCGGCCAGGGGCATACCCGCGAGGACCACAAGAAGGTCTCGGACCAGCTGTATGCCGCGTACGCGGAGGGTAACGATCTCCGTGGCCTGGTCGCCATCGTCGGGAAAGACGCGCTCTCGGAGCGCGACCGGATGTTCCTTGAGTTCGCCGACCTCTTTGAGGACCGGTTCGTCAGGCAGGGCCTCTACGAAGACCGGTCGATCGAGGAGACGCTCGACCTCGGCTGGGAACTCCTTGCGACGCTGCCCGAAGAGCAGCTCGTCCGTATCGACCGCGAACTGATCCAGAAGTACCACCCGAAGTACCGGAAGAAGGCACAGGGGTAAACGTCCATGGCGCTGCGAGATATCAAGCCGACCCGATCTGAGCTGATTAACGTCAAGCGGCGGATCAAGCTCTCGGAGCGCGGCTATAACATCCTCAAGATGAAGCGCGATGGGCTGATCCTGGAGTTCTTCAAGGTGCTGCAGCAGGCGAAAGACAGCCGCGGCGCTCTTTTAGAGCGCTACGGGCGTGCGATGGAGATGATCGCCCTCGCGGAGACCGTCGAGGGTGCTATCGGGGTGAAGGCCGCCGCCTTCTCGACAGCGGATGTCCCCGCGATCTCCCTCTCGAGCAAGAACATCATGGGTGTCGTCGTCCCGGAGATCGAGGCGTCTTCGGTACGGAAGAGCATCCTCGACCGTGGTTACGGGATGCTCGGCACGTCCTCCGTCATCGATGAGACCGCGGAGGCGTTCGAGGATCTGGTCGAGGCCATCATCGAGGCCGCTGAGATCGAGACGACCATGAAACGGCTCCTCGATGAGATCGAGAGCACCAAGCGGCGCGTGAACGCGCTCGAGTTCAAGGTGATCCCGGAGCTCTCCGAGGCCAGAGACTTTATCAAGATGCGGCTCGATGAGATGGAACGTGAGGAGCTCTTCCGCCTGAAAAAGATTAAGGCACGGAGCGCCTGATCAAGGGAACAGGTGATACCCGGTGGAGATCGGTACGCTCGCTGATACTGGGAAGTTGACGGGAACGGTGATGTTGCGGGTGGATTTCAACTCGCCCATCGATCCCTCCTCAAACCATATCCTGGACGATAAACGGTTCCGGGAACATCTGCCGACGGTGCAGGCACTCGAGGATGCGCGGCTCGTCATTCTTACGCACCAGAGCAGACCCGGCAAAAAGGATTTCACGACGCTTGAGGCACATGCGGCGAAACTGGAGCGGCTGCTCGGCCGTCCGGTGACGTACGTCGAGGATATTTTCGGGCGGTGCGCCCGGGATGCAATCCGGAGTGCGAGGCGTGGGGATGTCCTGATGCTTGAGAACCTCCGGTTTGCCGCCGAGGAGAACCTGACCTTAAAGCCCGAGGAGGCGAAGAAGACTCTCCTCGTCCGGAGGCTCGCCACGATGGCCGATGTGTACGTCAACGACGCGTTCGGCACGGCGCACCGGTCGCAGCCGTCGATCGTGGGGCTGCCGCTCGCGCTCCCCTCGGTGGCCGGCCTCCTGATGGAGAAAGAAGTCGCTAACCTCTCCCGGGTCTTTTCCAGCGCCCCGCGTCCTGTTACCTTCGTCCTCGGTGGGACGAAGGTGGATGACTCGATCGCGGTCGCACAGAACGTCCTCGCGCGAGGAACAGCCGACCGCGTGATCGTCGTCGGTGTGGTGGGAAATGTCTTCCTGCTTGCGGCGGGCCACGATATCGGGCGGCCGTCGGCCCGGCTGATCGACGACCTCGGCTACAGGGGCGAGGTCGATAAGGCGAAATCCCTCCTGGAGTCCTATGGTGACCGGCTCTCTCTGCCGCACTCGGTCGCCGTCCGCGAAGATGGCGAGCGGGTCGAGTATCCGGTGGATGCCGTCCCAAAGGACGCCCAGGTGCTTGACATCGGGAGCGATTCGATCGGCCTCCTCTCGCAGGAGATATCAAGGTCCGGGACGGTCGTGGTGAACGGGCCAGCCGGGCTCTTTGAAGAGGAGCCGTTCGCCGTCGGCACCTTCGACCTCCTGAAGGCAGCCTCTACCGTGGAGTTCTCGGTGGTGGGCGGCGGGCACTCCGGTGCGGCTATCGAGCGGCTCGGTATCGAGGATCGGTTCACCCACATCTCCACCGGTGGTGGGGCGGCGATCGAGTTTCTGACCGGGAAGAAGATGCCCGCCATCGAAGCGCTGGAGATGTCGCGGAAGATCTTCGGGTGAGAGGTGCGGCACCCGTATCTCTTCTCCGGCTTTTCCGTTTCCTGCAGCCGCTTATCTTCCCTTCGCGTCTTTGTGTGAGTTGCGACTGCCGGAACGGCAGGAGCATGAGCACCGCAGGTGTGAGTTGCGACTGCCGGAACGGCAGGAGCATGAGCACCGCAGGTGTGAGTTGCGACTGCCGGAACGGCAGGAGCATGAGCACCGCAGGTGTGAGTTGCGACTGCCGGAACGGCAGGAGCATGAGCACCGCAGGTGTGAGTTGCGACTGCCGGAACGGCAGGAGCATGAGCACCGCCAGGTGCGAGTTGCGACTTCCCTGCAAGGGAAGGAGCTCGAGCACCGCAGGTGCGAGTTGCGACGCGTGCCCCGCCAGGGTGCGATAGACGGGACGTCCGGAGCATGAGCACCGTTAGATATAACATCATTGCCCTGGCTGCTTGCGATCCGGGTGATGAGAAAAATGAGGTGGGGTTTGGCCTTTATGGAATGAGGTGGGGAGCCACACCCGAAGATTTCATGGCCCGGTGTAACTGTGGTCGCTGAACACTGGTGCAGGAGCGTCGTATGTCCTGACCCGCTCCTGACCGAACCCTGTGTCTCTGGTAAGGTGTTAGGCGTTGTAGGGTGTGGTGATTGCTGACTGGAATTGAGTAAACTGGTGGTTGCTGGGTGTGGTCTTCCCCGATCCAATATTTATGGTGCTCATTATATAATATTTTCCAATAAATATTTTGGTTAATATATTGGTCAAAATACTAAACTATGTTCTAAAAAGCTCTGTTTAATCAGAAGAATGGTTTTAATCCTGGTAAATTTTGACCACTATGGTTATATGTGGTGCCGATTGTCAGATGGCGTATCTGGAGAGTCACGGTAGCCGCGCCCTCCGGGCTGCCGTTCACACCAGTCTGCCGGGGTCATTTGCGGAGGAGAGCAACGCGGGAACCGACCGGGATGCCGATATCAGCGCCGATCGGGCCGCATTTCACCGACATCAGGTAGGCGACGGGGGGGAGGTCGCGGTCGTCCGAGAGCGACTCATAGTTGGCCATGCCCTTCGCGATGACGAGCGTTGCACGGTCAAGGGCATCGGCAAGGGGAGGCGGAGCGAGCTCCCGGTTGAGGCCGAGCTCGGCGATACCGTCCGTCGTGCCGGTGAGCAGGTCGACCCTGCGGTCGAGCCCGAGCGCTACGGCATCCTCTATCGTCGCATCGTTTAAGATCGGCGCGCCCCGGACAGCGAACGTGACATGCGATCCGCTCTTCTTGAGATGTTCGGCGAGAAGGGTGTCAAAGACGATCTCCCCGCAGTTGTCGGCGAGGTAGACCACCCGGGAGGTGAGCGGCTTTATCGTTTCGGTGTCGTCGACGGTCAGCCCCGCTGCAAACTCCCGGCGGAAGAACTCGACGAAGTTATCGGTGACGGTATGCGCCTTCGAACCGTAGTCCAGTGTGTTGCCGATGACCGATGCCAGCACCAGGTCATGGAACGTCATAAGATCGCCGCGCACCTTTCGACAGACCGCCATTGCGTCCTCGTTGTTGGCTCTCTTCAAGGCATGGTAAGGGTCGGTATTGCCGATCATGCGGTAGGCAAGGCGGTGCACCCGGCTCGCAATAACCGGTGCGGGCACCGGGTCCGCAGAGATGCGCCGGAGCTGGTCCCGGCACGCATCAACGATCTCTTGAATGCGTTGTGGATCGTCGATGCAGAGCCTGCTCTCATACTCAACGCGGGAGATCAGGCAGTCCATGCAGCCCGAATAAAACCTCATGTTGTTGATAGTTGGTTACATTGAACGAAAAAAATAGTGCAATGGGGCCACTGCGATTTGAACGCAGGTCAGAAGACCCCCAGTCTCCTAGGATGGCCAGGCTACCCTATGGCCCCTCCCTCATACTATGTGCTTGAATCACACATATATCTTCGCTTTGTGGAGGCGGGTTATAGCACTTATCCTCGCATATTCTTATATTCCTCGACGCTTCGTGTCAACTGCTCCAGTTCGCTGCCGGTGATCTCCATCCTGCCTGTCAATGAGTCGACCTCCTTGAGGAGCTGCTGGATGCGCACGTACATCACGTACATAATAAACAACAGGCAAATGATGGTTACCGAGAGTAAGACTATCATGATTGCATTCATATCAGTCATTATGGTTCTCTCCTGAATAATGCGCGGGCAAGCCGCTCGATAAACCCTTCCTGGACCTCCTGCGGCTCCTCCTCCACAGGGAAGCCTGCTAAAGAGGCTGCGATTCTTCGGAACGCTTTCGATGATCCGGATCCTGGCGATTTCACGACGACCAGCGTCCTTGCCGCTGCCGCCCTCCGCACGTTTGCATCCTCCGGGATCGTATCGATGACCGACACGCCGAGCATCTTCTCGATCTGTTTCCGGTTCACATCGATCTTCTCCCCGTCTGCCCGGTTGATGATAGCCCCGCCGATTGCGCCGCCGATCGTCTCCGTCAGGATCTTGATCTTTAAAGCATCCACGAGCGAGGCAATCTCGGGGTTCACAACCAGCAGGACCTCGTCTGCCACAGTGAGGGGTACGACGGCATCGGTGCTGATGCCGGCAGGCGCATCCAGGAGCAGGAAGTCGCAGCGTTCGGTGAGGTCGCGCATCACATCTTTGAGCCTTTCAGGGTCCGCGCTCTGGAATCCCCGGAGTGAGAGGCCGCTCGGCACGATTTTGAGACCGTAAGGCCCCTCGTATATCGCATCCCGGATCGACGCCTCCCCTGCGAGGACTTCATGGAGCGTTACCGGTATCTCTGCGAGCCCCAGCACCAGTGCCAGGTTGGCCATACCCATGTCCATATCTACGATGCAGGTCTTCCTGCCATGTTGGGCCAGCGCTGCTCCGAGGTTTGCGGTGACGGTCGTCTTCCCGGTTCCGCCTTTTCCAGAGGCGATGGTGTAGGCCCTGATCATCTAAAACCGTCTCAAGGATAGATAGTAGTCGTTGAATTTAAATTTATTTGTTTGTCCTCCCCTCCTGCCTGACTTAAATGCGTTTTTAACGCCTTGAGATACTGATTATCGTGAAAGGTGGGCATATAGGCACTTGAATTTCTGCCCGCAGTTCGGTTCGTGCGGCTGCTGCAAAGACTGCCTGCTTTGTAGCGACAGCGCTTCCCGACGCCGGGGAAAATCCGTTGTCAGGCATGCCGGAATTCAAGGCAGAAGCAAGACTAAAGCAATATCGATTCGATATTCATATATCATGCGACGCAGATATCTCAATGAGATAAACCGGGGGTTAATCGAATGAGTAGCCGCTCCTTCATGGAAGAGAATGCCCAGGGACACATCGATGAGATTCGGTCCGTCGCCGGTGTCACCGCATGCGCTCTCGTTTCCAGTGAGGGCACAATTATGGGTAAGTACTTCCGGGAAGGAGGTGCTTCGTCGTCTCTTTTTGCAGCGACGTGCGCCACGGTCCTTGCATCGGCGGAGGCAGCTTGCGGCAGCGCCAACATAGAGCGACCGTCCATGGTCATTATCGCCGCAGCCGACGCTACAATTCTCATTGTGAGTATTGGGGAGGCCGCCCTGATCACAGCGGTAATAGATAAGTCTGCAAATCTCTCAACAGTACAGAGAGAGTTATCAGATATAGCAGTCAGGATCGGAGAGGAGGCATGATGTACACAATACTGGTTGTCGACGATAGCCCCATGATCGTCGATGTTTTCGTTACCATGCTGGAGCGTGGTGGCTATCGGCCGATCACCGCCTATAGTGGCGAAGAGTGTCTAAAGGTCTTGAATGCGACCCCCCCGGATCTGGTTCTTCTGGATATCATGATGGAGCCGATGGACGGTTGGGAGACACTCGAGAGGATCAAGGGCAACCCCGCGACACAGGACATCCCTGTCCTCATGCTGACCGCGAAACCTCTCACCCCGGAGGAAGCCAACGAATACGGCACCTATATCGAGGACTATATCCTCAAACCCACCACCCATCACCAGCTCTACGAGGCCATCGAGCATGTGCTGGCACGCCGGCACTCCATAACTGCCGACATCGAGCGGGCGCGCGAGGCCGGCGTTGATCCCCAGATCGTCGACGAATACGAGCGCCTTTCAAAAAGCGTCGATATCAACAGACGCCTCCTGAAGATCCTGGAGACCACCTACAGCATCAAGGATGCCCGTGCGGGAATGGGTGAGGACATCACGAGAGCTATAAAGAGCATGGCGGCAAGTATCAAGCTCCAGGAAGAACGACTGAATCAGGTCCGTGCCCAGTTTGAAGAACTCTTCAAGGCGCGTTGAGGGTTTTGCCCCCTGGCTATCGAGATCCCTCCTTAAGCCGGCGTACCTGCGGCCGCAAAATGCAGTGGAAAGGTAGCCGGCCGATCGAACCGGACCCCTTCTTAACGTGTGCCTCTTTCGGGCATTTCCCTAATAACTATCCGCGCGTTCCTGCCTTCCGATATAGACGATCGCGATCGTCAGCACGAGAATTGCCGCGAGCGTCATCCCGATGTCGAGGGGTGCGACGGATTCGACCCCGAAGGTCAGCACCCGCCGCACCATCGCGGTGATGCCTGCGATCAGGATCGGCGTCACCTGCACCCTGTTGGTCCTGAAGTACACCGTCACGGTCTCCAGGATCTCCACGATGATGAGAGTCAGGAGGAGCGCGTGCAACACCTGGAGCACGCCCTGCGTCATATCATCGGCATGGATGAGCGCGATTACCTGGAGGATGACGTCGTAGAACGAGAGTATCGCGAGGAAGGAGAGAGAGGCAGCAATGAGCAGGTATATGCCCAGCGTCATCCATGATATGGTGGATATGACTGTATCAGTGGGTTTTTTAGAGGGAGTCATGCGGGCACCCTGGTCCTGGGGAATACGCATATATACAGGACATTCAAAGAGCATTAAATATTCCGATAGATCTGCAGCGCGTGGAGAATTGAAAGGTTTATATCGTTAGACTGCGAATGATATGATACGCCTGCAAGTAAATTATTTATACTATTCTTGCATTGTAATAATGCTGGATGGCAGTACGCGCGGGGTCTATAGCTCAGTTAGGTAGAGCGCCTGGCTTTTAACCAGGTGGTCGGGGGTTCAAATCCCCTTGGGCCCGTTGCCATGGGCGATGTCTATGGATTTTAACAAGGTGATGCATCTGATATGCAACTTTTTCGTCGGTGAGGTGTAAGCGATTGAGCACTTCACTTGACGTACTTAACCATGAGATGGTGCCAGACCATCAGATTATGGGCGAAGAGGAGGTCGCCAACCTCCTTGCAGCGTACCATATCTCTCTAGAACAACTGCCAAAAATGTATCATGACGATCCTGCGGTGAAGGCTATCGGGGGCGATGTCGGGAACGTCATCCGGATCATTCGCGACAGCCGCACCGCGGGCAGAGCCGAAGCTTACAGACTCGTCGTGAAGAGACCGAAGAAATAATTCAGAGGCCGGGAGCTGATCTATCTGTTAGACAGAAGTGTTTTGTCGAGAGCATACTTTTCGCGGGAGCATGTAGCGCGCCACCAGTTAGACTCTTATAACAATTTTCTCCTGTATAATCTTCAGAAAGTCGTTGACGAACAGCGTATCATCGAGACCGATATCGAGACCCGCGGTAAAGGAAAAGAGGCCGTATGGGTTGAACTGGACAAGATTGAGGTGAAGAAACCTCTCGTCCGCGAGGCGGACGGGTCGCAATCCGAGCTCTTTCCGAGCGAGGCACGCCTTCGGAACCTCACGTACGCGGCGCCCATCCAACTTGAGATGACGCTTGTCCAGGGTGAAGAGTCACAGGACCCGATCGTCACCATCATCGGGCAGCTGCCGGTGATGGTGGGTTCGGCCGCCTGCAACCTCTACAACATGAGCGATGCCGACCGAATCGAGCACGGAGAAGATCCTCTCGATCCCGGCGGTTACTTCATCGTCAACGGCACGGAACGGGTGCTGATGACGCTCGAGGACCTTGCCTCGAACAAGATCATGACCGAGTTCACCGAGCGCTACAACGAGCGGATCTACGTAGCAAAGGTCTTCTCACAGTACCGGGGTTACCGGGCGCTCGTGATTGTCGAGAGGAACAGGAAGAACCTGCTCGAGGTCTCGTTCCCCTCGGTCGCCGGGCACCTCCGCTTCGTCGACCTGATGCGGTCGCTGGGGCTGCAGGGCGACCACGACATCGTGGAGGCGGTCTCGACCGACGAGGAGATCCTCACCTTCATGATGCAAAACCTGGAAGAGAGCGAGTGCGACACCGTCGACGACGGTGTCATGTACGTCGGCAAAAAACTCGCACCCAACCAGACGCGGGACTACCAGCGCAAGCGGGCGGAGTTCGTCCTTGACAACTACCTCCTCCCGCACCTGAATTACCTGATGCCGGTGGGCCTGAAAGAGGAGGACCCCGGCTACCGGGCGGCAGTCGAGGGTGTCCGCCTTGCAAAGGCGCACTTCCTCGGCCGCATGGCCGAGGCCTGTTTCGACCTGGTGCTTGACCGGCGCCGGATCGACGACAAGGACCACTACTCGAACAAGCGGCTGAAACTTGCAGGCGACCTGATGGAAGACCTCTTCCGGATCTCGCTCAATCGCCTGACGCGCGACGTGAAGTACCAGCTCGAGCGGGCGAGCATGCGCCACCGCGACCTCTCGATCGGGACCGCCGTGCGCGCGGATGTCCTGACCGAACGGTTACTGCATCCGCTTGCCACCGGTAACTGGGTGGGCGGGCGCACCGGTGTATCGCAGCTCCTGGACCGGGTTGACCACATGGCGGTGCTCTCGCACCTCCGGCGTGTGATCTCTCCGCTCTCCCGCTCGCAGCCTCACTTCGAGGCCCGTGACCTGCACCCCACCCAGTGGGGCCGCATCTGTCCGAGTGAGACGCCTGAGGGTCCGAACTGCGGACTGGTGAAGAACTTCGCCCAGATGGTCGAGATCAGCAAGGGCGTAATCAACGAAGAGGAAGTGAAGAGCATTCTATACGACATGGGCGTCATCGCCCTCCGGAGAGAGACGGCATGAGACAGTCGCGTGTCTTCGTAGACGGAGCCCTTATCGGGCTCGTGGATGACCCCCGGGAACTTGTCGGGCGGATGCGCGACATGCGCCGGCACGGCGAGATCTCTATGGAGATCAACGTCTCCTACAAGGAGTTCAACAATGATGTTATCGTCCACACCGATCGCGGCAGAGCACGCCGGCCGCTGATCGTGGTCCGGGACGGCGTCCCTCAGGTGACTGACGACGACATTGAACACCTCCGAAACGGCGAGACAACCTTTGTGGATGTGGTGCGAAAAGGTGCGATTGAATTTGTTGATGCTGAAGAGGAGGAAGACCTTTTCATCGCTATCAATGAGGCGGACCTCACCCCGGAGCACACGCATCTTGAGATCGATCCCTCGCTCATCCTGGGTATCGGTGCGGCGCACGTTCCGTTCCCCGAGCACAACGCCAGCCCGCGTGTTACCATGGGTGCCGGGATGGTCAAGCAGGCGCTCGGGTTCGGATCTGCGAACTTGAAACTCCGCCCCGATACCCGGGGGCACATGCTCCACTACGTTCAGAAGCCACTCACCTATACCCAGACCTCCGACGTGATTGGTTCCGATGAGCGGGCTGCAGGCCAGAACTTCGTCGTCGCCATCATCTCCTACGAGGGGTTCAACATTGAGGATGCGCTGATCATCAACAAGGCCTCCATCGACCGGGGCCTCGGGCGCTCGCACTTCTTCCGCACCTATGATGGTGAGGAGCGGCGTTATCCCGGCGGTCAGGTCGACCGGATCGAGATCCCGGACGAGGAGGTTTCCGGCGCGCACGGCGCCGAGTTCTACGCGAACCTCGATGTCGACGGCATCATCAATCCCGAGACGGTCGTCCGTGAGAAAGATGTGCTGATTGGAAAGACTTCGCCGCCGAGATTCCTCGAAGAGCCGACGAGCGAGTTGATCGCTGTCGAAAAGCGGCGCGACACCTCGGTCACGATGCGGAGCAACGAGCACGGCATCGTGGATACCGTCATCATCACCGAGGGTGAGAACTCCTCGCGCCTTGTCAAAGTCCGGACCCGTGACCTCCGTATCCCGGAGGTGGGCGACAAGTTCGCGTCCCGGCACGGGCAGAAGGGTGTTATCGGACTGATCCAGCCCGCGGCGGACATGCCGTTCACCGAGTCGGGCATGACGCCGGACCTGATCATCAACCCGCACGCGGTGCCGAGCCGTATGACCATCGGGCACATGCTCGAGATGTTGGGCGGCAAGGTCGGTTCCCTTGAGGGGCGCCGGATCAACGCGACGGCGTTCCGCGGCGAGCGTGAGGTGGCTCTCCGGAATTCGCTCAAGGAACTCGGGTTCGCCCACAACGGCCGTGAAGTGATGTATGACGGTATCACCGGCAGGCAGTTTGCCGCCGATATCTACGTCGGCGTCATCTACTACCAGAAACTCTACCACATGGTGTCGAGCAAGATGCATGCGCGGTCGCGCGGCCCGGTGCAGGTGCTCACCCGCCAGCCGACCGAAGGGCGTGCCCGTGAGGGTGGTCTCCGGTTCGGTGAGATGGAGCGGGACGTGATGATCGGTCACGGCGCGGCTATGGCCTTAAAAGAGCGTCTCCTCGACGAGTCGGACAAGGTGACCCAGTGGGTCTGCGCAAAGTGCGGTATGGTGGCGATGCTGGATCGGAAGCGGAAGGTGACGCGATGCCTTGCCTGCGGCAGCGAGACCGATATCTATCCCGTCGAGATGAGCTACGCCTTCAAACTCCTCCTCGACGAGATGAAGAGCATGGGCATTGCTCCCCGCCTGAGGCTCGACGATATGGTGTAAGAGAGGGGGCACAATCAAACTATGACCAGTCCAAAACGTGTTGGAAGGATCGAGTTCGGGCTCTTCTCCCCGAAAGAGATCCGCAAGATGAGCGTTCGAAAGATCATCTGGGCGGACACCTACGACGATGACGGGTTCCCCTATCCCCAGGGCCTGATGGACCTGAACCTGGGCGTCATCGACCCGGGTCTCCGGTGCAAGACCTGCGACCAGAAGGCGGCTGACTGTCCGGGCCACTTCGGGCACATCGAACTTGCGAAGCCCGTCATCCATGTCGGCTACACCCGGCTGATCCGGAAACTCCTGCGGGTGACCTGCCGGTCCTGCTCCCGGCTGCTGATGACGGCTGAGGAGGTCGAGAAGATCGTCGGATCCGAGGACAGCGAGCTCGCCGGCGAGATCGTCTCCGAAAAAGACATCAAGAAAGAGCGGGTATGCCCCCACTGCGGGGAGCAGCAGCTCAAGATCAACTTCGAGAAACCCACCACCTTCTCCGAGGTCTTTGTGGAAGACGGGAGAAAGATCGAGCACAAGTTAACCCCGGCGGATATCCGGGCACGCCTCGAGAGGATCCCGGACGAGGATCTCCGGGCTCTGGGGGTCAATCCGGACGTCGCGCGGCCGGAGTGGACGATCCTCACCGTCCTCCCGGTCCCGCCGGTCACGATGCGTCCCTCGATCATCCTCGAGAACGGGCAGCGGTCCGAGGACGACCTGACCCACAAACTCGTGGACATCATCAGGATCAACCAGCGATTCAAGGAGAACCAGGACGCCGGCGCGCCTCAACTGATCATCGAGGACCTCTGGGAACTCCTGCAGTACCACGTCACCACCTATCTCGACAACGAGGTGGCGGGATGCCCGCCCGCCCGGCACCGGAGTGGCCGGCCCCTAAAGACCCTCTCGCAACGCCTTAAGGGGAAGGAAGGACGGTTCCGTGGCTCGCTCTCGGGTAAGCGTGTCAACTTCTCGGCACGTACGGTGATCTCCCCCGACCCGAACCTTTCCATCGGCGAGGTCGGGATACCGCTTGCCATCGCAAACGAGATGACGCTTCCGATCCGGGTGACCCCGTTCAACATCGAGGAGATGAAGCAGTACGTCTTAAACGGTCCCGAGCGGCCGACCATCCGGTCGCCCTGTGGAGCGAACTACGCCATCAGACCCGATAACCGGAGGATGCGCCTCTCCGAAGCGAACCTGGAGACCGTCGCGGAGATGATCGAGCCGGGCTGGACGGTGGAGCGGCAGTTAAAGGGTAACGATATCGTCCTCTTTAACCGGCAGCCCTCGCTGCACCGGATGAGCATCATGGCCCATCGGGTCGTCGTGATGGACGGGAAGACGTTCCGGCTGAACCCGGCCGTCTGCCCGCCCTACAACGCCGACTTCGATGGTGACGAGATGAATCTGCATATCCCGCAGACTGAGGAGGCGCGGGCCGAGGCCGAGATTCTGGTCTCGGTGTCGTCGAACATCCTCTCGCCGAGGACCGGCGGCCCGATCATCGGGGGTATCCACGACCACATCTCGGGCATCTTCCTCCTGACGCACACCGTTCGTCACTTCAGCAAAGAGGAGGTGCTCTACCTCACCCGGCACCTGAATATCGAGCACCTGCCCGAGCCGGATCGGATGGACGATAACGGCACCCCTCTCTGGACCAACAAGCAGATCTTCTCGCTCGTTCTCCCCGACAACCTGAATATGCTTTTCAAGGCCTCGTCGTGTCAGAACTGCGAAACCTGCCGGCGAGAGATGTGCGAGAACGACGCGTTCGTCCGGATCATCGATGGGAACCTGGTCTCCGGGACCATCGACAAGAAGGGGATCGGCGCATTCGACGGTCAGATCCTGCACCGGATCATCAGGCAGCACGGCATGAAGCGGGCTGCACGGTTCATCGACGATGTGACCAAACTCTCGATCCGGGGCATCATGCTCGAGGGGTTCTCGTTCGGTATTGACGACGAAGACCTGACCCGGACCGAGTACGGCCAGATCGACGAAGTGCTTAACGGCGCCCTCAGTGACGTCGACCGCCGGATCAAGATCTATAACGAGGGCCAGCTGGAACCAATGCCGGGCCGGACGCTTGAAGAGACGCTCGAGATGCAGATCATGCAGGTGCTCGGCAAGGCCCGTGACCGGACCGGTGAGATTGCCGGGCGGCACCTCGGTATGGACAACAGCGCTGTGGTGATGGCGGTCTCCGGCGCCCGTGGGTCGATGCTGAACCTGACGCAGATGGCAGGGTGTCTCGGACAGCAGTCGGTTCGTGGCGAGCGGATCATGCGTGGCTACGAGGACCGGACCCTGCCGCACTTCCGGCGCAATGATCGTGGTGCGGAGGCGCACGGGTTCATCACCAACAGTTACAAGAGCGGCCTCTCCCCCACAGAGTTCTTCTTCCACGCTATCGGTGGTCGTGAGGGTCTTGTGGACACTGCAGTTCGAACGTCGCAGAGCGGCTACCTCCAGCGGCGGATGATCAACGCCCTGCAGGACCTCAAGGTGGCATACGACGGCACCGTCCGGACGACTGGCGGCAGGATCATCCAGTTCTGCTACGGCGAGGACGGAACCGACCCCGGAAGGAGCAGCTACGGGGCTCCGGTGGACGTGAAGGGCATCATTGAGAGTGTGCTAAAGGAGGAGGTCAAATGAACAGCGACATGGAACAGCGGATCGATACCCTCGATCTGCCTTACCGAACCCGGGAAGATCTCAAAGCGAGCCTCGCGGAACGGGAGATCACCGATGAACAGTTCGACCGGATCCTTGAGATGGTCTTCTCTGAGTATAAGAAGAGCCGGATCGAGCCCTGCGAGGCGGTCGGCGTCGTGGCGGCGCAGTCGATCGGCGAGCCCGGCACCCAGATGACGATGCGGACCTTCCACTACGCGGGTGTGGCCGAGATCAACGTTACCCTCGGTCTCCCCCGTCTTATCGAGATCATGGATGCCCGGCGTGAACCGAGCACCCCAACGATGGCGGTCTACCTGCTCAACGACTGGGCGTTCAACCGTGACCGCGCCCGTGAGGTGAGCTGGCAGATCGAGGCCGCGCCACTCCACGAGTTCGGGGACATCACCATCGACATGGAGAACATGCAGGTTCTTGTCATGTTAAACAAGGCAGTCTGTGACCGACGGAAGATCTCGGTGGAAGAGATCCTTGAGGCTGCCCCGAGGAAGATCCGGGAAAAGCGGCACTTCCGTGACTTTGACATTGAAGGAGACCTGAAAAAGGCTTCGATTACGTTCACACCGAAGAACCGGGAGAGTTACCAGAACCTCTTCCAGCTCGCAGAGCACGTCAGGAACGTCATTGTCCAGGGTATCGATGATATCGAGCGGGTCGTCGTCAGAAAGGAAGGCGGAGAGTATATCCTTTATACTGAGGGCTCCAACCTAAAAGATGTCTTCGAAGTCGAAGGAGTTGATACCTCCCGCACCCGGAGCAACAACATCAGCGAGATCGCTGATGTGCTCGGTATCGAGGCTGGCCGGAACGCGATCATCCAGGAGGCCTTGAGCACCCTGAACGAACAGGGTATCGGTGTCGATGTCCGCCATATCATGCTCGTCGCCGATATGATGTGCATGGATGGCGAGGTCAAGCAGATCGGCCGGCATGGTATTGCCGGCGAGAAGGAGAGTGTCCTTTCCCGGGCTGCATTCGAAGTGACGGTCAACCATCTGCTGGATGCTGCAATCGCGAACGAGGTGGACGAATTAAACGGCGTCACCGAGAATGTGATCGTGGGCCAGCCTATCCAGCTTGGCACCGGTGATGTGAAACTCATCGCAAAACCCATAAACCTGAAAATCTAGGAGAATCATCTATGGACTTTAATGCTTCACTACGTAAAGCCGTGAAGACTGGTAAGGTGTTCCTCGGGCGAAACAAGACCCAGGAATGCATCGAGGAGGGCAAGGCAAAACTTGTTGTGGTAGCCAGGAACAGCCCGGAATCCGTCAAAAATCTCGTCAATGAGATCGATATCCCTGTCTACGTCTATGATGGCTCGAGCGTCCAGCTCGGGAAAGCCTGCGGCATGCCGTACGTCGTCAGTGCGCTCGCCGTGGTCGAGCCAGGTGAATCCGATATCCTGAATGCTGCGAGAGTGTAGACGATGCCACAGGTCACGCTGACTGAGGAGTGCATGCGCCTCATCTCCCAGTTCGAGAGCCTTACCGGCGCAGGCAGCCGCGATTGTATCGTTGATAACCGCAACGAGCGGATCATCTTCGTGATCAACCCCGGCGACATGGGACTCGCTATCGGCAAGAGCGGGTCGAGCATCAAGAAGGCATCTGATGTGATGGGGAAGCGCATCGAGGTCGTAGAATACTCCGCAGATCCGGGCCAGTTCCTCAGAAACTGCTTCCTTCCTGCCCAGGTCACCGGTATCGACTTCGACACGAACGAGGAGGACCGCCAGGTCGCCCTTATCGAGGTCCGGGACGAGGACCGGGGCCTTGCCATCGGCAAAGCGGGGAAGAATATCTTCAAGGCAAAGGTTCTTGCACAGCGGCAGCACGACATCGCCGATGTCCAGCTGATGCAGAACGACACTGCCTGAACGTTCCCCTTCATTTTTTTTGCAGTTCCCCTGATATGGGACACTCCGGACGGTAAGCTGTTCGTCGGAGAAGTTCCGACAGGGCCGATCCGCATAGGAGGTTTCGAGCAGGCTCCTATCCGAAATTATTTATATCTGTGTGCGCTCCATGTGACTCCCATGAGCGGGGGGTCCGTCCGGATGGTGAAGCCTGCTTTATCTGCAGCAGAACTGGCATACAGGGAGCAAAGAGTTCCCGGATACCGGGGGTGGCAGTATTGAGGCACCTTCTCGCATTCGTGGTATTGGTGATTGTTATCGGTATGATCGCTTCCGTCGCGTCCGCCCTCCCGGACCCGGGGGAGAACGGCACCAATGCATCGGATAGGGGAGTCGGCGGCGAGAAATTGGTCACCGCGAGGACGCCTGCTGTATCTGAAGAGACCCCGGCGCCTGAAGAGACGGATGAAAAGATCGCAGCACAGAAGGAGCCTGACATCCTGGTAGCCGGAGAGATCACGCCGCCAGCCGAAGAGGCGCTGGAGACAACGGAACCGACGGCGGCGATTACACCTTCCCCGAACGCAACAACCCTATCAGAATCTACCGGGGCGACGATTATAGATGACAACGAGACCGTCGATGCAGAGGCGGAGGAGACGCTGGCGGCAACGTCGTCCCAGAATGCAACAAACACCACGGAACCTGCCGAGATAGCGACTGAATCCGATGACGACACCGACGATGAGGAGGAAGTGGAGGAGGAGCCGACAGCGACCTCTACCCTGGAAAAGTACGCCCCCCCACGCCCGAGCGCGACGATGGCGAAAGCACATCAGTCCCACGACCGGCCGCTGGTCCAGAGCGATCACCCGCTGGTCAATCCTGGAACGTCGTATACCCCTGAGGAGGACGAGAACGAGACCGCGACGCCGGCCCCGGTCGCTGTTGCACGCGACGGCCTGCTTGTCAAAGGCGTCGGGGTGATCCTCGACCGGACCCCGGAGGACGTCGCCCTCACCCGGAGCGGGGTGGAGATAGCAAACCTCGGTTGGCTCCTTGATCCGGCAATGCTTCTGGGCGGCCGGCACCCGCGTGCGGTCTTCGAGGGGGAGACGTTCACCGTCACCGTGACGGTCGAGGCAAGGAACCTGACAGCTACGGGGGATAACCCGGCCTATGTCGTCCTGGTGCCGCCGCCGGGGGAGACCGGGGTCTACGAGATCACGCGGACCAGCGAGCCCCCGGGCCTCGGGGACGGGGAACGCGGCGTCTGGGAGTTCTCAGTCGCCACCCACACCGGGAGGCTGACGCTCGCAAACCTCACCCTCCCCGAAGAGCGGCTGGTCACCAACCTGACGTCGAACCCGGATGTCTTTGCCTTCCGGGCGTACGCTCTTGCCGGCGACCAGGAGGTGCCCTCGACGGGGGTCTCCGACCCGGTGCTCGCCATCCGCCCAGATGGGGATGCGGGTGAGGTGGAGGTGTCTTCCCTCCCCGGGCTCTACGCGCTTGCAGGCATCCCGGACTCGACGCTCAACCCGTCGGAGACGATGGCCGGGGCGTGGGCGCGCGGCGTCGACCACGACGAGATTGTTGCCGGGGCGGTCGGGCACCTTGAAACCTTAAGTGCCCTCGGAAAGGAGGAGATAGCGGCCGTTTATGATCTGCAAGGGGGAGGTGAGGAAGGCGGGCAGTCCGGGTCCTCGCCGTCGCTGCTCGACCTGATCATGGAGTTCTTCCGGGGGCTGCTCGGGATTGGCCAGGGATAGGTATAATCTTTCCCTGATTCCTGCCGGAACTCCGGAGTGAGCTCCGCTCTTTCAGAGCGTCGTCCTTCGAAAACACTTTGCGTTTTCTTGAGCTCCGCTCTTTCAGAGCGTCGTCCTTCGAAAACACTTTGCGTTTTCTTGAGCTCCGCTCTTTCAGAGCGTCGTCCTTCGAAAACACTTTGCGTTTTCTCGAGCTCTGCTCTTTCAGAGCGTCGTCCTTCGAAAACACTTTGCGTTTTCTTGAGCTCCGCTCTTTCAGAGCGTCGTCCTTCGAAAACACTTTGCGTTTTCTTGAGCTCCGCTCTTTCAGAGCGTCGCTTCTCTAAACACCTTCCAGAGATACGCGAGCCCGAAACACCCCGAGAGCATCATGTCCCCGAAGGGCGCCGCCTGGTAGGCCTCAGGGAGCAGCCGGAGCCGGTTCGGGCCCGTGACGACCACGGCATCGGTCGCGAGCGGTTTGCTGACCGCCGCCCCATGACCCCCGTCGTCGAAGACCTCCTCCGAGGTCAGGGTGCCGTCGGCGAGCCGCCGGATGTAGTGCTGCAGTCTCGCGGGATCGAGTGCGCCGGTGTGGTGCTCGAAGAGCCCGTGGATCTCCCGCCCTTTCAGGGTGAAGCAGAGGGTGTGTCCGTTCCCGGCGTTGACGAGGGTCACCCCGGTCTTTGCCATGCGCCGAACCTGCGGGTCGCAGAGCGCCCCGATGAGGGCGACGGGGCCGGTGTCGGTGACGAGCGCGTCCGGTGCCTGGCGCCGGACCGCCTGCATACGGGTCATGTCGGCGAGCGGCGGGTCGGTAACGAGCGAGAGGAGATCCCAGCCGCCGGCGTCCAGCCGCTCCCGCATCAGTTCGAACCGGTGGATGCGGTTGCTGCGGTGCGGAGAGTAGCCGTGGTCCTGGACCGCAATCGCCACGTTCTCCGGGTATTCCACACCGAAGAGGGAAAGCGCCTGCCTGAGTTCCGGCTCCATGTAGTCGGTGGTGCGGACCCTCACGGCGTCCCCCCGGGGGACGTCCCGGATCTCGACTCCAAGCGCCCGCACCCTTTCCGGGTCGTCGTGGAGGGTCAGAGCGGCCTCCGGCGTGGCGTAGACGGGGAAGCCTGCTGCCAGGTGAGCGCGTACGGCACCGGTGTTCGCGCCGCCGCCCATCAGGTATCCGTCCAGGAAAACCGGTTTTTCGGCGCGGGTTGCCTGCCGGATCTTCCCCGCCACCACCACGGTAGGGGAGGGGAGAACCAGCTTGATGCTATTCTCGATCGGTCGGCCGGGCTCGTAGACCAGGACGTCCTGGGTGCCTCTGCCGACATCGATGGCGAGGAGTGCTGTCTTCAGGTCGATCATGGATGCCTCTCATATCTCGCCGCGGTGTCATGCCGGGCGGTTCCTATCTGAATCTTCCCGGCAAAGCAAAAAAAGGTATGATCGCGGTCAGGCATCCGCCCGGTCCGCCGCCGGGGAGATGCCGGCCGTCTTCCCTGTGTCGGGCCGCGCCGGTTTCAGTTCCCGGTACTCCTTGAGGGAGACCGTGAGATCCCGGGTGAAGGCGAAGTAGCCGATCTGGGTCGTCCTGCAGAGGTTCATGGCCATCTCCATCAGCCCCCGGGGATCGGGGCGTGCCTCCCCGAGCCATACGTGGAAGATGTTCCCTCCGTCGACGACCGGGAAGAAGACGTGCTCGATCTCGATCCGTTTCGTGAGCGGGATCGTGGCTCCCGGGGTGACGTGAGTCCCGTTGGTGTAGTAGATGGGGAGGTCGAGCGTCGTGCCGAGCATATCGAGCGCCACATCAGCGTCGCCCTTGATGACCTTGATCGCGTGGTCGCGGAACCGCTCGTCGAGGAGGTCCGCGACCGCGAACCGCTGGCCGGTCGTCTCCGCCGGGGTGCGGGCGAGGGCGATCGTCATGTTGTGCTTCCTGGAGAGCTCGCGGGCGTACATCTCGAGTTCCGTCATGGCCCGGACGGCGAGACGGAATGCGTCCTTCGATTCGTGGAGCTGGTGGCCGGTGAAGTGCTGCACCATCTCGTTGACGCCGACCACGCCGATGGTGTAGACGAGCCCCTCAAGATCCACGGCGACCGCGCCGCGCTCGCCCGTGTTCGGGTCCTTCGGGCGCTGCATCGCGAACGGCATCCGGCCGTTCGTCCGGATGAGAGACATCCAGCGGCGCTTGATCCTGAAGAGGTCGACAGCGATGTCCATGAGCGACTTCAACTCGGCAAAGAGCCGTTCCTGGTCGCCCTCCGCCTTGTACGCCGCCCGCGGGCAGTTGATCGACATCACCTGCCAGGACCCCATCGAGAAGTGCTTCCCCTCGCGGAAGTAGAGTTTGTCCTCGAACTCGTCGTCCTCGTCGGCGAGGGAGGAGAACTGGTAGGCACAGCAGTTTCCGGTCACGATCCCAAGCGCGTTTGCAAAGGTGTGGGTATCGGCGACATCGACGAGGTCGTAGACGTAACCGTCAGAGTCTACCGGCTCTATCGAGCGGATCTGGAGCGGGTGAACGTCGCCCCGGGCGAGCCGTTCTCTCTCGATCTTGCGGGTGACGGGCGGGAGGACCAGCGAGACCTGGATCCCTTCGAGTCCGCCGAAACTGCACCTGCTCGCGCAGGCGACGGCGGTGTACCCGGCAGGGGCCGCGCTCTCCGGGAGGCGGGAGAAGGCTCCGCCGGTCTGCCGGCCGCGCGGCACCTCCACAGAGCATCCGGTCTCGCTCACGAACCGGTCGATCTGGTCCTGGGCCGTGATCCTGCAGATGTAGGTCTTCTGCGGAGCCCCGTCGCCAGACCGCCGGATCGCCGTCTCCTGTTCGGTGTAGTTCATCTGGACGCCGACCTGTTGCGCGAGCCATATCAACTTCTGAACCGCCTCGCGGGAGGGCGTCTTCAGCCTGATGCTCCGGGCGCTGCGCCCGGGGGCTCTCCTTTCCCCGGCGCGGAAGGCTGCGCCGAGGTAGTCCCCTATGAGGGGGCGGTCGAGGTTGAAGAGGAGGTCGGGCACCGACCGGTCGGCCGCCGACGAGCCGCAGCCGAGGGCATCGAGCAGGAGGTAGACGAGTTTGCTGGCGACGACGATCTCGGTCCCCGTCGCCGAGGTGCGGACCTGCGGCTCGATCCCCAGGGCAGCACGGATGCATGCGGCGGCGTCCGCCGCAAGGTTCGAATTCCGCTCCGCGAATTCAAGCCGGACAGTGTAGCGCCGGCCGGACTGCTCACAATGCCCTGCCGCAAGGTAGTAGCCGAGGAACGCTGCAAGATCACGGCTGGCCGGGAGGATGCGGGAGAGGCTGAGCCGCCCACCGTTCCGGAGCCTCACCTCGTTTTCGGTGATGCGGACCAGATCGGCATGGTCCGCCTCCGTGAAGACTTCCGCGAGATCGATCTCCGTGACCGCTCTTTCGCAGAACTCGCCTGTCTTTAGCACAGGCAGGTAGTCACCGGGGTTGAGGTCTCCTGCCATCCTCTTGACGAACCCGTCACCGCTCAGGACGTAGACGGGGTGGTCGGGGGTGACGGTGATCTGGCGTCCCGACTCCAGGGTGATCCGGAGGAGGTCGCCGATATACCGCTGGCGCATCACGCCGCGGAAGGGGCGAAGTGATGCTTCCAGGGTGGTGAAGTCGACGCTCGGCGCTTTTCCGTCGTAGTAGGCGAATTCCGTGCCGAACGAATCGATCCGCCGCCCATTCTTCATGGCAGCGTTGAAGAGATCCCGGATTGGCCTGACGGCAACCATCCCGTCTCTCCCGGCCACCGGGATCAGTTCGTCGCCCGCGAGGCACTGGTAGCACGAGATCCCCTCCCCGGCGCCCCGGTAAGCGGGGATCTGGTTGTCGTAGTAGGGGGTGCCGTACTTGGACGCGAGTTCGAACGTCATCAGGTAGAGATCGTGGTAGGTCGGGAGATCCGGGTGCTCCCGGTTGAACTCTTCGTTCTCGGTGAGGAAGTCGGGCTCGATGCTGATCTCGGGTTTCGGGAAGGAGAACGGTTTGCCCCAGTAGTCGCCCTCGAGCATCACTTCCATCAGCGCCTTGAAGAGGAGCCGGACCTCCCGCTCGAACTCCCCGTAGGTCCGAAGCGGCGCCTGCTCCCCGTCCCAGACCTTCCCGCGGTAGATGCAGGGCTTGTCCCGCCAGAGGGTGGGGACGCCCGGGGAGAGCTGGACCGATGAGAAGACCACCTGACCGCCCCGGGCGACCATCATCTGGGTCATCTCGTAGACGAACATCTGCATCAGTTGCTTGATCTCCTCGTAGTCCATCCCCTCGAAGAAGGGCGCCATGAACGTGAGGAAGTTGTAGTAGCCCTGGCCGCCGGCGAAGTTCGTCTGGGCGGACCCGAGCGCCTTGACCGCGTGGAGGACCGCCACCTCGGCCCGCTTCGCGGGGCCGGCGACCGAGGCTTTCGTCCCGTTGCCGTCAGGCATCAGGCCGTAGTAGAAGAAGTAGCGCAGGTCCCAATCCTGGCAGTTGTGGATGAGAAGGCCGTCGGCTGCGTAGAACGTGTGGCTCTCCTCGCTCCCGTCGCCGTCGATGAAGAGGTCGTAGACGTACGCGCCGGTCGGCTCCGCCGGAGCGACCTCGACGACGGTCTCCTCCTGCTTGGCCGTCCGTATCCCCTTCACAGCGGAGAGGAAACCGTCAATGTGATCCTGCCGCCTATCGAGGAAGGTGGCGTATCGGGCAAACGTCTCGATGTTCTTCCGTCCATTGAGCTGGAGTCGGTAGAGCGTCCGCCGCTCTTCCCCGTCCCCGTAAAGTTCGACGATATGGGGGTCCATGCCGAGCGCCGCAAGAAGGAGCGAGAGCTCCTGCCGGAGGGTCGGCGACGCGGTCGTGTAGTTGACAATACAGTCCGACTTCTCCGGGCGGTAGTATGCCGAACCGTCCCCGGTGAAGAGGGCGGAGAGGAACTCGTGGAGGAGGACGTCGTCGAGGTGGTAGACTATCCAGGGGAGACGCTTTTCTACCGCTCCCTCGGGGATGTCGAAGACGTAGCGGAAGAGCAGGTAAGGGATCTTCCCGCCGAAGTAGACCTGCAGGGCCCGGTCGTGCTCCACCTCTACTCCGTAGATGGTCGTGGTATCGGGAGTGCCGCCGGCGATGGTCGCGTAGGTGTTCAGGGCAGCGCATGCAGCGGCCTGGATTGCGGGCGCCTGGTGGTTCTCGGTGATCGCGAGGTTGTACTGCCCGGCTGCCGGGGCGACATTGTAGTTGCCCTCGGCGATGAAGAATCCGAGGAGCCGGACCAGTTCCGGCGTAAGGGTGAGAAGGGCAGGCAGCTCGTGCTCGCTCCCGGTGACTCCGATGGTGGCTCCCGCATAATCCTCGATGCCGTAGCGGCGAGAGAAGGCTGCGAAGAGGGCAACCGGCATGATCCCGCGCGTATACCACTGCTTCTGATGTTCGACACCAAGTACCCGCGAAATCTCGGCATAGGAGGCAGCCTGCCCCGTCCGCACCGTATCGGCAAAGATCTCCCCCGCACCGCGGACATAGACGTTCTCGAGGAGACTCGCCGGCACCGATGCCGGCAGTTCCCGGATGAGATCGATCGCCCCGATCGTCTCTCCACGGAGAGCGTCGGTCCCGGTGATCCGGTAGAGGGCATCCCCGGCGCAGACCTCGTCGGCACGGTGGACGGCCATCCCGTCACCGATCCGCACCGGGATCCGGTGCTCGCCGGTGACCAGCAGCGACCGGCCGCCCGACGTCCGGATCCGGAGCATCTCACCGGAATTCACCCGCCGGCGGGTCACCTTTAAAATCCGCCGCCAGCCCTTCGGCGTCAGCGCGGAGAGGTCCTCCGGGTGCCATTTGTCGCCCTCGATCGGGAGCTCATCGGGACGGACGCTTCGGATCCGGTTACCCATCCGCACAGGTATGACCGTGCTCCCGTCGATGCAGAACGGGCGGGTCCCGAAGTATTCCAGGTCGTGGATGTGGAGATCGCCGCGGAGGTGGTGGTCCGCGAGTTCCGGAGGGAGCTGCAGGAGATACTGCTCCTTACTGATCTTGTCCGCCTTCTTCTTGTGCGAGGTCTCGGCGTTCTCCTGGAGGTTGGCGTTGTCGTGAGCCTCGAATCCTCGCCCCACATCAATGAGGTGCGCGTCGAAGACCGGCGTTCCCACCCGGGTGCAGACGTTGCGGTAGGGAATGAGGCCGCGCTCAAGGAGAGTCATATTGACGATCTCGCGGATCAGAGGGCCGGAGAGCGACTGGAGGCCCAGCATCTGGATCTTCCTCTCGACCCGCCGGGCGATATCCTTCGCCGTCTCTTCATCAGCTCCCTCGTAGCCGTAGAAGACTTCAACGAGGCGGCTCTCCTCCAGGATCTGCCGGACAATCCGGTTGCGGTTCCAGTCGAGGAGATAACCCCGTGAGGTCCGGACTTTGGGAAAGGTGGGGACGAACTCCCCAAATAGAGTTGCTTGCGTCGACTTGCGTGTCAACCTCATGCCCCCGCGATCAGGTCGGCGACAAGGTCTTCCTGGAACGCGCCCCCGGCAAAGAGATCGCCGGACGTATAGAACGCGTCGCCCTTCTGCAGCACCGGCGCTTCCTGCACGAATACGCCGTTCATACGGAGTTCCGTCAGCCCTTCAGCGGACGCCATGTCGCACTCGATGAAGGGAACATTCCTGGAAGCCAGGAATTCTTTGAGAATCTCGCAATTCGGGCAGAATTCCAATGTGTATATGATGAGTCGTGCTGTATCGGAAATGAGAATACCCCCGGAGTCAGTCGTTATGTTTTCGCTCTGGACGGATATAACAGGTACCATTCTTACGAACGGGTCGCAGTTTGCCGGGGAGCACACACTCGTGGTGCCGGGGGGGAACGCAGCGAGGAACTATCTTAGATCCAGCTATAAGCCCTCCTTTCACCATATTCCGCCGGGTGCGCCTCTGTGGGACAATCACCATTTTGTAGGGTGAGGCACGATAGTACGGTAATATGGTCAGGACGTTCGTTGCAATCGAGCTGCCGGAGGAGATCCGCGAGAGAGCCCGTGAATCTCAGGAGATCCTGAAACGGTCTGGTGGGAGGCTCGCTATCGTTGACCCCGCAAACCTCCACGTCACGGTGAAGTTTCTCGGGGAGGTCGATCCGGCGCTGATCGAACCGATCATCGAGGCTCTCCGGGCCGCGAGTGCCGACCCTTTCGAGATGACAATCGGGCATGCGGTATGCAACCCGCCACGGCGGCCACGGGTGATCTGGTGCGACGTCACGGACCAGGGAGAGAGCGCCGCCCTCGCCCGGCAGGTGGACGATCTTCTTCTCCCACTCGGATTCCGCCGGGAAAGCCGCCCCTTTCGACCCCACGTGACCCTTGCACGGGTGAAGGAGTTCCATCCCTCACAGTGCCTCCAGGTGGCGTCACTGCCCCGCGAACCGCTCGGGACATGCCGGGTGGAGAGCATCAGGCTCAAGAAGAGCACGCTGACACCCCGCGGCTCGATCTACGAAGACCTTGCGGAGGTCCCGCTGTGACCCGGTGCCCCTGTGAGGAGGAGGTGCTCAATAAGATCCGCCCCACGCCTGAGGAGCGGACCTACGTCCGGGCGATGGGGGCGCGCCTTATCGAGGCGGTGGAGCGTTCGGGGAAGGCGAAGGCGATGATGGTGGGGTCGGTCGCCCGCGATACCTTTGTCCGGGGCGACCGGGACCTTGATGTGTTTATGCTCTTTGACCCCGCTCTCTCCCGGGAAGAGCTGCAGGAGCAGGGGCTGACCCTGGCGCGCCGGATCGCGGAGGAGTTCGGCGCGACCTGGCGCGAGAAGTACGCGGAACACCCCTACCTTAACGTGACGATCAATTCACTGGATATCGATCTCGTCCCCTGCTACGCTGTCGCGAGCGCCACCGAGATCAAGAGCGCCGTGGATCGGACGCCGTTCCACACCCGCTACATCCTCGCGCACATCGACGACTATGCCGACGATGTCCTTCTCTTCAAGCAGTTCGCGAAGGCGGGGGGGGTCTACGGGTCTGACCACATGACCGAGGGGTTCTCCGGCTACCTCTGCGAGATCCTGACGATCTACTACGGGGGTTTCCATGCGCTTCTTCGCGCCGCCGCCTGCTGGAAGCCCGGGGAGGTGATCGATATCGAGAGGCACGGGACGAAGCGGTTTGAGGACCCGCTCGTCGTCATCGACCCGGTCGATCCTGAGAGGAACGTGGCGGCGGCGCTCTCGGCATCAAGGATGTTCGAGTTCGTGGAACTCGCACGCGGCTACCTCGTGGAGCCGTCGGAGGCGTTCTTCTGCCGGCCTCCCTCGCCCCCGCTCACCAGGGAGGTCTTCTCCCGCCTCCTCTCCGCGCGGGGAACGTACCTCTTTGCGCTTATCCTCACAACGCCGGACTACACACCCGATACAGTGGTCCCCCAGCTCCGCAAGTCCGCTGATTCGATCCGGGAACTCCTGGAGCGGAGCGGATTTCCGGCGAACCGCATCGATGTCTGTATGGGAAAAGAGCGGTGCATGCTCCTCTTCGAGCTGATGGCCGAGACCATCCCGGCGATGCGCCGGCATATCGGGCCGCCGCTCTCGGCCCGGGAGAACGCCGAGAAGTTCCTCGCGAAATACGTCCGCGAGGAGATCTTCGCCGGTCCTTATGTCGAGGACGGCCGCTACGTGGTCGAACTCCCCCGCAGGTTCACCCGGGCCGTCGACCTTCTGCGGTCGAAGGTGCTCTTCGATGTCGCGCTCGGTAAGCACGTCCGCCGCTCGATGAAACAGGGCTGGACGGTGAAGGCCGGTGCGGAGTGCTGGGACGAGGAGTTTGCCGTCTTCGTCTCCAGGTTCCTCGACCGGGCATCGCCGCTCGCGAGGATCAAGCGGATGACGGGAAAGTAGGAGCCTGCTGGCCCGTCTGAGGCGCATTTCAACCGATCAGGGTAACCTCGCACCCCTGCCGTCGTCATCGGCTGGAACCCCCGGTTCGTCCCCGACGGCTTTTCTGAGCGTGAACCGGAACGCCGCCCCCGCATCCGTGGCGCCCGGAACGCGGTCCTCGACCCAGATCCTGCCGCCGTAGCGCTCGATGAGCACCTGCACGAGAAAGAGGCCAAGCCCTTCGCCGACGCCTCTCCTCCTCTTCTCGTAGCGGCGAAAGATCTCCTCTTTCTGGTCGTCGGGGACCCCCGGCCCGGTATCCTCGACCGAGACCCGGGCAAACCCGTCTTCGTCGTCCACCCGGATGGTTATCTCAACGTCGGGACCGCCGAACTTGACGGCGTTCCCGATGAGGTTTGAAAAGACCTCCGGGAGGAGGTCGTCGGCGAGGATGGTGTGACCGGTCGCTTCGTAACGGATGATATCCTCGGGGAACTGGGCGACCTCATCGCGGATCACGGTATCGAGGTCCACGCAGCTGTGTCCGGCGGACGGCTGGTGGATCCGCCGGATCGTGGAGACATTGTTCAAGATCTCAATGCTCTTTCTGATACTCCGCTGAAGTTTCTCCGCGTATGTCCGTGCATCCCCGTCAAGCGTCTCGATGAGCAGGTCGGCATAAAGGTTCGCAACGTTCTCGGTGTTCTTGATGTCGTGGGTGAGGATATCCAGGTAGAGGTTCGCCTCCCGGTTCGCCGAGGCAAGTTGCTGGTGGAGCCGGGTAAGGTCTTCAGTGTGGCGCTGGAGCACTTCCTCGGCCTGCTTCCTCCCTGTGATATCGGTATACATGGCAAACGACCCGGCAAACCTGCCGTCATCAGTCCGGGCGGTGGCGGAGACGAGGGCCCATCGGACGCTCCCGTCCCTGTGCCTGAGCCGACATTCGTATCTGCCGTCAAGGCTCCGGGCTCTCTCTGCCATACGGTTGTTGTGCAGATCAATCTCCTCTGGAAAGAGATAGTCGGTCAGCGGCCGGCCGAGCATCTCCTCGACCGGGTAGCCGAGCATGCTGGCCATCGTGCGGTTCGCGTAGGTGATGGTGCAATCGCTGTCCACCTGCAGGACCCCCTCGTTCGCACTCTCCACGATAGAGCGGAACTTTTCCTCGCTCTTTCGCAGGGCTTCCTCCGTCCCCCTCCGCTCGTCCGCCTCGGCGCCCAGCATCGAGAGGAGGGATTGCTGTTTACGGAGGACGAAGAAGGCAGCGGTTGTGGCGAGCAGAGTGGTGAAGACGACGGTATGCAGGTGTGAGTCCGCAAGCGAGATCTCGGGGTAGAAGTGATCCTTGAGATACTGGTATGCGCTCATCAGAACGAATGCGAATACGCCCACCTTTGCGAGCGTGAGATAAAGGTTGGCCGGCCGGATATCGTTGTTCATACGCATCTTACAAGGAAGAGGGACAGGTTCTTCTCTGTGTCCGGGTGTCATCGGATGATGGAATCGTTCTGCAACGGCGCACCCGGTGTGTTTGCCAGGCTGATACCATCTCCTATCGGCATTCCACATACCTGGATTGAAATGGGGATGACCCCGGCGACCCGGTACTCGCTTGCATTTTTCTCCAGAATATGATAAACTTTCCCCGCAAGCGCAGGCGTTCATGCCCCCGGCTCGGGGTTAACGATGCCAGTACCGTGACGGCCTCCCGCCCGGAGCCGCCCGTGCCGCGCCGTGAGCATGACGTTGCAATTCTCGCTCCTCTCGCACTTCCGATTGCTATATCCTGTCAGAATACGACCCTCCTGATATGAGCACAGCGAAATACGTTAAGCTCGTCGGCTTCGGCATCCTCACCTGGCTCCTCCCTTTCCTCCTCTCGGTCCCTCTCTATTCACCGGAAGGCGTTCCTCTCTACGATATATTCCTGATCAAGTCCGTCCTGATTGTCTTCTCCACCGCGCTCGGGACCTTCCTCATCCTGGTCTACTTCAGGGGCGTGCGCGCCCGCTTCGTCCGGGAAGGCGCCCTGCTCGGCGGTGCGTGGCTCCTGATCAACTGGGGGCTCGACGCCGTCGTCCTCCTGCCCCTCTCGGGGATGGACGCCGGCACCTATATGGCGCAGATCGGCCTTCGCTACCTCACAATCCCCATCATCGCTCTCGGGATCGGGTATGCGGCTGAGCACCAGAGGTGCGGGTAACGACTGTCGGAACGACAGGAGTTCGAGCACCAGAGGTGTGAGTTGCGACGCCCCGCAAGGAGCGGAGCAAGAGCACCGGAGGTGCGAGTTGCGACGCCCCGCAAGGAGCGGAGCAAGAGCACCGGAGGTGCGAGTTGCGACGCCCCGCAAGGAGCGGAGCAAGAGCACCAGAGGTGTGAGTTGCGACGCCCCGCAAGGAGCGGAGCAAGAGCACCGGAGGTGCGAGTTGCGACTGTCGGAACGACAGGAGTTCGAGCACCGGAGGTGTGAGTTGCGACGCCCCGCAAGGAGCGGAGCAAGAGCACCGGAGGTGCGAGTTGCGACGCCCCGCAAGGAGCGGAGCAAGAGCACCGGAGGTGCGAGTTGCGACGCCCCGCAAGGAGCGGAGCAAGAGCACCGGAGGTGCGAGTTGCGACTGTCGGAACGACAGGAGTTCGAGAAGGCCGAAGGTCTTCGAGTGGGAATAACCCCACTATCCTGCGGCGTAAAAAATGGTTATTCCTGCCGGCGCTGTGCCTTTCTCTCGGCCAGGCGCTCGATGGCAGGGAGGTCGACGGCACTGCCGGTCGCAAGTTTTCCCTGCCAGACCGCGCGGTCGACGAATCCTCTCCCGATGTCGTTACGGATGACGAGCGTCGTGTAGCCGTCCGGCGACCCGACGGCACCCGCCGAGACGTCCGCGTTCACCGCCGTAAAGTCGGTGCAGACCCGGCACCCGGGTCGGACGGACTCCTCCAGTTCGGCGAGCGGGATGGAGAGGTGCCGCTCGTCCTGCAGGTAGACATCCAGTTTTCCCTTGATGTCCAGGTGGCGGATCTCCCAGGGCTCGATCTTCTTCTCTGACTGCAGCTTCCCCTCGACCAGTTTCGCGTAGTCGAAGGTCTCCGTGCAGAAGAGGCCGATCACGAGCCGGATCGCCTTCGCATAGGGACGGAGGAGTTCATGGTCGCTCGCCCGGATCGCCTGGGTCGCCCGCGCCACACAGGGCACGCCCACGACGGCGATGCGGCGGTACTTCCGGGTGACCACGGCTTCCTTCAGGGAGGCCAGAAGCGGGACCCACCAGGAGTAGCGGCTCCCGGCGTGCTGAACGAGTTCCTCTGAAGCGGTGATCACCGCTGAGGACGGCTTCATCGTCCAGGGGTCTCTCGTCACCGTGACGACCGCGTCGATCAACCCCTCATCGAGAGCGTTCACGAGGATTGCCGTCACCGCGCCGCCGCTCTGCTTGCGCTCAACCGGGAAGACCGACCGGGCTGCAACGATATCCTGGTACGGCCCGAGCATCTTCCCCTGTGCTGCAAGGTCTACCCGCGGGCAGGCTGCGTAGCATGCCCCGCAGGGCACGCTGTCGTTCTCGGCCTTGCAGTAGCCGATGTTCACCGGTGTGTCGGTGTTTCCCGGCTCGAACCGGAGGGCATCCGCCGGGCAGACCGCCACGCACGCCCCGCACCCGGAGCAGAGTTCCGTATCCCAGATCTCGGCCTCCAGGTCCTTGAATGTCTTCATCTCCATGCCTATCACTCCCACGTATACTTCCCGGCAAAGGGCCTTGCGCTCGCAGGAACGATCCGGGTGTACTTCGCGTTGATTAGCGGTTCGGGATCAAGCCCGAAGTCGCCTGCAAACTCCCGGATGACCGGAGCGATCCGTGCCCGGTCCTCATCGGTGAGCAGCACCTTCTTTGCCCCTGCAGCGAGGCAGGCGTCGTCCACGTCCCCGCGGATGACAATCTCGCCGCCGTGGATTCCGCTCCCGATCTCCCGGGCTTTCATGACCCCGTCGAGACCGAGGACGATCAGGAGACCACCTGCCATGTACTCGCCGAGGAACGTCTGTGCCGACCCTCCCACGACCAGTATGGGGCGCTGTGTCTCATACTGCTTCATGTGGATCCCGCCGCGGTAGCCGATATCCCCGCGGACAAAGACCTTACCGCCCCGCATGCTATGCGCCACCGCATCCCCGGCACTCCCGTGGATCACCACTTTCCCGGAATCCATCGTGTTGCCGGGCGCGTGCTCCGCGTTGCCGTTGACGATGACGGTCGGCCCGCTCATGAACATGGCGAGATCTCCGCCAGCGACACCATTAACCCGGATGGTGGTGTTCCCGCGGAGACCGTTGCCGATGAACCGCTGACCGAGGACGTTATCGACGATGACCTCACTGGCACCATCCTCGATAGCCTTCCGGATCTGCTGGTTCAAGGGAGTGTAATGCACTCCCTTCGCATCGATCGTGACCTGTTTTGCCATTATGCTCACGCTCCCACCGATTTGACGTCGAGAATTTCGAGGAGACCCTCGTCAAGCATGTAGCCCCGGAGCCGGTCGCGGTTGCCCCGCAGGCTCTCGATGCTGTTGATGCCGGCTGCGCCTATCAGTTCGGTCATCTCGAGCGTCCATGCGTGGATCAGGTTCGCGACCTGTTTCGATGCCACGTCGGGGTTCAGGCGATCCACGAGGTCCTGGCGCTGGGTGGCGATCCCCCAGGGGCAGAGGCCCTGGTAACAGTTCCCGCAGACCCGGCAGCCCATCGCTGCGAGGGCTGCGGTTGCGATATAGACCGCATCGGCGCCGAGGGCGATTGCCTTCATAACGTCCGCGCTTTCCCGGATGCTGCCGCAGGCGATGAGAGAGACCTCGTTCCTGAGCCCCTGCTTGCGGAGCTCCTTGTCGGCGGTCGCGATGGCAACCTCGATCGGAATGCCGACATGGTCGCGGAAGACCCGTGGAGCTGCGCCGGTGCCGCCGCGGAACCCGTCGATGGCGATGGCGTCCACCCCGGAACGGGCGACGGCCGCCACGTTCTCGGCGTTGTTGTTGACGGCCGCAATCTTCGCAAAGATCGGTTTCTTCCACCCCGTCGCTTCCCTGACAGATCGGACGAGCTGGGGGAGGTCCTCGATGCCGTAGATGTCGTGATGCGGTGCGGGGCTGATCGCGTCGCTTCCTTCGGGGATCATCCGTGTCCTGGAGACGTCCTTGCTGACCTTCTCGCCGGGGAGGTGTCCGCCGATGCCGGGCTTTGCACCCTGGCCGAGTTTGAGCTCGATCGCGGCGCCGCGCTCAAGGTAATCGATGTTCACACCGAACCGCCCGGAGGCGACCTGGACGATCATCCGGTCCTGGTAGGGATAGAGAGCCGGGTGCAAGCCGCCCTCCCCGGTGCCCATGTAGGTGCCGACCTCCTGTGCCGCGCGGGCCATGGAGATATGGGCGTTCAGGCTGATTGCACCGAAACTCATGTGGCCGAGGAGTATCGGCGTCTCGACCATGAGGTTCGGGGCGAGTTCCGTGGCGAGTTCGACGTCACCGTTCGGCTTCTGCCGGAGATCCAGCTTCGACGGCTTCTTGCCGAGGTAGGTCCGGATCTCAACGGGCTCACGGAGCGGGTCGGTCGGGGGCGTGGTGACCTGGCAGGCGTCCAGCATCAGGTGGTCGAAGATGATCGGGAGGTTCGCAACGCTGCCCATGCCGGCGAGGATGATCTTTCCGGTCCTGGCCTGGTTGTAGATCGACTCCCGGACCGTCCGGGTCCACACCGGGTGGCTCCGGTAGTCGCAGGGCTGCTCCTGGAGCATGATGGCATCCCGGGGGCAGTAGGTGAGGCACCGGTGACAGGCGGTGCACTTCCGGGAGTTGACGAGGATCCGATCGCCGTCACGCCGGAAGACACCGTAGGAACAGTTCTCGATGCACCGACCGCACTCCATGCACTGCTCGCGGTCGATCGTGACCCGGTACCGGAGCGGCATGCTCCCGAAGTTGCTGCTCATGGAGCAACCCTCCCGATCACCGGCTCACCCGCAGCAGGCCGCGCGATTGACTCGACCTTCGGCTCCATCGCCCGAATCGCTACCTCTTCGCTTGCGATGTAGAGGCGGTCGCCGCACTCGCCGACGACCATCGGCCGGAGCTTGCCCCGGTCGGTGAACCCGACCATCATGTCGGGGTTCGCGGCGACGACGGTGAACGGCCCGTTCATTGTCGCAGAACCGTAAGCGAACCGGAGCGCTCGGTTCAGTTTCTGCTCGGCTTCAGGCATCCGGTCGATCTCTTCCCAGTAGGGTGGGGCGAGCGCCCGGATGGCAAGGTTGATGTCGAGGCCGTGCTTGCGCACCAGGAGGTCGATCAGATAGGTGATGACCTCGCTGTCGGTGGACATCGAGCAGGTGTACCCGAGACCCTCGACGTAGCGCCGGTTGGTCCCATAGGTGGTAATCTTACCATTCTCCACGACACTCCAGTCGTGCAGGTTGAACGGGTCGGGCCGTTCCCACTTCTCCGGGTTGCTCGTTGCATACCGGTTGTGCGCGAGCCAGATGTAGCCCTCGTAGTCCTCGATCCGGAAGTAGTCCGCCACATCTTCCGGCCAGCCGTTGGCTTTGAAGACACCGACGTTCTTGCCGGACGAGACAACCTGGGCACCGTTCGATGCAGCGTTGATCTGCATCACAAGGTTTGTGACGATGTCTTTCTCCGCCGATGCGCTTCCCGGAGCGAGGGAGGCGTCGGGCTTGAAGAAGTAGCGCCAGGGGGTGCAGTTTATCCGGAGATTCGGCTGGTCGTACGTAGGGATCGCCTCGTTGTGTTCGATCGTTCCCCACTGCTCCAGCGTCGCGTCGACAACTTTTTTGCTTTCGCACGTATTGTCAAAGAATACATGAAGCGCATAGCAGTCCCGGTAGTCGGGGTAGATGCCGTAGGCTACATACCCCGCCCCCTCGCCGCTGCCGCGCTCATTCATCATGGAGAGGGCCTGCCGGATTCCGGAACCGTCCATCATCTGGCGCCTCTTATCCATTACACCAAAAATGCCGCACATGGTAACCTCGGTGAGTTAATGTTCTGCTGCCGTTTTCTAGAACTCTGCTCGGGAATATTTGTGTCAATAGGTATTTATTTCATCGGATAGAAGTAGACTTCCACATGTCCCGTGATGCCACTTCTGCAATGCTTGAGCGCATCGAACAGGATAACGTCAAATTCCTGCGTCTGCAGTTCACCGACCTCCTCGGGATGCCCAAGAACGTCGCGATCCCCGTGAAGCAGGCCGAGAAAGCGCTGACCGGCGGCATCGGGTTTGACGGATCGTCGATTGAAGGATTCGTCCGGATCGAGGAGTCCGATATGGTGCTCAAACCCGACCTCTCGACCTACACCCTCCTGCCCTGGCGGTCCGGGGAGTACGCGGAGGCACGTTTTGTGTGCGATGTGTACAAGGCCAGCGGCAAACCGTTCGAGGGCGACCCGCGCTACGTGCTCCAGCGGGCGATGGAGGATGCAGCACGAGACGGTTATGTCTTCAATACCGGGCCGGAACTGGAGTTCTTCCTCTTCCGGATGCTTGAGGGGCGGCCGACCACGCAGTTCCAGGACGTCGGCGGCTACTTCGACCTCGCGCCGACCGACCTCGCGGAGGATGTCCGGCGCGAGATCATCCTCGCGCTCACCGAGATGGGGTTCGAGATCGAGGCGTCGCATCACGAGGTGGCCGAGAGCCAGCATGAGATCGACTTCAAGTACAGTGATGCCCTCCACACGGCCGACAACGTCATCACGTTCAAGTTTGCCGCGAAGACGATCGCGCTGATGCGCGGCCTGCACGCATCCTTCATGGCAAAACCGATCTACGGCATCTGCGGGAGCGGAATGCACACCAACTGTTCGCTTGCAAAAGACGGCAAAAACGCCTTTTACGACCCGGATACCCCCCTGCAGCTCTCAAAGACCTGCATGCACTTCATCGGGGGGCTGCTCCGCCACGCAAAAGCCATCACCCGGCTCGCGAACCCGACGATCAACTCTTACAAGAGGCTTGTTCCCGGCTACGAGGCACCCTGCTACGTCAGCTGGAGCGCCGGTAACCGCTCGGTGCTGGTCCGGGTCCCGGCGCCCCGCGGCAACAGCACCCGGGTCGAGTTCCGCAGCCCCGACCCGACCTGCAACCCCTACCTCGCCTTCACCGCGATGCTTGCCGCCGGGATGGAGGGCGTCCGGGAGGAGATCGAGCCCCCGACCGGTGTCGATAAGAACATCTACCACATGACGGTCGGCGAGCGGGACCGCGCCGGGATCGAGACGCTGCCCGGGGATCTCTACGAGGCCCACCAGGCCCTGCTTGCCGACGACCTCATCTGCAGGGCGCTTGGCCCCCACGTTGTGGAGGCGCTCACGAGCGTCGCGAACGCCGAATGGGAATCATACCGGGTGGCGGTCCACCCCTGGGAACTCGACCGGTACCTGGCGACCTACTGAAATTCTTTTTTGCAGAACTTCAGGGAGGATGGACTGTTCTTCCAGGACTCTTTTTTGCCGGGTCAGTCCGAGCCGCGCAGCGTTTTTCCCTGGTTCACGCTGTTGCTTCCTTTTCGTAGAACGGTGACGGGAGTGCAGGATAAACGCGGTATACATGGTGGTACACATCGCCCACTCTGGCTTCTACGTCGTCTTCGGTGTAGCGGTCCACAGGCAGGCCGGTTGAGTCACTCCACAAGAAATCGCGGATGGCAAGCCGGACGGCATCGCGGGTGGCTTCCTTGTCACGCCAGTGATCGATACGAAGTTTCTCCGCTTTGAGAGTTTTGAGCAGCTCGACGGCCACGTTCTTGATGCGCTGGATCTCAGTGGGTGAGAGATCCGGCTTCTTTAAGAGGTCGAAGATGGCCAGCGACTCCTCATCGAGCCCTTCGCGCACGGCCCGGCTTTCTTCCTCTCCCATCTGGTTCATGAATTGCAGCAGGGCCTCGAATGTCTTCTCGATGGTGACTCGATCTTTCTCTTGATTGTATCCGGCCACGATCTCTTCGTAGTGTCGTTGAAAGTCCGTACGTAACGGGTTCTGCTGCAGGAGCCGCAGGAGTCGTTTATCGATGGCCTGTTTGAGATCCTGCACCGTTGTACGCTTTGCCGGGCTTCGTTCGAACTCCTGCCGGAGCCGATCGAAATCGATCTTGCTGATATCATACGGTGCGGTCCCTTCGGTAATACTACCCGACCGGGTTTCAATCGCTTCATCGACCACCCCATGCAGCCGGTGAATGATCTCGGAGATATCCGCCCTATCGCGGTCCTGCTGCAGACTCCGGTAAATGATGACGATTGCGTCGTAATCACTTCGATGGGCGTTGATCCCTTCTACGTTGATGCATGCCTTGAACTTCGTGAAGACCGCCCGGCACATGATCTCGAATCGTTTGCGCGTCCTGTCGTTCTCATTGACCGCTTCCTTTGCGGCAATGATGGCTGCGTTCCGCGCAAAGCCCGTCCATGAGATGATGTTGTCGAGCGATGCACCGCGTTCGGCGAGAAACGTCCGGATAAGCCCGATAGCCTCGCTGAGATCGGCCAGCAGCTCTCCGTCGGGCCTCGCGGGTTCGATCTCTCTCCCCTCCCCGGTTCCTGCAAACGTCGCCAGGGCTTTGCGCAGATTCTTGAGGATGCCGCAGTAGTCTACGATCAGGCCGTTGTTCTTGCCCTCGTTCACGCGGTTGGCCCGGGCGATGGCCTGCATCAGTGTGTGCGCCTTGAGCGGCTTATCTAGATAGAGCGTGGAGAGACTCGGGACGTCGAATCCCGTCAACCACATCGCGCAGACGATCGCTATCCGGAACGGGTGCTCTCCCTCTTTGAAAGCGTCGTCCAGCGACATTCTCTGCATGTTGCGGAACTGAGGCTGCTTTCGCATGAACTCCGGCAGGTCGATCCCGTCCTTGATCAGACGGCGGTGCGGTGTGATGTCCAGGTTCCACCTGCGGAACGTATCTATCTCGCCCTGTTCTTCGCTTATCACGACCGCCATGCGGGTCTCGCGCATCCATTCGATCTGCCGCCGCAGGTAGATCTCCTCCTGCTCGTCGGCTGTCTGGGCGATCTCGGTCTCCAGATCGGCGATGCGTTTCTTCCAGTAGGTGCTGATAAGGCCGTGCATCCGCACGCAGGTCACCTTGTCGATGCAGACCAGCATCGCCTTGCCGGTTTCCCAGGCCGTCGAATAGTGCTTGACGATGTCGCGGGCCACCTGGTCGAGTCGCCTGTCGGCGGTGATGATGTGGTAGTCCCGCTTGAGTTCCCGCTCCAGCCGCTGCGCCACGTCGATGTCATCCGTCTCCAGTTCTTCGAGCACCCCGGCGATCCGCTCGTTCAGGTCGCCTACGGCCACGCCGAGTTTGTCGCCCCGGGCGTCGTAATAGAGCGGAACCGTGGCCTTATCGTCGACCGCACGCTGGAAATCATACGTCGAGACGTAGTCTCCGAAGACCCGCCGCGTGATCTCGTCGTCTTTCATCAGCGGGGTCCCCGTGAACCCGATGTAACTGGCGTTGGGGAGGGCGTTACGCATGTTCAGCGCCAGGGTCCCGTATTGGGTCCGGTGCGCCTCGTCCGTGATGACGATGATGTCGTCCCGTGGGCTGTAGGGCTGCTCCGGTTCGACTTCCCGGTTGAACTTCTGGACGAGCGAGAAGATGTGCGACTTGTGCTCTGCGAGCAGGCGGCCGAGATGGTCACCGCTCGCCGCCCGGCACGGGTCGCGGTCGTTATCCACAACGCCGCACCTGGCAAACGTCTTGTAGATCTGCGTGTCCAGGTCTTCGCGGTCAGTCAGCACGAGGAACGTGTAGTTCCCGCCGAGTTTGCGGTGGACTTTCCGCGTGAACATCACCATCGAGTAACTCTTGCCTGCCCCCTGGGTGTGCCAGAAGACGCCGAGTTTACCCTGGCGGTTCTTGCGGTCCTTTACCGCCTCGATGGCGCGGTTGACGCCGAGGAACTGGTGGTTGCGGGCGAGAATCTTCTTCGGCTCGCCGAGGGGATCGTCGAAGAGGATGAAGTTCTCGAAGAGGTCCATGAAGTTCTTCTTCTCGCAGACCCCCTTGAGCAGGGTCTCCATCTCCACCACGCCCGGTTCGTCTTCTGCAAGGCGTTTCCACTCGTGAAAGTGCTCAAAGCGGCTGGTCACCGAACCGATCTTCGCGTCCACGCCGTTTGCGAGCACGACGAAGGCGTTGTGGTGGAAGAGGTGCGGCACCGTGTCCTTGTAGTCCTTGAAGTTCTGCTCGTAGGCCGCCCGGATATCCCGGTGGACGTTCTTCAACTCCATGAAGAGCAGCGGCAGGCCGTTGACGAACCCGACGATGTCGGCCCGCCGGCGATAGAGGTCACCCCGGACCCAGAACTCCCGCACGCAGAGGAAGTGGTTCTTCTCGGGTTCGGCGAAGTCGAAGACCCGGAGGCGCTGCCGCACCCGCTCGCCCCTGTCGTTACGGAACGTGACCTGGACACCGTCGCGGACGAGGTCGTACTTCTCGCGGTTCGTCGCCGCCATCGACTGTGTGCCCGATGTCGCGATGATCTGCCGGACGGCGTCGTCGTAGGCCTCGCGGGTGAGGCCGGGGTTCAGTTCGACCAGTTTTTCCCGGAGGTAGCGCGTCAGGACGACTTCCCGGTCGGATGAGCGGCCGAGGAGGCTCTCCGGCCCGAAGTCTTCGTTGTTGTAGGCGTACACCGAGTCCCACCCGAGGTGCTGCTCTAGGTATTCGGCCGTGGTCTGCTGGACGAGGGTGTCCTCGGTGTAAGCGCCAGTGGTCACCTGTCGAACCTCTGCTTGATGTAGTCCTGAGTCTCGCTCGCCTTCAACTCGGTTGTGGAAGGACCGGTACGCACATAGAAGCGCTCGTGTTCGCCATCCTTCACGAAAACAGCGGCCGGTGACTTCTGGCAGCGTATGACCATCACGCGTTCTCCGTCATAATCCTCAAAGTGCATGTGCATGGCTGTCAAGGCCTGCGGGCTGATTCGTGCCTTGACGATGTTGACAAGGTGCAGACTCATCTTGTCTTCGCTTGGGAACCCATCGGCTCCAAGGCCCAGCGGTGTACCATCGTCAAGCACGCCGATGACTAGTGTGCCTCCGCCAGTATTCAGGAAACCCGCCAATGTCTTCAGCACCGCCATCTCCATCCGCGTGTCCGTTGCACCGGTATGCAGGTTGGTGCGCAGGGTTGCCTTGAACTCTACTGATTCTGATTCGCCGTAATCGATTATAAAGGACAGATCAAACGCCTCTGTCTTGGGTTTCGACTCATTTCCAACGACCAGCCTCTGATAACCCTCGCGAATGATCTGCGCCATCAGTTCTCGCCGTTGTTCAAGAAACGTATGATAATCCATCTGCTCCCAGTTCTCCGGCAGGGCATGGTAATGATACATATCTGCCAGTTCGGGATGGGTAAAGCGTGCCCTCAACTGCGGGAGGTAGCCCGCCGGGGCCCGATCTGCTATTTTATTGTTATCTCCCCATTCGACGTAGGCATAGTTGGCGATCTGATTGGTCTCGCGCGTATCTGTGACGTTCAGGGTAGCCAGATAACCTTTTGGATAAAGGTGATGCCGTTCGACGGCCGAGCGACTCGCATGGGTAGCCGGATCCAATAGGTCCCCTACTCGAGCATTGGAGAACAATGCCCGAGCGTCAAGCAGGACCTGGGCGGCGTAGTATCCAAACAGTGACGGACTGCGCGGTGATGATGTCGCCAGGTCGTTTGGCAGTGTAGTGGCCCAGAAGTCGTTGGTCAGGGAAATGTCGCAGATGTTCTGAAGGCGGCTGACGAACATCTCAGGGCTGTCTACATCCCGCAGTCGGGCCAAGTCGGATTCCAGCGCTGACTCCGGCGATCCCGTGTACCGCCCGGTCACCGCTGACATAAAGAACCACTGCGCGATCGTCTTGCGAAGGGTAAACTCCTCAACCCCGATCTCCGTGCGGCCAATCAAGTACAGGATGTATGAGAACAGCAGGTTGTTCTGAGAACTGATCATCTTGTCGCTACGGAAACCCGCAAGCCGGATGCAGTTCAAAAAATCATGCCAGTACTGGATATTGAGTACACGTGATTGAGCGTCTTTGAGCCTGTCAAACTGTTCTATCCGACGTTCGTCGCTGAACCGCTCTGTCTCCAGATCCTTCCCCCGCAGGATAGAGTATACATACTGCAAACGTGCACGTTTGAACGCCACCCCGACACTGACACGCAGCAACTGGGCCGGGTCCGGCTCGATGAAGTAGTTGAACGGTGAAGCCGTGCCCCTGGTGGGCTGACGCGCTTCACGGCAGAAGCGCTCCAGTTCAGCCCGCCCCTCGTCCCAGAACACGGACATCAGTGTCAAGATGAAATCGGCCTGGTTGAGCGGAGTGCCCTTGCTATTGATGCGCACAAAAACGTCTGAGACATCTTCTTCGGAGATATCCGCCGCTAATTCCAATGCTGTGAAAGGGAAGGTCGTCAATGACTGCAACTTTGAGATGGCCTTTTTGATGCGCTTGGTTTCTTCTTCCGTCACCTCGCGCGAGGTTCGCAGTCCTTCAAGGTAGTCATCGACCACCTCGAAGATGTCGGTGTCATTGCTCCATATTCGTGAGATGTCCGGGATAAACGCTTTATCCCGCCGGATAGCCGCATCAACGACCTCAAACCGCTCTTCCAGCGGGTTGAAGGCGATGCAGATCTGCTCACTGTCATAGTTTTCTCTGACAACGGGCACACCTTTGACCACCGCATAGAGCGAGGTGAGCCGCTGTTGACCGTCCACGATCACCAACCGCGGCGGTTTTTGCTTGACATCCGTCCCGATAGGCCGGTCATCGGCTAGACCACTGCGCCACAGCAGCAGATATCCCACGGGGTAGCCACGGTACATGGAATCAAAGAGATCTCGTACCTTCGCATTTTTCCATACAAACGGCCGCTGAATATCAGGCAGGCCGATCTCGCCGAGTTCAATGTACTTGACCAGCGAGTTGAGGTCATAGTCAACTTTAGTGAAGACGGTTTCACTCATACAGCAATCTCTCCGTTCATCAGGCGGGGGAGGAGAAGGTCGCGGGCCTGCGCGAGCAGTTTCATCTCCTCTTCTAATACTGAAATGAACTTGTAAATTGGCTCTGCCTTTTCATTGAAGAGTTCTAGCATCTGTTTTGGTGGAACAAGCACTATCGCTCGTTCAAAATCTTCTGGTCGTACCGCCGGATAACTTGCTCCTGTAGTATGGTTTACAAGGTGTCCGACGAACTCATCCGTTGTGACAAATAAGTACAGGTACGTAAAAGGAACGGTTATGGGCGATATTACCGTGAATCCTGTCGAAAAAACATCGTTCTCTTCGGGATCGGGGATCAATGCAAAAGCACGAAGATTTGGTCTAACATTGGACCAGATTATATCCCCTGGCCTTGCTTTCCTGCGTGCCCGTCCTGGAGCTTCAGAGGACGGCATTGTGTTCTTGTTAATTATCCGACCTTGTTTTACCGACGATATGTCGATGTAATTAATTATATCAGGTAATGCACTAGCCTTATAACTCTCGACATTTGTTGCAGCGATCTCCACCAGTGTCTTCTTCTCCCACCCCTCCGGCACGCCGTCTTTGATCGCAACATGCTCGTGGCCGGGGAAACGGAGGTTGACAAACCATTCCCGGTAGAGCAGCCGCGCCGCCTCTTCCAGCAGCTGAATCCGCCGTCGGTTGTTCTCGATGAGGTCGTCGTAGGCGGAAAGCACTTCCACGATTCGTTCCTGGATCTGATACTCCGGCAGCAGGATGTCCAGCCTGTGAATATGATTCCGGTTCAGTGTGGGATTTGAGTTCCCTACGTCGTAACGCTCAAGTCCCAACGTTTGCAGGAAGTAAAAGACAAATCGTGGGAGATTGCCCTTGAAGTCTCTGCTCCATAGTGTCGTATCGTGCGGCCAGTAAGGCCCATCAACATAATGGACTGTCCCAAGCGATCCTTTACGACCTATTACCACTCCTGGCCCGTCCACCTTTGCCTCGGAATGGTAACTATTCACACCAGAAGACGACACCACAGGAATGTTGCCCGGCTTCTGTTCCGCCTTTGTGATATCATATCCACGCTGGAAGAAGACGAGGTCCTGCAGGATTGCCGACTGCCATCCTGGTCGACGCCTCGGGGCTGTACTCATACCTTCACCCCTTCACAGTTCTCCCTGCCCATTGCCGCCAGTTGCACCCTCCTGTCAAACCAACCACCCCTCATTCCCCATCCTCCAGCAGCCTCGCAATCTCCTCCGGGCCGGGGAGCTGGTCCCGGAGTTCCCGGGGCAGTTCCCTGACCGTCCGGTAGGTGGCGACGCCGATGGGCGAGGTGGAGGACTGCAGGGCGTACTCGACGATGGTGCGGTTCTTCTCCTTGCAGAGGATGATGCCGATGGAAGGGTTCTCGCCCTCCTCACGGACCCGGTGGTCGAGGGCGGCCAGGTAGAACTGCATCTTGCCGACGAACTCGGGCTGGAACTCTCCGATCTTCAGTTCGATGGCCACCAGGCAGCGGAGCCGCCGGTGGAACAGCAGCAGATCGATGAAGTACTCCCTGTCCTCGACCTCCAACCGGAACTGGCTTCCGACGAACGCAAACAGCCCGCCCATGGCCCGCAGGAAGTCTTCGACCCGGCCAATGAGGGCACGCTCCAGCTCGCGCTCGGAGTGCTCCTCTCCGAGTTCCAGGAAATCGAAGGTGTACTCATCCCTGACCGCGAGTTTTGCCTGCGCCCGCAGTTCCGGCGTGAGCGCCTTATCGAAGTTGGTCTGGCCGAGGAGCGTCTTTTCGTAACTCCTGTTCTCGATCTGGTGGACGAGCACGCTCCTTGACCAGCCGAACTTGCGGGTCATGCGGATGTAGAACTCGCGCTCCAGTGGGTCTTTACACCGCGACATGATGACGAGGTTGTGGCTCCAGCTGATTTCTCCAACCAGTGGTTGGAGTTTTTCGTTGTCGTGGTATTCCTGGTAGAACTGCCGCATATACCAGAGGTTCTGGACTGAAAAGCCTTTGATCCCGGGAAACTCCAGCTGAAGGTCGTCTGACAGCCGTTCGACTACCGACCTGCCCCACCCTTCGTACTCCTGTCTTAGGGCAATCATCCTGCCGATATCCCAGTACAGAGTGATCAGTTCTTTGTTGACCGCCCTGAGCGCCTGGTACTGGCCGGCACGAATGCGCTCTTTGACTTCGAGAAGCAGCGAGCCGTAGTCCTCCGGCAGGTTCGAAGCCGTCATATCTCCAGTTCCTCGAAGTTCTTCTTGATCGTCGCCGCCAGCCGCACCGCTTCGGTGTTGAGGTCTTCCAGTTCCACGTGGATCTCGCGGAGCGCCTCCTCGAAGTCGAAGTTCTCGTCCTCCTCCTCGGGGGCGACGCCCACGTAACGGCCGGGTGTCAGCGACCAGTCGTTAGCCTCGATCTCGGCCCGGTCCACCAGTCTGACCAGCCCTGCGACATCACAGAGTTTCGCTTCGGGGAACCGTTCGGTCAGCCAGTGCGCCTGCCGCCAGAAGTAGCGCACCTGTTTGAGCTGCTCGACGGCCACCTGCCGGGCCTCGTCGGCAGCTTTCCGGGCGCGGGCGAGCTCGCGGCCTACCCACGCGTCGCTGTCCCGGGCGTTGCACTCGTTCTCGCAGGTCTCGATGAGGCGGCAGGCGAGTTTATAGAGGAGATCGCTCTGCTTGATCAGGTCGCGGCTGCACCCGGCCAGCGGAGCGAGACGGTCGACCGCCTTCTTGAGCTCGCCGTTGGTGGTCTTCTGCCCCTGCCACGCCGTCCGCTGCCTGGAGACCGCTTTTTGGAACCTCTCCACGTCGCCCTTGAACACAGGCATCGCATCTTCGAGTTCCTTGAGTGCCCCGGCGTGGGGGGCGTCGCCGGGAAGGGTCGAGAGGAACGGCCCAACCGCCTCTCGCAGTGCATCCAGAGAGGTAATGAAAGACGGGAGCGGCTCGATCTCTTCGCCGTCATCGTCCCTGGCAGTGAAACACCCCTCCCCTTCATCCAGCATGCGCCGGCAGTAGCCTGCCACGAGATTGAGGTATTTCTCGGTTTGGCCGCGATAGAGCCAGACGATCGCGAGGAGGTTCTGCTCCTGCTCAGGGGAAAAGTCGTAGATCTTGCGGGTGACCTTGCGGTAGATGTTCCGCGCGTCGATCATCAGCACCGCATCACGATACTCCTCGGGCTTGTCGCGGTTGAGGAACCAGAGTTCGCACGGCACGGAGCGGGTATAGAAGAAGTTGGAGCGGATGGCAACCATGATCTCCACATCGCCCGTCTCGATCAGTTTCTGCCGGACGCCGGCTTCTGCATGCCCGGCGCTGGAAGCCTGGGAGGACATGACGAAGCCTGCCCGCCCGTGCTCGTTCAGGTAACTGTAGAAGTAACTGATCCAGACGTAGTTGCCGTTGGAGACCTTGCCCTTCTGGTTAACCCCCGGCAGGCCGAAAGGAAGGCGAGGGTCTTTCTTGACCCTGTCCGCGTCGATCTCATCGACGTTGAACGGGGGATTGGCCATCACGAAGTCGGCCTTGCCCAGCAACTCGTGTGGGTCCTCGTAATAAGTGATGGCCCTCTGGATATCGCCTTCAAGGCCGTGGACTGCCAGGTTCATCTTCGCCAGGCGGATGGTGGTGGCGTTCTTCTCGAGCCCATAGAAGGTGAGTCTGTCGACCGGGTTCTCGTTCCTGCGCTCGACGAAGCGGGCGCTCTGGACGAACATGCCGCCCGAGCCGCAGGCTGGATCCAGGACAGTGCCGCCTTCAGGTTCGAGCACGTTGGCGATGAACGAGACCAGCGAGACCGGCGTGAAGAACTCCCCAGCATCGTGGGCTTTCTGGTCGGCGAACTGGGTGAGGAAGTATTCGTAGATGCGGCCGAACACATCCCCGGAGACATGTTTGAGTTCTTCGGGGTTGAGCGTGCGGAGGAGCTGGCCGAGCACACTGTTATCCAGTTCCTGGTATTCGCTCTTGGGGAGAACTCCCCGGAGGCTGGCGTAATCGCCCTCGATAGACTCCATCGCCTCGATGATAGCTCTCGCGCGATCGTCGCTGTCGGTGAGGGAAACGAGATGGTCGAACTGTGCCTTCGGCTGCAGAAAGATGGCGCTCTTCTGGGAGAAGTCTTCCTTGGTCAGCGCCCGGGTCTTCCCGCCACGTGTGGGAAGGTTGGCTTCAACGTTCTCTTTCACCGTCAGGAACCGGCTGTATGCGTGCCGCAGAAAGATCAGGCCCATGACGGGCAGGAAGTACTCGTTGCTTGCGTAGTTCGAGTTCGCCCGCAATGTATCTGCCGCGGTCCAGAGCCGTTTTTCGATTGCTTCGATATGTTCCAGTTGAGCCATTTTAATCCTTGTAATTGTGCGGATCCGGCAATGACCGTTCTGCAGAAAGCGTGTTGTCCTGCCGACCCGTCGCATCAGGCCCCTTCGAATCCTATATTGACCCTTTAATCTCTTTATTCCGGGTTAATTTGTAGCATCGGTCATGATGTCGGTTACTTTTATCAAAAAGTCCGTGTGCCATACAATAAATATTACTATTGGTTATTATAGCCCGGGTTCAGGAGTACTCTATGCAGCAACCGATAATGGAAACGCTCTCATCGTGGGGTTTTGGCTCAACGTGATTCGATCGGTTCCTCCGAAACCGACGTGCCCGGATAAAAGTTCGGGCCGGGCATATTTCTCACATCCCCCTCGTTGAATTAGAGTACCAGGGCGGTAAGTGCACCAGGGTCTCACGCAGAAGCACGCGGAGTATGGTTGCTGGATGGCATAGTCCCCTTCGCGGCTTCGCGTGCGGCTGGCGATCATTCCCACGCGCCCATACCATACGACGAATCGGTCCGCTCGTTCATTCTTTTAAGATGCATTCGTCTTACTGCGGATGGTGGGTTGAAATTAATTATCAGTTATATGCTGGAGCACTACCGGAAGTCGGGGACGAAAGGCATCCCTGGCAGCGTGGCATAATCCTCGCAAACGGGGACATTGGTGAGCGTGCCCATGGGAAAAAGGGTTGATTGGAGATGATGAATTACTCCGGATAGGGGTAATTATCTGAAATTCTCTATCGTTTGAGGTTCCGATGCGTGAATAGCCGGCCGGTTCACGGCGCTTTCGTAAATCTGAATGCCCTCGGGAGCGGAGGGTTTGAAGGGCCGAACCGGCCGGCCTCAGCAGCACTGCTGCTTACCGCTCCCCTCCTCCCCCTCGAGGAGGAGCCTGCCGAAGAGCACCCGCTCGATCGTCGCGGCCACGTACTTCATCCGCTGAGCCGCCTCCATGTCCTCGTAGCGGTGGATGTCGGCGTAGACCTGCAGGCGGACGAGGCCGAACCGGAGGCGGTCAAGGTCTTCGTCCTCGAGTTCCGAGGCTTCACGGTAGATTGGCTCGATCAGGAAGGGAAACTCCTCATAGTTATCGAGCACCTCGACAATCCTTGAGAATATCGGGAGGGGGTCCCCCCGCCCGGCAAGAATCCTCGAGTAGTTCATGTTACTCCTCGATCTGGTCTACCAGGGCCTGCATGATGGCATCGAAGCTCTTCCAGGTCGGGCTCTCCTTGGCCCCGGCGTGGCGGATGATGAAGGGCCTTCCTTCGTCTGCAGCCTTGCGCATCTCCGGGTCGAGCGGAATGGCCCCGAGGAACGGCACGCCGAGTTGCTCCGCCTCTTTCTTGCCGCCGCCCTTACCGAAGATATCGATCTCCTCTTTGCAGTGGGGGCAGACAAAGCCGCTCATGTTCTCCACGACCCCGAGCACCCGGAGTTCAAGTTTCTTGATAAACTCAGCGGCTTTGCTCGAGTCGAGGACCGCGACATCCTGCGGGGTGGTGACGATGACCGCGCCGGCGATGTTCGGGGCGAGCTGGGCGACGGTGAGGGCCTCGTCGCCGGTGCCGGGCGGCAGGTCGACGATCAGGTAGTCGAGGTCGCCCCAGTTGACGTCTTCCAGGAACTGCCGGATGACCGTCATCTTCATCGGCCCACGCCAGATCACGGGGGTGTTGCGCTCCGGAAGCAGGAATGCCATGGAGACGACTGCAAGGTTGCCGGTGACCCTGACCGGTTCGATGATCTTCCCGTCGTAGGACTGAAGGCGGGCTTCCTCGATCCCGAGCATCTTCGGGATGTCCGGGCCATGGATATCGAGGTCGATGAGACCCGTGTTGTAGCCGCGGTTGGCGAGGGCGTAGGCGAGATTTGCCGAGACCGTGCTCTTCCCTACCCCGCCTTTCCCGGATAGGACGAGAACGACGTGCTTTACGCTGATGTCGGCTTTCGGGGGAAGGCCCTTCGGGGCATCCGCATTTCTCGGGTCATCGCATTTGGTTGCAGACGGGCAGCCGGCACAGTTCCCGGTGCAGGTTTCTTTACCTGGTTCGTTCGTTTGAGTCATAAGAAATATCCTCTGCGGTTATAGTATCCTCCTAGAGAAGGATCTAAAGCTACTATATATTAACGACATTTGCAACAAAAAGGTATAGGTGATGGCAAATTGTCCTATTCGGCGGTTGGGATACCATTTCATGTGCATATTACCCTCCGCCGGCGGGGGGAAAGAGGGCGATGGTGTCACCATTTTCGAGCGGTGTTTCAAGGCCCCCACTGAAGTGGATGTTCCTGCCGTCCTTTAAGATATTGACGTATGGCCTGAGCTCCCCGGCAGGGGTGAAGAGGGCGTCGCCGAGACCTGGATGCCGGGCGGAGAGATGCTCGAGCAGATCGCCGACCGTCGATCCCCCCGGGACCGTGGCATCGTGCTCCGCCGGGAGGAATTCCCGGAGCGTTGCAAACGCCCTGACCTTCACCGCTATGGCACCATCTCTGCCCCTCCCCCGTGGAACTGTTCTTCCCTCCTGCACGTCTGGCTGATGGAGGTGTCCGGCCTTATTAGTATCGCTTCCCGTGCCCGGGTACGATGTGGTTTCTTTTAGGGGGAAGTTAATGATTTTATGCGTCCAGCAGTCTTATTACCCCGAATGAAGTCATGTGGGCGTGGTGATAACCTATGAACGGTTACGCAGAGAGGATCCTTCACGTCGATCTCGCAAGGGAGCGGACGATGGAGGAGCCGTTTCCCGAAGAGTGGAAACGGGCGTACATAGGCGGCAGGGGGCTTGGGGTCCGCATTGTCGAGGATCTGGTGAACCCGGGGAGCGATCCCCTTGGTGAGGAGAACGTGCTGGTGTTTGCCACCGGGCCGGTTGCGGGGAGCGGCCTTCCCCTGGGTTCCCGGTATGACGTCGTCACGAAATCCCCCCTGACCGGGACGCTGACCAGCGCGAACTCCGGTGGGAAGTTCGGCACCAGCCTGAAACGCGCGGGTTTTGATGCGGTCGTGATTCGTGGCCGGGCAGAGAGGCCCGTCTACCTCCTCCTCGACGACGGGCGTGCGGAGGTCCGGGATGCCTCCGGGTTGTGGGGAATGACGACGAGCGAGACGACCGCGGCCGTTCAGAACGATCTCAGCGACCCCGGCGCGAGCGTGGCCTGCATCGGCCCCGCCGGCGAACGCCTCGTCCGGTTCGCCGGCGTCATCAACGAGACCTCGCGGGCCGCCGGCCGCGGGGGCGTCGGCGCCGTAATGGGGTCGAAGAACCTCAAAGCCCTCGTCGCCCGGGGGAGCGGCCGATGCACCGTCGCCGATCGCGACCGGTTTCTCGCCCTGAAAAAAGATATCACAGAGAAGATCCGGGCGAACGCCATCTCGGGCGGCGGGCTGCCCCGGTTCGGGACGGCGGTGCTTGTGAACATCATCAACGAGAACTACATCCTCCCGACCCGGAACTTCCAGAGCGCACACTTCCCCGCCGCGGAGAACGTCTCCGGGGAGCGGATGGTCGACACCATCCTCTCCGGAAAGATGGGGTGCCAGGCCTGCGTCATCCAGTGCGGCCGCGACGTCGAGGTCGAGGGGAGGCAGACGGCAGGTCCGGAGTACGAGACGATCTGGGCGTTCGGCCCCGATTGCGGGATCGATGATCTTGCCGCCGTGGTGGAGGCGAACAACCTCTGTAATGACCTTGGTCTCGATACGATCTCCACCGGGTCGACGATCGCCTGCGCCATGGAACTCTCGGAGAAGGGCTACATCGACGAGGAGATCCGGTTCGGCGATGCAGAACAGATGGTCGACCTTGCCCGCCGGATCGGCTACCGCGACGGTATCGGAGACGAACTCGCGGAAGGGTCCTTCCGCTTCGCAAGGAGGCACGGGCACCCCGAACTCTCCATGAGCGTCAAGCGGCAGGAACTTCCGGCCTACGATCCCCGGGGGCTGCAGGGGCACGGCCTTGCCTACGCTACCTCGGTCCGGGGGGGCGACCACGTCTACGGCTACATGATCGCTCCTGAAGTGCTCGGGTCGCCGGAGAAACTCGATCCCTATTCCAGTGCTGGGAAAGCTGTCTGGACGAAGACGTTCCAGGATCTCACTGCCTTCATCGACTCTTCAGGGGCCTGCCTCTTCACCTCGTTCCCGCTCGGAGCGGCGGACTACGGGGCGATGGTTTCAGCGGTCACCGGCTACGATCTCGATGCCGCTGAGGTGCTCCGGATCGGCGAGCGGATCTGGAACATGCAGAGGATCTTCAACCTGAGGGCCGGGTGCACCCGGGAGGACGACACCCTGCCGCCGCGCCTCCTCCGGGAGCCACTCACCGAAGGCGCTCCGAAAGGCCGGGTCTGGGAGCGCGAGCCGCTTCTTAGCGAGTACTACCTGGTCAGGGGGTGGGACCAGGAGGGCCGCCCCACCCCGGCGAAGCTCCGGGAACTCGGGATCGGGCAGGAGGCGGTCCCCGCACCCTGACCATGGACACTCATTTTTTGATGTGCCAGCCCCCCGTCGCTTCGGGGATGCAGTCGATCTCGGGAGAATAGGGCTTGATATCCAGCACTGGAGTCCCATCCAGGGCGTCAAGCCCTCGGACTACCAGGACGCTCCCCTCCCGCCGGACGAGGTCGACGATCCCGAGACCTATCGGGTTCGGCCGGGCGGGTGAGCGGGTGGAAAATACTCCCCTTTCCCGGGTCTCCCCGGGAGGCTTCGCGAAGAGCATCCCGCGCTCCGCCCGGTCGAGCCAGTAGAGCACGATGAGATGGCTGCTCCGCTCCACATTCTCAAGCCCGGCGGCGTAGGCATCGAAAACGTGAATCTCGGCAACGGTATCCACCAACCGTCCCTGCCGGGGGGCGTCGTTCCGGGCCCGGTAAGGCGATCTGACGACGCCAATGGGGATGCACTCGATCGCAGCCATACGGTTATCTCCTCCGCCGCTCCTCATCGAGCGTCTCGTTGCAGAGACGATCCGCCACCTGGATGCAGGGGTGCTCTCTAGGGACACTCTCGAACGTAACGTCTGCAAAATGGCGCATCCGCTGCTGCACCTCCCGTGCAAGGTCTGCAAGGTGCTCTTTGGTGATGCGGTATCGGCCGGTGAGCTGGCGAACGACGAGTTCCGAGTCCGACCTGACCCTAAGCCTGCCGCTGGTGAACTCCCGTGCGGCGCGAAGGCCGTTGATAACAGCGTGGTATTCGGCCACGTTGTTGGTTGCGGTCCCGATAAACCCCGAACAGCCGGCCACGACGGAGCCGTCCCGCACGATCACGTATGCCCAGGCGGCGTCACCGGGGTTTCCACGTGATGCGCCGTCGGTATACAGCGTCACCGCGTCGATTGCTGGCACCGATGCACCCTCCGGCTTCTCTCTGTAAGCATCATCTAACCGGTTGATAATCGATCTTTGTGGAGTTATTGGTATCGTTTCCCCGGGCAGGGGACTGTCCACCGGAAGACGTTAATATCCCGGTGCAGTAAAGGCGGACCTATGCTGGATACGGGCCGGATCATTGAGAATAGATCAATGCGGGACCGGCTGAGCGTTTTTGAGGATCGGACCGACGCAGGGAGGCAACTTGCCGCGACCCTCTCGACGCTGGAGGTGATCACCGAACCGGTGATCTGTGCCATCCCTGCAGGAGGGGTGCCGCCGGGGCTTGAGGCGGCACGGGCCTTGAAGGCCCCGCTCCGGATGGCGGTGGTGCGGAAGGTGCAGATCCCCTGGAACCCGGAGGCAGGGTTCGGCGCCGTGACCTGGGATGGCCGCGTCTTCCTGAACCGGCCCCTCATGGCTGGGCTTGACCTCTCGGGAGCCGAAGTGAACGCAGCCATCGCGAAAGCCAGAAAGAACGTGGAGGAGCGGATAACGAGGTTCGCCGGCGGCCGCGAGGAGCCGGGGATCGAGGGTCGGGACGCGATCCTGATCGACGACGGCCTCGCCACCGGGTATACGATGTTTGCCGCCGTCGAGGCGGCCCGGGCCGGGTCGCCCCGCCAGGTCATCGTGGCCGTTCCCACCGGGTCGCTCCACGCCGTCAACTTCATCGCCCGGCAGGCGGACCTCGTCGTCTGCTTGAACATCAGGACCAGCCGCACGTTTGCGGTGGCGCAGGCATATGAGCGGTGGCACGATCTCACCGACCAGGAGGTGCAGGAACTGCTGATCCAGGCACGGGACATGGGGCTCTTCTGACGGATGCGGTATGGCGATGGAGCCTTTAGTCGTGATACTGGGCTTCGGCGTCTTCCCGCCGGAGCATACCTGTGACGGCGCCGACAGTTCGCCTGAGATCACGGTCCTCGGCGTGAAAGCACCGTATCTCGCCATCGTCATGGAGGACCTCGACGCATCGATGGGCACGTTCACCCACTGGCTTGCCTAGAACATTCCGGCCGTGGAGAGGATCCCCCCGGAACCCCGGGTCTCGAAACCGGTTGCGGCGGTTCATGGGACGAACGACTACGGGGCCACGGGCTGGCGCGGTCCCTGCCCGCTCCGGGGAGAGACACATCGCTACCTCTTTCGCGTTTACGGGTTTGATAGGCCGCTCGAGCTTGCGCCTGGAGCCGACCGGGTTGCTTTCGGGCGCGCCATGAGCGATACAATCCGGCAGTACGGTGAGGCCGTTGCGGCATACGGGAGAACCGCCGAAGTGGCACCGTCCCGGTGCTAGGTCTGGCTTCTGCCACGGCACGTCCACCACAACAGGTTTATGCAGACGCTCCCCACCGGGTGCCGGAGGGTAAGAGTATGCAGAGCCTGACGATTGAGGTCGGTTTTGATCGGTTCCCCCCGGAGCATACCTGTGACGGAGAGAACACCTCCCCGGCGATACGGGTTCGTGGGTCGGATGCACCCTACCTTGCGGTCATCGTGGACGACCCGGATGCGCCGCGGGGGACCTTCACCCACTGGCTTGCCTGGAACATCCCGGCGACCGGCGAGATCCCGGCCGGAATCCCTCCGGATCCCCGGGTCTCCCATCCGGTCCCTGCGGTCCAGGGGACGAACGACTTCCGGAGGATCGGTTACGGCGGTCCTTGCCCGCCGAGGGGCGCGTCACACCGTTTCTTCGTCCGGATCTGGGGCCTGGCGCAGGAGCTCGATCTTGTGCCGGGTATCGGCCGGTCGCGCCTGGAGGACGCACTCGCGGCCACCGCCACCGGCTACGGCGAGACGATGGCGACTTACGAACGCAGGAAGGCCTCCAGCAGTCGGGTGCCGGCCGGACCCCGGACCTGAGGCATGGTGATCCCCTCGCAATCTTTTTATTACCCTGCGCCGAGAGTCATCGCATGGCCTCCGGTGTTGCCAAACTGATCGTCTCCCTCCGCTCGGCGGAATTTCCCGTCTGGAATACCTGCGACGGTCCTGATCTCTCTCCCGAACTGCGAATCCGGGGACTTACTCCGGAGATGCGGTCGATGGCGGTCTTTGCGCTGAACCCCTTCGAACCCGGGTGCTCCTTCACGACCTGGATCGTCTGGAACCTCTTGCCGTCGCCTCTGATCCCGGAAGGCATCCCGCCGCAGGGTGTCGTGGCGGCCCCGGTGGACGCCGTTCAGGGGAAAAACGATTACGACAGCATCGGGTGGCGCGGCCCCTGTCCTCCCCCGGGAGAGACGCACCGCTACCTCTTCAAGGTTTACGGGCTTGATGCCATGCTCGATCTCGCTGCCGGCGCAGGCAAGCACGATCTTATCGGTGCAATGCAGGGCCACGTTCTCGGGTTCGGCGAGACTGCTGCCATGTACTCCCGGTGACCGCACGCACCCTTTTTATATCTTGGTTCCGGAAGGAGAGTATCGACGGAGCCTGGTAAGATGCCGAACCTGGTAGTAACACTGGATTTTGAAGAGTTCCCGCCGGAGTACACCTGCAGGGGAGCCAACCGGTCGCCCCCGATCCGGGTCGAGGGGATCCTCCCGAACATCAAATCGCTTGCAATTCTTGCGACGACGAGCCCCGAGGAGGGGCCTTCAAAGGTGGCATGGGTCCTCTGGAACCTCCCTGCCGTCCCGCGGATCCCGGAAGGGTTCCCGGAAGGAGGGGTGGTGCAGTCGCCGTTGCATGCCGTACAGGGGACGAACGACTTCGGCAGCATTGGTTACCGCGGTCCCTGTCCCGAGGCCGGAACAGCCGAGGCATACCTCTTCCGGGTGTATGCACTCGACCTCGATCTCGCGCTCGCGCCCGGGGCGACCTGGGAGGAGATGGTTCGGGCGATGGAGGGATCGATGAATCAGACCGGGGAGGTCGTAGTCTTCGCTACCGGATAGGCGGCTGGCCTCACGGCCGCCCCCGGGAAAAGGGGGTGCCCCCTTCACATGGGTATGGGCGCGCTCGGTTTCTGTATGGGAGGGCTTTGTTTCTCGATGTTCTTTGCAATAGCGGCCATCTCTTCACCCAGCATCCGGACAATATCGTCCATGGTGACGATCCCGATTAATTTGCCGGCATCGTCGATGATCGGCATCCTCCGAATACCTGCATCGGTCATCTTCTGGATGGCTTCGTAGATCCCCATACTGTCCTGGAACGTGATTACGTCCCGGGTCAGGATATCTCCGGCCCGAATCTCGCCCGGGTTCTTCTCCTGTGCCATGACCCGGACTGTGAGGTCGCGGTCGGTAAGAATGCCGACGGGCCGGTTATCACCGGTGACGATGACGACACTTCCGACGTTCTTCTCTCCCATGATCCTGGCCACCTCCACCGCCGGGGTGTCCGGCGAGACGGCGATGACCTGCTCACGGCAGCACTTCACAAGTCCCATATCTTTTTCCTCCGTTGACGATGACCGACTCATGCCGGTATGGTATATGAACGTAACCCGTACCGCACCCCCGACTGCTTCACCTTATATGCAATCAGCAACAGATCGTACGTCACACAAAATGGACTGGCTGCTGATTATTCTGACCGTAGCGGGTCTCTCTGTCTTCGAGATTGTCTCAAGCATCGATAACGCCATTATCAACGCCGACGTCCTCGCGACGATGGGGGAGAAGGCCCGCAGATGGTTCCTCCTCTGGGGCCTGATCATCGCGGTCTTCGTGGTCCGCGGGCTCCTGCCGTGGCTGATCGTCTGGGCTACGACACCGTCGCTCGGGCCGGTTGGGGCACTGCTCGCGACGTTCTCCAGCGACCCCGCGGTCGTGGCTGCGATCGAGGAGTCAGCCCCGGTTCTCCTGATCTTTGGAGGAACGTTCCTCGTCTTCCTCTTTTTCCACTGGCTCTTCGTGGAGGACAAGAATTTCGGGCTCAGGAGCGAGGCGTTCTTCTCCCGGCAGGCTGTCTGGTTCTACGCAACGGTCTCGATCCTGCTTGCCGTCCTTGTCTGGTTCGCTCTCCAGGTCAACGTCATGATGGGATTCGCGGCCGTTCTCGGGTCGACCGCGTTCTTCATCGTTCACGGGTTCAGGCAGAACGCCGAGGTGCAGGAGGCACGGCTCCGACAGCCCGGGATGTCGGACCTTTCGAAGATCGCCTACCTCGAGGTCCTCGATGCGACCTTCTCGATCGACGGCGTCATCGGGGCGTTCGCCTTCACCCTCTCGGTTCCCCTAATCCTGATCGGAAACGGCGTCGGAGCCATCGTGGTCAGGGAACTGACCGTCCGGGGTGTCGACCGGATCAGGAGTTACTGCTACCTCAAGAACGGGGCAATGTACTCCATCCTGGTGCTCGGGGCGATCATGCTCGCGGACAGTTTCGGGTTCCATATCCCCGCCTGGCTCTCGCCGGTAGCGACGTTCGCCATCGTCGGCTACTTCCTTTACCGGTCGGTGCAGTCTCAGAAGGGGGCGGCGGGAACTGCGTGACCGGACCCGCCGCTGCACGGCACCCGCGGATTCGAAAAGGTTTATCCGGGTCGAAGGACGAAACGTAGTCCCATGGCGAAGCAATCAATCGGCCCACGGACACTCCTCTATCCTCACCCGGACTTGATCATCGGGACCTACGATTCGGCCGGTCGGCCGGATGCGATGGTCGCCGCATGGGGCGGCATCTGCTCGTCCCGCCCGCCGGCGGTAGCGGTCTCGGTCCAGAAGGCCCGGCAGACTTACGAGAACCTGATGCGTGAGCGCGAGTTCACGATCAGCATACCATCGGTCGACTACGTGAAGGAGGCCGACTACTTCGGCATCGTCTCCGGTCGGGATACGGACAAGTTCGCCGTGACCAATCTGACGGCGGTTAAAGGCGACCTGGTGAACGCACCATATGTCGGGGAGTTTCCGGTCGTCCTCGAGTGCCGGCTCCTCCAGACGGTTGAGATCGGTGTGCACACCCAGTTCATCGGGGAGATTCTGGACGTGAAGGTGGATGAGAGTGTTCTCGGAGAGGACGGCAAACCCGACATCGGAAAGATCCGACCGTTCGCCTACGACTCGATGCGGCAGGAGTATTACGGGTTCGGGAAAGTGCTCGCGAAGGCCTTCTCCGTGGGGAAGGAGCTTAAACAATAACTTCTTTTTGGCTCAAGTGACACCAGGGGTTCACCTGGACGGTAGCGGGCGCAGCCGCCTTTTTTTTGGATATCGTGGGGTCCGGCTGGAGCGGTCTCGACACCGGAGCGGGGGAGCCTGCGGCAGGAAAAACGTCGTATTATGCGGGGATACGTGGATTGGGCCTGGTAGTGGCGACTATCGACAAATGGCTCTATATCTATGATCTAACACCTGAATTCTGGGTTTCAGCGTCGCTGTGTGATTTCGATATGTTTTTATATGGCCGCTCGGGTATAATTGGGAACTGGAAGCGTTGCAGATGGTTCAGTATTCCGTACTCTACGTCGATGATGAACCAGCCTTCCTCGAAGTCGGTAAGGTGTTTCTCGAACGCTCGGGTGCGCTCGCCATCGAGACCGTATCCTCCGCCCGGGAGGCCCTGGACCTGCTCGGACAGCGGCCCTGCGACGCTGTCGTCGCCGACTACCAGATGCCCGGCATGGACGGCATCGAACTCTTGAAAGAGGTACGGCAGCACTTCGGTGATGTTCCGTTCATCCTCTTTACCGGGCGTGGCCGCGAGGGGGTTGTCGTTGAGGCGCTCAATTGCGGTGCGGACGGCTACATCCAGAAAGGAGGCGACTCCCGCTCCCAGTTTGCCGAGCTTGAGCATCGGGTCGTGCAGGCGGTGGAGCGCCGGCGGGCCATTCAGGCGCTGCGTGATTCCGAGGAGCGCTATCGCGCCCTCTTTGAGGGAGCAAACGATCCGATATTTATCTTTGAGGAAGACCGGTTCGCCGACTGCAACTCAAAGGCCCTCGAGACATTCGAGTGCACCCGGGAGTTCCTTATCGGGAAGACACACTGGGAGCTCTCCAGCCCAGTCCAGCCGGACGGTCTCCCGGCATATACGAGCGTTATCGAGAAGATGCGGGCGGCGTATGCCGGACAGCCGCAGTTCTTTGAATGGCAGATCGCTACACCGGGCGGGAAGCGTTACGACGTGGAGATAAGCGCGAGCCGGCTGGACGTGAAAGGCTCGCGTCAGATCCAGGCCATCGTCCGGGATGTCACCGCACGGAAGCAGACCGAAGCCGCGCTGATAGCCGCGAACCGGAAAATGCACCTGCTCTCCGGCATCACCCGGCACGACATCCTCAACCAGCTGACCGTCCTTCAGGGCAACCTGGAGTTCATGCGAGAGCGGATAACCGATCCGGTTCTGCTTGAATACATGGACCGGCAGGAAAAGGCTATCGGGTTCATCAATCGCCAGATTGCGTTCACCCAGGATTACCAGGATCTCGGGGTGCAGGCTCCGGACTACCAGGAACTTCGAACATGCTTGGCACGGGCGGCGACGGATCTCAACTCCCGGGATCTCACTCTCCTTACCGAAGCCGGGGGGGTTGAGATTTACACCGATCCGATGCTTGAGAAGGCATTCTATAACCTCTTTGAGAATTCGGTCAGGTATGCCGGGCCGGCCCCGACGGTCAGGGTTCGGTGCCGTCGCCAGGAGGGAAGCCTTATCATCGTCATCGAGGATAACGGCCCTGGTATCCCGGCTGAAGAGAAAGAGAAGATATTCATGCGTGGCTTCGGGAAGAACACCGGTCTTGGACTCTTCCTTGTCCGGGAGATCCTCTCGACCACCGGGCTCGCCATCCGGGAGACCGGGGAGCCCGGGAAAGGTGCACGGTTTGAGATGCTGGTCCCGAAGGGCAGCTGGCGGGTCCGGGACACCGATGCCGCAGCCGATTCCTGAGCCCTCACCGCCGCCGGTCCCGCTTCACCTCGACCCACCGCTTTCTCTTCCCGCACCGTTCGCATCGCTGCTCCCACTCGATGACGTTTGAGGAGTACTCGTCGTATCCCCGTTTCCTCCCCCACCGGTGGAGCCCGATTCTGCAGAGGATGAGACCAATGGTCGTCATGGATGTCTGCAAGTAATCTTCTTCCGGACGGATGAACGTTGTCTTCTCCCTGCGATGAGCCGCTCCTGTGGCGGCGTTCTCTCTAGAGACGTCCGGGAAGGTTTTTATTAGATACAAAAGTATCTTCTACAACCGAAAACCATAACGGATGATCCTATGGCGTTTATTTATTACGGGCAGGGAGTTTCGTCGCTTTACGGCGATTTCGTGGAACGGCTGATGTCGCAGCTCGCGCTCAGGGGCACGGAGATCATGCACCAGGAGATCGGGGATGCGTCTTCGAGGATGGATGTCCGGCATATCGGCGAAGAGGGGCGCATGGAGATCACGGTTGACCGTGAGAACGTTCGGGTGAGTTACACCGTCAACCGGGAGCGCAAAGAGGTCAAGAAGGGTATCGCGGGAGCCATCACCGGGGCGGGCCTCGGCGGCCTTATCGGCGGCATCATCCGGGGTGATAGGGACGTCAGCGACGTCATCAGCGGTGCCATCGGGGGTGCGGCGGCCGGCGGGGCGTACGGCGCCTATGACGGCTACGAGTCCTCCCGCGAGGAGAGGACGGCGTTCGCCGAGGTGCTCGCGCGGGCGGTCAAAGACGTCGAGGACGAACTCCAGTCGATCCTCGAAGGGCAGGAGGAGGCCCGTGAGGCTCTCCGCGAGCGCAGCCGGCAGAAGCGGGAGGAGGACCTGGCACGGACCGAAGAACTGCGCGAACTCCTGGAGGAACTCTACGGTGATCTCCTTGCCGTCCAGGAAGAGGTCGAACTTGCGGCCGCCGAGGGGCAGGACGTCAAAAAGGCGCGGGCGCGGACCGACCGGGCCGAGACTCTCTACCTGGAGGCGGAAGCGGCGCTCGACGATGGCAACCACGCCGTCGTGAAGGCAAAGGCGAAAGCCGCCCGCGCCATGGTGGACGGCGCCCGGGAAGTCCTTGAGAACGCTGAATAGGTGTCGGTAACTCTTGAACTCTTTTTTCAGGGTATAATCTCGCAGCTGTTGTACTTCTGATGGGCGAAGTCCTCCATCCGGACGCTTCCGTCACGGATGAGGGCCCGGATCTCGGGGAGCACCGCCGAGAGCGCGGAATAGAGGTTCTCCACCGTCCCGCAGACGACCCGCCGCCCCTCCTCGGGCCAGGGGTTGGTGATGTTTGAGTAGAGGCACCTCCCACCACAGAAATCACGGATATCGCACACCGTGCAGGCGCCCGTGACGGTCGTCACCGGGAGGCGGAGCGGGTCGGCGGTGGCGATATGGCCGGCGTAGTAGTCCTTCATCCCGACCATGATCGGACAGGGGGCGATGTGGCCGTCGGTCATGATGCTGTAGTTCGCGTGGCCGCACCCGCACCGGAGCATGCTTGGCCGCGATAGAAGCATGTCCTCCACCGGGTCCATGAAGGGATACCACCGGAGCACCCGGCCTTCGGCCCGCATCGTCTCCACCCAGTATGTGACGAGCGACCGGATGCCGGGGTTGTAATTCTTCTCTACCCACGCGGTGTAATCCCGCGAGGAGTAATCGTTCCAGAAGTTCGCGTCCATCTGCCAGTGGACGGCCGGAAAGGAGAACCGGTCGTTCTCCGTAAGGTAACGGACTGCCTCCACGATATCGGTATCCTCGGTCACGGTCATCCGGGCGATCAACTCGCCGGAGAACCCGGCTGCCACGAGGCCGTTGAGGTTTTTTGTGATCCGGCGAAATGTCCCCTCCCCCCGGTGGGCGTCGGTGAGGTCCTCCGGACCGTCGATCGAGATCAGAATTGTGTCGAACCTATTTGCGACTACGGGTTCGAGGCGGTCGAGGAGCGTGCCGTTGGTGTGCAGGATCAGCGCCGAGACCGGGGCGTCGCGGACGATCTCGTGGATGCGGTCGACGGCCAGCAGGGGTTCCCCGCCGTAGAAGGTCAGCACGGCGTCGGGGTCCTTCGCGAGAAATCGGTAGAGGTCGGCGAGATCGATATCGAGGTCGACCGGAAGGTCTTCGTCGACGGCGATATCGGGTTGTTCCGGCGGTTCGACGGTGAACGCCTTCCCCCGGCAGTAGGTGCAGCAGAGGTTGCAGTTGTCGGTCAGAATGAGATGGTAGTACACAGAGGGTCTCTTACTATTTTGTGGACCGGGCGAAAAAAAGCTGAGGATGCGGGACTTTTAAATCTTCTCCGGTGCTGAACTTTTAAAGATCAAGGGACTCTTCTTTTGTAAGGCGTGCCTGCTTCAGATCGAGAGAAGCGTCCCGCGGGGAATTGGATCGCGTCGAGGAACGATAACAAGCAGTTTGCTCCCGTCGTCCCCGATTTTATAGAGAGCTACGTGGCTTCCCTTTCCCCGGTGAGGAGCGTAACCGAACCCAATTGCCTTCAACTTCTTTATGACGTCATCGGAAGAGATCTGAGGCAGTTTCGTCATGCCTCGACCTCAATGACCGAGGTGAACTTGTGCCGCGATGTCAGGATAGGCTCAATGTCCTGCAGCATCCCGAGTTCTCTTGCATTCTCCAGGTAGAGCTCGATCGCTTCACGGATATTATCCAGCGCTTCTTCCGGAGTACCGCCGCAACTGGCAACCTCGAGTTCCTGGCACTTTGAAACATAGATCCCCTCTTCCTCCCAGATCAGAATAGTTAGTCGCACCTTGGTCAATGGTATCACCTTCGACCATTAACAGTTCATTTACCCGTTATAATATTCTTCTCACCGGGGATCGGGTGGTGATTAGATTTGAGAGTAGGTCATACCTTCAGACTGTCCATACGGGTTAGGAGTTTGTATGCCTGTTCGTCGCTTCATGCGTAAAACAGAATACCCGGAAGGAGTAACGGACTCCTATGCCTGAAGAAAAAAAAGAGAACCTCGCCGAACAGGTGATCGACCCCCGTGACCTCGTCGCCTACCAGCAGGGCTCGATCGTCAGCCGGATGCTCGCCTACACGAAGTCCGGCACCATCACGATCTTCGCCTTCGACGAGGGCGAGGGCCTCTCGGAGCACACCGCACCCTACGACGCCGTCCTCCAGGTCCTCGACGGTGAAGCGCTGATCACGATCGCGAAGAAGGAGTATCCCATGAAGGCGGGCGACCTGATCATCATGCCGGCGACGATTCCCCACGCCGTCCACGCCGTCACCCGGTTCAAGATGATGTTGACGATGATCCACGCATGATCCCCAAAAGGGAGTTCCTCTGGGAACAGGTCTGCGGGTTTTTTATATGCGAGTGGCGGATACCCCCCGGCAGATCCCGGGATCGGTGTTGACGGCATTCCAGACCTCACCGGGCGGAAAGCACTGCTGATACGGATTGTTCGGCATAGCCGGGGACATACGTTCTTACGGGGCACCGGCACCCTGCAACATAGATCCGTGAGATGATCGTATGGATACATCCCTCTCCCCCGACGAGTCCCGGACGACGGCATGGCACGCCATTCCGGCAGATGATGCAGCCGAACTGCTCGCCTCGCCGGATGGGGGCCTCTCCGAGACCGAGGTCGCCCGCCGCCGGGAGATCTTCGGGGAGAACGCCCTCCCGCAGAAACGGCCTCCGACGGTGCTTGAGATCTTCCTCCGGCAGTTCACGAGCCCGCTCATCTACGTCCTCCTTGCAGCGGGGATCATCTCCGTCCTCTTCGTCGATCTCACCGACGCAGCCTTCATCTTCATCGTCATCCTGGTGAACGCCGTCGTCGGGACGTTCCAGGAGGTGAAGGCGGAGCGGAGCGCAACGGCGCTGCAGCAGATGCTCAGGATCTGTGCACGGGTGAGGCGGGACGGCCGCGAAGCGACCGTGCCTGCCGAAGACCTTGTTCCCGGTGACCGCGTCGTCCTGGAGTCGGGCGACCGTGTCCCTGCCGATATCCGCATCGCGAGGGCACGGTCGCTCACCGTCGACGAGTCGCTCCTGACCGGCGAGTCTCACGCGGTCGGGAAGGGGTCGGATCCCGTGGACGCATCCCTGCCTCTCGGTGACCGCCTGAGCATGCTTTACGCCGGCAGCACCATCATGACCGGCCGCAGCATGGGCGTCGTGGTCGCGATCGGCCAGAACACCGAGATCGGGCAGATCGCCGAGACGGTCACGGCATCGGAGGCGGGCAAACCCCCGCTCGTCATCCGTATGGAAGACTTCTCGAAGAAGATCAGCATCGCCGTCCTTGCCGCCACCGGGGTGCTTGCGTTCATCGTCCTCGGCCAGGGGGTGCCCCCCATCGAGGTCTTCTTCCTCGCCGTCGCCCTCGCGGTCTCGGCGATCCCCGAGGGCCTGCCGATCGCCCTGACCGTTGCGCTCTCGATTGCAGCGTCACGGATGGCCGGGCGGAACGTCATCGTCCGATTCCTCGCGGCCGTGGAGAGCCTGGGGAGCTGCACGCTGATCGCGAGCGACAAGACCGGCACCCTCACGGTGAACCAGCAGACTGCCCGGGTCGTCGCCCTGCCCACGGGCGAAGTGTTCTCGGTCACCGGGGCCGGGTACGCGGGTGAGGGAGAGGTTCTCGACGGGAGCGGCGCCCCGGTAGCCGGTTCCGTCCGCGACCGGGTAGAAAGCCTGGCCCGGGCCGCGACGATCAGCAACGAGGCCGCCCTGGAGCGAACCGATGAAGGGGACTGGGCGCACCGGGGCGACGCGATCGACGTGGCATTCCTTGCGCTCACCTACAAGCTGGGACTCGACCCTGCCGGTATCCGCGAGAGGGCACCTGCCGTCGCCGAGATCCCCTTCGAGTCCGAGCGCCGGTATGCCGCCGTCTGGTACCGGGAGGGAGAGGAGACCCTGGTGGCGGTCAAGGGGGCTGTCGAGACCGTTCTTCCGTTCTGCCGGACGATGGTTGCAACGGGGCAGGAAGGGAGCGTGCCCCTCGACCCGGACCGGGTGCAGGAGGAACTCGATGCCCTCACCTCCCGCGGCTACCGGGTGCTCGCCGTGGCTCACGGTCGGGCGGAGGGAGAGGTCTCTGCGGAGAACCCGGAACTGCCCCCCCTCGAACTCCTCGGCCTGGTCGGGTTCATCGACCCGATCCGGCCCGACGTGCCCGACGCCGTGCGGCGGTGCCGCGATGCCGGGGTCGACGTGGTGATGGTGACGGGGGATCACCCCGCAACGGCGTTCGCCATCGCGCGGGAGCTCGAGATCGCGGATTCTCCGGAGCAGGTGATCACCGGCAGGGAACTGGGGGATGACGAGATCCCGACGTTCTCGGAGTTCGTCGACCGGGTGCAGGGTGCCCGGGTCTTTGCCCGGGTGACGCCGCTGCAGAAACTCCGGATCGTCGAGGCCTACCGGGAGAGCGGGGCCTACGTCGCGGTCACCGGGGACGGGGTCAACGACGCGCCGGCGCTCCGGAGCGCGAACATCGGGGTCGCGATGGGCTCGGGGACCGACGTCGCCAAGGACACGGCGTCGCTGATCGTCACCGACGACGACTTCGCCTCGATCGTCGCCGGGATCGAGGAGGGTCGGTACGCCTACGAGAACGTCCGCAAAGTCGTCTACCTCCTGATCTCGACCGGGTTTGCGGAGGTTCTCCTCTTCATGCTCGCTCTCCTGATAGGCCTCCCGCTCCCTCTTCTCGCGGTCCAGCTCCTCTGGCTGAACCTGGTGACGAACGGCATTCAGGATGTGGCGCTGGCGTTCGAGGGCGGAGACCCCCGCGTCATGAACCGGCCGCCGCGAAGGCCGGAGGAGGGGATCTTCAACCGGCTGATGATCGAGGAGACGGTGATCTCGGGCACGGTCATCGCGCTGGTTGCGCTCGGAACCTGGTACTGGCTCCTCTCAAACGGGTGGGACGAGTTTGCGGCCCGGAACCTCCTCGTCCTGCTGGTGGTGCTCTTCGAGAACTTCCATGTCTTCAACTGCCGGTCGGAGTACCTCTCCGCGTTCCGCGTCCCCATCAGCCGCAACTACTTCCTGGTCGCCGGCGTCATTGCCGCGCAGGGCATCCACATCCTCGCGCTCTACGTCCCCTTCCTCCAGGACGTCCTCCAGCTGCAGCCCGTCTCCCCGGTCGAATGGCTCATACTGCTCGCCCTCGCCTCCTCGGTCGTGATCGTGATGGAGATCTTCAAGGCGGTCAGGAACCACCGGCCGCCGGTTCACCAAACCGGAACCGGGGTCGGGGAGATCCCCCACCGGTAGGGGAGGAAGACCTCGTTCAGCCGGCTGCCGTCGGCGAGATCGGTCATGATGATGCTTCTATGCGATACGGTGTAGAGAGTGTCTTCCATGAAGAGCGACCGCTGCACGGCGTCGGGTGAGTTCCAGGAGTAGGAGGATCCCTTCTCGGCGTGGGTAACCGTGCCCGCGAGAGTGAACCCCTCCTTCGGGTCCACTGAGTAGGCGTAGGCCCCCTGCCAGGTCGTGGTGCCGTAGGATCCGGGATACCTCGATTCAGAGTTCTCGACCCGCTTTATCTCGCTCACCGGGATGACCAGGAGGTTCTTCTCTTTCACGAAGAGGAAGGCCTTGTGGTCGCGAAGGGCCTCCGAGTCGGTTCCGGGCTCGCCGATCACGACGGAATCTATCTGGGTGGGATTGTTCACGTCTGAGACGTCGAAGAGCGCGATCTTGAGGCCCTCCACCGAGACACCGCCCCAGGTGTTCTCGCTCGTCTCTTTGCCGATGCCGATGATGTGGTCGGCGTCATAGGGGTGGAGGTAGTCGGAGTAGCCCGGAATCTTGAGCTTTCCGAGAATGCCCGGGTGTTCCGGGTCCGAGAGATCGATGACGAAGAGGGGGTCGATCCGCTTGAACGTCACGAGATACAGCCGGTCGCCGATGAACCGGGCGGCGTAAATCCGCTCGTCCGGCGCGATATGTTCGAGCGTCCCGATCGTCTCCATAGCGGGGTTAAGAACGTAGACGTTGTTATACTGGAAGGAACCCTCACGTGTCCACTCCTCGACGGTCGTCGCCACCCTGAGATTCCCCCCGTACTCGTCGAGCGAGAACTGGTTTAAGAGGTGTCCGGGGACTTCGCCCATGGCTTTATAGTCGATCCGGCCCCCTTCGATTGCGAACCGGTGGACGATTGTCTGCTCCCGGCTGCTGGCGTAGTCCGGCATCGTTCCGGCTGCCGGGCCGGAGTAGGCGGGGCTCGCGTAGCGGTAGCCGATATAGAGGTTCTTCTGCGACGCGAAAAGTGTGGTATCGTAGCCGAGGAGGAACGTCTCGGCGTCGGGAGTGCCCCTGTCGTTTTTGACGGAGAAGGCGCTTGCGGTGTAGAAGACGTAGTTCTGCAGGGGGGTTTCGGGGCGGTAGACGTCGGGCTGGATAGGCTCGCCGCTGTCCGTTCGCACCTCGGGGAGGGCAATCTCGTCCCGTATCCAAACAGGAGCCTCCTGCGTGAGGACGTAGACGTTGTCGCCGATCATCCGGGCGTCGTAGTAACTGCCGGTGAAGGTCTGCGTCCGGACGAGGTCGGGATCACTCCGGTCGCCGATATCGTAGATATATGCGTGGGTTACCGTCCGCTGGACGGGAATGGGTGTTACGCTCCCTTTCACGGCGGTCATGCTATCTTCTGTCCCGGTGGCAAAGACCACCAGACGGTCGCCGGAAAGGAAGAGTGCCGTTGGATTCCCGTCTATCCTGGTCTCAGAGACTATCTTCGCATCATCTGCCGGAAATGCCTCAATGATCGCGAGCGTCTCGCCCGATATGATGTAGATGTACTTCCCGTCGTTTTTCAGGAAGTCGGCCTCGTCCACGCCCTGTACCTGCACGTTTGTGGTAGAGTAGTCGCGTGCGGCCGTCGGAGCAGACGGTGCGCTCGTCGGTGCAGGTGCGTCCATGGCGGTCTCCTGTCCGGCAGTTCCCGGAGCCCATGTATAGCCGCCGTCACTCCATCCTCCCTGCGCGTGTTCCTTTAAGAACGCCTCTATCTCCTCTTTCGACGCAAATTTCCGTAAATCTCCATAGGCTTCCGCCCCGGCATCTTCCGATGCGAGGGCGGTCCCGATGATCGCGGCGATGACGAGGCACCCGAGGGCGGTCGCCAGCACCGGTTTCCAGTTCCTCATATCCGTTCACCTTCCGATAGAGGGAGATGCACGTGTCAATGCATCATCTTTGCGTAACCTACGAATATTTTCGAAGTCTTTCGGGTATGCCTGGGCAGGCCTTTTCGTGGCGACTCTCTCACCCCGGGACCGCCCCGAAGCTCCAGGCGATGTAGGCGGCGTAGCCGATGAGCAGGACAATTGACCAGCCCCTGACGACGGAGGGGCGGGCAAAGAGTAGGGGGAGGATCGCGACCGAGAAGAGGACGACGGCAATGATGTCGAACGCTGACCCAATGGTGGCCGGGGCGAGGAGGAGGCTTATCCCGAGGACCAGGAGGAGATTGAAGATGTTGCTCCCGAGGATGTTGCCGATGGAGATAGCCCCCTCATCTTTGATGGCCGCGACGAGCGAGGTCGCGAGTTCCGGGAGCGACGTGCCGACGGCGACGATCGAGACGCCTATGACGAAGGCCGGGATCCCGAACGCCTCCGCGAGCGTAACAGCACCGTCGACGACGAGCTGCGCCCCGATGATGACGGCCGCAAGGCCGAGGCCGATGTAGAGGATGTCGGCCCATCCGTGCGACTCGATCTCGACGTCTCCCTCCTCGCGTCCTTCCCGTACGAGAATGAAAAGGACTCCGGCGAAGAGGATGAGGAACACTGCCCCGGCAAGGGCGTCGAGCGTACCTCTCGCGGCGAGCAGCGCAAACGCTACCGTCGCAACGAGCATCAGTGTGGCATGCCGGATGAGTGCCGAGCGCGACGCTCCGGAGGCGGCGGCCATATCCGGCCGGATCAGGGTACAGAGCGCAAAAATGAGAGCGATATTTGCAATGTTGCTCCCGATGACGTTCCCGAGGGCAATGCCGGTGTTGCCCGTGGCCGCGGCGTTCGTACTGACGACGAGTTCAGGGAGCGAGGTGCCGAACGCGATGATCGTGGACCCGATCAGGGCCGGTGAGATGCTGTGGCGGAGGGCGAGGCCGCTCCCCCCGCCCACGAAGAGGTCGGCTCCTTTGACGAGGAGGGCCAGGCCGACGATGAATACGATAATGGTCACGATCACTGGAATACCCCGGGAGTAGTGGTATTAATTGGGCGGGGTCTGCTAATACGTTTCCGAATCCGGGCCCCGGAGGCTGCCGGGAGTGGGGAGTGCGCGACGGGCAAACGGTTATGTACTCCCGGCATCCACCGGCCCAGTCATGTTCACTCGGGGAGCCAGGTCCCTGCACGGGGCAGGAAGGGAGTTCATGCAGAGGACGGAATACGGGACCCAGCCGCCTTCGGATCAGATGCTGGGCCGCCCGCCGCCGCCTCTCGAGGTCCCGTACACGAAGGCGAAGGCGGTCATCCCGCTGCCCGCGCCCGACGATATCGCGACTCCTGCCGTCGATCTTCGGGACGCGATCGAGCAGCGGGAGAGCGTCAGGAACTACGCAGCGGAACCACTCACGCTTGCGGAAACTGCATTCCTCCTCTGGTGCACCCAGGGGGTTCGGCAGGCCGTTGACAGGATGTTCACCCTCCGTACGGTCCCGTCCGCGGGTGCACGGCACGCGCTCGAGACCTACCTGCTGATCAACCGGGTCGAGGACGTTCCCCCCGGACTCTACCGCTACCTGGCGCTGGAGCACCGCCTCGCCGAAGAGTCCCGCGACCCCGGAATCAAGCGACGAGTGGCGGCAGGGTGCCTGAACCAGCCGCATATCAGTGATAGTGCCGTCACCTTACTCTGGACCGCCGTCCCGGACCGGATGACATGGCGCTACGGCGAGCGCGGCTACCGCTACATGCATCTCGACGCCGGTCACGTCTGCCAGAACCTCTACCTGGCGGCATCGGGCGTGGGGTGCGGGGTCTGCGCGATTGGCGCCTTCGATGATGCGGCGATGAACCGGCTTCTCGGCATCGACGGCGAACGCCAGTTCCTGATCTACGCTGCGACGGTAGGGAAGAAGCCTTGAGGCGGCGGATGCCGAAGGGCATATCCCCCACCCCGTCAACACCTGAGGGAAGAAGTCCCGGCACTCCTGCCGGGCGGACGACGGAGGTTGCCAGTTACGTTCACGTTCGACGAACAGATCGCTGCCCTTGAAGCAGAACGCGAAAGACTTCTCAAATTTCCGGAGGACGAGTTCATCGCGATCATCCGGGAGGTGGGGTTCTCCTGTGACTGCTGCGGCCGGTGCTGCACCCGGGAGTTCAACGGCCACGTCTTTTTGCTTGAGGAGGATACCGACACCGTCCGCTCGTTTGTGCCCGACGCCGTCGTGCCGGCGCCCGATTTTGATGCCTGCGACCAGCAGGGGAGGTTCTACGTCTCGGGCTACGCCCTCAGGACAGGGCCCGACGGTTCCTGCATATTTCTTTCCGGCGGTAGATGCACCATCTACGACCGGCGGTTCGCCATCTGCCGGATCTACCCCTACATGCTCCACCGGGAGGCCGACGAGACGGGCGCCGTCGACTGGCGACAGATCAGCGGTTTGAACGAGCACGGGAACTACAACACTCCGATCGACGACGCAGAGTGCGCCCGGATTGCCCGGGAGACCCGGGCGTATGAAGCAGCGTTCCTTGACCAGGCGATCCGCTTCCGGGAAGCCCTCAGGGATCTCTTTGCACATGAGGGGCTGCGCTACGTCCGGCGGACCTACGATCTCCTGATGCGGGACTTCCGAAAAGGTGCCGAGGTCGAGGTCCGGGTCTTTCACCGCGGCCGGTTTGAGCCGCACCGGGTCACCTGCGACGCCTACGGGTGATAGAGGCCTGCCCCGTTCAGGGTAACCCATCCGGTACCCTCCTACCGGGCCGCCCGCACCTTTTTTCTGTTCCGCTCCCCCTGGGTGCCCGATGGAGACTGAGATCCTCCTCACCCTGCTGGTGGTGGCCGGCGCCGCCGTTCTCTTTATCTCCGGCGCCGTCAGGGTCGACGTCGCCGCAGTGCTGGTGACCCTCGTGCTTGCGTGGCTCGGGCTCGTCACTCCGGCACAGGCTCTCTCGGGGTTTTCAAGCAGTGCGGTCATCGCGATGCTCTCGGTGATGGTTCTTGGGCACGGGCTCGATCGGACCGGGGTGACCATCCGCATCGCCCGCGCGATTGTAGGGTTTGCCGGGACCGGCGAGCGTCGGCTGACCGCCGCCGCCTCGCTCGTCGCCGGGGGGCTCTCAGCGTTCATGCAGAGTGTCGGGGCCACCGCCGTCTTCCTCCCCTCGCTCCTGCGGGTTTCCTCCCTTACGGGTGTCCCGCCGTCGCGCCTTCTCCTCCCCGTTGGCTACGCCGCGACCCTCGGGGGCACCGTCAGCATGGTGGGGGCGGGCACCCTCATCATCTTGAACGACCTTCTCCGACAGGCCGGGTATGCACCCTTCGGGCTCTTTGCCGTCACGCCCATCGGCGTGCCGCTCCTGCTTGCCGGGATCGCCTTCTTCTACTTCTTCGGGGACCGTGTCCTCCCCCGGCGCGAGAGGGCCCGGCTGAGCCCGCAGGAAGAGTTGATCCGGACCTGGCAGCCCCCTTCCCGCATCTCCTATCTCCGGGTCCCGGCGAGGAGTCCCCTCGTCGGGAAGACGCGGGAGGAGGTGCGGATGATCTCGCGCTACAACCTCCACCTCATATCCCTTGCCGAGCAGGACGAGATTGTCTATACGCCGTGGCGGCACACCCGGTTTGCCGCCGGGCAGGAACTCGGGATCCTTGGACCGGATGAGGACGTCAGGCGGTTCATGGACGATTTCGGGCTTGAGTGGGTCCGGCCGGGAGAGAGTTCCGCAAACGTGATGACCGACCCGAACGTGGGTTTTGCGGAGGTGATCGTCCGGCCCTACGCTCCAGTCATCGGCAAGACGCTCCGGGACCTGGAGTTCCGCGTGACCTACGGTGTCGAGGTCCTGATCCTCCTCTCCGGGACCGAAGAACAGCGAACGAACCTTGCCGACCTGCCCTTGCAGGCGGGAGACGCGATGCTCGTGCTCGGCCGCTGGGAACGGCTCCGTGCGCTTGCCACGAGCAAGAGTTTCGTCATGGTGACCCCGATTGAGGGGCGGACAGGGGTTCGCGAGCGCGGCGCGAAGACGGCCGCCTTCTGCTATCTCGTCGCCGTCGCCCTCACCTACACGGGCCTCTCGATCGCGACAAGCCTGCTCTCGGGGGTTGTCGCGATGGTCCTTCTCCGGGTCATCCCGGTCGGCGAGGTTTACCGTGCCATCGACTGGCGGACGCTCGTGCTGATCGCCGGCCTCCTCCCGCTCGGCATCGCCATGGACTCGACGGGCACGGCCCGGTTCGTCGCCGACGCGATGGCCCGCCTGGTCGCCGGGTACCCGACGTTCCTCATCCTCATAGCGATTGCGCTTCTCGTGACCGCCTTCTCACTTGTCATGTCAAACATCGCGGCCACGGTTCTCCTGGTCCCGCTCGTGCTGGTGATAGCAGGCTCGTTCGGGCTCGATCCGCGGGGGCTCGCGCTTCTCGTCGGGATCTGCACCTCGAACTCATTTCTCCTCCCAACGCACCCGGTCAACGCCCTCCTGATGGGTCCCGGGAACTACCGGACCCGGGACTATTTCGTCGCAGGGAGCGTCATGACGGTGATCTTCATCCTCATCGCGGTCGGGATCGTCTCCCTCCTCTACTTCTGACCCGTGTCCGCCCGGATGGGGAGCCGGCATCGCTGGAACGCGGCGGTCCGGGTAAACCTTTATGCTGCTCCGTGGCGACCGAACCGTCACTATGGAGCGGGAGTATGATGTCCTCGTTATCGGGACCGGGGTCGCCGGTTCCGATATTGCCTGGCACTGCAGGAAAGCCGGGATGGCGGTTGCAATCGCTGATTGCCGCGATTACGGGGGGACGTGCGCCCTACGGGGCTGTGTCCCAAAAAGGGTGCTTGCCGGTGCCGCGGAGGTGGTTGCCCGCGCCCGCGACCAGCAGGGGAACGGCATCCGGGGTGCGGTCTCGATCGACTGGCCGGAGCTGGTCGCCTTCGAGCGCACCTTCACCGGCCCTATCCCGCGGCGGAAGGAAGAAGGCTTCCGAAAGGCGGGAATTCATACCTACCATGGGCTTGCCTGTTTTACCGGGTCGAACCGGGTGGCGATCGGCGATGATACGTTCACGGCCCGGTACATCGTGATCGCCACCGGTGCAGAACCGCGCCTCTTGAACGTCCCCGGCGAGGATCTCATGACCTCGAGCGGCGAATTCTTCTACCTTGAGGCGCTCCCGGAACGGGTCATCTTCATCGGCGGGGGTTACATCTCGTTTGAGCTCGCGCATGTTGCCGCCAGGGCCGGATCGGCAGTGACCATCCTGCAACGGAGCGGGCATCTCCTCTCGGGGTTCGATCCCGACATCGTCGAGCGGCTGGTGCTGGCCTCAGGAGAAGCCGGGATCGACGTGCAGGTGAACATGCCGCTCATCTCTATCGAGAAGAACGCTGCCGGCCTTCGGGTGCGGGCCGGGGGAGAGGGAAAAGAGAGAACATTCGAGGCCGATATGGTCATCCACGGTGCCGGCAGGGTTTCTGCGATCGAGAAACTCGACCTTGCGGCCGGGAACGTCGAGACCGACCGCCGGGGGATCGTCGTCGACGATCACCTCCGGAGCGTCTCGAACCCCGCTGTCTACGTGGCCGGGGATGCGAACCCGAGGAGCCCGCAGCTGACACCGGTGGCGGTAATGGATGCCCACATCGTCGTCGATAACATCCTGGGCGGTGACGCCCGCGTTGCGGACTACTCCGTCATCCCGAGCGCTGTCTTCACGAACCCGCCCATTGCGTCCGTCGGGCTCACGGAAGAGAAGGCAAAGGAGAAGGGAATACCCTACGTCGTCAACGCCGGCGACCTCTCCGGGCGGTTCACGAACCGGAGCATCGGCCAGAAGCACGTCGGCTACAAACTCCTGGTTGATGAGGACACCCACCGGATCCTCGGCGCCCACCTCATCGGGCCCCACGTTGAAGAGGTGATCAACATCTTCGCCATCGCGATCAAACACGGCCTGACGGCGAACGATCTCACGCTGGACGCGATCCCGTGGGCCTACCCGAGCAACACCTACGATATTATCCATATGGTGCATCCGCTGGTGCGGAAATGACGGGCGTCCACATGCTGGTCGGCCTCACGCGAAGGGGACTATCAACGCCTATCCATCAGACTCCGCGCCTTCGCATGAGTTATCTGCAACAGAAACAGATGTTCAGAAAAAAGATAGCACCGTGGGTTCAAGGGCCCCGGATCCCTTTTCACGCGCTCTCGCCGACGCCTTCTTCTTTTACGCTCTCTTCGACCGGTTTCTTCGCGGGCTTCTCGGGCTTCACATAGGTGATGGTGTAGCGCTCCGTCACGTGCTCCACCACCGGCGGGAAATAGTCCGGCTCCATCGTGAGGCTCCCGAACGGGCAGCCCTCGACACAGTCTCCGCAGGCGATGCACCGCATGCGGTCGATCTCCCAGACCTTTGCCTCCTTATCGAGGCGGATTGCCTCGCATGGGCACCGACGCGAGCAGAGACCGCAGGATCGGCAGGTAGCGGGGTCGAAGACGACGTGCCCCCGGGTGATGGGGCATCTTCGCGCCGGGACCGCCGGGTACTGCCGGGTGGCCGGACCCCCTGCAAGGTTCCGGAGAACCGTCTTTGTCATCTGAAAAATGCTCATTCCGCCTTCACCTCTCCGTGCAGCTGATGCAGGGGTCGATCGAGAGGACGACGACCGGGACATCCGCGAGCTGGGCTCCCGGGAGCATCTTCACCAGCGGCGGGATGTTCGCGAGCGTCGGCGTTCTTATCCTGGCGCGGGCAAGGTGCTTGCTGCCGTCGCCACGCAGATAGTGGATGACCTCGCCCCGCGGCTGTTCGGCACGGGAGAAGTACTCGCCGTCGGGCGTTCCCTTGACCTTCACATCGATGGGTCCTTCTGGCATCTCGCTGATCGCCTGCCGGATCAGGTCGATGGATGCATAGACTTCTTTGACCCGAACGGCGCACCGGGCGTAGCAGTCGCCGGCGGTCTCCACGACCGGCTTGAAACCGAGATCGCCGTAGGCGGCGTAGCCGGTATCGCGGTGATCTATCGCGACCCCGCTTCCCCGGGCGGTCGGCCCTACCGCCCCAAGGGCGTAGGCCTCGTCCTTTGTGATGACCCCGAGTCCCTGAAGGCGATACTTCACCGTCTCGTCGTTTAAGAAGACATCGCCGAGATCCCGGCACTGCTTCTCGAAGGGATCGAGCTCGCGGTGCATCTCGTCGAGTTTTTCCTGCCCGATGTCGCGCCTGACCCCGCCGACCTTGCAGGTGCCCTGGATGACCCGGCCGCCCGTGGTGTCCTCGAGCACGTCGAGCACGCTCTCCCGGAGCTGCCAGGATCGCATGAAGAGGTTCTCAAAGCCCATGGAGTCCGCAAAGAGACCGAGCCAGAGAAGGTGCGAGTGGAGACGCGAGCACTCCGACCAGATCGTCCGGAGGTAACGCGCCCTGTCCGGGACCTCGATCCCCATAATATGCTCGATACCCTGGCTGTAGCAGAGCGCGTGAATGAAGCTGCAGATCCCGCAGATCCGTTCCGCTACGTAGACATACTCGGTATATTCGCGTTTCTGCACGAGTTGTTCGAGCCCCCGGTGGATGTAGCCGATCGAGGGGATCGCTTCCACCACTTTCTCGTCCTCGAGGACGAGGTCGACGTGGATCGGCTCCGGCAGCACCGGGTGTTGCGGTCCGAACGGGACGATTATGCGTTCCGGCATGGGCCACCCCCCCGTCTCGTGACGCTGAACGGATACTTCTCCGCCGTCTTGATGAACGTCCCCTTAAAGTCGATGTTGATCCCGGTGACCGGAATCCCGAAGAGGTCGTGCATCTCGTTTTCGTAGACGAACGCTCCCCAGTAGATTCCGGAGATGCTCGGGACCTCCGTCTCGGGCCCGACCGTCAGGCGGAGGTTTCTGAACTGGTAGCCTTTATCGAACGAGTAGTTGACCTCATAAGCCCCGCCGATGTCCGTGCACCCGATCTGGACGAGGCGGTATCCCCCAGCGTGAAGCCCTTCGACCTCTGTCATGAGGTTCTCCAGCGCGACGTCGATTAGAGTCTGCTCTTCGTTAACTGTCATGTGCTCTCACCTGCCTGTTCCGCATGCCGCACTTCATCTTTCATCCGCGCTGCCCCGGTCATCTTCGCCCGTTTCTCCTCGAGGATCGAAAGCGCCGTTACGACACCGTCGATGATCTGCTCCGGCCTTGCCGCGCATCCCGGAACATAGACGTCGACGGGGATAACCTTGTCGATGCCCCCGACAATGTTGTAGCATTCCCGGAATACGCCGCCGGTTGCGGCGCAGGCGCCGACCGCAATGACAACTTTAGGCTCCGGGATCTGCTCGTAGATGTTTTTGACCACCTCCCGGTTCTGCGCGTTGATGCCGCCGGTGATCAGCAGGATGTCCGCGTGCTTCGGGTTTCCGGTGTTGATGATGCCGAACCGCTCCACATCGTAAAGCGGTGTGAGGCACGCAAGCACCTCGATGTCGCACCCGTTGCAGCTGGATGCATCGTAGTGAAGGATCCAGGGTGATCGCTTCAGGAATGCCATGGTACTCATGCACCTCCAGTCATCATATAGCCGAGGATATAGGCGAGGATCGTCAGGTTTACGATGCCGAGAACTGCCGCCAGCCACCCGCTCTTGAGCGCCGCCTGCCACCGCACCCGTGCGGTGACGTTGTCGACGAAGATCTCGGCGAGATAGGTGACCACGATCGCGACAATCCCGATTGCGGGGTTCCAGGCAAAGAAGAGGTAGATGAACCCGAGCAGGAAGATGTTCTCATACCAGTGGGCGATCTCGACCTGCGCGAGCGTTGAACCCGAGAACTCCGTCGTGATGCCCTTGACGATCTCCTGATGCGCGTGATGCGATGTCGAAATGTCGAAGGGGGATTTCCTGAGTTTGATCGTGAGAATGGTCACAAACCCGAGGAAGACGCCGGGGAGGTAGAGGATGAGCGGCACCGATGCTACCGCGATATCGGCGACCAGGAAGCTGTTCGTGACCATGTAGAACCCGACGACCGCAAGGATGATCATCGGCTCATAAGCCATCAGCTGGATCAGTTCACGCTCGGCCCCGATGTGGCTGTAAGGTGAGTGGACCGCGTAGGCCCCGAGCACCAGGAAGACATGGGCGAGCGTGAAAGCGAAGACGACCAGTAAGAGGTCCCCTCCCGCGAAGAAGAGCGCGCCGGAGAGGGCGATGAAGATCAGGTAGGCGAGGATGTAGAAGTTCTGCGCCGTGGTGACGACAACGCTCTCCTTCTCGAAGAGTTTGCCGACATCGTAGAATGGCTGCAGGAGCGGCGGTCCGACCCTTCCCTGCATCCGCGCGGTGATCTTCCGGTCGATTCCCGCGATGAGGCCGCCGGCGAGGGGCGCGAGGATGAGGAAGAGGACTGCCCCGATGAGCCATGTCCAGGTCATAGCGCCACCCCCGCGAGAACCCACGATGCAAGGATCAGGACGGTGCAGACCACTGCTCCCGGGAGGAAGAGTTTGGCTTCGCCGAAGTACTCGGTGAGGTAGTAGTTCCGCGTTTGAGCCTCCCGGGTCAGGCCGAGGGATCCGGTGAACTGGAGGTCTGCTGTCGCCGTCCTCCCGCCCATATAGGCCGGGAGGCGCCGTGCGGTTCGCTTGAAGAGGAGGAACGAGACCGGGAGGATGACGAGCAGGGCCATCATCAGGAGCATGATGGCGACGTTCGCCTGGCCGAGGCGTGCCGTAATCCCGTAGATGGCAAGCACGTAGGGCTCGATCAGTGTCGAGGAGATGACCGGGAAGAGGAGGACGGCTGCTATCACGAGGCCGGTGATGATATAAAGGGGAGCCCAGGGCTCCTCAAAGAACCCTTTCTCGACCCGTTCCTGGTTCCGGGTGACCGCGACGATTTTGCCCATCCACTTCGCCCAGAAGAAGACCGTGATGGCGCTCCCGTAGGCGAGGAGGGCGATGAAGACCAGGCCGAAGGGGACCTGGACGAACGCCTCGATTGCCGCCCACTTGGAGATCAGCATACCAAAGGGTGCAAGGAACATGCCGGCGATCCCGATGAACATCATTACCGCCATCCTGGGCATCCGGACGATCAGGCCCTCCATGTCCTCGATGTCCCGGCTCCCGATCCGGTGCTCGATCGCACCGGTCCCGAGGAAGAGAAGGGACTTTGCCACGGCGTGGAAGATGATCAGGAGGATTGCCGCCCAGACGAGCATGTAACTGCCGACACCCGCACAGGCGGCTATCAGGCCGAGGTTTGCGATCGTCGAATAGGCGAGGACCAGTTTAGCGTTGCTCTGCGATATCGCGATCGCGGATGCGACGACGAATGTCACGGCGCCGACGAGGCCGATGGAGAATCCGGCGAACGTCCCGGCGAAGACCGGTGAGAACCGGACCAGGATGTAGACACCGGCCTTGACCATGGTGCTTGAGTGGAGCAGCGCCGAGACCGGGGTCGGGGCCACCATCGCCCCGAGGAGCCAGGAGGAGAACGGCATCAGCGCGGCCTTCGTGATCCCGGCAAACCCAATCAGGACGACCGGAATCAGGACGATGGCCGTATCCCCTGAGGCGAGCACCCGGGCGAGATCGATACCTCCGCTCGTCGCTTCAGTTGCGGCGAGGAAGATGAGCGCGACAACGAACGCAACCCCCCCGAGGAGGTTCATCACCAGCGCGCGGAAGGCGTTGTTTGTCGCTTCCTCGGTCTCCGAGTAACCGATCAGCAAAAACGAGCTGATAGTAGTGACTTCCCAGAAGAAGAAGACCCACATGAGGTTATTGGAGAAGACGAGGCCGAACATCGCGGCGAGGAAGGCGAAGATGACGAAGAAGAACATCTTCTGTCGGTCGCGCACCTCCGGGTGGTGGTGGTGGTATGTCTCCATGTACCTGACCGCATACACGGCTATGAGGCTCCCGATGATCCCGATGATCAGAGCCATGATGATGGAGAACTGGTCGATGAAGAGGTTGTTGACCGCGTGAATGTTCCCCGAAAACGTTGTCTCAAGGTATACCACCAGCGCCGCCTGAACAACGGCCAGCGCGATTGCCAGGTAGTTCTTGAACTTTGCGCCCATGTAGATGATAAAGAGCGCCAGACCCATCTCGATGGCCACCATAGCAAGGCTGGCCGCCTCCGAGGGCGCGGCAAAGTAGACCACGCCTTCGAACGCATACCGCATAAGCAGGTATATCGATGCCCCGCCGATAACGAGAGCGGAGAGGGCAACCACCGCGTAACGCAGTGCCGTCCGTTTCACGAACAATAAAAGACACGCGACGAGGATGGGGAATAGTATTAGGAAGAGCAGCGTCTGCAACTATTGTCCCTCGTAAGGTAACTATGCCTTACCTGCATAATTAATCATTCTAAATGAACACTCTGGGCGTCCGGTGGCTGACACCGGTGACGGTGCACGCCGGGCCGCGGGGCTGCCTTTGGCTGGGGTCGCTACATGGTGGTGGGGCTTTTGCTGTCAGGGCCCCGTTCTTTAGGGTAGGAAGGAATCCACCTCGATAATGCCCTCACGGGTGCACATCGCCCCTGTGATCGACCTGTTTCAAACCGCGCGGTGGGCACCTTATGCTGGCATGGTCTCGCGCGAAGTACGAAGGGGAGCGACGAGCAAACGCGCTTGTTTTTCGCGCAATACAACGGTGTAAGTCAACTTCCTGTGAAGGCGCGCCGAATAAGCTATGAGAAGGGTCAATCCGGCTTGCACGGCAGGACGCCGCGCACCCCGCCTTCGTGCTCTCCATGGGCATCGCCCCGGTAGCGCGGGATGAAATGGATGTGAACGTGCATGACATTCTGCCCTGCGGCCTCCCCGACGTTGACGCCGATGTTGTAGCCGTCAGGGTGACGGTCGCGGTCGGTGATCACCCTGCAGTCGTCGATGAGCCGGGCAAGTGCCATTCTCTCTTCGTCGGTTGTATCAAAGTAATTCGGCACATGCCGGAACGGGATCACGAGCAAGTGGCCGGGGCTCACCGGGTGGATGTCGTAGCGGGCGTAGCAGAGGTCGTTTGCGACAACGATATCTTCCGGGGCCGGGTTGCAGAACGGGCATGGCATGGCCTCTGCTCTGCCGGCATCCCACATGAGCGTTTTGGCCCCATGGTCTCACCCGAGCAGGCGGGCGAGGAGCCGTCCGCTGAGGCTCCGCGAGAGGGCGATGGCGTGCTCGGTGCACATCTCGTGGCAGCAGTAGCACCGGATGCAGCGCGATAGATCGATCGTTGCCTTGCCTTCTCTGACGGTGATCGCATGCATGGGGCAGATCCGCTCGCACTTCCGGCAGCCGATGCACGAAGAAGCGATCACGTCGGGGCGGGGAGCATAGGCCCTCCCGAACCGCTGGACGACGGCAAGCATCACCTGCCGCCAGACGCCCGCCCTGCCTCCGGCGTAGGTCGAAGGTTTTTTGAAGTCCGGGACCACGAACTCCGCCGGGTCGTCGCCGACCGTCCGGACGGCCGCGGGATCGAGGAGCCCGCGCTCTGCCGCGCTTTTCGTGCTCCCGATCTCGAGCGGGTCCATGCCGATAAGCCGCGCGAGAACGGTGTCTACGGCTGCGTAATCGCTCCCGGCGAGGATGACCCCGAGTTTCCTCGGGGTGCCGGCCTGGGGCCCGTCCCCCTCCATACCGATGACCGCATCCACGACCTGGAGCCGGGGCTTCATGCACTCGTTAAGGTCGACGAGCATCCTCCCGAAGGCGTATTCGTCCTGGAACCGGAAGTGGAAGACCGGCTTTTCAAGTCCCGGGATGAGCCCGAAGAGGTTCTTCGCGGCCCCGGTCATCCGGGTCCACATGTGGGTCTTCGCCTTCGAGACGACCACGATCGCATCGGCCTCTACGGCGGGGGTGATGATGGAGAACTGCTTCATCACCTCCCCACCCGGGAACGCTATGATCTGCGAGCTGGTATCATAGTTCAGAACAGCACCGGTCTCTTCGGTCACCGCTACATACCCCGCGCGCACGTATGCACGCCGCAGGTTCGCCTCGCTGTAGACGATCCCTCCTCCCGGGCTGTCGGCGATGACGACCCGGCACCCGTGCTCTGCGAGGAGCCGGGCGACGGCAGCGACGACCGCCGGGTGGGTGGTGACACACCGTTCCGGTTCCTGCCCCTGCAGGAGGTTCGGCTTGAGGAGAACCTGTTGTCCCGGCGCAACAAACCTCCCGATACCGCCGGCGAGATCGACCGCACGGCGAACGGCCGCGTCGACCTCGTCCGGCACGTAGCCGTCGCATCGGGCGACCGCGACGGTCGTGTCCCGGTCGGCCGGTGACACCACCTCACTCCCTCCCGAGGCGGCCGAGGGCCTCTTTTGCCGCGAGCATCGCCGCTCTCTGTTTGGTCCGTCCCTCTCCTTCGCCGAGGAGGGTCCCCCCGACGGCCACCCGGGCGGCCCAGACCGGGCAGCTCCCGGGTCCGGTCTGGCGAAAAGCGTACTCGAGTTCACCGAGGTTCTCCCGGGCAACGTACTCCTGGAGCCTTCCCCGGTAGTTCCGGTGGACGTCGCATTCCGCGATCTCTTCCTCAAAGATCGCAAGCACCACTTCCCGGGCCACGGTGAGGCCGCGATCGAGATAGATGGCGCCGATCAGCGCCTCGAACGCGTCGGCGATGATCGAGTCGGTCAGCGCCTGTCCACGCCGCCTGATGGCGCCGTCGATGCCGAGGCTCTGTCCGCGCACGATCTCGGCGAGTTTCGTGTTCCTGGTCACCTGGAGCCTCCGGTTCATCTCCCCCGGCGGGAGGTCGTACTCGCCGTAGAGGTGGTCGGCGATGATAAAATCCAGGATGTAGTTCCCGAGAAACTCAAGCCGCTCGTTGTCGCCGGTCACCTCTACCGGGTACTCGCCACCGTTCGCGTATGACCGGTGGGTCAGTGCGCGGTCATAGAGAGGAAGGGTGGTAACGGCGATGTCGGTGACCCCGAACGGGGAGCGTGCGAGAAGCGCACGTACCTCCGCCTCCCGGTCACGGCCGACGGATAGCAGGCATCCGGAGGGTTTCCGCCTGAAATGGCCGCCGATATCCAGTTTTTTCCAGATGGTGGAGAGATTCATGATCATCGGGTGCAGGCGTTTCCTGCTGCTTCTCTATAGAATGGCTTTCGTCCTGCCGGATAAACCTTTGCCGGAGAAGAAGAGCCGGGAAACCTTTTCATCGTCGGGGAGAGATCTCTTCTGCAGTGCAGTCTGCAACAGGCGAGGCAGGCAGGTATGTCTACCTGGATATCGAGTTCGGCTATATCTACGGCACCTGCCGTGCGGTCATGATGCCGATCGAGATCGGTGCGGTCGTCCACCGGCCACAGGACGATGGCGTTCGCTACGACGGGGAACGGTTCCGGTACGACATCGACGTCGAGATCTGGAAGAAGGTGACTGATCCGTGCGGCAAAACCGTCGGAGTCGCGACGACCGTGGCGAACATGGGCCGCGGCGAGTACGGGATGCCCTACGACCACTCCTTCCGGATCTCCAGTGACGCAGTGCCGGCGGCGAAGGCGACGGCCCGGAACGCTTTTGCCGATCTCCGACTCTTCATGGAGTCGATCGTCTCGGCCGGAGACACTCCGGCGATCGTCGTCTTTGCTGCGGATATGGAGAAGAGGGCTTTCCGGGCCGCAAACTTCTCGCTCGATGGGTGTATGCTGGTCGACCTCCAGCGGGAGATCCGGCGGCACTTTAAGATGAAACAGGTTCTCTCCCTCGACCGCCTCGCCCGCCTTATCGACTTTTTCGTCGATGGTGGAACCGTCGCCTCGACCCATTTCCGGTACCCTGTCCCCCTGGAGTACCGCCACCTACTCGGCGCCCACCGGGGCATGGGTGATGCCGTCCGGACATTCCTGCTCGCACGCGAGTACCGGGAGAATCTCCCTGACCTCGAGGAGCGCATTCGCACCCTGATCAAAACCTGCGAAGGCGAGGAGTGACGGCAGGACTCCGTCAGGCTCCATCTTTCAATGGGGATGCCGCTTCTTTTTCCTGTATCCGGCACCTCGATGCGGTTTCATTTTCAGGCGGCTCCCGGATCATCCAGCGTGGCCCGGTCAGCGAGACTTCGATCTCTGTGCCTGCGCAGATGTTCCCGGTGCCTCTCGGGACGTGCAGGTAGGCGTTTGCACGCACCATCGCCATCTGCGTCCTGCCCCCCCGGGGCAGGGGAGTCGCGATGCAGCGGTCACCAGCCCGCGAGATGGTGAGAAGGACGAACTCGTCATAGCCGGGATCCACCGTGACCGTCCCGGCCAGCCGGGCGCTGAGGCGTTCCGCCGGCCGGGGGAGAAACCCCCATGCCGCGAGCAGAGGGAGGGCAAGTTCCCGTACGGCCGTCAGGGCGGCGATCGGATAGCCCGGGAGCCCGATGACCGGTTTGCCGTCAATCCGGCCGATGATCGCCGGTTCCCCTGGCTTCATCGCGATGCCGTGGACAAGCACATCCCCGAGGTCGCTGATGATGCATGCGGTGAAGTCCCGGGTGCCCGCCGATGAGCCGGCGGAGATCAGGAGCAGGTCGTGTTTGCGGATGCCATCTGCGATTGCCTGCCGGAGCTGCCCGGGATCGTCGCGGACGATTCCGTAGCGGGTGCAGGTGGCTCCGGCCTCGCCGAGCAGTGCCGCTGCGACGGCGGTGTTGCTCTCGACAGCCCCTCCCGGGCCCGGACGCTCGCCTGCTCCGACCAGTTCGCTCCCCGTCGGAACGAGTCCGATCCGCACCTCCCGCACTTCCACCGCAGTGATCCCGTAGGAGAGGAGCGCCCCGATATCGCAAGGACGTATCCGGTGCCCGGCCGGGAGAATCAGGTCGCCCTGCCGGATCTCGGAGCCGGCCGGATGAATATGTTCTCCGGGGGGCACCGCCTTCCCGGTGTACCAACCCCCGTCTTCGGTGACGTCCTCGATCATGACGACCGCATCGTAGCCGGGAGGTATCGTGTTCCCGGTATTCACCCTGCAGGGGTTTTTGAGCCTGACCGAGTTTGCTGCGCTCGCTTCGGCGGTCTCGCTGCTCACAACGGCAAAGCCGTCTCTTGCGGCGATATCCATCTCCGGAACGGTCCGCGGCGAGTAGACGGGCCCTGCCGTCACCCGTCCGGCGGCCCCGGCAACCGAGAGGGTGGCGGTTCGGTTGGGGCACGGGAAGGCCGAGCACATCATCTCCCGGACCTCTGCAAGCGGTTTTAGCGCGAGGTGCCGCCTTGTCATAGCGTTATGCCCGTATCACCGCCCGTTCCCGGCGGCCCGATCGCTCTTGCAGAAAAATTAGAGTTTGGTGTAGAGGTTTGCATACACCGCCTTGCCCTTGGAGGTCGGGTGGCGTTCGCCGAGATCCCCGATGTAGTGGGCGAAGCGGGCGGTCTCGCCATCAACCTCCTGCTCGACCTCGTCGACCAGCTGGAATCCCGGGAGTGGGTTCTCTATCGTCCCGTAGACGTAGATGTTGCCTTTCACCATCTGCCCGCCGACACGGCCTTTGGCGTTTCCTTTGATGATGACGGTGCCGCCTTCGCCGTGAGTGGAGACGTGAATATCCGCATCGCCGCCGATGACGATTGTCCCGCCGTTGATGAACGTAGCGGTATCGTTCGCGACGCTCCCGGCGACCCGGATCACTCCGCCCTGCATGCCGCGCCATTCGCCGCGAGGCGACGAGCCCAGGTGGCTCTTGGCGTTTCCGTCAACGATCAGTTCGCCGCCTTCCATCCCGATGCCGCAGAACGAGTCGACGTTTCCTTTGACGTGGATCTTCCCGCCTTTCATCCAGCCGCCGATGTACATATCGGCGTTGCCTTCGATGACGATCTCGCCGGCGGTCATCTGCTGCCCGACCCTTTTCACGCGGGTGCAGTCTCCCCGGAGAACGATCTTCGTCTCTTCCGCCGTCGCTCCGCCGTTGCCTTCAACGGTGAAGTACCTCCCGAGCGGGCTCTTCTGCTTGCCTTCCCAGACATCAAGGGCGGCTATCTCGGCGGCTTTCTTGCCTGCGAAGTTGTCCGGAGTGATGTTCTGCCCCTCGACATAGAGTTCGGGGGGGTTGGTCAGGGTGAGGGTTACTGTCTTCATGCTTCTCATCACCTTACTGTGTCGTATCGACCTCGATCACCCGCGGGTTGAAGAGGTGTTCCTCAAAGAGCGAGTAGTTGTCGAGCTTCACGCTGTAGTGCCGGAGGAAGTGCTCATAGATGTCTCTCTGCACCTGCGCGTTCTCCGGGACCTTCACATCGACCCAGATCGTCCGCTTTGCGGGCTCCGCGATGACTTCCCCGTTCCGGACGGTCACGATGCCGTCTTTGACGAGCCAGGCGCACCGGGCGAAGGCCTTCTCGATCTCCGCCGGATCGGAGGGCATATCTTCGGGATTGAGGGAGTAGACGGCGATATCGGCATCCATGCCGGGGGCAAGTCCACCGTAGGTGTTGCAGACGCCGAGCGCCTTTGCCGGCCCTGCACGGGTCATCTGCGCGATCTCGTAGAGACCGAGTTCGCGGTCGATGCTGTCGATGGATGTAGCGTCGATCGTCCGCTCAAGCCATTTGAACGTCTTCATGGTCTCGTCCCGCGCCGCCCTGCTCATCAGCCAGGTGATGACCTGCGGGTAGCGGGTGAACGGCCCGGCATTCGGGTGATCGGTGGAGACGAACGTCCGCATCGGGTCTTTTGCGAGCAGTCCGAGTTCGAGGCCGACGGCCCACTGGATGGTGCAGACCTTGACCTTCGGGCTGTAGATGTAGGGGACGACGCCTGCGGCGGTCTCGAGTTCCACGTCCACGTTCGCCCACTTCAGGTTATTGAGGCCACGCAGGTGGTGCTCGAACGGCCCGTCGGCGGTCATGGTCGTGGTCTCGTCGAGGGTCACCTGCCCAATGTCGACGGTGATGTTGTCATGGGCGTTCACGTAGTCCATCACGTCTTTTGCCCGTGATTCGAAGTTCCCCCAGGAGTCGCCGCCGTAGGCGTGGAACTGGAGGTGCGTGACGTGCAGCACCTGCTCGCGGCCGAAGTCGTTCTTCGGGGCGTAGCCTTCGGCGAGTTTGAGCGACTCGATCGTGTCTGTGTAGTTGCCCGGGTTCCCGAGATTGTTGCAGTGCAGGTGCACCGAGTGGGGGAGACCGAGGAACTCGTTCGTCTCGATGAGGCCCTTTACGATCTCCGCCGGGGCAATGTCGAAGTAAGGAACCGGGTCGTGGATGTGTTCGCAGTTCAACCCCCATCCCCAGGCCTCGGAGCCGCCTGGGTTGACGACCTTGATGCCGAACCCCCGGGTTGCCCGGAGAAGCCAGGCGGTATATGCTGCGTTGTTCTCGATCTCGTTGTTCTTGAGGTATTCAAGAGTGAACCAGTTGTTCCCGAAGACCGGCATCGCGGCGTTGTCGATGATCGGGGTATCCCGTATCTCTTCGTGGACGTGCGGGGAGTGGAGCGGGGGCATCGCCGCCTCGTTGACGAAGACGTAGCCCATCCGCGCGTAGTCGTAGCCGGTCTTAAATGTGGAGGGGACGGAGAACCCCATCTCCATGCGGCTGCAGCGCTTGAGGGGGCTCTTGAAGAGTTTGTCCTCCGGGCGGAAGAGCCGGCCGACGTTCACCTTCGGCCCGACCACGTGAGAGTGGATGTCGACGCCACCCGCCATCACGGTCGTGCCGGCGGCGTCAATCGTCTGCGGGTTCTTGAGAGCCCCCGGCTCGACGATCTTGCCGTCCCTGACGCCGATGTCCATGCGGTCGCCCTTGATCCCCTGCAGGGGGTCGAAGACGAACCCGTTCTTGATTAGGAGTTCGCTCATGCTTCACTCCTCCGCGCGGACACCAACCGGGGCGGCCTTCACCTGCTCTTTCGCGGCTTCTTCGGCCTCCAGTTCGCAGAGCCTCTGGTGGATCCGCTCGAAGAGTTCCTCGTCGCTGATGACGCCCTCGGGCGGGTCGATGACCTTGCGGTACTGGATCGGGACGTTGTCCATCCGATAGACGATGCCCGGAACCTCGACGCCGACGATGCCCACCGGGATGTGGAGGTCGGAGATCTCGCTCGCCATGCAGATGTTCGGGTCGACGGTGATCCAGGGGTGCTTCCGGAGATGCTTGACCGCCTCGATCGGGAAGTGGGCCCCGGCATCCGTCCCCACGTTGAAGAAGGCGTCGACCTCGTCGCGCATGGCAAGGTCGACCGAGCTCGTTTCGCCGGGGTTCATGTGGGCGATGTCCTTCTTCGTCAGGTCGAGACAGTAGGGGAACCCATACTGCCATGACCAGACCGCGCCCGGTCCGGTGATGTTGTAGTGGCCCCGCATCGCCATGATCGTCCACTTGGTGTAGTCGTTCAAGTCGCGGGTCAGGCTGATGGCGATGTCCACGTTGTGGTTCCTGCCGTCGGAGTGGCAGAGGCCCATACCGTAGAAGATGGTGCCGAACCGGGCCTTCTTCATGATCTCGACAGCTTCGAGGATCCGCTCCCGCTTGATTCCGGCGACTTCCTCGGGGATCTTGTGGCCACGGACGGCAGCGCGGAACGCGTCGAAGAGCTCATAGTCGTGCCCCTGCTTCACCTGTAGGTGGATGTCCGCTACCTGGGCTGTGTCGGTGTGGCGTGGGTCGATAACGATGATCTTGCGGCTCTTCTGGCCCTTGCCGGTAAAGAAGCCGCGGGGGAAGATCGAGTACCGCGACATATGCCGCGGGTGGGCGTGAGCGGGGTTTGCGCCCCAGTAGACAATGACGTCCGCCCGGTTTTTCGTCTCACCGAGGGTGCAGCTTGGGTAGCCGTTGTCGAATATGGCGAGGAACGAGCTTCCGTGGCAGATGGACGCGCAGTTGTCGAGCACGGCCCCCGCCTTCTCGGCGACCTTGGCCGCGGCGGCCATGCCCTCGCAGTTGGTCGACCCGAACCCGTAAATCAGGGGTTTCTTTGCGTTGTGCAGCACCTTTGCCGCGTAGTCGACTGCCTCGTCGTAGGAGATCTCCTTGTAGGTGCCGTCCGGCTGGCGGAGGCGGGGCAGCTTGACCCTCTCGCCGCCTGTTGCATGGTGGAAGATCTGGTTGCCGATGGCACAGGCGTTCTCCACCTCGAGAATCTTCTTTCCATCGTCCGATACGGTCACGACAAGGTCGTCGCAGCAGACGCCGCAGTATGGGCATCCGACGTTCTCAACTTTCTTTGGCATTATTGATCACCTCTCCACATCCCGACGGCCCCCTGGACGAGTTCGAGCGCGCTCTTGCGTCTCTCGCCGTTCGCCGGCTCGACCGCCACGGGAAAACCGCTGTACTGCGGCTCCCCGGTCGCCTGGGTCCGGGGAGGAACGATCTGATTTGCCCAGACGCCCTGCGGGATGAATGCAAGGCCGGGGTAGAGCGACTGACGCCCCTTGACGGCCTTGACGACCACGCTTCCGCATTCGCTCGTCACCCGGACCAGCTGGTTCGGAACCAGGCCGAGCGCCTTGACGTCGTCGTCATGCATCTCGATGATCGAGCAGGCCTCGAAGTATTCCGGGGTCGTTTTGCCCTTCTCCATCGCAACGCCTTCTTCGATGGAGCGCTGGGTGATCATGTTCAATGTAATCCTGTTCGCCATGGTTTTGCCTCTATGTGGTTGGTAGGATCGGTCTCCCGAAACTCCGGCGAGCCCCGTAGAGTATGGTGCCCCGATACGGCCCGTTGTCGGGCTCTTCCCTGCGTGTCGAGGGTCTACCGCGGCATCCCATACCCGGCAAGCCGGACATTCCTGCACGGCGAGGGCCCGCTTGCCGGGATGCACCGGGAAACCGGGCAAAATGCGGGGGGACTGCTCACCTGAGGAAAACGAAACATCCGGGCGGAGCCCCGGGCGGATCGCTTTGTCATAACTTGTAATGTTTTGTATTTAACTATTCCGGATTTGTAAGTGATTAAAGATTACATAATTTACACAATGAATTTTTTAAGTACTGCTTTAATCCTGCCCGATGACCACGATCCATCGTGAGGAACGTTGCAGTATCGAGCGGTTTGCAGGTACCTGTTCTGTGCTCCGGTGGGGGCTGCAGAGCGAAGGTTGAGGGGGACGTGGCACTGCCCTGCCCTTTGTACCCCATCTTTTTGGGTGTCCGATAAGCAGGTTACTCCGGCCATTCTGTTCCCGGGTCCGGTATATTGGGTGCAGTGGCTAGATTGTTGAAGCTCTATATAAGTACATCGCATTTACTTATTGACGCTGTTGTGCGAATTTGGAAAAAAAAGGTCTGGTTCTTGAGAACTCAAGAAATCCTTCCTCGTGCGGGTAACGTTATATATTTTAAGATACAACCTATAGAGTCGGGTACGGTTACCCCTCTTCTGAAGATAATAATCTTAATTATTGCTATTAGTATGGTCTTATTTATTATTTAATATGGATCCCTTCTCCGGCCTCTCCCAGCCGGCATCGTTAAAGGGCAGCCTTGAGAAATTCTTTTTAAGGATCGCGTTCAACCATTAGAACCGTTCAATCTCGATTTTAAAATATCTGATTGAGAATATAATTATCGTAAATATTACTTTATGTAAAAATCTCCGTCTTAATTCGCAAATTTTATTAATAACTCTCCTTCTACTCTTATAGTCCCTTTTGGGACGTGCAGTAGCGGCCTTCAGAGATCCGGAGCATATGATTGCCCCATGATCTCTTGCATGAACGGAACGTATTGAACAAGGGTAAAAGGATGAAATACTATGGCTAAATACACGGAAACAATCGATCTCTATTCTGATGACGGGAAGCTGCTCAAGAGCGGCGTCACCCTCGACAGAATCAGCCCGCTGGTTAACCCGGCCACAGGTAAGATCATCGACCTGACCAAGAGAACGATCAGCGTAAACCTCGGAGGCATCCAGGACGCACTTAAGGTCGGCAAGCTTGGGAAGGGCAAGATCAAGGGAAGAGAACTCGACCTCCCCATCATGGAGAACAAGGACGCCATCGTCGCCAGGATCAAGGAGATGATCCAGGTCGAGGAGGGTGACGACACCGAGATCATGGAGTTCAATGGTGGAAAGCTCCTGCTTGTCCAGGTACCGACGAAGCGCCTGGTCAACGCGTCCACCTACGACGCCGCGATCACCTCGGTCGCAGCCGCGACCACCTTCTCGATCGTCGACCAGTTCAACATCGACGCTTTCAACGCATCCACCGTCAAGGCGGCCTGCTGGGGCAGCTACCCCCACACCCAGGACATGGAAGGTGCGCTCGTCACGTCGATCCTGACGATCCCCCAGAACAACGAGGGTATCGGCTACGCGCTAAGGAACATCCCCGTTAACCACACCGTCATGATGACCGGCAGAAACGCCCTGCAGGGTGCGGCACTCTCGTCCACGCTTGAGACCGCCGGTATCTTCGAGATGGGATCCGCCATCGGGCCGTTCGAGCGCGCCATGCTGCTCGCCTACGCCTACCAGGGCCTGAACGCGAACAACCTGGTCTACGACCTCGTCAAGGCAAACGGCGAGACCGGAACCGTCGGTACCGTTGTCCAGAGTCTGGTCGAGCGCGCCATCGAAGACAAGGTCATCGCTCCGGGGAAGAAGGGCGGGTACTTCCAGTTCTACGACACGAAGGACCCCATGCTCTGGAACGCCTACGCCTCCGCAGGAACTATGGCAGCCACCATCGTCAACTGCGGTGCCGGACGGTTCGCCCAGGCGGTCTCCGCGACGCTCCTCTACTTCAACGACCTGCTTGAGCACGAGACCGGTCTCCCGAGCACCGACTACGGCCGTGTCATGGGTACCGCCGTCGGGTTCTCGTTCTTCAGCCACTCGATCTATGGCGGTGGCGGTCCCGGTATCTTCAACGGCAACCACGTCGTGACCAGGCACGCCAACGGTGTGGCAATCCCGTGCGTGGTCGCCGCGGCGGCACTCGACGCCGGAACCCAGATGTTCTCGCCCGAGAGCACCTCCAAGCTCTTCGCCGAGACCTACGGTAAGATCGACGTCTTCAACAAGCCGATCAACCAGATCGCAAACGGAGCCTGAGCGAACAGAGATTCGAATGATGAACGCCGCATTTCCGCAGGTCCGGATCGTGCCGATCAGGATGCTCAAACCCCAGACCGCCGAACGCCTGCTCAATATGCTTGCCGGGATCAACGGCATCCGTCGGATAATGATCCACGGCCCAGGCCTGCCAAAGAAAGTCCCGTACGGGCCGGCACGGGGATGCCCGAACCCGCACTCCGATCGTAAAGCAATCCGCGTCGCAGATGCCGAGATTGCGCTCTCGCTCCAGGTGGGCATGGTCGTCCTGGAGGTCGAGGATGCTTCCGTCATTGAGGAGATCCGGTCGCTCTGCGACGGCTTCTTTGTGGAGTTCCCCTACCTGCTCCAGGAGGGCAGGTTTATGAAGATCACTCCGACGCTCGTGGACTATGCAAAGTATGGGCCAGACGCCAATGCAATGCTCATCGGTCTTACGGACCCCCGGAACGGGGAAGGACCGGTGGTCATCCGGACGGAACGGTGACCGTCGGCACGCGAAATATCGGAAATATGGCTGAAACTCATTCAAGACAGGAAATGGATAAGATATCAATCACTTTGAGGTGAATGAAAAATGGCATACAAGCCCCAGTACGGTCCCGGGACATCCATTGTCGCCGAGAACCGGCGCAAACAGATGAACCCAGGCCAGAAGCTTGAGAAGGTTCGTTCCGTAACGGATGAGGACATCGTGCTGATCCTCGGCCACCGCGCTCCCGGATCGGCATACCCGACGGCTCACCCGCCGCTCACCGAGCAGCAGGAGCCCGACTGCCCCATGCGCAAGATCGTCAAGCCCACCGAGGGTGCCAGGGCCGGCGACCGCGTCCGCTACATCCAGTTTGCGGACTCGATGTTCAACGCCCCCTCGCAGCCCTACCAGCGGACCTACACCGAGATGTACCGCTTCCGCGGTATCGACCCCGGTACGCTCTCCGGCCGTCAGATCGTCGAGTGCCGTGAACGTGACCTCGAGAAGTATGCAAAGGAACTCATCGAGACCGAGATGTTCGATCCCGCTCTCGTCGGCATCCGTGGTGCGACCGTGCACGGCCACTCGCTCCGTCTTGCTGAAGATGGCATGATGTTCGACATGCTCCAGAGGAACATCCTTGGGGAGGACGGCATCGTCAAGTACGTCAAGAACCAGATCGGCGAGCCCCTCGACCGTGCAGTTGCCGTCGGCAAGCCCATGGATGAGAAGTGGCTCAAGGCACACACGACGATCTTCCACTCGCTCGTAGGAACCCCCTACCGTGACGACACTGAGTATATCGAGTACGTCCAGCGGATCCACTCGCTGCGGACGAAATACGGCTTCATGCCGAAAGAGGAGTGATTACAATGGCAAAGATTGAGAGATCCCAGAAGCTGTTCCTGAAGGCCCTTAAGGAGAAGTTCCAGGGTCAGGACGTCGAGTCTGAGACCGCTGAGTTCTACAAGTTCAACGGTGTCCGCCAGTCTCCCCGTAAGATGGAGTTCATGAAGGCGAGCCGCGCCGTCGAGATGGACCGTGGTATCTCCATGTACGACCCCGAGCGCTGTCACCTGGGCGGTATCCCGATGGGCCAGCGCCAGCTGATGACCTACGAGGTCTCCGGCACCGGCGTCTTCGTCGAGGGTGACGACCTGCACTTCGTCAACAACTCCGCGATGCAGCAGATGTGGGACGACATCCGGCGGACCGTCATCGTCGGTATGGACCTCGCCCACCAGACCCTGCAGAAGCGCCTCGGGAAGGAGGTCACCCCTGAGACGATCAATGAGTACCTCCACATCTTAAACCACGCAATGCCCGGTGCGGCCGTCGTCCAGGAGCACATGGTCGAGACCCACCCCGGCCTCGTCGACGACTGTTACGTCAAGGTCTTCACCGGCGACCAGGAGCTCGCAGACGACATCGAACCCCAATTCGTTCTCGATATCGAGAAGCTCTTCCCCGCGAAGCAGGCCGAGGAGCTCAAGGCCGAAGTCGGCAAGAGCATGTACCAGGCGATCCACATCCCGAGCACGGTCTCCCGGACCTGCGACGGTGGAACGACCTCCCGGTGGTCTGCGATGCAGATCGGTATGTCCTTCATCGCTGCCTACCGCATGTGCGCCGGTGAAGCAGCCGTCGCCGACCTCTCCTACGCCGCGAAGCACGCAGGCGTCGTCAACATGGGATCGATCCTGCCCGCCCGGCGTGCCCGTGGCCCGAACGAGCCCGGTGGTATCAAGTTCGGTCTCTTCGCCGATATCGTCCAGGCGAACCGGAAGTACCCAAGCGACCCCGCCCGGGCCTCCCTTGAGGTCGTCGGCGCCGGAACCATGCTGTTCGACCAGATCTGGCTCGGCTCCTACATGTCCGGCGGTGTCGGCTTCACGCAGTACGCGACCGCGGCCTACACCGACAACATCCTCGATGAGTTCACCTACTACGGTATGGACTACGCCAAGGACAAGTACAAGGTCGACTGGAAGAACCCGAGCGCGAACGACAAGGTTAAGCCGACCCAGGAGATCGTCAACGATCTCGCCACCGAGGTCACCCTCAACGCCATGGAGCAGTACGAGATGTTCCCGACCATGATGGAGGACCACTTCGGCGGGTCCCAGCGCGCCGGCGTCATCGCCGCCGCGTCCGGTCTGACGACCTCCATCGCGACCGGCAACTCCAACGCCGGTCTGAACGCCTGGTACCTCTCCATGCTCCTGCACAAGGACGGATGGTCGCGTCTCGGCTTCTTCGGCTACGACCTCCAGGACCAGTGCGGTTCCGCGAATTCGCTCTCCATGGTCTCCGACCGGGGTCTGATGGGAGAACTGCGTGGCCCGAACTACCCGAACTACGCGATGAACGTCGGTCACCAGGGCGAGTACGCCGCTATCGTCGGCAGTGCTCACTTCGGCCGCGGCGACGCGTTCTGCTACAGCCCGCTCGTCAAGGTCTGCTTCGCCGACCCGAGCCTGAGGTTCGACTTCGCCGAGCCCCGCCGCGAGTTCGCGAAGGGTGCAATCCGCGAGTTCATGCCCGCCGGCGAGCGTTCGCTCATCATACCGGCCCGGTAAAACAACTCCATTACCCCTTTTATTTGCACGTCCTCATAGTCCCGCGATCGCAAACATTCCTGCCGATCCGCTGGAGAAGGTGGAGCGAGTGGTCCTCACTCGCCCACGTATTATGAGGCCGCACGTTCGTATCACAATGTTTGCTGTTTTATAACGGAGCGTCGCATCTCCCGGCTTCCCCGCCGTTAAAGAGCCCGCCACAGCCGGCGGGAGGCGCGCGGGGGTTGGGGTGGGGCGCGTGGTTCCGGCCGGACAGATCCATGTCAAATCCACATTGCATGGGCACTCGACGAAAGTGCGCCTGAACTGGTGGAAGGGCATGCGGTTTGAAGATTAAATCTCGAAAACGGATTTCTACAATAACTGGGCACGTTAGATCCGTGGAAATACCCGATACATTGGACCGTGGGGATATCGCCACGCACTGCCCCCGCCCCTAGGGGGGCGGGGGAGGAGGCCGGAGGCCGGGTGGGGTGGGGATGACGGGGAGTGTGAGTTAGAGACAGGGGAGGGGGACGAGCCCCCTCCCCGTCAGCCCCACCCCCAGACGCGATATCCCCTTGAAATCCGTTTTCGGGATTTTAGATATTTTTAAAGGCACGCAGGAAGAAACACCGGGACTTCGGACCTGCACCCGACGCCTTCGCAGCCCCATCTCTTCCCTCACCAAACCCCCTATATCGCCGGACCTCCAACACTCCCGTAAGAAACCGGGGAGGGGGACTTCGCAGAGTGACAACCGGCGGCCGGATCATCATGCACGTGGATATGGACAGTTTCTTCGCCTCCGTGGAGATCCGCCGGAATCCTTCTCTTGCCGGGAGGCCGGTGATCGTGGGCGCCGACCCGAAGGGAGGGGCGGGCCGGGGGGTCGTGAGCACCTGCTCGTACGAAGCCCGGCGCTACGGCGTCCACTCCGGCATGCCCATCTCCCAGGCATATGACCTCTGCCCGCACGGCGTCTACCTCCCGGTGGACCGCCCGTTCTACGCCCGGGTCTCGGAGGAGATCATGGCCATCCTCTCCCGGCACGCCGGGCGCATCGAGCAGGTCAGCATCGACGAGGCTTACCTCGATGTCAGCGACGCCGGGAGTTTCCCGGCGGCAAGGGCGCTTGCCACCGCAATCAAGCGGGAGATCCGGGAAGAGACGGGGCTCACCTGCTCGGTCGGCGTCGCTCCGGGCAAGACAGTGGCGAAGATCGCCTCCGACTGCCAGAAACCCGACGGGCTGACAGTCATCCATCTGGACGAAGTCGCGGGATTCCTCGGTCCCCTGCCGGTGGGAACGATCCCGGGGATCGGGAAGAAGACCGGTGAAGACCTCCGGCAGATGGGCGTCCTGACCGTCGGCGACCTCGCACGCCGGGACGTCCAGGAGGTTGTCGCCCGCCTGGGGAGACACGGCATCCTGATGCACCACCTCGCCCGGGGCATCGACGACGGCGAGGTGCAGAGCAGGGAGGGGTGCAAGTCCGTCTCCCGGGAGACGACGTTTGAAGCGGATACCGCCGAACCCTCGATCCTCGCGGGAACCCTCGCCGGGCTTGCGGACGAGGTCGCGGAGTCGCTCCGGGCTGATAACCTCCGGTGCCGGACCGTCACGGTCAAGGTCAGGTACCGCGGCTTTCAGACGCATACCCGGTCGCGGACGCTCCCGCGGTTCACCGCGGACCCCGCAGTGATCCAGCGGGCCGCATCCGCCTCCCTCTTGCCGTTCCTCAACGGCGAGCCCGTCCGGCTTATCGGGATCAGGCTCTCGACACTTGAAGGGGGCCGCACCCGGCAGGCATCGATCGACGAGTTCCTCTCCTGACACGTCCCGCAAAGCGAACCTTCTTTACATACGATGCGCACCATGGTTCCGGTATGCCCGAGACCTGGATCGTGCTCCTCGTTGCCGTCCTTCTCCTCCTCTTCGCGGTGCCGATCATCCAGCAGCAGGTGACCAGGGCCCGCCGCCTGCGGGCGATCCGGGATCTCGAAGCCGAGCGCCGGACCCGGGTCATCGCTCTCATCCACCGGCAGGAGCGAGTCGCCTTCCTGAGCATTCCGTTCTACCGCTACATCGACATCAACGATTCCGAAGATGTCCTCCGCGCGATCCGTCTCACGGAGCCGGGGATGCCGATCGACTTCATCATCCACACCCCCGGGGGCCTGGTCCTCTCCTCCGAGCAGATCGCGATGGCGCTCCGGCGCCATAAGGGAAAGGTGACGGTCTTTGTCCCCCACTATGCCATGTCGGGCGGGACGCTCCTCTGCCTCGCCGCCGACGAGGTGGTGATGGACGAGAACGCCGTGCTCGGTCCGGTCGATCCCCGGATTGGTGAGTACCCGGCAGCGTCGATCCTGCGGGTCCCGCGCCTGAAACCACCGGAGGAGATTGAGGATGAGACCTTCATCCTTGTCGACATCGCTTCAAAAGCTCAGAACCAGATGCGGGAGTTCGTGACCAGCCTGCTCGGGGACCGGATGGATGCCGGGCGGGCGGACCACCTCTCCCGCCTGCTCGTGGAAGGGACATGGACCCACGACTACCCGATCACGTTTGAACAGGCACGGGAGCTCGGGCTTCCCGTCACCTCCGGCATGCCCCCCGGGATCTACCGGCTGATGGACCTCTTCCCGCAGGCGATGCCCCGGCGCCCGTCGGTTGCCTACATCCCGATCCCCTACCGGGAGGAGAAGAAGAAAGGATGATGTCTTGCCGTCCTCTCCGGAATCTATGGAGATGCCGGCGAAACCCATTTTAAAATCCGGAGCAAACATTGTCCCGAGTGTGTGCCGTATCCGGGGCGCCGGGACCGGAAGCCCCGCGGGTGCGGAACCGACAGGAAGCGGTGACAATGACTTCGACCATAACACGTGTACTACCCGTATGTCTGTTTATCGCGGCGGTTTTGCTCTCTGCCGGATGCATCGGTGAAGAGCAGTCTTCTGCGGGGCAGGCGGCCACGGAGTTCCGGGGCGAAACCGCCGGCTACGACGACCGTGTGGAGTTCCGGTTCATCCCGAACTCCGATGAACCGAGAACCTACAGCGCGACCTATACGATCGAGCGGGACGTCTCCTGGGGGACGACGATCGAGACCCGGGAAGACGTGATCTACGAGAATATCTCCCGTAACAACCCCATCGAGATTGTTGTCCCGCGTGAAGAACCCCCGGACGGCGCGGTGATCGAGATAGAGATCCGGAACACCGCAGGTGAAGTCCTGCACCAGAGCAGGACGTCTGTGGCCCCCGCGACACCCGTCCCGACATCGCTGTGACCTGCGGGATAGGGGTTACCCCATTCTTATCTCATCCTGGAACCTACCTTCTTTTGATCGTGAGCACCTTCCTCCAGCTGCGTCTGGACGCATTTGACCGTTCTCTGGATCCACTCTGCAACGATTGTCCCGACCGAAACGGCTTCCGCCGACTCTGCTACCAGTGCCCGTTCGCCGTGCGGAGCGCAGACGCTGTCTACTGCGAACGGTTTTCCATCGATATCCGTGCGCAGGAGAAGTATGCCCTACCGGGATGGAAAGCCATACGGAGTGCTATTCTTGAACGGGACGGGCAGCGGTGCACTATCTGCGGCGGAGAGCGGGACCTTCATATTCACCATCTCGACCGCGACCCCACAAACGACGACCCGGTCAACCTGCTTACCCTCTGCGGCATCTGCCATGCCCGGGTGCATACCGAGCTCCGCCGGGAAGGAGGGGTGAGAAGGGTTGCGCGGGTGCTCCCGGCGGTACGGTGCCGTGCCGCCCGGTTGGCGCGAGCCCCGGTAAGCGGAGAGACAAGAGATCCCTGAAGGCCGCTTCTCCCGTCCGCCACTGTCAGGAACGGGGGAACGGTTATATCGTATGCCCGCTACCAGTAGCGTGACCACGGGGGGAATGTCCGAAATGAGTATTACAGGAAAACTCTTCGGCAGGGGTGATCCCGAAGACCGGGAAGGTCCCGGCACCGATACATCAGTAAGCAGGAAAGCGGTCTCCCTCGCCCAGCAAGGGCGATTCAACGAGGCTATTGGATGCTTTGACCGGGTGCTCGAAGAAGATCCGGTCAATGTGAAGATGTGGAATAACAAGGGCGTCTTTCTGGATCTCATCGGCAGGGACCAGGATGCGCTTGCCTGCTGGGATAAAGCACTCTCGATTGACCCTGAATTTGCTCCGGCGTGGGTCTCCCGGGGCATGCTTCACCGACGCCGCAACCGTCTTGAGGAGGCGCTCGCCTGCTACGACCGCGCCCTGGAACTCAATCCGAACTCTGCGGTCGCCTGGTACAACCGGAGCGGCATCTTCGTTGCGATGCACCGGCTGGACGATGCAGTTGCCTGTTACGAACGGGTGCTCTCGATCGATCCTCATTTCGTGGCGGCCTGGACCGATCTCGGCTACGCCCGCTTCCTCCAGCACCGGCACGAGGACGCCATCGCCTGTTACGATCACGCCATCACCGACGATCCCGGGAACGTCCGGGTCTGGAGCCTGAAGGGTGGCGCCCTGTATGCGCTCGGGGAGTACCGCAAAGCCCTCGAATGTTTCGACCAGGTGCTCGCGATCGATCCGAAGTATGCCGCCGGGTGGAGCATGAAGTGCAGCGTCCTCTACCACCTCGGCATGTACCGGCATGCGCTTGCATGCGCCGACAAGGCACTTGAGATAAACCCCTCCTGCGAACTGACCACCCAGGTAAGGAAAATGCTTCTTTCCCTCATCCAGAAGTGGTGAGGCTCCCGCCCTCTTCCTCCGGGCCCGGGCCGCCCGGAACTGTTCCGCAAGGTTGACGCCGGGTGCCGTCCAACCGGAAACTGTTGTGCCGGGCAGGAACTCTCCCCCGGGGGAGACTCCGACCGTCTATCACCCGGCCGTGCCAACAGGTAGATGTAATCCATGCCGGTCGATCAGATCCCTATCGGTACGTTCTCGCGGATCACCCACCTTTCGCAGAAGGCACTCCGCCTCTACGACGAGCGGGGACTCCTTGTCCCCGCAGCAAGGGACATCTGCACAGGGTACCGCTATTACACCTTCGCCCAGGTTGAGCGGGGCATCCGTATTCGGTACCTGCTCTGGCTCGGGTTCGGCCTCTCCGAGGTGGAGACCATCCTCGATGCGCGGGAACGCGGTGATGCCGGAACGATCCGGGAGCACTTTGCACGGCGTCTCGCTGCGGCCGAGCAGGAGATCGGGCGCCTGCATGCGATTGCGGAAGTCCTGCAAAAGCAGAAGCAGGACCCGTTCGACGGAGGATTCCGTATGTCGATTACAGAACCTACTATCAAGGAGATCCCACCCCTGCGGGTGCTCAGCCGCCGGGAGCGGGGGGTTTATCAGGAAACGATCCCGAGACTGATCGGGGAGATCTTCACGTATGTCTGCCCTGCAGAAGGGCGGCAGCCCGCAGCGAAGATGGCCGGGCCGATCATGTTCATCTGCCACGACGAGGAGTACCGGGAGACGGACGCGGATATCGAGGTGGCGATCCCGATCACCGGGCCGGTCAGCCTCGATGGGACCGGCGTCGAGGTCGTGACCCTTCCGGGCGGCCGGTTCGTCTCGGTGCTCCACACGGGCCCCTACCCCGGGATAAGCAAAGCTTACGAGCGGCTCTTCGCCTACATGGGCGAACACCGCCTGGCGTTGGCCGGCCCGTCGCGGGAACTCTACCTCAACGACCCGGGCGAGGTGCCGGAGGAGGAACTCCTGACCGAGGTCCAGTTCCCGGTGCAGGAACTTCCCCCGTCGGCCTGAAGGGGAGTCACTCCTCCTCTGCAGCGACCATAAAGACGTGCCAGCCCCATCCGGGCATGTCCAGGTAGAGGCCGGGAGAGAGGAGGCTCCCCCCGTCCCGGTCGTACTCCGCCGGCCCCATGAGGTCCCGGAGCCTGACCGCCTTCCCCGCGAGTTCGGCCCACGGGAGCGGGACGTAAGCCTGCCCGCGGTCGGGGGCGTAGTTGACGGCGACGAGAGAGCGTTCTCCTTTGTGTTCCCAGGCGAAGGCGATGTAGCTGTCGTGAGACGGGTTGCCTTCCCAGGCGGGGTTGCAGTCGAGGAGCCGCCACTCCCCGTCCCGGAATACCGGCAGGCGCAGGCAGGCTAAGAGCCCCCGGTAGAACTCTTCTATGGCCTGGTCGGCCGGCTCCTCCGGCCACCGGCAGAGGTGGACGGGAACCTTCTTCCGCCGCCCGGTAAACTGCCCCTGGTGGAAGAACCGCAGGCCGGGACAGAGAAACGTGAGAACGGCGGCGGCCCGGTGACGGTCGGGCGGGAAGACTGCTGCCGCCCGCCCCTCGTCGTGGTTCTCGAGGAACCGGACAGATCTCGTCTGGTATGCCGTGTCCGCCCGGAAGTGTTCCCGCACCGGCCGCCCCTCTCCGCTCCGGAGCCTGTCATAGAGCCGTTTGTCGTAGGTGTAGTCGAACCCCTGCTGCTGGAGCTCCCATCCGAGATCCCAGTAGACCTCAGCCACGAGGGTAAACCCGGGATGTTCCCTGTGCACCTCCTGGATCGCGCGGGGCCAGAACGGCTCCATCTCCCGTCCCCAGGTCTGCCGGAAGACCTCCGGGAGGATGAGCATCGCCATATCACACCGGAGACCGTCGCACCATCCCGCTATCCTCTGCAGTTCGCCGATCATCGCCTCCTGTACGGCCGCATTGCCGTAATCGAGCTGTAGGGTGTCGGGCCAGCCGCCGGAGTAGGGGTCCCGGCCGTGGGCGAGGACGGCCGATCCGCCGGAAAGGTCCACCCGGATGAACTCCTGCGGCCGGCGAGCGAGTTCCTCCTCCGTGCCGTGGACGTAGTAGTCGGGGTGGTCCCGCACCCATGGGTGGTCGGGAGCGGTGTGGTTCGGGACGAAGTCGAGCATGAGGAGGAGCCCCTCTCCGTGCAGGCGATCACGGAACCGGACGAGCGCCTCCGGCTTCCCGAGTTCGGGGTGAAGCCGGTAACCGGCGACGGCGAACCCTGAGCCGCAGATATCCTCCTCGACAAGGTCGGGGAGCAGGCACCGGTACCCGGCGAGCCACTGCTCGTTTGAGCGAGAGACCCGGCGCCCGGCCTCCCCGGTCTCCCAGACCCCCATAAGGTAGATCCAGGAAAAGCCGCATCCGGCAAGGTTTGCGAGCCAGGCGTCCGGAATGTCGTCGAGCGTGACGTGGTAGCCCGCCTCGCGGGCAAGGTGCCGGAGCCGGACGCGAGCGTTGACCTCGTAGAGGGAGGGGTGGCGTGGGGTGTTCATCACGAGGCCCCTTCGGACCTACTGGTGAATAGATATATCTCTGACTTTACCAGACGGCGGAATGAAGGTCGTCGTCACGGAAAAACCCCCGGAACGACCGTGTCCCCTGCACCGCATCGACAACCCGGCTGCGGGTCACCCTCATGAACGCCGTGAGCGGCACCTGCATCCGTGCGTCCAGGCAGCCGTAGAGGAAGTTCCTGAGCGCCATCTCCGCCCGCAGTTCGGGGATGAGGCGGCGCTGGAGGAGAGTGGCGTAGGTTTCAGCGAGCGGTGCGCCGGCGGTGAGGTGACGGTCGACGGCGTGGGCAGCAAGCTCTGCGGTCCGGTGGGCGTAGAAGATCCCCTCACCGAGGAGCGGGCTTGCAAACCCGCCCGCATCGCCGACAAGGGCCGTCCCCGCGTGGGCCGGAGTGGGGATGTAATTTCCGAGCGGCAACGGATACCCAACCGGCTTCTGTCCGGCGAACGCGGAAAGGCCGATCGTCTTCAGGAACGCTTCAAAGCGTTCGGGAAGGCCCTTGCCGTTCGCCCGTAGTAGCCCGCCTATCCCCACAACAATCGCATCCCTGTTCGGGAAGACCCACCCGTAGCCCCACCGGCATGCGGCAAGGACCAGGTGCGGTGTCGCAAGGCCGTCATCCAGCCGGATCGCCCCATCCCCGTTCACGAGCGCCTCCGCCTCACTGCGGGGGATCACGAGCTCCAGCGCCCACCCGAGGTTTTCGTGCCAGTGTTTCTGGTCGACGACGCTCCCCGGAAGGGAATGCCGGACCCTGCTGTGGATCCCGTCGGCCCCGATGATAACCCGTGCGGAATACCGATTTCCGTCCGATGTCGTAACGGTTCGGCGGGCGTGGTCGATAGCGACCACTTCCGTATCCGTATGAACCTCCGCTCCGGCCTGTGCCGCCATCCGGGCGAGATGGGCATCATAGCGCCCCCGGCGGGTGAAGTAGACCGGCTCAGCAAGGTCTTCGGCGAAGATGCGGGTGTTCCCGATGTAGAGCGCATATCCTGTCCCGGTGAAGTCGAGCAACCTCTCCCGCCGGAGAACATCGACCGGGAGTTGAAAGATCCGATCGAGAAACCGGACGGATTTCTGGCTGAGGCAGCCACCGCAGACCTTGTCCCTTGGATACGTCCGCTTCTCGAAGAGCACCGCCCGGTGCCCGGTCTCCCCGAGCAGGTAAGCGGCGGTGCTCCCGGCGGGCCCGCCGCCGACGACGACCGCATCGTATTCGGGTCGATCCTTCATCTCCTCTCTCCTTGCGATGATAAGTCCGGTGGAGACCATATCTCTTTCCCCGGGAGAGCAGATTGCTCCCCGGACACTTTCACCCCACGCGGAGCAGGCTCTTTACCCTGCGAGCCGATATTTTCGGCATGTCCGTCGCGGAGCAGAAACTCACCTACCTCACCGCTGCCGGGCGGTTCGACATCTGCAGCCCGGGCGAATGCCTTCAACTCCTCCCGATGACGCTCGACGCCAAAAAGACCTCTCAAGCGCCGGAAATTCTGCCTGTTCCGCTCGATACCCGTCATGCATCTCAAGAAGCCCTTGGCGGTCTCGAAGATCCGAATGTGCGGACCGTGATCGCCCCCTATATCTCCTACAACCGCCGGACGGGCGGGTGCGGGCGGATGCTCAAGATGCTTCTCAACGGAACCTGCTCCTACGACTGCGCCTACTGCCCCGTCCGCACCCGGCGGGAGCCGGTGAGTTTCTCCCCCCGGGAGTTCGCCGACACCTTCCTTCGCCTCTGGCGGGACGGACTCGTCGAAGGACTCTTCCTGAGTTCCGGCATCCCCCGGGACGTCGATTATGTGATGCACGATCTCGTGGAGACGGGAGAGATCCTCCGCCGCCGGGGTTACGGCGGGTACCTCCACCTGAAGGTCCTCCCCGGCGCAACCCGGGCGGATATCCACGACGCCGCCCGAGTGGCGGACCGGATCAGCATCAACCTGGAGACGACGTCCCCCGACCGTCTCGGGTGTATCGCCGGGGTGAAAGATTACCGGCAGGATATCCTGAAGCGGCAGGCCTGGGTGGCGGAGGAGAAGCCCGGCGGTCACACCACCCAGCTCGTTGTCGGAGCGGCGGACGAGACCGATGCGGAGATCCTCTCATGCCTCGCCGACCAGTACCGGCGGGTCAGGCCGTCCCGGGTCTATTTCTCGGCGTTCCACGCCCTCCCCGGAACCCTGCTTGCGTTGCATCCCGATACTCCGTTGTGGCGGACGCGGCGGTGGTACCAGGCCGACTACCTGCTCCGGGAGTATGGTGTTGCGGCCGATGAACTCAGGATAGTCCTCAATGAAGAGGGGTTCTTCGCAAACCGCGACCCGAAAGTTGTTCTTGCGGCCGGGAGGATGCCGGTGAACATCAACCTTGCCCCGCGCCGCGACCTCCTCCGCGTTCCCGGAATCGGGCCGAAGACCGCGGACCGGATCCTTATGCTACGGAGAGTCCGGCCGTTTACCGGGCCCGCCGACCTTGCCCGGGCCGGGATTCGGGGGAAAGCCGCCGGACGCCACCTCACGTTCGGCGGGCGGGAGACGGTGCAGACACGGCTCTTTCCGTAGTGTGGGGAGAAGTCTGGTTTCCAGGAAAAATGATGGGGGCTACCTGATCTTTCCGAACTCGGTTCCCACATCTGCGGCTGAGCGGTAGGTCCGGTCGCTGAACCGTTCGAGTGCTGTAGTCACGCTCTCCGGGGCATCATTCTTTTTAGCGTGGGCAATCAGGTCCTGTTTTCCTGCCGGGTAGTCCATACCCTTGAGGTAGACCTGCAGGTCGGCGGCCGAGAGGTGCGCAAGAGACGGCGCCGCCGCCCTCCGGGTAGCGGGAGGCTCCTCGTAGACCTCGCCCGTTACGCGGGCCTCCTCGACCGTGGTCTCCGTCCGTGCCGGCCGCCCGCCGCGGACCTCGCTGCCGAACTCTGCGCTCACGTCGGCGGCGGATCGGTAGGTCCGATCGCTGAACCCCTCGATCACCGTGATCACGCCCTCCGGGGCGTTGTTCTTCCGGGCATGCGTGATCAGGTCCTGCCTCCCGGTCGGGTAGTCCATGCCCTTGAGGTAGGTCTGCAGGTCGGCGGCCGAAAGGTGCCCGGCAACCGGTCCCGGCGTCGTTGTGGGCCGTTCGGCCTCCGCCATCGGCCGGGTCTCCGTCTCGGCAGGGAGCTCTCCCCTGACCTCCTCAATGACGGTCTCCCGGGGCGGCGTCACCGTTTCAACCGGTTGTTCTCTCTGGACCTCCTCGACAACAGTCTCCCGAGGCGGTGCCTCCGTCACGGGCGCCGCCATCCGGGCCCTGCCCTCTTCCACCTCTTCGGCCTTAATCGGCATCTCTTCCCGGGGGGCTCTCTCTCGCACCTCCACCCGTTCCGTCGTGATAACTTCACGGGGCGGGGGCTCTGTCCGGGTCACGGCCCGGGCTTCCTCCTGGCTCGGGGGCCCCATCGGCCGTCTCGACTCGATCAGGCTCCAGTTCGCTTCCCGCGGCCAATCGCTTTCCGAGAACCCGGGCTCGTTGTCGAGCCGGTACTTGCTGATGTTTGCCACAAAGACGTCGTCCCCCGGCCGGTAAACCATAGCCTCAAGAGGGATCGCGAAGAGCTTCGCTCCGAGGCCAAACATGCCCCCGGTCCTGAGCACCGCATATGCCACCCTTCCCGTGGGAAGGCCAACCCGCAGGCTTGAGATCTCACCGAGGTCGTAGCCTTCCGGGTTCTTCACCCGTTTCCCCACGACATCCTCAGATGAGAAGAACTCCTGCCCTTCTGTCCTTCGCACCTGCTGTTCCAGAATCGTTTCAGCCATTGCAACCACCATATCCCTGGTATGCTTCCGAAGGCAGTCTTCACCTTCGCGCAGAGCGGGCGATGCGTGTTGCGACTATTTAAGAGTTCCCCGGTTCCGGGACCGGGACGCCGGCAAGCGGTTTTCTGCCGCAAAAAGAGCCTACGGGGGAGAGCGGGAGGGATGTTTCCCGGCTGTCGCCCGTAGCAGTGGAGTCCGTCCTCTCACTTCACGTTGCCGAACTCCGTGCTCACATCTGCGGCTGACCGATAGGTCCGATCACCGAACCGCTCAAGCGCTGTAATCACGTCATCCGGGGCATTGTTCTTCCGGGCGTGGTTGATCAGGTCCTGTCTACCTGCCGGATAGTCCATGCCCTTGAGGTAGGTCTGCAGGTCGGCGGCCGAGAGATGCGCGAGGGACGGCGCTGCCGCCCTCCGGGTAGCGGGAGGCTCCTCGCGGACTTCTTCGACGACGGTCTCCCGCCGGGTCTCCATGACGGTCGGTTGCTCCCCACGGGTCTCCCTGCCGAACTCCGTGCTCACATCGGCGGCCGACTGGTATGTCCGGTCGGAAAAACCCCCGATCGCCGTGATCACGTCCTGTGGGGCATTGTTCTTTTGGGCGTAGGTTACGAGATCCTGTCTACCTGCCGGATAGTCCATGCCCTTGAGATAGACCTGCAGGTCGGCTGCAGAGAGACGGGTGCGGCGCGGTACCGTCCTCCTTGTCGCGGGTGCTTCCTCGCGGACCTCCTCCATGGTGGTCTCGCGAACTCCCCTTGCAGACACCTCGATTCCGGTCGGCTGCCGGGTTCGGGCCTCGCTGCCGAACTCTGCGCTCACGTCGGCGGCGGATCGATACGTCCGGTCGGAAAAGCCTTCGAGCACAGTGATCACGCCCTCCGGGGCGTTGTTCTTCCGGGCATGCGTGATCAGGTCCTGTCTCCCGGCCGGGTAGTCCATACCCTTGAGGTAGACCTGCAGGTCGGCGGCCGAGAGGTGCCCGGCAGCCGGTCCCGGCGTCGTTGTGGGCCGTTCGGCCTCCGCCATCGGCCGGGTCTCCATCTCGGCAGGGGGCTCTCTCCTGACCTCCTCAACGACGGTCTCCCGGGGCGGCGTCACTGTTTCAACCGGTTGTTCTCTCCGGACTTCCTCGACAACAGTCTCCCGCCGGGCCTCCATCCCGCCCGTGCGCTCCCTCTGGACTTCCTTGACGCCGGGCTCCCGGATTGGAGGCGCCTCCGTTGTTACCGGCCTTTCTTCGACACGCTGACCCGTCGGCTGCCCGCCCCAGCCGCCTGCGACCGTCTGGACGCCCGGCGGTGTCGGAACGGTCCTCTCCCTGCCGGGGGGCGTGCGCTCCGCCGTTGCCGCTGCGCCTGTTGCTGCTGCCGCCGGACCTACCTCCTGTGGCGGCGGGACTTCCCTCTCCGTCACCCGGGGCGTGCGTTCCGCCGTTGCCGCTATGCCTGCGGCTGCTGCGCCTGTTGCCGCTGCGCCTGTTGCCGCTGCGCCTGTTGCTGCTGCTGCCGTACCCACCTCCCGTGGCGGCGGGACTTCTCTCTCCGTCACCGGTCTCGTGGGCTCCGCTGCCGCACGCGCCGGGGGTGGTGTCCGGATCAGGCTCCAGTCCGCCTCGTGCGGCATCCTGTCCCTTGCAAACCCGTGCGTGGTATCCAGTGTCCGCTTATCCGCATCCACGACGGCGCTCCTCTCCCCCGGGCGTGTGCGAACTGCTTCCCAGGGGATGGCGAAATGCTTCTCGCCGAACCCCAGGATTCCGCCGTAGGAGAGAACAGCATACGCGATGCAGCCGCTATCTCGGTCAATGACGACATCGTCGATATCTCCGAGGTTATCTCCCTCCGGGTTCTGCACCTTGATATCCCTGATGTCCTGTGCCCGCATCAGGCCCACTGTCTCTTCCCGTCTCGGCCGGGTCTCCAGCACCGACCCTGTCTGTCTTTCAGCCATCGTATCTCCCTCCAACTCGTTTACCTGCGAAGGGGTATCCCCTTCAAGGCAGGGGGGATAGAGGATCGAGGATACTTAAGCGTTTCCCGCTCGGGCGAACCGGGTGGGATCCTGGATTGAAGTGAAGAGAGGAGGGAGGCTGCCTGCCCGAACTTACGCCCGGGTGTACCGGAAGATAAGTTCGGTCGCCGCCCTGATGTCCCGTCCCTGCTTTCTTGCCTCGGCAAGGTAAACGTTGTAGACCTCATCGGTCACGAGCCGCAGCTGCGGACGGAACATGTCGGCATGCATCATCAGATCAAAACACCTGGCCTCGCTCTCGGTCAGGTTGAGCGCCCGGTATTCCCCGGTATGCGGCACGAATGCCGGGTTTTTATCGCGGGGTGTCCTGACCACAAGGTCGGCGAGCGGTGTCCCGGGAATGGGCTCGGCACTGCTCACGAAGACGTCGTCGAGAGAGAGCGCCGCGATCAGGTCCTTCGTGGCCTCGTAGTCCCGCTCCGTCTCCCCTGGGTAGCCGACGATGAAACTTCCCGCAACCCGGAGGCCGTGCTCCCGGCACCGTTCCACCGCTTCCTCGACCTGGCGGACGGTCGCGCCCTTGCCCATCAGCCGGAGCACCCGCTTGCTCCCCGACTCGATCCCGAAGAAGACCCATCCGATGGTGTACTGCCGGATGGCGTCCAGGATCTCGTCGGTGATGCAATCCACGCGGATGTCCGGGGATGAGACGTTTTTCGGCCCCATCACTTCTGCCATCCCACGAAGGAGGGCAATGAAGGCTTCCGGGTTCATTTCCCTGCCGGTGGAGCCGTAGAGCGATCCTGTCCCCCCGGAGACCGAGAGCCTTGTTGCGCCGTGCGCCGAAAAGGCTTTCACCTCCTCGATGATGCGCTCAAGCGGCCGGCTCCGGATCGTCCTCCCGAAGAACCGGGGCACCTGGCAGAAGGTGCATCCCCCGATGCATCCCCGGTGGGTCTCGATGTAGGCGCTCGCGCCCCTGATGCTCTGGCTCCCGATGTCGTCCGGGATCAGGGGGAGCGGCCGGTCGATCGGCGCCGGCGGGGCCGGAGGCGTCACGATCGGCCGGCCGCTGTCGAGGTACGCAATCCCGGGGAGGTCGGGTGACACTCCCTCCTCAACGAGCCGGATAACCGTCTTCTCACCTTCGCCGACGACCACCGCGTCGGGGGCGAGCTCCCCGAGCACCATCTCCGGCGCGGCCGAGACCGGTCCCCCGACGTAGATCTGCCCCCCGCGCTCGCGGTGTGTCCGGACCAGGTCCCGGATCGCAGGGTCGAGGAGGTGCTGGGTCGAGAAGAGGCTCATGAGCAGGATTGAATCAGCCGGAGTGGCGGGCGTCCGGGTGAGCGTCACCCCATGTCCCGCGTCGCGGAGGACGCCGCCGATCAGCATGGCGCCGTAGGTGTAGATGCCGGGAGAGAGGATCGTGATCTCCATGGTACAGTATCACCGGAACAGTATACAAATGGTGGGGATCTGCCGGTCTCTGGTCAGAGCGGTGCGGGCTGCCTGAAGCGCCGGGCCTCGGCGACGGTGTGGACGCCCCGGTCGGATGCGGCGATCAGCCTGGCCTGGAGCCGCAGTATGTCGGCGATGACGGGCTGCGGGTTCTGCTCCATCGTCTTTTTCACCACGGCGCGGGCCTCACGGAGCCTCCCCGCCCTGCGGAGCAGGTCCGCGAGAAGCGCCTCGTCCGCCCCTGGCTGGGGTGCCAGACGCTCGCCCTTCTCCCATGCCCGCCGCAGGAGGTCCGCAGCACGTGTCCGGCAGACCCGTGCGGGCACGTCCTCTCCCTCGTCGTCGCAGACCCACGCAGCATGGAGGGATGCCCACGCCGCCTGGGCCGGGAAACCGAGATCTTCCTGAATGATCGACCAGCAGAGAAAGGCGTTTGCAATCTTTGGGAACTTTCGGGAGTCCAGCTGCCAGCGGTAGCGCGGGAGTTTCACCACGTCGGCCACGCCTTCCGGGGCTTTGCCCGGGTCGGGGGCGCAGTAGCCGCAGGAAGGGCACTGTTTCACCCATGCGTAGATGGTGGAGCGCAGGGGTTCGGCGGGGCGGGTATCGAGGTCGCGCGACCCGACGCTGCCTGCGGCTTCGGGGATGGTGAACCGGCAGGCCTCGCCGCAGACCGCACAGGTTGTATTGAGGTGACGGAGGTGGGTCATCGATGGGCTGAATTGCATATCCTCTGGTATATATTTTGTCCACGATAGGTGGCGGCGAAATGGCGGCTATGCCCGAGTCCCTCCGCCACCTGCCCCGGAGACAGGCTGGTGGGTGAGCTCACCGGGCTACCTGGGTGATTTTCTCGATTCGCCGGGCATAGGTCGTTGCGGTCCAGCCGAGGAGCACCGTCACGCCCGCGACCAGCGCGAGGATCAGCCAGTGAACAGGGCCGGCGGTGCCCACCGCGAGTCTCACCATGAGGTTTAAGGGGTTGTAGGGGACGGCCATGATGAGGAGAAAGACCACAACGAGCGCTGTCGAGAAGATGAACTGGGCGCTCGTCCGTTCGCGGTAGTAGAGGGCGACGAGGGCCGAAATCAGGATGAGGGAGAGCCCGCCCACCGAGGCGTGGAGGAGGATCGCGGCAGTGTTATCGACCGCGATGCCGTTGAACCCGAGGAGGAGGAGCCACACTCCTGCCTGGACCGGGACCAGAACCTCGCAGGCGGCGATCTTCCCCCAGACCATCTCCGCGAGGGTGACCGGGGTCGAAATGAGCGTCTCAAGCGTCTGGCGCTGGTACTCTTCGGTGATGAGGTCGATGATCAGGGCAGCCGAGACGATCGCCGGGAGGAGGACGAGCAGCGGGATCAGGAGGCCGTAGACGAACTCGAAGAAGTTCTCGCCGCCCCCGGATTCGGGGAAGTCCAGCCCGACGGGGAACGTGGTCATCCGGTCGGCCCGGACCTCCCGGAGTTCTTTCTCGTAACCCTGGAGGACCTCCTTTAATTTTACGTTGATGACGCTCGACTGCAGGTCATTCTGAATGAGGTAGAGTGTGACCATGACCGGTTCTTTTGCATCCGGCGGCGTATCCGGGATGTAGACCACCGCCGCAACCGTCCGGTCGCGGAGCGCCGCAAGCGCTGCATCGAGGTCCATCCGGTGGAGGACAAGGTCGTCCCGTTTTGCGAACTCGTCGATGAGCGGGGATTCCGCTCCGGCATAGCCGACGCCGTAGGTGACCGTCGAGTAGCCCTCGATCGCCTCCGGGTCGTACATGGCGGTGAGCCCCACCATCAGAAACGACGAGAACATCGCGATAAAGACCTGCAGAAGGATGGCAAAAACGATTGTCTTCTCCGACGAGAGCCCAAAGAGTTCTTTCTTCGCGACGATAGCGATACGGCGCGCGTTCACAGGAGCGCCCCCGACAGAAAGTGAAGATTATAGAGGCTGTGTACCGCGCTCGCCACGACGAGCCCCGGCCCATAGGCTCGCCGCCCCCAGAGCAGGAGGAAGCCGCCGGTGACGAGCACTCCCGCGATGTGGAGGAGGAGCGGCATCCAGAGCACCTGGAGGGAGAGGAAAAGGATGCTCCCGAAGATCGACTCGGTGATCTGGGCAAGCGTCGCGAAGAGGAGGAGTTTTTCCCCGGCAAGGAACCCGAGGCCGATGGCGACCGCCCCGAGGAGCAGGTTCTTTGCGGTGAGAAACCCGGGTCGCTCCCTCGCTACCGCATAAAGCCCGATCGACTTCGCGAACTCCTCGATGAATGCCGCCGAGACGGTCAGGAGGATGAGGGAGAGCGGCATCGGGATATTGAAGAAGAGGACGAGCGCCAGCATCTGGACCATGAAGACGAAGGGTATCGTGAAGGCGGCGAGGAGGAAGAGCGAGAAGTGCGGGTGGCCGCGGCCTATCCCGCCTGAGATGAAGTCGACAAGCCTTGAAGCGAGGGTTTTTTCTGAGAAGAGCCGCTCCTCCCGGAAATTCACGGTCCCTGCATAGAAGAGGATGATGCTCGTTGCAAAGAAGAGCACGGTCGAGTAGACGTACTGCATGACGGTAAATCCGTCGCCCTGGATATCGAGGACGACCAGGGTGAGGGGCGAGATGATGCTTATAATGTGGGTGTTCGCAAAGACCGTCGGAAAGAAGAGATACGACGTGGCGAGGGTCGAGAAGAAGATCGAGACAAACGAGAGTTCCTTGAAGCTCCGGGCAGCCATCCCGATGATCAGGGCGTTTGCGAGGAAGAAGAGAATGACCGGGATGAGCGGGAGGAGGATCGTCGCCGGCGCCCCGGCGAAGAGGGTGATCGCGGTGGCGATGAGAAGCATGATCGTGAAGTAGGGGAGCGCTTTGCCGACGATGATCGCGGTCGGCCGGACGGGGGTGGAGAGGAGTGCCTCACCGGCTCTTCCCACCCGCTCGTTCATCACGCTCATCATGAAGAACTGCGAGGTGAAGTAGAGGGGGAAGATGAAGACGAAGACCAGGATGATCGCGTCGAACGGGAGCGGCGCCGAGAGTTCCGACGGCGTCCGGAACTGCCCCATAGCAGAGTCACCCGTGACGATGCCGGTGTAGCGCTCGAGGGGATGGCCACTCCCCGCCTCCAGGTGTTTTCGGAGGTCGTCCTCGGAGATCGGCATCGCCGACGGCGGGAGGGTCACCACCTCCACCGGGCCCGAGGGAGTGGGCGGCACCCGGACACCCGCCGGGGCGCCGACCTGCTGCCCGTTCTGGGTCGCCAGGAAGTCGATCTCACTCTTCACGTATTGGAGGTCGATCCAGAGCGGGTAGGCGGCGAAGAGGTCGGGCTCTCCGGCGGCTACATGGGAGACATAGGCCTCGTAGTCGCGTTCCAGCGTTTTTAATGCCGCCCGCCCTTTATCTGTGTCGGCGGCGTAGACCTCGCCGTTCAGGATGACGATGTCGTATGCGAGTCGGCTCTCCCGGAGTGCCGCCCTGTCATCGAGGTAGACAGCAAAACGGCTGTCGGGAGCGACAATCCGGGCAACGTCGGGGTCGTTGATGCCGATGCTGTACATGCCGTCCTGCATATGGACGCCGCTCTGGGCGGCAAACGCCGTCACCAGCCCGAGAAGGATGAGCAGCCCTGCCGCGAGCGGGAGAACGTTTCTCCCCATCGTGGTCATCGACCGGTTCATCTCCCAGACGGCGATCGTCAGGATGGAGGAGGCAAGACTCATGGTAACCCCTGAATGCGTTAAAGAACCATATCTCTATGCAGCAACCTATTAGTAGGCATCGGAGACATAGGGGATACCTGATGATCACGGCGCGCTCTCTTGTCAAGCACTACGGTGACTTCCCGGCCCTCGACGGCGTCACCTTCGACCTCGACGATGCACGGATACTCGGGGTGATCGGGCATAACGGCGCCGGGAAGACGACGCTTTTAAAGATCATGGCTGGCCTCATCGCGCCGACGGCCGGAAGCCTCGTCGTTGACGGGATCGATGTCGCGAGAAGGCCGTTCGACCTGAAACAGAACCTGGGTTATCTCCCCGAGGAGTCGCGGCTCTACGAGACGATGACCACGGACGCGTATCTTGCGTTCTTCGGTGAGATCTACGGTCTTTCGAAAGCGACCATCCGGGAGCGGCGCATCGAACTCCTCACTTCGCTCGCGCTTGAAGCGGACGGGAAGAAGATCGGGGAACTCTCGAAGGGGATGAAGCGGAAGGTCGCGATCGCGCGGTCGCTGATGCACGATCCCGATCTCCTCATCTACGACGAGCCCACCTCCGGCCTCGATCCCATGACCTCGCGGTCGGTGATCGACTACGTCAAGGGGCTGCGCGATCGGGGTAAAACGGTGATCTTCTCGGCCCACAATCTCTTCCAGGTGGAGGAGGCCTGTGATCTCGTGCTGATCCTGCGCCGGGGGAAGGTGGTGGCACAGGGCACCATGCACGAACTCCGGGAGACCTTCGGCTCGATCACCTACCTGGTCTTCTTCCGGATACCCGACCCGGCGACCTTCACCACATCGGTCGGCTACTCGACCTCCGACGGCCGCTACCTCGCCGAAGCGCGCTCCGTCGGGGAGTTGAACAGGATGACCGCGGTGCTTGCGGCAGACGGCGCAACGATCGAGCGGATCGAATCGCGCTATCCGACACTCGAGGAGATGCTGTTGAAGATCGGGCGTTGAATGGAAATGCGTGAGACTGGATGGGATCCGGCCGAATTCTTCAGAATACAGCGCAGCCGTAACCCTCTTTTTTGACTCTGCCGCCCTACCTGCGGGAGTGAGTGCCGAACAGGATTGCCCGCATTTCTCTTCCCTGCGTAGCATTCTTGCGAGTTTTCCCGCAGAGCAGAATTTATATAGCAGCGACATGCATCTGCCTTCAGAACCCCGTTACCCTCACATCAACCGGCCTCCCGCCAGAAACGCTGGCGCGGGCGGAGGGTGATGGAGGTTGACCGGACTGGCAGGCGTCCTGTCCGCAATGGAGAAACCACTCCGGAGGAGTGTCATTGGAGAATCGATGTCGGATACAAACGATAGAAAGAATCGAGAGTTCGACGGGCCTGAAGGGATTTGAACCCTTGGCCTACGGATTAAGAGTCCGTCGCTCTGCCGAACTAAGCTACAGGCCCATGTATCTGACCTAATAGTATAGCATGGGAAAGGGTATAAATCTTGTGGGACCCTCCCCAAAATCGCCGAAATGGAATCCCTTAATACTATGAGAAGTTACACCATTGTACGCATGCCTGAGGCGGTCCAGAACGTTTCGAAGGAACGTGTCAAGTATATGATTTTTGGTTGCGGGAGCACCGGCTATAACGTCGCAGAGGAGCTCGAGCAGGAGAACGAAGATCTCATCATCCTCGATAAGGACGAAAAGCGGGTGGAAGACCTTCGGGACCAGAAATACGAAGCGCTCGTTCGAGACCTCCGAGACCCGAACCTCATGGACGGGCTGCCCGTCCCGGAGGTCGCGTTCATCCTCGCTAACGACCGGGATGCCAACCTCGCGGCGCTCAAGACTGTCAAGACCCGGTACCCGGCGACCTATGTCATCGCACGCGCCACTGATCCTGTCAGCGTCGACCTCCTCCAGCAGGAGGGTGCCGATATTGTCCTCTACCCGCAGGAGGTGGTGGCCCATACCGCCATCCATCATATCAGGAAGCTTCACTCGTCACGGCTCGCCCTGCGGCTCTACGATATGCTTGCCGCCTGGGAAGGAACGCTCTGCATCGTCACCCACCTAAATCCTGATCCCGACTCGATCTCGAGCGCCATGGCGCTTTCGATGATCGCGCGGCATGCGAGCCGCAACAAACTCAATTGCCGCATCCTCTACGAGGGGGATATCGGGCACCAGGAGAACCGGGCGTTCATCAATCTCCTTGAGATCAAGATGGAGCGGCTTACCCCCCAGATCCTCGAGGAGTGCAACTACATCGCCCTGGTCGACTCGTCAGGACCCGGCGTGAACAACGAGCTCCCCAGGTCCACCCGGGTCAACATCATCATCGACCACCATAAGAACGGCGAGCATCCTTCCACTGTCGCCGACTTTGTCGACATCCGGCCGGGGGTCGGGGCCACAGCGAGCATCATGACCCAGTACCTGATGGAGCTCGATATTCCGGTGAATAAATCGGTGGCCACCGCGCTTCTTTACGGCATCAGGGCTGACACGAGAGATTTCAAGAGGAATGTCACCCCGCAGGACCTCAACTACGCGGCGTTCCTCCTCCCCCTGACAGACTCGGATCTCCTCGATAAGATCACGTCCCCCTCCATATCGCAGGAAACGGTCGAGATCATCGGGAATGCCATCCGGAACCGGCGGCTCAAGAGTGGCTACCTCTTCTCGAACGTCGGCTACATCAGGAACCGTGACGCCCTTCCGCAGGCGGCCGATATGCTGATCCACCTCGAGGGCGTCAACACGGCGTTGGTCTACGGCATCAGCGACCAGAACATCATCATCTCCGCCCGGAATAAGGATATCAGGCTCCACCTCGGGAACGTGATGGCCGAGGCGTTCGGTCCCATCGGCGAGGCGGGCGGGCACGCCACGATGGCCGCAGCCATGATACCGCTCAGTTACTTCTCCATGGTGAAGGAGAAGGAGAACCTGCTCGATCTCATCATCGATCCGATCCTGAAAAGGTTCTCCAGTATCGTCGGCCTGGATAACGAGGACAAGCAATGAGGTTTGCGGATTGGGAACCTCATTATATCGCGATTCTTGAGTATTTCGGGTTTGAGCGCGAGGCTGACGAGGCGGCCGCACAGCTGCTTGCGTCTCTCGCAAACCGGGACGACGTCGGACTGCTTGAAGCGCTCATCCGGGGCAAGACCGTAACGGTCTGCGGGAATGCACCCTCTCTCCCGGCTGAACTCGACCGCATCGAGGGGACGGTGCTTGCCGCCGATGCGGCAGCCGAGGTGCTCGCGAAGCACGGGATCCGGCCTGACGCGGTCTTCACCGACCTCGATGGAGCGACCGATCTCTTCATCGACCTCTCGGAGCAGGGGACGGTGATGGTCGTGCATGCCCACGGTGACAACGTTCCGCTCCTCCGCCACTGGGTCCCGCGTATCCCCGGGCCGCTCGTCGCGACCACGCAGGCGGCACCCCTCGCGCACGTCCACAACTTCGGTGGGTTCACCGACGGCGACCGGGCGGTCTTTGCCGCCGACGAACTCGGGGCGGCGACCGTCCGGATCGTCGGGTTCGACCTTGCCGACAAAAACGTCGATCCCCTCAAGCGGGGGAAACTCTACTGGGCAGGGGAACTCCTCCGTCTGATCGGGTATGACCTCTAGCGCCCTCATCATCGACGGCTACGTCGACGAGCCCGCGTGCCTCGGTGTCGCGCCCTACATCTCACCTTATATCAGGGAGGTCGCCGGAGTCCTCACCGGGCACGGCTACGCACCCCGCTACGTCACCATCGACCAGGTCCGGGCCGATCCCTCCCTCGCCGCCCGCTCCGGCCGCGGCGATCTCGTGGTGATGATCGCCGGCCTGACCGTGCCGGGAGCATACATCGGAGGGAAGCCCGCGACCCTGACGGAGATCCAGCAGCTCGGGATCCTGCTCCGGGAGCCGACCACCGCGATCGGTGGGCCGATCGCCTTCGGCTATGCCCCCGGAGGCGGGAGGAAGGCTATCCGGCAGGCGATAGCCGGGTTCGACGTCACGCTCTCAGGGTCGCCCGCGGTCGCGCTGGATAACTGGCTCTCGGGCGGTGAGCCTGCCGGTGCGGGCGATTACTCACTGACCGACCCCTGGTGCGTGACGGGCGCCGGGATCGTGGCGCAGCACCCGGCGTTCCCGTACGTGATGTGCGAACTCGAGACCGCGACCGGGTGCTCCCGGGCGACGGTCGGGGGGTGCTCGTTCTGCACCGAGCCTTTCTACGGGCTCCCGCGCTACCGGAGCATCGAGGGGATCGCGGACGAGGTGGCGGCGCTTCGTGCGGCGGGCGCCCGCCATTTCAGGCTCGGCCGGCAGCCGGACCTCCTCGCCTACAAAAGCAGCGGCGGCGGGGAGTTCCCGGTCCCGCGCCCGGAGATGCTCGAAGAACTCTTCTCGACCGTCCGGGCGAGCGCCCCTGGCTTCAAAACCCTGCACATCGACAACATCAACCCGGGCACCATCGCCCGGCACGAGGATGCGGCACGGGCGGCGCTTGAGGCGATCGTAGCCGGCCATACCCCCGGCGATACCGCGGCGTTCGGTATGGAGACCGCCGATCCGGCAGTGGTGGCGGCAAACAACCTCAAAGCCCTGCCGGACGATGTCTTCCGCGCGATCGAGGTCGTGAACGATGTGGGGGCAAGACGGACAGGCGGCGTCCCCGAACTCCTCCCGGGCCTGAACTTCATTGTCGGCCTCGCTGGGGAGACCCAGGCGACGTTTGATCTGAACGAGGCGTTCCTCAAGCGGGTGCTCGATGCCGGGCTCCTGGTGCGGCGAGTGAACATCCGGCAGCTGATGCCGTTTGAGGGAACAAGGGCCTACGAGGAGAATACTCTTGGGAAGCACGACGCCCGGTTCCGCTCCTTCAAGGAGTGGACACGGAAGGAGTTCGATGAACCGATGCTCCGCCGGGTCTTCCCCGTCGGCACCGTTCTTCCGGACGTCGTCATCGAAGTACCCGGAAAACCGTCGTTCGGGCGGCAGATGGGCTCGTACCCCATCCTCGTCGGGATCCCCCTCGAACTCCCGGAAAGAACCGTGCTCGATGCCGTCGTGGTCGACTGGGGGATGCGGTCGGTGACGGCGCTTCCCTGCCCGGTGGAGGTCAACACTCTCCCGGTAGCGGCGCTCCGGTGGATTCCGGGTGTCGGCAAGAAGAGGGCGGCGACCATCGCCGCCCGCCGGCCTTTTAAGAGCCTTGAAGATTTCCGGGCGGTCGCCGGGGAGACGGGGATCGAGGGTGTGATGAGGTTTTAGGGCGGGGTTTCACGCCCCTGTTCCAGTTTCAACCCGTGCGGTTCAAATCCGTCCATATCTTCGATGTGCTTTTTCGATGGACATGATGTGGGTGATATAGACCCGGTCACCCTCAGGATCGATGTTGTAGATTACCGTGAATGAGCGTGCAATATGTAATCGATATGATTCACGCTTTTTATTCGTATGGAGTTTCTCTTTATCCCCATCCGGGCCTGGATAGGGGTTGTCCTGCAGAATTTTCAATTTCTCTTTGATAACCCGTTGATCTTTAGCATCAAGAGAGTCTAAAAAGTCAAGCGCACGTTTGTCCACCATGAGGTGGAATGTCACAGGTTCAGCTCCACGAACTCATCGCGGGCCATGACGTCTTCAATATCATCCGTGAGCCGTTGTTTTTTTACACTCTCTACCAGCCTCGCGAGAGTGTCGTCAAGTGACTCGCCCGGGCGCCTGAGATCCAGAATCTGGTTATAGGTTTCTTCCGATACGGGTATGTTCTCCGCAACAGACATTAAATTCTGATCGGCGCTGATCGCATATAGACCTTTCACCACCGGAGTTTTCCCGTCGGCACCGTCCTTTCGGAGGTCGTCGAAGTCACGGGCAGGCCGCCGTTCGAGCGGCAGATGGGCTCGTACCTCATCTTTGTCGGGATCCCGGTCGAACTCCCGGAAAGGATGGTGCTCGACGCCGTCGTGGTGGACTGGGGATGCGGTCAGTGACGACCCTCTTCTGCCGGTAGCGGTGCTCCGGTGGATCCCGGGGGTGGGCAAGAAGAGAGCTGCGACCATCGCCGCTGGCCGGAGAGACGGGGATCGAGGGTGTGGTGATGTTTTGGGGCGGGAACTCTTTAGTGGCGGTAGTTCTTTTCAGGAGTAGCGTTTGTCTGTATCTGGCTGTGCTCGGACTCCACTCCTGAAGAATAGGGTTCCTGTGGTGCTCACCTCCCGCGCTTTAAGTCAGTTGCAAACCCCATCTACGAATTTCCCGTGGATATCGCCATTGGGGGAGGGGCTGACGGGGAGGGGGGAGCATCCCCCCTCCCCTGTCTCCTCACACCAGATGCCTCTCCTCACAAAGCCCCCCACCACCCGCGCTTCGCGCTCCTCCTCCGCACCTATCGGTGCTCATGCTCCGGCCCTATGGCCCATCGCACCCCGCACCTATCGGTGCTCATGCTCCGGCCCTATGGCCCATCGCACCCCGCACCTATCGGTGCTCATGCTCCGGCCCTATGG